>OGGP01000002.1_pt1 | contig 366820 bp, 359 predicted proteins | sample 1571261 | NCBI WGS metagenome assembly OGGP01 (sample SAMEA2581968, study PRJEB24529) | metagenome | biome: Human gut stool | place: China | collected 2011
GAACGTAGTACTCACCAATAAATAAGCGTCAATACGGTGCTCCGTTGACGCTTACGAAAATACGCTCTTCTGGGCCATCAGGCATATGTCGCATCATACTGAAGGTGCCTGTGGCCGGACCGGCGTACCCCAGGCGGTTAAGTACCCGGCTTATCCTCTGCTTATAACGACCGATTTGCGCCCTGAGCGCCCCAATGTTCTTCCATGGCGGCGGAGTTTGCGTATCCTTGTTGAAAAACAGGACCACTCCCACGTATTCTGCTGAATTCCCCGGCAAGACATGCAACATAGCCAGTTGCGCCAGAATGCGTTCCCGCTGGCAATGCGGGCATATAAGACTGTTGCATGGAGATCCGTTTCTGCACTGCCTTAGTTTTTGAGCAATGATGTTGTAGCAGCGATTGCTGCCTTTCAGTTTATTTAGTAAATGGTTAAGACGCTGCAGTTCATACTCACTTTCCTGCTGGGTAATAATAGTGGGGAATGCTTTACTTAAAATCTCAAGCATTGACGGTGCGTGACGAATGTAATCCGGGTCAGATGTTCTGAAGTAATAAGAATCGTTCATTTAATATTCCTAGCTGTATTGATTACCCTGCCACCAAAATGCAGTGGCAGGGTAATATGTCAGTTTTTCACCATACAGAAATGGCTATTACCCGAATGACCTCGCCTGAGCATCTTCATGCCGCTCAACTAACTTATTGTAATCCCAATGATAAGAGGAATTTTTGTCGTTTGTTTCTAAAAAATCTAAAAATAACTCAGGCAACTGATATAAAGCGTATTCCCCGGTTACATCCACCCCCTGATAATGTAATTGCTGAGCGGTAGAACAATATGCACAGGCCCTGCTCCCGCAGGGAATGTATTTACAACGCTCAAGGATAAGCGCCAGTTTAGCGTAGTTGCTCCACATGTCATCGGCCCCGCCGCAATCCTGTATGAGAATATTGGACACTGTATATGCAGATGCGTAGTTAAGCTTACGTATCCGTAAACGCTGCTCCTTTAACACTGCTGATATCGTTTCTTGTGATAAACCAACCTGTTTCCCCATAGTTTCGAACCAAGGAACCAGCGTTTTTTTCGCAGAACTGGTTTTCGATTTTATCTCTTTCATTTCATTCTCCCGCCTGCATACGGCTGTTAACCCAGTTATTGATATCACTCTCCAGCCAGCCTACCGCCCGGCCATTGTCGCCCGTTAGCCTCTTTGACAAAGGAAAGAATCCTTTCGAGATGAGTCGGTACAACGTCGCTGACGAGTTCCCCGTCAGATGAAGTACCTCTTTTTTACGCAAAATACGGTTGGTGTTCATGCTTGTGCTCCTTTGAGCTGTTTCAGGAGCGGGTTATTTACAACCACCAAAAAACGCAAGGATTCACTCAACGATGCCTTCGTTGAGCACGTTAAGGGCATCTTTAATGTGGATGTCATTCGAGATCATCTATTTCTGTCTCCAGAACGGTCATATAAAGAAGCAATTTTCACTGAGGCTCAATGGTGATATTTTGTACAAAACACTGTCATGGAGGTGACTATGATTGGTAACCAAAGCAACAAGGCTGACGCCAGATGCCACCGGGAACGGAAAAGCAGTAACGAGGTCTTTGAATTTCTGGAGAAGAAGCTTTATCTGGGACGGGATACCCGGCAAAAACTGGCACTGATTGCCCGGAAACTGACGGGAGCGGGTTTTAGCCCGGATAAATTCGCTGCGGAGAAAGCGGCAGATGTGCTGAGTGCCTGCGTGAACCACATGTTTAATGACCTGCTCAATGAGGGAGAGCCAAACGGGATTTATAGGCCGGAGGAACACCCCATGATAGTCCCGGCCAGGTCCCCTAAGGCACTGGAAATCTATACTGTTTACCAGCTTGTAAAAGGTCGTTTTGACAAGCTTCATACGGGGGAGTCAGATCGTGAGAAATATGCTTCGGTAGCAGAAAAACTTAATGAGTATGGAATATGGAAACCCCGGTTAAAACGACTCTCTGACGGTAAAGAATGGGCGCGTGAGGATGTTGCGTGGATGCTTCAGCCTGAAAATATCAATGCACAAATTAACATCCAGAATCAAAAGTACGCGCGGTTGAGTGCTGAAGATGAAACTGAAACCGAGTCTGGCAACGCCTCAACTGCTAAAAACATCTGATGCGCTTGCTGGCACTGATCTTCATAGTATCACCACGACAGTCATAGCGCGTCGTCGTGGATATGTCGCTGTGGCCTGCCAACTGGCGGACGGTATTGATATCCACGCCCTGCTCCAGCAAACGGGTGATGAAGGTGCGCCGCATATCATGCGGGGTAAAACGTGCTATACCTGCCGTTTGCTGTAACTCAGCCAGGATACCCGTTAACCCGGTCGTAGTCAGCGGTTGGCTTGCGACCTTACCACTGCGCTGAATTCGCCTAAACAACGCACTGTCAGCCTCGTCTGCGCCAACTTTCAGCCACGCACGAATAGCCTTGTCCACCGCATCCGCCACGTGAATTTCACGGTATTTACGCCCCTTCCCTTGCCTCACCGTCAGGATGCCGTTGTCATAGTCCCGGCGCTCAAGTTTAACCAGTTCCCCGGCCCGCAGGCCCGTTCCGCAAAGCATCAGCACAATGGCGACATCGCGACAGCGCCGTACAGATTGCGGATGCTGTTTTGCAGCCTGAATCAGTACCCGGATTTCCTGCCTGCCCAGCGCCCTTCCCTTGCGCTGGACATCGCCGCTCACGCGCTTAACTGACCGGATACGTGCCAGCGTTTCGGCATCCATGTAATTGAGGTTAAAGGCCGTCTGCGCTACGCCCCGGAGTGCTGACAGCGCCATGTTGACCGATGACACGGCGTAACCGTCATCCAGCAGTGCCGCGCGCACTTTGGCAACGGCGGCGTAGTTAAGTTGTTCCCACGGATAGTCTGCTGCATCCGCACCGTGTTTAAGTATGCTGGCGCTGCGGTTTAACAGGCTGGTGATACCTCGCCGTCCCGAGGGGGCCAGACCGACAATATACGCATCGAACACGGTGGTTTGCACCACCGGCACGACCTGACGCAACGCTGTCCTGCTCATGCGCGTAACCCGCAATAACGTACATTAAACCAAGTAACTTTCAGCATCACACCAGTCCTCGCTCAGCCATCGACACCGTTTCAGTTCCTGCCACGATAAAGTGATCAAGTAACCGCACATCCAGTATTTCCAGCAGCTCCTGAAGCTTTTTGGTCAACTGGATGTCACACCGGCTGGGTTCAGGCTCGCCGCTGGGGTGATTATGGACAAGGATGACGGCGGCGGCGTTATGTTTCAGCACACGCTTAATAACTTCACGGGGGTGAACGCTGACCGAGTTTAGCGTACCCCTGAACAGGATTTCGCGGTGCAGCAGCTGATTATGATTATCGAGTAGGATGATGCCAAACTCTTCATGTTCAAGCGGTGCCAGCTCAACCATCACGCACCGTCGAACATCATCAGGGGAACAGAGTTGAACCCCACGCTGGTAGTACCGGCTAATAATGTCACGCGCCTGGTCAAGGATACGGGTTTCACGCTGGGTAAACATGGTCATGTCAGAACTCCCGTTCAATGAAGTAAATGGCGTCTGGAAACAGCTGGCGGCGGGTTACGCCAGTACGCAGGGAGAAAGCTTTACGGGGCATGGTGGTTCGCCCGTTGCTGTCGAAGAAGCAGAGCATTTCTTCGTCCATTTTGACCAGAAGGGACCAGTGAAACTGGTCGCTGAGCATAATCAGGCGAGAGTGGTCAGTGACGTCAAGAAACCGCTGCATTTCCCTGAACAGCCGCCCGTCTGTTAACCCCCGCTTCCCTGCAAAGGGTCTGGTGATTTCAACCGGGAACTGGCGGCGGTAATGCCCTTTCTGCAACACCTGAGCTATTAACCAGTCTAAGCGGTCTTCTTCAATTCCTTCAGTCAGCCATTCATGCAAAGGCCAGCGCTGCTGATAAGTCTGAATAAGCCAGTTCATTAACGGGCGTCGTTTCACCCTGCCGTCATACAGCCAGCTCAGCATGTTAACCACGCAATAAGCACCGCAAAGACAGTCCAGTTCGCCCTGTTGAGACGCACGTATCCCTCTGTCAGTCGTCACAGATAATTCCCCATAAATTAGTGATGGTTAGTACAGGGGGATTAGCTTTCCCAGAGAACGGTAATGGTGTAGATGTTCATGCCGTGATACTGAATAAAGTTGGATTGCCAGAGTTCAAACAGCTCCCTTCCGGCGTTAACAGGCAGGTCACCAACATAAGCAAGAAAGACATATTGCTGACTCCAGCTGATATCAATTTCCTTTTCAAGTTCGGGGTATACCGTCCCCATATAACTGAAGTCGGTAATGTAATCAAAATACCATTCATCATTGCGTGAAATAATCCGTATTTCGACAGGATGGTAACCACCCTTTTCAGCGCTGTAACTCAGGTCTTTAAATAACAGACTGACGGCTGTAATTTTGGCTTTATGCGGCGGTGGATTTCCCGCTTCATTTAATATGATATTTATTAATTCCTGATCGACGGGCATAGCTAGCCCTTCCTGATGGACAATATTCATCAGTGATTTTCCTGTTCAATATATTCTGATAAGACGTTATGTCTGCACCAGCACAGGTGGGGTTTAATCACCTAATAAATGGTAAGTGCATGACAACGTACTGACTGGGTAAAATATAGTTCACCAGCAATATTATTATATCAAAAATATACTTTTTATGCAAATAGTAACAAAGAGAAACTAATATGTGGTTCAGCAATGAAATAACTGGCAATAGGTTTTTATTCATTATTAAGTGATGGCATACTTTCCATTCTGCCATGTCAGACAGGTCAGGATTCCGGGGTGGTTCCTTCTGTCTGGCATGGCGGAAAACTGACGCTATCACACCTTCCCGTTCAGCTTTTCAAAGAGGCGCTTACGCTCATCTTCGGGCAGCTTCATGATTTGTACCGCCAGTTCAGAAACATTGGGCCCCTGAGACATCAGATCGTCCTTTACCAGCCTGAGGGCCTGCTCCATCAGTTGCGCCCGCGAAGCTGGCGACATATTGCGATACAGCTGCACCCAGAGGCTTAGCTGGCGATCACTGTCGTTGAGAGTAAACGCTTCGCCCTTAGCCCTGTTTCTCTCATCATCAAGCGACATTGTGGCTGCGCTAATATGGTAAACCACACCTTTCCCGGCAGTCCTTTTACGACGTATTTCCGGGTGCAGGGATGCCAGCTTTTCCAAGCGCATCCTGGCGCCACGCGCAGTGCCCGGCATCCCCTCAATATGAGTGAATTCCTCTGCTGTCAGCCAGTCTTTAGCCTCTTCAACAGAAGCTTCAGGATGAGTAGGTATAGCCGAAACTGTTCTCTTACTGCTCATATAAATTTCACCAGATATCAATGCGTTAATATGAAAACCAATAAATAGATACCAAAAGAACTTGAAAGGTATCTTTTATTCGCATTTAATATCCATGTACTGATTCCATGGAGTTAATACTGTGCGTAACTCAACAGCATCGCAGAAAAAGCAAATCAAAGGAAGTTCAGGGAACTGGCATCGTGCCGATATTGTGGCAGCACTTCACAAGCGAGGGTTAACGCTGGCGTTACTGTCACGCAGTCACGGCCTTGCGCCACGGACATTAAATAACGCCTTAGAGCGTCATTATCCCAGAGCTGAGCGCATTATTGCCGGGGCTCTGGATACGACACCGGAAACATTATGGCCGGAAAGGTATGCCCTTAAAAATGGACCTAATAGCAGGTAAAGGATGCAACCATGGCAACCACCATCACTGAAATAACGGAATGCTTTGAGTATTTTTTCAGTTCTCTTTATCGCAGGGAGTTCGTCAAAACCCTGCGTCTGAACGAATGTAGCGAGCGGGAATTACTGCCTCTGGTACGTTGCTATTTGCTGGGTTGGTTTGCAGATAACGTCTCACCGGAAGTAAAAAGCAAACTGCCAGGAACTGTATCCGGGCACGGTTACATTGATTTTGTCATTGACGATGTGGCCGTTGAGTTTGCAGTACGTAAACCAACTGCGGCACGTTCCAATGTCTCTGCGACCGTCAACAGTACAGAAGTAAAGAAATTGATGAAACATGACGGCAAAGCCTTGCTTGTGCTGTTTGATTTCTCTGACACACCCTATTCAGAAGAACAGATTGAATCCTTCCGCAACTGGCCCTCTCTTGGTCGAGGGAATCATCGCAAGTCTGCATTCAACGTCGTTTATTTCTTTGTGGAAAAACGCAGACCGCTGGCACTGGGGAAAATCACCAAAAACATCCGTATCACTTAACAGGGAATTAATTAATGAACAGAAAACTGTTGGCCTTATTCATGGCAGCCATAACGCTACCAGTCGCAGCAGCGCAGTACGTAAAACCCGGAGCGGTTCTAACCCTGCATCCGGGACAGAATAACGCTGAATTCAACATTAATGCCTCAACGGGGGATGGTTCGGGCGTATGCAATATGGAGGGGACAGCACAGCAAATAGCTGCCGGAGAAAGTCAGAAGCGTCGCTGGGTCTGGAATGACAATGCCAGCGAGTGTGTTGCAGTAATTAGTGAACTGACAAACGGTAAGGCCAGCATTATGACACGTGGTTGCGAGGGATACTGCGGGGCTTCTGCGGCAGGCGCAATGGATGGTCTATTTAATAAGAAATAAAAGTATCATTAATTTACGAAGGAACTACAGATGAAAAGAGCAATACTTCTGGTATTAATTGCTGCTGGTTTGCTGGCTGGCTGCGGCGAGAAAACGCCAAAATGTAGTAGTGATGATGCAAAAAATCTGGTCGGGGATATTGCAAGAAAGACAATCGAGAAAGGGATGAAACTGGATAAGGATGTGCGTATTTCTGTAGAAAATGTCAGAACAATTAGCCATGAATCAGATCTGGATGTTTATCAGTGCGCTGCTGATTTAACGTTTACAAAACCAGATTTGCAAAATTCTCTACCAATCACCTACCGGATTCAGAAAACTGATGAGGGTAAAGGTCCGTTTTATATAAACGTAACAGGTTTATAATCACTGAATAACATCCGGGTTCCTTTTGGGTGAAATAATTCATGTTTTATTCCAAAAGGAAACCCTATGAAAAAGATCATCATATTTACCATTATAGCTATTATCACATTTAGTTGGCTCGTTACACACAATACAACTGAGTCCGAAAAAATCCCTCCTGCTAATACTCCCTTTATTATTAAGTCTAACGTACCTGGCATGTGCAAGGTCAGCGCCATCACAACCTCTACAGATACCAAACAGAATATACCTGTCGTAGCGTGCAAAATCAGCATTACGACCGCAATCACTTCCAGTACTACCAGTTACTGATCACTGTGTTTACTTTACCGACAGACTGGGATACAAAAACGTCAAACACCTTCTCAATCAGTCTTATACCGTAAGCAATGCCGGGTGTGTCGGGCTCTGAGGGTTGATTAATTCCACAGGCATATGAAGACTAAATCCTACCATCCCCATACCTGCTGAGCCGCTCCGTTGAACATCTTTATCGCCTTGCTGTGGGTGCCAATCACGGCTATCCCCGCCCGTCTTGTAGGTTGGGGCTCACCAAATACGATGCCACTGGGAAGCTCTTTCAGTGTCACGTAATGCCATTTATAGCCCAGATATGACCTGCTACTGAGCTAACTACATTGATTTGCCTAAATCCTGGGGCCTCTAAAGCGTCAGCGCCGCGCAGCAGTATAGGCAAGCCACTTTTAACGGGTTTTATCCGGCTCCCTGAGGCTGCTTTCAGAAAAGGCGTGTAATCGGATAACTACAGCAACCTAGGGAAGTATGTGCTTGTAGAATGAATGCAGTGGTAATCAAGACTACCGCTTTTACAAACCCCACCAATCGTATAACTGCGATTTGATGGCTACCCATCCTAAGTTACTTCATTAAAATAGCACTATTTTTTGAGGGCAGCGGGATAAGGGCTCTGCGCTCTCCATCCATTGCATGTTCACCCGCAAACCATTCGTAATGAACTTTATTCATGATTGATACCGGCGGTTCTTTATTCTCTATAACTATGATTTGTAAGGTATCAGGCAATTGGGTCAGTGAATGCCAGAAGCCTTCCTCAATACCAGCCGATATGGGTTCATCGAAGCCCGATACCGTAGCAGCGGCTTTCTTCTTATAACTTGTCAGCGGTGAATCAATCACGACTAGCCCAGGATGCGGGTATCCTTTTTTAATACAATATTTTAGTAATCCAATGATGAAAGCTGAATAAAGAATGGCACGAACACCTTTACCGTGAGACTGCCGAGGTTGTCCATCAACAATGATGTCATACTCTTTTTCATTAAATGAAACGTCAGGCTCGGCACCCCATTTCCAGTCTTTTAAAACAGTTTCAATTTCTCTACAAAGTTCGGCCAGCGTACGGGTAGATAATCCCTCCCATTCGAGCCGTGGTTGACTGCTCTTTTCCAGCAGTATTTCTATATCCTTTTGATGTTTTAGTAACTCAAACCATCTCTGTCGATCATTCAACTCAGAGTCTCTTTCAGCTCGCTGCTCAATAGCTAAATCTAGGCTTTCTTTGGAAAGTGTAAGAAGAGGCTCAAAAGTATATTTGATCTGGTTCTTCATTCCATCCAAGCTTTCTTTTGACTTATATCTGTCTATATTCAGAGCTTCTTTTCTTCGGTCAAGATCACTCATCGCTTTTTGCAGGCCTGCAAGGTATCCATGAATTTTTGCAGCTTCAGCTAAAGAAGAACGTCGGACTTCATTACTGTTCATTAATTTTTTAGCGTTCTCACTGTGTGGATGTAGTAAATTTTGTCCACAAAGGGAACAAGGAACTTCCTGAAGTGAAGTGAAATAGTGAGAACCTTCGGAAATAAAATCCAACCGCTTCAGGTCGGAATGGTAACGTTCTTCTAATAGGCTATATCTCGATTGAATTTCAGATACTCCCATTAACTGAGATTCTATTTTTAACGTTAACGCTGTCTCCATTTTTATTCCCTCGAGCAAGTCAGAAATAGCGGCTGCAGCCCTCTCAACTTCATCAATTGCTTGTGCAATCAATTGATCTGATAAATCATCTGCTGAGCTCGTTAATGGAAACTTGGGCGAACAAATTGAGAAACGTTCATCAAGTGGTCGAATCAAATCCTGGATGAATTCAAGCTTCGCCATCAACCTCGCTTTTACAATTTCAGGCTTTTCCTCTACGGTAACACCACCATCATCGTGCCCGGTAAGGATGTATGAAAACATGCGTTTTCGAGCAGTGTCGTCATAACCGGAACGTCCCGTTACTGGCGAGTATTCGTCGATAATGGATACTTCATCTACCAAAAATATAGGAGCGAGCGTTCGAATCGAGAAACGTTGCGTTTCGCCACGAGCATTCTTGCGAAGCTTCGCCTCTTTGATCCCCGCAAAAGGGAAAAGTATGGACGTCACATCTGGCCCCTTACTCGTTCCTTTACGCACAGGAGCAATTATTTTACCTTCTCCATGGATGTCTTGAATAGCGACATCATGTGCCTCTAATTTCCCCCCCTCAAGACCGCGCTTGAGCGTTAACACCCCCCCTTCATCATTTTCGAATTCAACATAAAGATGGGTGTAATCGGTGGCCTCTTTAAGCTTTTTTTTGAGTTTTTCGGCACCAAGAATGTAGTCAAGACAACTCACAAGGTAACTTTTCCCAGTATCAGATTCCCCTGCTAGAATATTCGCACCCTTATAGAAATCAACATAAGCGTCTTGAACGCTGTTTCCGCGCAATAGTATTTTTCTTATACGAAGCATGTTATAAATCCAGTAGATCAATTGCGGTCAATCGGTCGAATTCAGAACCCCATTGCCCCACATTCTGAGATATATATGAAGCAAGTTCTTCATCCGTATATTCATAGAATTGCTTTGTGACCCAAGAGGCACGTTCTGCGAGCTCTTTTGAATACTGTGACATCAAAAGCCGCACAAACCTTCCTGTTAAATTGGTAGCCTGATACAAAATACCTTCGGCAGCAAAGACAACCTTAATCAATTCTCTTGATAGCATTAAATGCAGCCCTGCCTGAATTGCGCTTCGCTTAACAAGAAGCTCTGCTCCCCGGTGAGGAACTGCTGGATGAAGGCTTTTAGGCCCCCTAGGTACGTCACTGGTATGCACAAGAAGATAGTCATACGAAACTATCCTTTGTAGGTCCATTGCTACATTGTCCGCTGCATCCAATATGAACAGAGCACGAAATCCATACTCCAGCGGAGTGTTAAAAGGTCTCTGCTCAAAGTTTCCTTCAAATACTTGCATTTCGCTCATGGATTGCACCAATTAATCAAGTTTGTATTGGCTAGTTGGTGGCATATACCTTCACGATCCTTATTCGTTACGTGAATGGCAAGTGGGTGCGCACCAAGTTGCAGGGTCTGAGCGGCCTTGACGGTATTTTTTAACCGAAGGAGTGGAGTCCCTGTCAGGTCAGAGGTGTAGTGATACAGACCATCATCAAACTCTACAAGTAAAGAATTAAAGAATTCTTGATTCGCCATTTGGTCCCTAGCGAGTTCCTTTAGCCCTTCCGAGCAATAAAAAGTTATTCGGGACCGTTCAAAGAGTTTTACATGGCTGATACTTGATTGAAAATCAACTAAATCTCGCACGTTGGTTTTGATATCAGCGCTGATAACTGAAAAGAGTTGTTCAATATATACAGTTTCAATGGGAGCCACAGATGATGGGGGCCTAGTTGGTGGATCCCGCTCAATTAATGGTGCGCCAAAGACCATAAGATGAAAAGAGGTTTTACTGTGTTCGGCAAGTATCTCAATAGGCTGTTTTGCATGAAAAATACTAAAATCAAACTCTTTAATATATTTTTCAAGTTCAGGCGTCAGGTCAACACTATGTTTCGATGTAATTTGCTTTGAAAAAGTTGCCCACTCGGATAGCATTTTCTCTTTGAGTTTAGTTGGATCATCTAGGAGGTCTTGGAATGGCGATGTTACCCCTTTATGTGTAACAAAATGGTATTGTGTAGGTACTGTGTAGTCCTTGATGAAAGTATAATAGATAACTTTTGCAACTTCGATGCCTGCCTTAGGAAGGCCTAAATTCGCATCATAATGTTTGCATTGATATAAGTGCCATCTTCGAGGAACAGCATCAGATGGATCAAGCCATACAACAATATCTCTGCCTTTATCTCCTGCCCCGCCACGTTGTTGTACTTCGTTGACATATTGCTGACCAGCTAAGTATTCAGAGGCCCATTCGAGTGTAAACCTTTCAAATTCGGCGGCGCTAAACTGTGCCAGACGATCCAAGGGGGCTATTGGAAGCCCTACACCTAACCCAAGCAGCCGAGCGTTCGCACCCGGCCACGTTGTAGGAGCAGAAAGCGCGCCAAGCGTCGAACTTGAATTTTGTTTCATCTTCTCTACCACCACAACCTCCATGGAGAAGTGATATTAAATCTTTAGTCTTTTAAAATTTTACAAAATCTAACACAGTGCGCCAGGAAAGTAATTGACTAAGGTTCCCCACACACAAGAGCAAATCTTAACCTTGCTACGGGACATAACTACTTCCGCCCCACCGGCTACCCAGTCATCGACAGTTTGGCAGCTCACTCCACTGTGCCGAGCATAAGCCTCTTTTGACATCAGCATTTTTATCTCTTTTCATAACCATCACTTTGATGGGTGTAGATTGATAAAATGTTTTTTGATTTCAATAATTGAATCAAGTATGGGTTTGAATAATGAAAAATCGATAGTTTTTCTATTTTCCCTTACTATATAAGTAGCAAATCTATCTTTTCCAAATGTAGTAGAACTGTCATGATTATTGCTTTTATCGAAGCTTTTTCCATTATACTTCATTTGCAAAACTTTTGGTTCAAAAAAATCCTCTAGTGAAGAATAGTTATCCCCTGGTAATAACGGAGTAAAAAGAACATATAAATTACTCTCTAAGTGATAAAACGCCCCTTTTCTAACATCCTCCGCTTTTTTTGGTAGATGCGAATAATCCTTTATTATTTGATTTATGAAGTCAGATGGCCCTGTGTCATTATCTAATAAAATTATCACTGGATTTTTAGGAGGCTGTTTTTCATACGCTTTACAAAGTAAACCATGTCGTCTGAAAAACCTCGAATAGTCTGCAGCTCCACCAGACAAATCGAGAAAATATTTTTTCTTGTCATTGGTTTTAAATAAATTAACTTTTAACACTCTATTCTTTGTGTTTTTTTCCTCTCTAACTAACTGAGGGTAATCCAAAAACAAAGAATCAATTGCACACTTAAGATAAACCGGGTCAGTTTTCCCTTCTGTTAAGATTGTTATTTGCTCATTTCCATAGAAATTTTTATAGTATAGGAATTTGCTGTATGCTTTCTCTCTGGAGTTAAGTCTCTGCTTAAAATCCAACCCAAATCCTTTAACCACATATCTCTCAGGACGCGCATTTTTCTTTGCTTCCACATTATTATATTTATCAAGCATATCGATAAATGCAAATCGCCCTTCTAATTCACTAAGGGTGCCCTTTCTATGTTTTCCATCTTTCTCAATAAGTGTATACGAACCTTCAAAGTATAAAGAATGCGCCATCGCTCTTGTATTCTTTATATACTCTCTGCTTACATTTATTTTTTTATTTACAGTTAAACCTGTAACTTGCTGTCTTGATGTACACCTAGACACTCTGTTTTTATTATGGTTTAAAGTGAAGCCTGCACGATGAATTTCTTCTACCAATATCTTACCTGGTTCGTTTTCTTTCTCATTAGAAACTAATGCATCAGGGATGTTTTTTTTGTTTGTTGAAAACGTAATGTCATCTGCATAGCGGCTGTAACTACAACCATATGTGACTGCTAGCTTTGATAATCTGAAATCTAAAATCCTACAAATAAGATTAGTTATTACTGGAGAACAAGGGCTTCCTTGCGGAAGCGATCCATCCAGGCAGGCTATCTGCGCAATAATGGTTGCAACATTTGGATGTAACTTGAAATTTTGGTTTGCAATAAAATATCCTCGCACGCGACCAAAATTAAAGGATGGGAAGAAATTCTCAATATCAATATTAAATACAATATTTTTATCTCGATGCCTCTCAGCATTTGTAATTATAGTTTTATTCTTCTCAAAACCATGTGATACATTTTGTTTAATATTATTTTTTGCCCAAATTTCTTCCTGGCATATATATAGAAGTTCAGAAAGTCGTTGTTGAATATCTTTCAGTTTTTCATCAGGAGCAAAGATCTCCCGCTCTCCTCCAGACTTTTTCTTTATAGTAAATTTTTTGTATTGATTTTCTGGCCTTATTCTATACAAAACATTAGTCAGAAATGTAACTTTAATCTGAAGCAAATCAGCCAGTTCAAATTTGTTACAACAAGCCTGCAGCCTTGCCAGATAGGTAGGTTTAAACATAACAGTAAATTCCATTATTGATTATGTTAATGCACATGCAGGTACTCTTACGCATTTAACGGTGACGCCAAGATGACTTGACGGCAGTCAGAGGGCGAATACTCCCGACCTTGTTAACACTGATTGCGATACCACAACCAACAAATCTACCTGCATGTGCCGTATTAAATTAGCATAGTCATCATATAACTCAAGCCCCCAATCAATTTTTTTCAAAATCCTCAATAAGTTATAGATGGTTTGCGTTCTGTTCATTTCTGGCATCAGAGTGATGATTAGGCAAGTTAGCTGGGAAAATTTATCCGGAGTATATACAAAGAAAGTAGTCAGCCCAGTTGAATCATCTAAACAAGACCAATTAACTAATTTATTTAAATGAAAAATAATGCTTTTGAGCTAACCAATTATGCACTTAAGCTAAATTTACCGTTTTTGGGGCTAGCCCAACATCGAGGGCGCATAAGCTTTAGCCCACTTTTACTTTCCTGTTTTCTTTAGTAACAGAAGGTTAACTATCAAATATTTTTGTTGGGCTATGTGGGCTAACAGTTTTCATATTTACGTGTTTTTTTATTCTTCTCCGGTTTCCGTTTCAGATACCGGAGTAAACAACAGCGTATAAGCCCAGGGACGTGCATGCTTGAGGTGTCTCAGCCGTGGCATACGTATCAGCCATCCCTCCACGCTGGTGGACTTTTTGAGCATTCCAGCCTCATGAAGGATTCTGCCGGCAGTATCCTTGCTGAGAGGAGTAGAACCTACGCCCTTCGCATTACGAATGCGAGCTAACTCCAAAATGAGTACGAACATGAGTACAAAAAAAATATATCATTAAATGTAGTATAAATTTCAATCAGATACAGCAAAAATTACAATTCAACGTCTAATTCCGCTAATACTACTCTGGCGGTTAATAACGAGCCATTATGTGAGTTGCACGTAATGGCTTTTTTACGCCTGCTACGCGTCTTCTTTCAATTCTGAGTTACCAAAACTCATAATCAGACTCCTGACAATATTAACAATGCAGCTTTTATGTGATAACAATCACAGTGCATTAACCGTTCAAGAGTTTGTCATGAAAAAAACATTTACCTTCAGCCTGTTAGCAATTGTCTTTGCAAGCCTGTTGAGTGCTTGTGTTCCCCACCATCATCACCGCCACAGCGATGGCCCTCGTGGTCCTGCGCCCTCCGGTAAGCCAATGCCACCTTCAAATGGTGGACCAAATCACGGCAGTCATGGTCGCTATTAATTAGTAATTCATAGCGGGAAAGTACATACTCTCCCGCTATCCACGGCGCTTAAACTGCCCTGCATCAATGCCATGTTGCTTCATTTTCCGCCACAGCGTAGTGCGGCCGATTCCAAGTAAAGCCGACATTTCCTGAATGCGACCGCCTGTGACTTGGGCTGCGTTAATAATTGCCTCTTTTTCAACTTCCGCAAATGACAGACTGGTGGAAAGGCGGGTGGCGCTGACATCATCTGTCGCCTGCTCGGTAAACAGATGTTCCGGCAAATCACTGACGCGAATGCGCCCATTATCACTACTCAGAGCAAGATTCTCGATGACGCTGTAAAGTTCAAAATCGTTGCCAGGCCATGCACAGGAAACCAGGCGAGCGAGGGCATCGTCATCAATTTTCAGCCGCGTAGAGAAGCGTTTTTCAAGGCTGCGTAATTTGTTATTCACCAGCGCCGGAATGCTGCCACGCCGCATACGCAGTGGCGGGATGGTAATTTCAAATGCATGCAGCGCGTAATACAGCTGGCGACTAAAACGATTTTGTTCCACCAGCATTGCGAGGTCCGCGGTCGTTGTGGCAATCACTTTGACATCAATGGGTATTAAACGCCGCGCATCCAGTCGCGTGATAACACCCTGCTTGATAACCTGAAGCAAAGCAGACTGTAACTCCACCGCCAGATATTCAATCTTTTCAAGAAACAGCGTGCCGCCGTGCGCCAGTTCCAGCCGACTCAGACGGCCATTTTCATTATCCGTGCGATCGCCACCAATAAATTCTTCCGCCAGCGCCGCATCACCATATAACTCACAATTGACGGCGATATAAGGCCCCGCTGCACGCTCGCTTTCATTATGAATTGCCTGACTTAGCAGTGCCTTGCCCACGCCCTCTTCTCCACAAAGCAGGACAGGAAAGCTACTGCGCGCCGCCTGGCGACCAAAATGAATCAAGCGGCGGGTTTGCGGATCGTCCTGTGGCATATGAGCGAAGGTATGGCTGACTTTTCCTAATTGACTGGTCATTAACTGCCGCATCTGTTCCACAGGATGGAGCAATAAAATAAAGCTGGTTCCCTGCGTTTCTATTATCGGTTTAAGGGTTATCACCGCATCAATAAACTGATGCTGACTTTCAAAGGTTGCTTCTACGTGTTTGAGCGGATGTGCCTGTTTTATTGCTTGTTGCAATACGGCGGGTAACGTTAAGAGTTCAGTGATTGCCCTTCCCTGACTTGCCGTCGCGTCAAGGCGCAAGACTCGCGCCGCCTGGGCGTTGATAAATTGCAAATTACCCTGCTCGTCCCAGCTAATCACGCCATCATCCATACTTTCTAACAGGGCATTAAGTTGATTTAAATGACGGTTAGTTTCAGCGAGCAAACTGTCCGTCAGCAGTAAATTTCCGACCTCGCGTGCGATTGCCAACGTCAACGGCAAATCAGCTGCGGTAGTTTGCTCAACCGGACACGCCAGCGCTATTGTTCCCGTCAATCGGCCCTTGCTGTCAAACAACGGCGTTGCGCAAAAGGCCCAGTTCCAGAGTGCCTGTTTGAAATGTTGATCGGCCATCGTTTTCACGGCCTGACCAGAGATAGCCGCTAACGATAGCGCACAAGTACCAATAATTCCCTCGGCGCAATACGTGCCGTCATTGAATCCCAGTACACTTAGCTGCTGCAAGGTTTGCGGATCGCCATTACGGCTGAGAATGCAGGCGGTTTCATCGAGGATAAGCAACGCACACTCTCGCGGTGCCATATATTCCCAGGCATCTTCCAGCGCAGCCTGCCCGAGCGTCAGCATCGCTTTCTTACGCCGATAAATAGAAGCAAATGTCACGCCCTGGGCCTGGTGTGGTACGTTCCATGTCTCCCGTTTCATCAGCTTATTGCATCTCTCCCAGGAGGTTGCAATTAAGGGAGATATGCCCCGACCATCGTTGTTAAAAGCGCCACTCATATCCCGCATCCCTTATGACAAAAGGTGTTCCGGCTCGCAATTTTAAGTATTAATACACGTAAAAGTTTCAATATGGAACACTCATTAAAGCATATGTTTCACTATGAAACATAATTTGGGCTAATTTTCTTTTCCCTTGCCTGATGCACAATGGATTCATCGGCAGTCAGTGGTCGCCGTGTCGTTGAACATCATCCATGCCCTACCGTAATTGCTGGAGCAAAATAATGAAAAAATTGATCAATGATGTGCAAGACGTACTGGACGAACAACTGGCAGGACTAGCGAAAGCGCATCCATCGCTGACACTGCATCAGGATCCGGTGTATGTCACCCGAGCTGATGCCCCCGTTGCAGGAAAAGTCGCCCTGCTGTCGGGTGGCGGCAGCGGACACGAGCCGATGCATTGTGGTTATATCGGTCAGGGGATGCTTTCGGGGGCCTGTCCGGGCGAAATTTTCACCTCACCGACGCCCGATAAAATCTTTGAATGCGCCATGCAAATTGATGGCGGCGAAGGTGTACTGTTGATTATCAAAAATTACACCGGCGATATTCTTAACTTCGAAACAGCAACCGAGTTACTGCACGATAGCGGCGTAAAAGTGACCACTGTGGTCATTGATGACGACGTTGCAGTAAAAGACAGTCTTTATACCGCCGGGCGACGCGGCGTTGCCAACACCGTATTAATTGAAAAACTCGTAGGTGCAGCGGCGGAGCGTGGCGACTCACTGGACGCCTGTGCGGAACTGGGGCGTAAGTTGAATAATCAAGGCCACTCAATAGGTATCGCTCTCGGTGCCTGTACCGTTCCTGCCGCGGGCAAACCTTCTTTTACCCTGGCGGATAATGAGATGGAGTTTGGCGTCGGCATTCATGGTGAGCCAGGTATTGACCGCCGCCCCTTCTCTTCCCTTGATCAAACCGTCGATGAAATGTTCGACACCCTGCTGGAAAATGGCTCATACCATCGCACTTTGCGTTTATGGGATTATCAACAAGGCAGCTGGCAGGAAGAACCACAAACCAAACAACCGCTCCAGTCTGGCGATCGGGTGATTGCGCTGGTTAACAATCTTGGCGCAACTCCGCTTTCTGAGCTGTACGGCGTCTATAACCGCCTGACCACACGTTGCCAGCAAGCGGGATTGACTATCGAACGTAATTTAATTGGCGCGTACTGCACCTCACTGGATATGACCGGTTTCTCAATCACCTTACTGAAAGTTGATGACGAAACGCTGGCACTCTGGGACGCCCCGGTCCACACCCCGGCCCTTAACTGGGGTAAATAAGGAGAAAGCAATGTCACTGAGCAGAACTCAAATTGTTAACTGGCTCACTCGTTGTGGCGATATTTTCAGCACCGAGAGCGAGTATCTTACTGGACTGGATCGCGAGATTGGCGACGCTGACCACGGGCTAAATATGAACCGAGGCTTTGGCAAAGTGGTGGAAAAACTCCCTGCTATCGCAGATAAAGATATCGGTTTCATTCTCAAGAATACCGGCATGACGCTACTTTCCAGCGTCGGAGGTGCCAGTGGTCCGCTGTTCGGTACCTTCTTTATCCGCGCCGCACAGACAACCCAGGCACGGCAAAGCCTGACGCTGGAAGAGCTTTATCAGATGTTCCGCGATGGCGCGGACGGCGTAATCAGTCGCGGGAAAGCCGAACCTGGCGATAAAACCATGTGTGATGTGTGGGTGCCGGTGGTGGAATCGTTACGTCAGTCCTGCGAGCAAAATCTCTCTGTTCCGGCGGCGCTCGACGCTGCCAGTAGCATCGCCGAATCCGCTGCACAAAGTACGATTACGATGCAAGCCCGCAAAGGCCGCGCCAGTTATCTCGGTGAACGCAGTATTGGTCACCAGGATCCCGGCGCGACCTCGGTGATGTTTATGATGCAAATGTTGGCGTTAGCCGCAAAAGAGTAAGGAATTGGTGATGGTAAACCTGGTCATAGTTTCACATAGCAGCCGACTGGGAGAAGGTGTCGGTGAATTAGCCCGTCAGATGTTAATGAGTGATAATTGTAAAATCGCCATTGCCGCGGGAATTGACGATCCACAAAATCCCATTGGTACCGATGCCGTCAAAGTGATGGAGGCCATCGAATCTGTTGCCGATGCCGACCATGTGCTGGTCATGATGGATATGGGTAGCGCATTATTGAGTGCTGAAACTGCGCTGGAATTGCTGGCTCCCGAGATCGCCGCAAAAGTACGTTTGTGTGCTGCGCCGTTGGTCGAAGGTACACTGGCAGCAACGGTCAGCGCGGCCTCGGGGGCGGATATCGACAAAGTTATCTTTGACGCCATGCATGCGCTGGAAGCCAAACGTGAACAACTGGGTTTACCGTCCTCCGACACTGAAATCTCTGACACATGTCCTCCGTACGATGAAGAAGCCCGTTCTCTGGCGGTGGTCATAAAAAACCGTAACGGCCTGCATGTACGTCCGGCCTCCCGGCTGGTTTATACCTTATCGACATTTAATGCCGATATGTTGCTGGAGAAAAACGGCAAATGCGTTACACCGGAGAGTATTAACCAGATTGCGTTACTACAAGTTCGCTATAACGATACGCTGCGCCTGATTGCGAAAGGACCAGAAGCTGAAGAGGCACTGATCGCTTTCCGTCAGTTGGCTGAAGATAACTTTGGTGAAACGGAGGAAGTTGCTCCACCTACTCTGCGTCCCGTTCCGCCTGTTTCGGGTAAAGCCTTTTATTATCAACCTGTTTTATGTACGGTACAGGCAAAATCAACCCTGACCGTGGAAGAAGAACAAGAACGATTACGCCAGGCCATTGACTTCACGTTATTAGATCTGATGACGTTAACAGCGAAAGCAGAAACCAGCGGGCTTGACGATATTGCCGCAATCTTTTCTGGTCACCATACACTGTTAGATGATCCGGAACTGCAGGCGGCGGCAAGCGAACTCCTTCAGCATGAACATTGCACGGCGGAATATGCCTGGCAGCAAGTTCTTAAAGAACTTAGCCAGCAATACCAACAGCTGGATGATGAATATCTACAGGCTCGCTATATCGATGTGGACGATCTTCTGCATCGCACCCTGGTCCACCTGACCCAAACGAAAGAAGAACTCCCGCAGTTTAACTCGCCAACTATTCTACTGGCGGAGAACATTTATCCCTCCACAGTACTGCAACTGGATCCAGCGGTTGTAAAAGGTATCTGCCTTAGCGCCGGAACTCCGCTATCCCACAGTGCCCTAATCGCCCGTGAACTGGGAATTGGCTGGATTTGCCAGCAGGGTGAGAAACTGTATGCGATACAACCAGAAGAAACGCTAACGCTGGACGTTAAAACGCAACGTTTCAACCGTCAGGGTTAAACCACCGTTCGGATGGCATCATTCTGATGTCATCCGGCAATTTACTCTGCACTGATGTTTTTTAACTACCTGTTATATTTTTCACCAAATTATGATGATTTTTCTTCGCTAATCGCGAACCCAACGTCGCTGGCTGACGAATAAACAGATGTTATTTTATCACTCTATTTCGCCGTTATTTATCCCTTTAATTCCCTTTTCTAAAATGTCTGTCAGTTCGCAGAATGTGATTTCGATCATGCAGCTAGTGCGATCCTGAACTAAGGTTTTCTGATACTTGAATACCGTTTTATTCGGTTTCGCCAAAGGAGAATGATTGATGAAATCCCCCGCACCTTCTCGCCCGCAAAAAATGGCGTTAATTCCAGCCTGCATCTTTTTGTGTTTCGCTGCGCTATCGGTGCAGGCAGAAGAAACATCGGTAACACCACAACCGCCTGATATTTTATTAGGGCCGCTGTTTAATGATGTGCAAAACGCCAAACTTTTTCCGGACCAAAAAACCTTTGCCGATGCCGTGCCGAACAGCGATCCGCTGATGATCCTTGCTGATTATCGGATGCAGCAAAACCAGAGCGGATTTGATCTACGCCATTTCGTTAACGTCAATTTCACCCTGCCGAAAGAGGGCGAGAAATATGTTCCGCCAGAGGGGCAATCACTGCGCGAACATATTGACGGACTTTGGCCGGTATTAACGCGTTCTACCGAAAACACCGAAAAATGGGATTCTCTATTACCGCTGCCAAAGCCTTATGTCGTGCCAGGCGGACGTTTTCGCGAGGTATATTACTGGGACAGTTACTTCACCATGTTAGGACTTGCCGAAAGCGGTCACTGGGATAAAGTCGCGGATATGGTGGCCAATTTTGCTCATGAAATAGACACTTACGGTCATATTCCCAACGGCAACCGCAGTTACTATTTAAGCCGCTCGCAACCGCCCTTCTTTGCCCTGATGGTAGAGTTACTGGCGCAGCATGAAGGCGACGCCGCGTTGAAACAATACCTGCCGCAAATGCAAAAAGAATATGCTTACTGGATGGACGGTGTTGAAAACCTGCAAGCCGGACAACAGGAAAAACGCGTTGTAAAACTTCAGGATGGTACCCTTCTCAACCGCTACTGGGACGATCGCGATACGCCACGACCAGAGTCATGGGTGGAAGATATTGCCACTGCCAAAAGCAATCCGAATCGACCTGCCACTGAAATTTACCGCGACCTGCGCTCTGCCGCTGCGTCTGGCTGGGATTTCAGCTCGCGCTGGATGGACAATCCGCAGCAGTTAAACACCTTACGCACCACCAGCATCGTACCGGTCGATCTGAACAGCTTGATGTTCAAAATGGAAAAAATCCTCGCCCGCGCCAGCAAAGCTATCGGAGATAACGCGATGGCAAACCAGTACGAAACGCTGGCAAATGCCCGTCAAAAAGGGATCGAAAAATACCTGTGGAACGATCAACAAAGCTGGTATGCCGATTACGACCTGAAAAGTCATAAAGTGCGCAATCAGTTAACCGCGGCCGCCCTGTTCCCGCTGTACGTCAATGCGGCAGCGAAAGATCGCGCCAGCAAAATGGCGACGGCGACGAAAACACATCTGCTGCAACCAGGCGGCCTGAACACCACGTCGGTGAAAAGTGGGCAACAATGGGATGCGCCAAACGGCTGGGCGCCGTTGCAGTGGGTCGCGACAGAAGGATTACAAAACTACGGGCAAAAAGAGGTAGCGATGGACATTAGCTGGCACTTCCTGACCAATGTTCAGCACACCTATGACCGGGAGAAAAAGCTGGTGGAAAAATATGATGTCAGCACCACCGGAACAGGGGGCGGCGGTGGCGAATATCCATTACAGGATGGCTTTGGCTGGACCAATGGCGTGACGCTGAAAATGCTGGATTTGATCTGCCCGAAAGAGCAACCGTGTGACAATGTTCCGGCGACGCGTCCACTCAGTGAATCAACAACACAGCCGCTAAAACAAAAAGAGGCGGAACCTACGCCTTAACTTTACTGTATATCGAGCAATGCCATTACGTGCATAAAATTGGCATTGCTCTTTCTTCATCACGAAATACCACTCTTTCTACGGTCTATGCCTTTATTTTCTTTTATTAGAGAAGATTTTAATTTTATTTTATCAACTTGTTAATCATCACACCTCTATTTATATTTTCCCCCACTCCCCATTCTCCCTGACAATTTTCTTGTGGAACAAAGTGTTATTTAAGAAACAAGCAAATCATTCTGTCTCTTTAGACAAATTTTGACATCAAACATGATCTTTTTCGCTATATGTGTAAGTATATAGCGGTTTTAATTATCAGGATATTACTTATGTCACTAACCAGACGGAGGTTTACACAGATTCTTGCGTCGACATTGTTCCTGCATCATCTGCCGTCCTTTGCACAATCAGTCAAATTCTGGGCCTCACTGACGCTTCCCGAAGCCCAACACATTACACGCATCGTCAGCGCAGGCGCGCCCGCCGATTTACTATTGCTGGCTGTCGCGCCAGAAAAAATGGTCGGTTTTTCCTCTTTTGATTTTGCCCGTCAGGCATTAATTCCATTGCCAGAGCACATTCGCCAGTTCCCCAGGCTGGGACGACTCGCCGGGCGCGCCAGCACACTCTCGCTGGAAGGGCTTATGGCGTTACATCCCGATTTGGTCGTTGATTGCGGCAATACGGATGAAACCTGGATCTCCCAGGCACGGCAGGTTAGCGAACAGACACAAATACCCTGGTTATTGCTTAACGGGAAACTGGAACAATCAGCAGAACAGTTAACAACGCTTGGCAAAACGTTAGGCGAAGAGCACCGCGCCGCAGAACAAGCCAATCTCGCCAGCCGCTTCGTTGGTGAAGCTCAGGCATTCGCCACCTCACCCGCCGCTAATCTCAGCTTTTATGCTGCGCGCGGTCCTCGAGGGCTGGAAACGGGCTTACAGGGTTCGTTGCATACCGAGGCGGCGGAATTATTAGGTTTGCACAACGTCGCGCAAATAGCCGATCGCCACGGTCTGACACAGGTTTCCATGGAAAATCTCCTGCGCTGGCAGCCGGATATTATTCTGGTTCAGGAGGCCGTTACTGCAGATTTTATTCGTCGTGATCCTCTCTGGCAGGGCGTGAAAGCGGTTGCGGAACAACGCATCTTATTTTTAAGTGGCCTGCCCTTTGGCTGGCTGGATGCCCCGCCGGGAATCAACCGTCTTCTGGGATTACGCAGACTTCACGCCTGGCTGGATCCCGCCATCAATCGCCAGTTTAAAAGTGACATGCAGCATTACGCCCAACTGTTCTGGCATTGTTCACTCAGTGACGCCGACTATCAAAAATTGGTGGCGAGCTAATGAGAACCGTAAACGGATGTATTTTGCTGCTGGCAGCTATCAGTATCACTTTTGCCGCCGTAAGTGGGGCTTATCATCTCGATATGCAGCAACTGCTGGCGCTCATTCTTCGTCAAGAAAATGTTCCTGTGCAGGAACAAATTGTCTTCTGGCAAATCCGCGTGCCGCGTATTCTTGCTGCGCTGTTTCTGGGCGCGGCGCTGGCAGGGGCCGGAACCACCTATCAGGGAATGTTCCGTAATCCCTTAGTGTCACCGGATATTTTAGGCGTCTCCGCCGGTGCCGGACTTGGTGCCTGCGCGGCAATCCTGTGGGGATTATCCATTGTTTACATCCAGCTGTACGCATTTTGCGGCGGGCTGATGGTGGTCGCGGGCGTCTGGTTGATTACGCGTCGGGTGACCCGCCACGATCCGATCTTAACCCTGGTGCTGGTAGGCATTGCGTTAGGAACGTTGTGCGGAGCGGGGATATCGCTAATAAAAACGCTGGCCGATCCTTACACCCAGTTACCGTCAATTACCTTCTGGTTGCTGGGGGGGCTGTCCACCGTGACCTTACGCGATCTCTGCTATGCTGCACCGATCATTCTCATAGGCTCCTTGCCCCTGTTTTTTCTCCGCTGGCGCATGAATTTACTCACGCTTTCCGACGACGAAGCCCGTTCGCTGGGACTGAACGTGACACGTCTGCGCTTTGGATTGATTGTCTGCGCCACACTCATCACCGCCAGCACGGTAGCAATAGCAGGCATAATTGGTTGGGTCGGCCTGGTCGTTCCGCACATTGCCCGCTTGTTGACCGGTCATAACCATCAGCAGCTGTTGCCCATGGCAATGTGTACTGGCGCGATTCTGCTCCTGCTTACCGATACGCTGGCACGCAGCATTGGAACAACAGAAATCCCACTTGGCATTCTGACCGCTTTTGTTGGTGCACCGTTTTTCCTGTTTTTGTTGTTACGCGGAGGTCGCCAGTGACTTTGCTTGCCGTCCGTCATGCGTCTCTGGGTTACTCCCGCCATCCGGTGCTACGCGACGTGTCCTTCACCCTGTCGCAAGGAACAATTTGTTGTCTGTTAGGAGCCAATGGTTGCGGCAAAACCACACTCATGCGCTCCATTCTTGGCGTTATACCGTTATTAAAAGGCGAGATCTTACTGGATAGCCTCCCTGTGCAGACACTCAGCCATCGCCAGCGCGCGCAGGCTATTGCCTGGGTGCCGCAGGCGCACGACGGCATTTTTGCTTTTAGTGTGCTGGATATGGTGTTGATGGGCCTGGCCCCCACCATAGGCGCTTTTTCCGTTCCCGGTAAGCAAGAACGCCTGAAAGCAACGGAGCAACTGGAAAAGCTGGGCATTTTGCATCTGGCGACACGACGCTGGAATACGCTTAGCGGCGGTGAACGTCAGCTGGCTTTAATCGCCCGTGCACTCGTCCAGCAACCGCGCTTGTTATTACTGGATGAGCCTGCCTCCAGCCTCGATTTCGGTCATCAGATCCAACTTCTGGACACGCTGGCGCAGCTCAAAAATAACGGCATGACAATGTTAATGTCGACTCATCATCCGCTCCATGCAAACGCCATTGCCGACAGCATTATCCAGGTAGAGCCAGATGGACGAGTAACACAAGGCTTACCGACCGAACAGTTAACAACGAAAAAACTGGCTGCCCTGTACCGGGTTTCTGCCGACCAGATTCACCATCACCTCTCTGCAATTAAGCACTAAGGAAAAATCATGCTCATTGACGATATTGATTTTGCAGACCTTTACCTTCAGCAACTCAGGCTGGCCCATCGCACAGAAAAAACGCCGGATCACTGGGATCAACGGGCGGAAAAAATGGCGGAAAATTGCGCCTCGCCTACGGACAGCTACCTGCAACAACTGACCTCAAAAATTGACCTGCAAGGCGCGCAAACCTTATTCGATATGGGCTGCGGACCGGGTACCGTATCGCTGGCGCTGGCGGACAAACTCACGACGATTTATGGCGTTGATTACAGTCAGGGGATGCTGAACGTTGCCGCCCGTCGTGCCGCCGCGCTAAAGGCAGACAATGTCCACTGGATCCAGCGCGCCTGGGAAGAGGACTGGAGTGACCTGCCACGCTGCGATATTGCCGTGGCTTCCCGCTCCACTCTGGTGGCTGATATGCGCCAGGCAATGAGCAAACTGAATAATCAGGCACGGCTTCGCGTCTATACGACTCATCTGGTCAGCACCTCGTTCGTCTCTCCAGCCATTCAGCGGGCGGCTGGTCGGGAAGTGATCGAATTACCCAACTATATCTTTGCACTCAACGTCCTGTATCAGATGGGAATTTATGCTCACGTTGATTTTATCCGCGGACAAAATTGCCAACAGGATAACAGCACCTGGGAACGTTTTGAGCAGAACGTCAGCTGGAGTCTGGGCGCGCTTAACGACGATGAGCGTGAGCGGTTATATCGCTGGTATCAACAACAAGATGCTCGTGCCCTCGCCCCTGCCAGCCGCGACTGGGCGCTCATCTGGTGGGATAGCGTACCGCAGGAGACACTGCGATGATTTTCCTTTCTCAGGCACAAATCGATGCGTTATTGCTGGAAGATATCCAGGGCGGTGACCTGACCACGCGAGCATTAAATATTGGACACCAGCATGGCTATATAGAGTTTTTTCTCCGTCAGGGCGGCTGCATCAGCGGCATTTCTGTCGCGTGTAAGATGTTAACTACGCTGGGATTAACTATTGATGACGCGGTCAGCGACGGTTCACAAGCGAACGCGGGTCAGCGGCTAATCCGTGCGCAAGGTAATGCCGCAGCACTTCATCAGGGATGGAAGGCAGTCCAGAATGTGCTGGAGTGGAGTTGCGGTGTTTCTGATTATCTCGCTCAAATGCTGGCGTTACTTCGTGAACGTTACCCTGATGGCAATATCGCCTGCACCCGAAAAGCAATTCCGGGCACCCGCTTACTGGCCTCGCAGGCAATTCTGGCTGCCGGAGGACTGATTCATCGTGCCGGATGTGCGGAAACCATATTATTGTTTGCCAACCACCGCCATTTTCTTCATGACAATCAGGACTGGTCAGGCGCAATCAATCAGTTACGTCGCCACGCACCCGAGAAGAAAATAGTTGTTGAAGCCGACACGCCGAAAGAGGCAATCGCCGCGTTACGCGCGCAACCAGACGTACTTCAGCTCGACAAATTTAGTCCGCAACAGGCAACTGAAATTGCGCAAATAGCACCGTCGCTGGCTCCCCACTGCACGCTGGCTCTGACCGGCGGAATTAATCTGACAACACTCAAAAATTACCTCGACTGCGGCATTCGCCTTTTTATTACCTCCGCGCCTTATTACGCGACACCAGCTGACATTAAAGTCAGTCTGCAACCCGCAGCCTCTATTTAATTCTTTGTTAAACGGAATTTATTCTATGAGACTCAAAAAACGTTATCTCTGCACAGCATTATCACTTGCCTTTACCCAGCAGGCCGTAGCGGCTCAGGAGAGTGACACGCTGACCGTATGGTCCAGTCCGGTATCATCAACGACGACCACCGTTCTCGATCAACCCACCATGAAGGCCCTGGATAAACAGAATGTCGCTCAGGCATTAAGTGTCGTCCCCGGCGTGGTGCTGCAAAAGTCAGGTAGCCGCAACGAAGAACAGGTCAAAGTTCGTGGCTTTGATAGTCGTCAGGTGCCGGTCTATTTCGACGGTGTGCCCATTTATGTTCCCTATGACGGCAACCTCGATCTGGCGCGGATTCTGACCAACAATTTGGGGGCAGTTGAAGTTTCCAAAGGGTATTCGTCGCTGCTTCAGGGGCCTAATCAGATGGGCGGAGCCATTAATATCACCACCCAGAAGCCAACAAAACCTCTGGAAGCAAGTCTGGGATATCGCCAGGGATGGAGCCGTAGCCAGGACAATGCCTACGATATGCATGCTTCATTTGCCGCCAGCAGCGATCTGGGGTATTTGCAAGTCAGCGGTAGCCAGCTAAAGCAGGATTTTCTCGGCCTGCCGCATGGTGTAAATAATGATATTGCAGGCAAACACGGCAAGATGATTAATTCATCGGCTGATGATAAACGCGGCATTGTGAAGCTCGGTTTTACACCACGCGAAAACGATGAATACACATTGACTTACATTAAGCAGGATGGTGAAAAAGATAACCCGCCATACAGTGGAAATAGTGGTCAGAAATCACGCTACTGGCAGTGGCCAGAGTATGACAAAGAAAGTTTTTATTATCAGGGAACGACCCAACTAAACGATCGTTTTACCCTGAAAAGTCGGCTGTATCGCGACACCTTTGAAAATACGCTAATGATGTACAACTCGCTGGCTGATTTGAAAAATAAAAAAGGCAGCTACAGCCATTATTCCGATTACAGCGACGGTGCCGGGTTACAACTGGCAGCCGATGTGCGTGAAAACGATCTGCTGTCGTTTGCCGTTAACTGGAAAGATGACGTACACCGGGAAAAAGGTGCGCCGCACGCCGCTTACGATCGCTATGAAGATCGTACCTGGTCGCTCGCCAGTGAATATCAATGGGCTGCTGCCGATAATGTCGATGTCGTGGCTGGAATCAGCTATGACTGGCGCGATAGCGTAGAAGCGAAAAAACATGAGAAAGATGGCAGTATCACCCATTATGACGACAACAATCAGTCAGCTTTTAACTGGCAGGTGATGGGGAAATACCACTTTGCCAATGAAGACACGCTGGCGCTTTCGTACTATGACCGCACACGCTTTCCGACGCTGAAAGAACGCTATACCACGTCCAAACCTGCGTATAACCAGATAGCGATTGTTAACCCGCAGCTCAAGCCGGAACGCGCGCGCGGGGTGGATTTAACCTGGAATGGTGCCTTCACGCACGACTGGGGATTTGAGGTCAGCGTTTACTATAACCGGGTGAGTGATGCCATCCTCTCGCACAATATCGATGCCGATACCATTCAAAATCAGAACAGCGGCACGGTGGATTACAGCGGTCTGGATGCCGGTATTAAGGGGAAAATCAGCAATATACTGGATGTAGGATTGAGCTACGCCCTGATCCACGCTGATGCCAAACGCAAAGACATCGGCAAGATAACCGATCTGCCAACGCAGACAATGACCGCATGGATGACTCTCAAACCGTGGGAGCCGTTAAGCGTAACGCTGTCGGAAGAGGCGCGTTCCTCCAGCTACAGCAACAGTGACGGTTCACAAAAAGCCGCCGGTTTTGCGGTGACTCACATTCGAGCCGATTACACCTTAGGTCATGGCTTCAGCGTTAATGCGTCGGTCAATAACCTGTTTGATACCAAATATGCCTACAGTGAAGGGTTTATTGAAGAAGGTCGCAATTTCTGGGCAGGTATCGAGTATACGTTCTGATGTGAAAGCGGATAGCGGCATCTGTATCGCTATCCGCCTTATGAAAATCTTATTCTCTTCGCAGGAGGCGGAATACGCCCAGCACCAGGATAGCGCCCACCACCGCCACCAGGAAGCTGTGCAAATTAAAACCGCTGATGGAGCCGCCAATGCCAAACATGGTCGCCAGCCAGCCGCCGACCACCGCACCGACTATCCCAAGAATACAGGTCAGGAAAAATCCACCACCATCTCGCCCCGGCATGATTAGCTTGGCGATAATGCCGGCTATCAGGCCAAAAATAATCCAGGCAATAATTCCCATGTTCAGGCCCTCGTTTCGATGAATCGGACGCAAGAAATGCTTACGTCAACGCTCTAAGTATAGGCAAGGGCGGGATCGATGCTGGGCATATGTCGGCTGATTTAAGAACAACATGTAAAAAATATTCGCGCATTTGTATTAAGTTTTGTTAACTGCGACCGATAAACCAAAGACAGTTTGTCAGTCAGGAGTTTTTCCGCGTGAGTCATTACCATGAGCAGTTCCTGAAACAAAATCCGTTAGCCGTCCTGGGCGTGTTACGCGATTTGAACAAAGCCGCAATTCCTTTGCGTATCAGCTGGAATGGCGGGCAGCTGATCAGCAAAATACTGGCAATAACTCCGGATAAACTGGTGCTGGATTTCGGCAGCCAGGCCGAAGACAACATCGCCGTGCTAAAGGCGCAGCACATTACCATTACCGCCGAAACTCAGGGTGCGAAAGTCGAGTTTACTGTTGAACAACTACAGCAGAGTGAATACTTGCAGCTTCCGGCATTTATTACCGTACCGCCTCCCACCTTATGGTTTGTACAACGACGCCGATATTTCCGCATCACCGCCCCACTCCATCCGCCTTATTTTTGCCAGACCAAACTGGCGGATAACAGTACGTTACGTTTCCGCCTGTATGATTTGTCGTTAGGCGGCATGGGCGCATTACTGGAAACAGCAAAGCCTGCCGAATTACACGAAGGCATGCGCTTCGCTCAGATTGAAGTCAACATGGGGCAATGGGGTGTTTTTCACTTTGACGCCCAGTTAATCTCCATCAGCGAGCGCAAAGTGATTGATGGCAAAAATGAAACCATCACCACTCCCCGTCTGAGCTTCCGTTTTCTTAACGTCAGCCCGACGGTGGAGCGGCAATTACAGCGGATTATTTTCTCTCTCGAGCGAGAAGCCCGGAAAAAAGCGGACAATGTGCGTGACTGATTTACATCGCGTCCAGTGCCTGCTCAAGTTTGTAGATATAGCGCGGAGCCTGCGGCGCAGGATGATTTCGCGCTACGTGATCGAGGAACTCATCAGCATCCAGATCGTTGATTTTGCTGATCGCCTTTTTCCGATCTGACGAGAAAGTCCGTAGCAGCGCACCTGCCCCGTTAGCGTATGACACCACCAGCGCATATTGCAGTACCTTCGGATCTTCAATGCCTGCCAGCGGGCCGGTTTCCAGAATATTCAGGTAAGCCGCTCCCATTGAAATATTACGCTCCGGATTTTTCAGCTCGCTGGTCGTCGGCTCACCGCTCCAGCCCATACGACGATATACATCACGTCCGGAGGTTGAAGCTTTTATCTGCATCAAACCAATGGCATTCGATTTACTCACCGCGTTCGGATTACCACCCGATTCGATAGCGATAATCGCCGTGATCAATTGTGGATCGACGCCCCAGGCTGCACCGGCTTTCTGGCTTATTGGCATCCACTGCATCGCACGTTGCACCGGAACTTTCGCGTTCCACGGCGGGTTCGTATAGTCATGCTTTGATGAACAACCCGCTAATAACACAATCAAAAAGGCAAACCATCTCAATTTCACTTCTTCTATCCTTATAGCCTGGAATCGCCGTTGAGGTGACAACGGCACACCTAAGCGGCATGATATACATTTCGTTTCTGTTGTCAGCAAGGAATTGCCATGTCTCTGTTTCACTTAATTGCCCCATCGGGTTACTGCATTAAACAGCACGCCGCGCTGCGTGGTATCCAGCGCCTTACCGACGCGGGGCATCAGGTCAATAACGTCGAGGTTATTGCCCGTCGTTGTGAGCGTTTTGCGGGTACGGAAACGGAGCGTCTGGAAGATCTCAATTCTCTTGCCAGACTGACTACCCCCAACACCATCGTGCTGGCTGTACGCGGCGGTTACGGTGCCAGTCGTTTACTGGCAGATATTGACTGGCAGGCACTGGTGGCTCGCCAACAACATGACCCGTTACTCATTTGCGGACATAGCGATTTTACCGCCATTCAGTGCGGTCTTCTGGCGCAAGGCAATGTCATCACCTTTAGCGGCCCCATGCTGGTAGCAAACTTTGGCGCGGATGAACTAAATGCCTTTACCGAGCACCACTTCTGGCTGGCGTTACGCAATAAAACGTTCACCATTGAATGGCAAGGGGAAGGCCCGACATGTCAGACCGAAGGCACGCTGTGGGGAGGCAATCTTGCGATGCTGATTTCACTGATTGGTACACCGTGGATGCCAAAAATTGAGAACGGTATTCTGGTGCTGGAAGATATTAACGAGCACCCTTTCCGCGTCGAACGCATGCTGTTGCAGCTCTATCATGCTGGAATTTTGCCACGTCAGAAGGCGATTATTCTCGGTAGCTTTAGCGGCAGCACACCTAATGATTATGACGCAGGTTACAACCTGGAGTCAGTGTACGCGTTTTTGCGTTCCCGCCTGTCGATTCCACTCATTACCGGCCTCGATTTTGGTCATGAACAACGCACGGTTACGCTGCCGTTGGGCGCACATGCCATTCTGAATAACACCGAGGAAGGCACTCAGTTGACGATTAGCGGTCATCCTGTTCTTAAAATGTAAAAAAATCACGCTTCAGGGCTAAGTAAAACGCTGTCTCTGCCGCTAATATGGTAGGGTTTATATCAGAGACAGCGTAATCAGGAGTAACCGACCGTTGGATGCCACAACAATAATTAGCCTTTTCATCTTAGGATCCATCCTTGTCACCAGCAGTATATTACTTAGTTCATTTTCTTCCCGTCTTGGCATTCCTATTCTGGTTATTTTTCTGGCGATCGGCATGTTGGCGGGGGTTGATGGCGTCGGCGGTATCCCGTTTGATAATTACCCCTTCGCCTACATGGTAAGTAACCTGGCGCTGGCGATTATTTTGCTCGACGGCGGGATGCGCACTCAGGCCAGTTCCTTTCGTGTGGCGTTAGGACCGGCACTGTCGCTGGCGACGCTGGGCGTACTTATCACCTCTGGTTTAACCGGCATGATGGCGGCGTGGCTGTTTAATCTTGATTTGATTGAAGGATTATTAATCGGCGCTATCGTCGGCTCCACCGATGCTGCAGCGGTCTTTTCTCTGCTGGGTGGTAAGGGGCTTAACGAACGTGTTGGCTCGACGCTGGAAATTGAATCCGGCAGTAATGATCCAATGGCGGTCTTTCTGACGATTACTCTGATTGCGATGATCCAGCAGCATGAAAGCAGTGTCAGCTGGATGTTCGTGGTCGATATTCTGCAGCAATTTGGCCTCGGGATTGTCATCGGGCTTGGCGGTGGTTATTTACTGCTGCAAATGATTAATCGCATCGCCCTGCCCGCCGGATTATATCCATTGCTGGCATTAAGCGGCGGTATTTTAATTTTTGCTTTAACCACGGCGCTGGAAGGCAGCGGTATTCTGGCTGTTTATCTGTGCGGTTTTCTGCTGGGTAATCGGCCGATTCGCAACCGCTACGGCATCCTGCAAAATTTCGACGGCCTCGCCTGGCTGGCGCAAATCGCCATGTTCCTGGTGCTGGGGCTATTGGTTAACCCAAGCGATCTGCTGCCTATTGCCATTCCGGCGCTCATTTTGTCCGCATGGATGATTTTCTTCGCCCGTCCTCTTTCGGTATTTGCCGGATTGCTACCGTTCCGTGGCTTCAATCTGCGTGAGCGCGTGTTTATCAGCTGGGTAGGATTACGCGGCGCGGTGCCGATTATTCTGGCTGTGTTCCCGATGATGGCGGGGCTGGAGAATGCGCGACTGTTCTTTAATGTCGCCTTCTTTGTGGTTCTGGTTTCACTGCTATTGCAGGGAACATCACTCTCGTGGGCGGCGAAAAAAGCCAAAGTGGTCGTTCCGCCAGTGGGACGTCCGGTGTCACGCGTTGGCCTGGATATTCATCCGGAAAATCCGTGGGAGCAGTTTGTTTATCAATTGAGTGCCGATAAATGGTGCGTGGGCGCGGCACTGCGTGATTTGCATATGCCAAAAGAGACGCGTATTGCGGCACTGTTTCGTGATAACCAGTTGCTTCATCCCACCGGCAGCACCCGACTGCGCGAAGGCGATGTGTTGTGTGTAATTGGTCGGGAACGCGATCTCCCGGCGCTCGGTAAACTGTTCAGCCAGTCGCCGCCGGTCGCGCTGGATCAACGCTTCTTTGGTGACTTCATTCTCGAAGCCAGCGCCAAATATGCTGATGTGGCGCTGATATATGGTCTGGAAGACGGGCGAGAATATCGCGATAAGCAGCAAACGCTGGGTGAAATCGTCCAGCAGTTGTTAGGCGCGGCACCGGTTGTCGGTGACCAGGTAGAGTTTGCCGGGATGATCTGGACGGTGGCCGAGAAAGAAGATAATGAAGTGTTGAAGATTGGTGTTCGGGTAGCGGAGGAAGAAGCCGAATCTTAAGTTTAATGTGTTTCGTAACGCTGGATACGACGCTGGTCGCATCCAGCGATAACAAGTTACACCGTCACAACCGGGACGCGTAACGCCAGCGCGCACATCAACTCATAGCCTACCGTTCCGGCAGCGGCGGCGACATCATCAATTTTGATCTCCTTGCCCCACAGCTCAACTGGCGTACCAATACCCGCTTGCGGGCAAGGCGTTAAATCGACCGCCAGCATATCCATCGAGACTGTCCCCACCGTCATGGTGCGAACGCCGTCCACTAAAACAGGGGTACCGGTAGGCGCGTGGCGCGGATAACCGTCGGCGTATCCTGCGGCGACAATGCCGATTCGCTGTTCATCGCGCGCAGTATAGCGACCGCCGTAGCCCACACGCTCGCCCGCTTTTAGCGTCTGGACACCAATAATCTCACTGCTTAGCGTCATCACCGGACGTAATCCGGTATTGGCGATATCACGCCACTGACCGGACGGCGAAGCACCATACAAAATAATGCCAGGCCGAACCCAGTCAAAATGCGCTTCCTGGTGCCACAGAGTCGCCGCCGAATTAGACAACGAACGCCGACACTCCAGCCCTTCCGCCGCCTGCTCAATACGCGCCATCGCGCTGGAAATTCCATCAGGATGTTCCGCTTCGGCAAAATGCGACATCAGGGTCATTTCGCCAACATTCGCCATCGCCCGCAACTGCTGCCAGACGGTAAGCACGCGATCGGGCTGGAAGCCCAACCGATTCATCCCACTGTTCACTTTAAGATAAATATCCAACGGTGCTTTTAGCCGCGCATTTTGCAGTGCTTTGAGCTGCCAGTTGCTGTGTACGCAGGTGGTCAGGCGGTGCTGGTCATAAATCTCCAGATCCTGAGCATGGAAAAATCCTTCCAGCATCAGGATCGGTCCTTTCCAGCCGCGCTCACGTAACGTTATTGCCTCTTCCAGGTTAAGCAATGCAAAGCCATCGGTAGCCCCGAGCGCGCTCCAGATACGCTCAATACCGTGCCCGTAAGCGTTCGCTTTTACCACCGACCAGACGCGCGCGTGCGGCGCGGCCTGGCGGACAATGGACAGATTCTGTTTTAATGCCTGCAGATCGAGGCTGGCCTGTATCGGACGGGTCATCTCGTTTCCTTAGCTGTGTGCGCCATGTAAATGGCCCGGGCGTGATGGCGTAAATCCACGGCTGTAGCGCGCTACGCTTAGAGCTTCATACGGGATCGCTGGCGTGCGCCCCGAGAGCAGATCGCTTAACAACTGACCGGAACCGCAAGCCATCGTCCAGCCGAGCGTGCCGTGACCGGTATTCAACCACAGATTTTTAAAGCGTGTACGCCCGACAACCGGCGTGCCGTCTGGCGTCATCGGGCGCAGGCCAGTCCAGAAAGCCGCCTGATCAACATGACCGCCGCGTGGATAGAGATCGCGAACCACCATCTCCAGCGTTTCACGACGCGGTTGCAACAGCTCGGTGTTAAAACCAACAATTTCCGCCATTCCGCCGACACGAATGCGGTTATCGAAACGGGTAATGGCGATTTTGTAGGTTTCATCAAGAATAGTGGATACCGGCGCACCATCTTCCTGCGCAATTGGAATGGTCAGCGAGTAGCCTTTCAGCGGATACACCGGAATATCAACAATGCCTTTGAGCATCGCCGTCGAGTAAGAACCAAACGCCATCACATACGCATCGGCCTTAATCACTTCATCACCACACTTCACGCCGTAGATTTGCTCGCCGTCGCAAAGCAGTTGGTCAACGGGCGTATTAAAGCGGAATTTAACCCCCGCCTGCTCCGCCATCCGCGCCAGATTCTGGGTAAACAGCTGGCAGTCTCCGGTTTCATCATTGGGCAGTTGCAGGCCGCCCGTCAGTTTGTGCGCTACTTCTGCCAACGCGGGCTCCACTTCCGCCAGGCGGCTGGATTCCAGCAGCTGATACGGTACGCCAGCATCTTCCAGCACGGCGATATCGCGGGTCGCGTTTTCATACTGTTGTTCGGTACGGAACAGTTGCAGCGTCCCACCCTGACGCCCTTCATACTGAATATTGGTTTCGGCGCGCAATGCTTTCAGGCAATCACGGCTGTATTCCGCCAGACGTACCATCCGCCCTTTGTTTTCCATGTAGTGGCTGGTGTCGCAGTTACGTAACATTTGCCACATCCATTTCAACTGGAACTGCGTACCGTCGAGACGAACCGCCAGCGGCGCATGGCGCTGGAACATCCATTTAATCGCTTTTAAAGGCACACCTGGTGCCGCCCACGGTGCAGCATATCCGGGGGAGATTTGCCCGGCATTCGCGGCACTGGTTTCCAGGGCGGCCCCCGGCTCCCGATCAATGACGGTGACCTCATGTCCTGCCTGATTTAAGTACCAGGCGCTGGCAACGCCTACCACACCACTTCCCAGTATGACAACTCGCATAGCCACTCCGATAACGGTAGATACAGTAAAAGAATAATAATCTAATTACATCTTGATAACTCAGTTGAAAATATTATTCAACATACGGCTTTTTTATGGTGAGCTGGCTCACATCTCCCTGACTCTGCGGCAATATGGCGTCTTTAGTATCTCCTGCTGAACGCCCTTTTTATCCAGCATAAAATTCCGTTCAGAAGCGGATTAGTGGCACTCTGATAATAAGAAATCGCAAAGAAAAAAATTCTCCGGCGACGCGGTTTTTAACAGGTGTTCTATGCTTGAAATGAGGTGCTCCACACAGAGAGCGCCGACAACAATGAGGTGCGCGTATGGCGACGATCGATTCTATGAATAAGGACACCACACGTTTGAGCGATGGACCCGACTGGACGTTCGACCTGCTGGATGTTTATCTGGCAGAGATAGACCGGGTGGCGAAACTCTACCGGCTGGATACCTACCCGCACCAGATTGAAGTGATAACCTCAGAACAGATGATGGATGCTTACTCCAGCGTCGGCATGCCAATTAACTATCCGCACTGGTCATTCGGTAAAAAGTTTATCGAGACTGAACGGCTGTATAAGCACGGTCAGCAAGGACTGGCCTATGAAATCGTCATTAACTCTAACCCGTGTATCGCTTACCTGATGGAAGAGAACACCATTACCATGCAAGCGTTGGTGATGGCTCATGCCTGCTATGGGCATAACTCTTTCTTCAAAAACAATTACTTATTCCGTAGCTGGACCGACGCCAGTTCGATTGTCGATTATCTGATTTTTGCCCGTAAATATATTACCGAGTGCGAAGAACGTTATGGCGTTGATGAAGTAGAACGGCTTCTGGACTCGTGCCACGCGCTGATGAACTACGGCGTGGACCGGTACAAACGCCCGCAAAAAATCTCGCTGCAAGAAGAGAAAGCCCGGCAGAAGAGTCGCGAAGAGTATCTGCAAAGTCAGGTCAATATGCTCTGGCGTACCCTGCCGAAGCGCGAGGAAGAGAAAACGGTTGCTGAAGCGCGCCGCTATCCGTCCGAACCACAAGAAAACCTGCTCTATTTTATGGAGAAAAATGCGCCACTGCTGGAATCATGGCAGCGTGAAATCCTGCGTATTGTGCGTAAGGTGAGCCAGTATTTTTATCCGCAAAAACAGACTCAGGTGATGAACGAAGGCTGGGCGACCTTCTGGCACTACACCATCCTTAACCATCTGTATGATGAAGGGAAAGTAACGGAACGTTTTATGCTGGAGTTTTTGCACAGCCACACCAATGTGGTCTTCCAGCCGCCCTATAACAGCCCGTGGTACAGCGGCATCAACCCATATGCCCTCGGGTTCGCCATGTTCCAGGATATTAAACGGATTTGTCAGTCGCCGACGGAAGAAGACAAATACTGGTTCCCGGATATCGCCGGTTCCGACTGGCTGGAAACGCTGCATTTCGCGATGCGTGATTTCAAAGATGAGAGTTTTATCAGCCAGTTCCTGTCACCGAAAGTGATGCGTGATTTCCGCTTCTTCACCGTACTGGATGATGATCGACATAATTATCTGGAGATTTCCGCTATTCATAATGAAGAAGGTTATCGGGAAATCCGTAACCGGTTATCGTCGCAATATAACTTAAGTAATCTGGAGCCGAATATTCAGATCTGGAACGTGGATTTGCGCGGTGACCGTTCGCTGACGCTGCGTTACATTCCACATAATCGCGCACCGTTGGATCGGGGGCGCAAAGAAGTGCTGAAGCATGTGCATCGCCTGTGGGGATTTGATGTGATGCTGGAACAGCAAAACGAAGACGGCAGCATCGAGTTGCTGGAACGTTGCCCGCCGAGAATGGGAAATCTGTAAAAACAACGAAAAACCCCTCGTTTGAGGGGTTTGCTTTTTAAACGGAAGGGATTATCGTCCCTGAATGGCTAAATCACCCGGCAGATTTTTCTGCATCCGGTGCCAAATCTCGCCACTCTCATGCCCATAGCGACGCACTGTTTCATATACCTGATCGTGTGCGCCTTCACTGCACAACGCCGACAGTTTGTGATAGAAGCCCAGCGCCAGACTGCGCGCTTCCGGATTGGCGAAATAGTGACGACCAATGCGCGTATACAGCCCTTTCATCCCGTTAAGGATCAGACCGTAAATCGGGTTGCCGGAAGCAAACGCCAGGCCGCGGAAAATGTTGTAATCCAGCTCGGCAAAGGCGTCGGCGTGATCGGCCACTTCATTAGCGGTTGCCAGCACTTCCTGCGCTTTATCGGGATGTTGACGAAACGCGGTGCGAATAAAAATAGTTGAAATATTGGTACGCACCGACAGCAAATTATCAATAAGCTGCGGCACACTTTCGTGGTCCAGTCGCGCCAGTGTTTCAAGGATATTTAAACCAGAGGTTTCCCAGAAATTATTCACCTTCGTCGGCTTGCCGTGTTGAATGGTCAACCAGCCATCTCGTGCCAGACGTTGTAACACTTCACGTAACGTAGTACGCGTTACGCCAATTAATTCTGAAAGTTCACGTTCTGCGGGCAAAATAGTCCCGGGAGGGAAGCGGTTATTCCAGATACTTTCAATAATGTACTCTTCCGCGAAACCCGCCGGGCTTTGCGCCTTAATGACCATAGTGAGATTTCCATAACACAGCAAAACAAAGTTGGACTCATCATACCAGAGGGCTAACTACGCTGATAGAAGACAAAAAGAAGAAAAAAGGGATCAAGGCTTCATTTTCTGCATCTCTTTCCCCTTGACTATCAAGACTTGCCTCACTCCTGTCTGACCGTTAAGCTTTGCGTTTAAACATAAAAACATCATTGATTATTTCTAAGGTAAGGGAAACCATCATGGAGATCTCCTGGGGCCGCGCACTATGGCGCAATTTTTTGGGCCAGTCCCCCGACTGGTACAAACTCGCCCTCATCATTTTCTTAATCGTAAATCCGTTAATTTTCCTCATCAGCCCTTTCGTCGCTGGCTGGTTGCTGGTAGCGGAATTTATTTTCACTCTGGCGATGGCCCTGAAATGCTACCCGCTGCTCCCCGGTGGTCTGTTGGCTATCGAAGCGGTATTCATCGGCATGACCAGCGCGGAACATGTTCGTGAAGAAGTGGCGGCAAATCTTGAAGTCTTGCTGTTACTGATGTTTATGGTGGCGGGTATCTATTTTATGAAACAGCTGTTGTTGTTCATATTTACCCGTTTGCTGTTAAGCATTCGCTCCAAAATGCTGCTGTCGCTCTCTTTTTGCGTGGCGGCGGCGCTCCTCTCCGCGTTCCTCGATGCCTTAACCGTCGTGGCGGTGGTGATCAGCGTTGCAGTCGGTTTTTATGGTATTTATCACCGCGTAGCCTCTTCCCGTACTGAAGATACCGACCTGCAAGACGATAGTCATATCGACAAGCATTACAAAGTGGTTCTGGAACAGTTCCGTGGCTTTCTGCGTAGTCTGATGATGCATGCCGGTGTCGGCACCGCATTAGGCGGCGTGATGACCATGGTGGGCGAACCACAGAACCTGATCATCGCTAAAGCGGCTGGCTGGCATTTTGGCGATTTCTTCCTGCGCATGTCGCCGGTGACCGTCCCGGTTCTGATTTGTGGCCTGTTAACCTGCCTGCTGGTAGAGAAGCTGCGTTGGTTTGGCTACGGTGAAACGCTGCCGGAGAAAGTCCGCGAAGTACTGCAACAGTTTGACGATCAAAGCCGCAACCAGCGTACCCGTCAGGATAAAATCCGTCTGATTGTCCAGGCGATTATCGGCGTCTGGCTGGTGACTGCGCTGGCACTGCATCTGGCGGAAGTTGGTTTGATTGGTTTGTCAGTCATTATTCTGGCGACATCATTGACCGGTGTTACCGATGAACATGCTATCGGTAAAGCCTTCACCGAATCTCTGCCATTCACCGCACTGTTGACGGTGTTTTTCTCAGTAGTCGCGGTGATTATCGACCAACAACTGTTTTCGCCGATTATTCAGTTTGTGTTGCAGGCATCTGAACATGCTCAGCTGTCGTTGTTCTATATTTTCAACGGTCTGCTGTCATCCATTTCGGATAACGTCTTCGTGGGGACGATTTATATCAACGAAGCGAAAGCGGCAATGGAAAGTGGCGCTATCACGTTGAAGCAATATGAGCTGCTGGCGGTCGCCATTAATACCGGTACCAATCTGCCCTCCGTCGCTACGCCGAACGGTCAGGCTGCGTTCCTGTTCCTGCTGACCTCTGCACTCGCGCCATTGATTCGTCTCTCTTATGGCCGCATGGTGTGGATGGCCCTGCCTTACACCCTCGTACTGACGGTTGCCGGGTTACTCTGCGTCGAGTTTACGCTTGCTCCTGTAACCGAATGGTTTATGCAAATGGGCTGGATAGCAACGCTTTGATAACAACTTACCGGGCATATAAATGCCCGGTTTGCCTTTTCGCCCGATAATTGTCCAATTGCGTCCTATTTTTGCTGCCTCCTGGTGGCGCAGCGAATGAATTGGTTTAAACTGCGCACTCTATGCATATTGCAGGGAAATGATTATGTTGCGATTTTTGAACCAATGTTCACAAGGCCGGGGCGCATGGCTGTTGATGGCGTTTACTGCTCTGGCACTGGAACTGACGGCGCTGTGGTTCCAGCATGTGATGTTACTGAAACCTTGCGTGCTCTGTATTTATGAACGCTGCGCGTTATTCGGCGTTCTGGGTGCTGCGCTGATTGGCGCGATCGCCCCGAAAACTCCGCTGCGTTATGTAGCGATGGTTATCTGGTTGTATAGTGCGTTCCGCGGTGTGCAGTTAACTTACGAGCACACCATGCTTCAGCTCTATCCTTCGCCGTTTGCGACCTGTGATTTTATGGCTCGTTTCCCGGAATGGCTGCCGCTGGATAAATGGGTGCCGCAAGTGTTTGTCGCCTCTGGCGATTGCGCCGAGCGTCAGTGGGAATTTTTAGGTCTGGAAATGCCGCAGTGGCTGCTCGGTATTTTTATCGCTTACCTGATTGTCGCGGTGCTGGTGGTGATTTCCCAGCCGTTTAAAGCGAAAAAACGTGACCTGTTCGGTCGCTAATCCATTCGGCGCTCCTGCGGGAGCGCTTTTTCCTGCCGCTATGTTTATTTGACCCGCAGTAAATCAGAACTTCGCGTTGTATAACATGGTGAAAGCATGGCACGCTTCATCTGCCATTGTTGCTGGATCCCCTGCCCGGCAAAATAGAGTGTTCCTCTGCCCTCTTTAGCATTCAGCGTATCCATTACCGCCATCAATTGCTCACTCCCGGGGCGTGGTGCGTTGTCATCGAATAAATTGAGCTGCGCGACTCCCTGACTGAAGAAATCCCCCAGCATCACGCCCGCTTTTTGGTAGCGATGGCCCGCTTGCCAGATGGCATCCAGAGATCGCGTAGCGGCGTTAATGATATCCCTGCTGTCCTGAGTGGGCGTCAGCAGTTTTACCGATGCGCTATTGCCGTAATAAGGTTCATTGAACGCAAATGGTGACGTCTTAATAAACGTGGAGATAAACCGACAATATTGATGCTCGCTGCGAAGTTTTTCCGCCGCCCGGGCAGCGTAACTACAAATGGCCTGCCGCATCGACGGATAATCCGTGATGCGTTCACCAAACGAGCGGGAACAGATAATTTCCTGCTTCGTCGGTGCAAACTCTTCCAGTTGCAAACAGGGTTCACCGCGCAGTTCACGCACCGTTCTTTCGAGCACGACATTAAAATGTTTACGGATAAACCGGATATCTGAATCTGCCAAATCTAGAACGGTTTTGATCCCCATCGCGTCCAGTTTTTTGCTGATCCGCCGTCCAATCCCCCAGACTTCATCCACGGGGAGAGCAGACATTAATTTACGCTGGCGTTCCAGATTTGATAAATCCACCACCCCACCCGTCTGCCGCTGCCATTTTTTTGCCGCATGATTGGCAAGCTTAGCCAGCGTTTTGGTCTGGGCGATCCCCACACCAACAGTAAGATGGGTACGTTGTAGCACCGTTGCGCGAATTTCTCTGCCAAAATCAGTCAGATCGCGACAATTATGCACACCTGTCAGATCGCAGAATGCCTCATCAATACTGTAAATCTCGACGCGGGGCGATAGTTCTTCCAGCGTCGACATCACCCGATTACTCATGTCTGCGTAAAGCTCATAATTGCTGCTAAAGCAAACCACGCCACAGCGACGAAACAGATCTTTTTGTTTGAACCAGGGATCGCCCATTTTAACGCCCAGCGCCTTTGCCTCAGCGTTTCGGGCGATAACGCAACCGTCATTATTCGATAGCACAACCACCGGTTTACCCCATAAATCAGGGCGAAACACCGTCTCACAGCTGGCATAAAACGCGTTTACATCACAGAGGGCAAACATCAGCGCATCGCCTTAACGACGTGGATCACCACACCAAAGACATCCAGCGTATCTTCGCTACTGATGGTAATGGGCGAGTACGCACTGTTCATAGGAATAAGCTGTACCGTCGGGCGTAGTTGCAATTTTTTCACCGTAAACTCGCCGTCAACAGCAGCGATGATAATATCACCATGGCTGGCGGTAATAGCGCTATCGACAATCAGTAAATCACCGTCACTAATCCCACCATCAATCATAGAATCACCACTTGCTTTGACGAAATAAGTCGCGCTGGGATGCTGGATCAACAGTTGATTCAGATCGATGCGCTGTTCAACGTAATCTGCGGCCGGTGAAGGAAAGCCACACTGAACAAGATCGCTAAATAGCGGAAAAGTCACAATTTCGCGGAGATCCGCAGGCTTGATAAACAACATAATAATCTGCCTGAAGTTATACTGTTTTTATATACAGTAGTCTGTTCTTGTCAGCAGATCAATACTGATTCAGGCTATCAATATTTGTCGCTGCATAGACTGCTGATTTTTCGTTCTCTTATCCTGTGCTCACGCGGCCTTCTGGCGACAGCGTCCATCCAGCAGAAAGGAAAAATATCACCTGGTTTAAAATAGAATCGAAGCATTCGCCCAGAAAGGCATTCTCATTAAGGTACTGGATGACGGCATCAAGAAACTGTGTTCTATTGCTGCGGGCGTAGTTGAAGGGAAACTGATTCCAGAATTGAAGAACAAGTTAAAATCTGTGCAGAGTTTCTTTACCACCCTGTCTAACACGGTTAAACAAGCGAATAAAGATATCGATGCCGCCAAATTGAAATTAACCACCGAAATAGCCGCCATCGGGGAGATAAAAACGGAAACTGAAACAGCCAGATTCTACGTTGATTATGATGATTTAATGCTTTCTTTACTAAAAGAAGCGGCCCAAAAAATGATTAACACCTGTAATGAGTATCAGAAAAGACACGGTAAGAAGACACTCTTTGAGATACCTGAAGTCTGATAAGCGATTATTCTCTCTATGTACTCAAGGTATAAAATTTATCACATTTAAAAATACAGACGTTTTTTAAAGATTGAGAGTTACCTGTTGATAATAAAGTATCGGGTAACTCTCATTATGACAGAGCGCTTTCAAAAACAGGGCTACGAAATGGCGAGCATCCAGACGTATATTAAGAAAGCCCCCATCAACATCTATTAAATTTATCACTGCGCCCAGTCAGGTTTATTTAAGATATGATCCTGCCAGTCAATCACTTCTGATTCTTTCACTGCGATATGACGCACAGAGATACGTTCACCATGCATTGCCGCTTTCGAACCAGTAAGTAGCGGATGCCACGCAGGTAAACCTTTACCTTCCGCCAGCAAACGATAAGCGCAGGTCATTGGCAGCCATTCGAATGTTGGCAGATTTTCACGGGTTAATTTAATGCAGTCGGGTTCAAACTCGAAACGACGTTCGTAGTTCCGACATTGACAGGTTTTAATATTGAGCTGGCGACAGGCGACGTTAGTGAAGTAGATTTCGTCGGTGTCTTCATCCATCAGTTTATGCAGGCAACACTGACCGCAACCATCACACAACGACTCCCATTCTGCATCGCTCATTTCGTCCAGGGTTTTACTTTGCCAGAAAGGTACATCGCTCATCAGGTGTTCCGCCATTACGTTAAAACGCACCTTATAACCAGTCTGGCACAGCGATGCAAGTTTTGCCGCCGCTTTCAGGCGGCAAAAAGTATTACAAAACGCGAGTTGTCAAAGAATGCCCATCGAAAGTGACTGTCAGCTCATCACCGCTTTGCAACGGGCCGACACCATCAGGCGTGCCTGTCAGCACAACGTCACCGACCTTGAGGGTAAAAAACTTGCTCATATAAGCGATCAGCGGAACGATTTTATGGATCATGTCCGCAGTCGTACCTTGCTGGCGTTGCTCGCCGTTTACGCTCAGGCCCAGCGTTGTATTTTGCGGGTCGCCGGTAAATTCCGCCGCGGGAATAAACCCGGAAAGCGGACAAGAGTTATCAAACGCTTTGGCCTTTTCCCACGGCTGCCCGGCTTTCTTCATTTTTCCCTGAACATCACGCAATGTCAGATCGAGCGCCACGCCGTAACCGGCAATGGCTTTGCGGACATGCTCTTCCGTAGCCTGACGCAGCGTCGCGCCAATCAACACCGCCAGTTCGACTTCATGATGAACTGAACCGAAATCGGATGGGATCGCCAATGGCTGCCGCAGATCGCACAGTGCCGTTTCTGGTTTAATAAACAGCACTGGCTCTTCGGGTACTGCGCTGCCCATCTCTTTAATATGTTTGGCATAGTTACTGCCAACACAGACTACTTTACTCACCGGATAATCCAGCAGCGCACCTTGCCAGTTGTGATGTTGATACATAACGTTCCCCTCACCTTATCGTGGATATGAAAACCCGCGCCGACAAAGATAATGCCACCGCCGGATATCGGTTATTTGTTAGTGTCGTCTGTTTTCTGCCCCATGACGGAAAGATGTTGCTTCAGCAAATCTTCGGGTGGTGGCGGTAACTGCAAATAGTAACCTTGCTCGGTTAATGCCTGTTTAACCTTTTCAATATCGGCATTGACCAGTTTCTTCCGCCCATCCAGCGGAAGAATCATCGCTAACTGAGGCTGACCAAAACCTTTCATCAGTTCCTCAGGAACACGCGAAAAATCGTCTTTTTTTTCGACATATAAATAGGTCTGGTCACGTTTGCTGCTTCGATAAATCACACAAAACATACTTTTACTCTTTAAGATGCCAGGTTTTGGCATAAGCTAACATCAATGAAACCCGCGCCACAAGCCAGCCAGCTGTAGATTTCTACGGTTTGTTCAGTCCATGCCCCCTTTATAAGTAATCCCCCGGCAAAAATGCCGCGCCAGGATTTAACCGAACACAGGAAAGCCACTGGAATTCTCCCGTGAAGGATTGTTATATTATAACAGTTCATCGTACTCATTCTGAACAGGAGACTACCAATGAAAATTAAGGGCATCAGTAAGGCTGTATTGTTGCTTGCACTGCTAACTTCCACGAGCTTTGCTGCGGGTAAGAATGTCAATGTTGAGTTCAGAAAAGGCCATAGTAGCGCTCAGTACTCCGGCGAAATAAAGGGATACGATTACGATACATATACCTTCTATGCCAAAAAAGGTCAGAAAGTGCATGTGAGTATCTCTAATGAAGGCGCTGATACTTACCTCTTCGGGCCAGGAATCGATGATTCTGTTGATTTATCCAGATATTCCCCAGAACTCGATAGTCACGGACAATACTCACTCCCTGCTTCTGGCAAATATGAGCTGCGAGTGCTGCAAACCCGAAACGACGCCCGTAAAAACAAAACTAAAAAATATAACGTCGATATTCAAATTAAGTAAATGTCAACCGACGGGGACTCTCCCCGTCATAAACGTTAACGCCACACTCCTCTCTGTCGCTTAAGAGGTTAATGACGAATAGAACATAATGTAAACAAGACATCACTCACGACACATAAATAACATCTTTGTGGTGGTTTGATTGATTTTTCCACTCCGCTTACCATCCACACCAAAATAACGATCATCACGACATAATTTTTCTTTAACATCGCAAAATACACCGTTAGAGAATGTAAATTCGCTGGGATCGTAGCCTTGTAATGATTGTAAGTTTTCAGCGGCTTTTTCGCCGAGATATTTCCTTGTTAACTCTGGGGAAATGCCATCTGAACTCACACAAATATACGGGTCGCAAACAACGCCACACGCAGGAGATTGAAGCCCGCCAGCGTCATTTCCAGACGCCATTGATGAGAACATCATCCCCACACCTGACAATCCGATATAAAAAATACGCATCATATTCATAGCACATCCTGATAATCCAACCGTACAACACTTATGCTCATTTCATCATCAATCCGTAATCAAAACCGCTGACCTGGACGAGTTACGATGACCTGACAGAAGTATCAGACGTCTTCTGCGGTTTCTATGATAGAGCAATTCTGCGGCGGATATTAAGATAACGGGTATCTGTTCTTTAATGATGCTGCAAAAAATGGAAAGTTAAGAAAGCCTGGCGTGGTGAAAAAATACACTCGCCTCAATACTGGATATTTAAACAGGTCTGAAGATGCTGTCACGATTAGGGTGCGGAAAAAGGAAGCGTAAATAAGAACAATCAAAAGTACGACGGCAATGGGTTGATTGACAAGGGTATTTTTTAAGCTATGAATCAACGCCATTTATCACAGAATAGACTTTTACTCTGAATAAATGGGAGGGTGACTTGCCTCAATATAATCCAGACTATAACATGCCTTATAGTCTTCGGAACATCATCGCGCGCTGGCGATGATTAATAGCTAATTGAGTAAGGCCAGGATGTCAAACACGCCAATCGAGCTTAAAGGCAGTAGCTTCACTTTATCTGTGGTTCATCTGCATGAGGCAGAACCTAAGGTTATCCATCAGGCGCTGGAAGACAAAATCGCTCAGGCCCCCGCATTTTTAAAACATGCCCCCGTTGTACTCAACGTCAGTGCACTGGAAGACCCGGTAAACTGGTCGGCGATGCATAAGGCGGTTTCGGCAACTGGTTTGCGGGTTATTGGCGTAAGTGGCTGCAAAGATGCGCAACTTAAAGCCGAAATTGAAAAGATGGGGCTGCCTATCCTGACGGAAGGAAAGGAAAAATCGCCGCGTCCAGCCCCCGCACCGCAGGCTCCAGCGCAAAATACAACGCCGGTCACAAAAACGCGTTTAATTGATACCCCAGTGCGTTCCGGTCAGCGTATTTATGCTCCACAATGTGATCTGATTGTTACAAGCCACGTTAGCGCAGGGGCCGAATTGATTGCCGATGGTAACATTCATGTCTATGGCATGATGCGCGGTCGTGCGCTGGCAGGGGCAAGTGGTGACCGGGAAACGCAAATATTTTGTACGAACCTGATGGCGGAACTGGTGTCCATCGCAGGTGAATACTGGCTGAGTGATCAAATCCCAGCAGAATTTTATGGCAAAGCGGCACGACTGCAGTTAGTCGAAAACGCTTTGACCGTTCAACCGTTAAATTGATCCCTTTTTAACAAGGAATTTCTATGGCACGCATTATTGTTGTTACTTCGGGCAAAGGGGGTGTTGGTAAGACAACCTCCAGCGCGGCCATCGCCACTGGTTTGGCCCAGAAGGGAAAGAAAACTGTCGTGATAGATTTTGATATCGGCCTGCGTAATCTCGACCTGATTATGGGTTGTGAACGCCGGGTCGTTTACGATTTCGTCAACGTCATTCAGGGCGATGCAACGCTAAACCAGGCGTTAATTAAAGATAAACGTACTGAAAATCTCTATATTCTTCCGGCATCGCAAACTCGCGATAAAGATGCCCTCACCCGTGAAGGGGTCGCCAAAGTTCTTGATGATCTGAAAGCGATGGATTTTGAATTTATCGTTTGTGACTCCCCGGCAGGGATTGAAACCGGTGCGTTAATGGCACTCTATTTTGCAGACGAAGCCATTATTACCACCAACCCGGAAGTCTCCTCAGTACGCGACTCTGACCGTATTTTAGGCATTCTGGCGTCGAAATCACGCCGCGCAGAAAATGGCGAAGAGCCGATTAAAGAGCACCTGCTGTTAACGCGCTATAACCCAGGCCGCGTAAGCAGAGGTGACATGCTGAGCATGGAAGATGTGCTGGAGATCCTGCGCATCAAACTCGTCGGCGTGATCCCAGAGGATCAATCAGTATTGCGCGCCTCTAACCAGGGTGAACCGGTCATTCTCGACATTAACGCCGATGCGGGTAAAGCCTACGCAGATACCGTAGAACGTCTGTTGGGAGAAGAACGTCCTTTCCGCTTCATTGAAGAAGAGAAGAAAGGCTTCCTCAAACGCTTGTTCGGAGGATAAGTTATGGCATTACTCGATTTCTTTCTCTCGCGGAAGAAAAACACAGCCAACATTGCAAAAGAACGGTTGCAGATTATTGTTGCTGAACGCCGTCGCAGCGATGCAGAACCGCATTATCTGCCGCAGTTGCGTAAAGATATTCTTGAGGTCATTTGTAAATACGTACAAATTGATCCTGAGATGGTAACCGTACAGCTTGAGCAAAAAGATGGCGATATTTCTATTCTTGAGCTGAACGTGACCTTACCGGAAGCAGAAGAGCTGAAATAAGCCCCCTGTAAAAGCGCATTTATCTTCAAGGCAGAGTCATCTCTGCCTTGAGTTTTTCATCCCTCTCATCCACGTTGTGGTAAAGCGGCGAGTATTCTTGCTGATACTACTCATTGCTATTTCCCCCCCCTTTACACCTTAAGGCTGTTCCCACGCACAGAACAAAATGTTTACGCCTGGTTGAGTAAATAACCTTATTGTTAGCATGGGTATCCAGGGAGATGATAACCCGCAATTTCATTATTCATTGTTCTCCAATAGGATGAGGTTTCCCGCCGTAACTGGCGGGCTTTTTTTGCCCCAGAATTTTCCCTTTTAGCACCCTGTAAACGAAAACAGCGCCGAAACGCAGTTAATCGTTGATGGTCAGAACGGCCAGTTCACACCGGCCACCGCATTCCACGGGGACTCCACACCGGCACCACGGTTATACCCACCCCGAGATGCCCGCTTAACATACTGCTGAATGAGGCTTTAATACCTGCCTGGTATATTCCACGTCTGCCCGACAAATCATTGACAAAATTACCGTCACTATTCACCTTCACCCGGTTATCATCGACAAATTCTTTGCGCACAGCCGCCTTCAGCCAGGGTTCAATTTCCATACCGTTCCCCAGACGCATGTTGTAGCTCAGCGTTGCGCCCAGTTCACGATATATACTGCGGGTATCGACTGATTTCGATTCCATGCATTGGATAAATGATAGTAGCGTCTAAGTGACCTTAGCTCTGCTGCAACATCAGCCCGCAGGCACCAGACCAGGGGATTCATCCTGAAGAGACAGCGCAAATGTATTGTGTTCACCGCTCATCAAAGACATCATGATGAAATGATGATATCCCGTATAAGAAAGAGGCATTTTTTAAACGCAGTGCGCTGAAGTGTTGTTGGATAAAAAACACTCTTTTCTGATAATACTGTCGTACGCTTATTTTTCGACAATGAGGCCGTCCACAAAATAAAATGACTAATGTAATCGTTGCTAATGAATATCTTCTGCTCACATAACAATCACACAATAATATTGATAAATCAGATTATCTTACCTTTACAACATTGTATTAACAGCCAATGACACTTCTTGAATAAAAATATTGTCAATCAATGAGTTATTTCTCATTTGAGATTATTCTCATTCCCGTAAAAAACATAATTCCTATCATCACAGTCACGCTCATTTTGAATTATCTGAATAATAGCGAGCGTTCTTTAGTTAAGCAGATCTTAATTGAAGACGAAATTATTGTGTGTGCAACTTACTTAATACCGGACAACTAAGTTGAAGAAAAAAATACTCGCCTTCGGGCTTATCTCAGCATTGTTCTGCTCCACGCCAGCAATGGCGGATATGAATCGCACCACGAAAGGTGCATTGCTAGGTGCAGGCGTTGGTTTACTTACTGGCAATGGTGTTAATGGCGTACTGAAAGGTGCAGCTGTTGGCGCTGGTGTTGGTGCAGTAACAGAAAAAGGCCGTGACGGTAAAAATGCGCGTAAAGGTGCAAAAGTGGGTGCCGCCGTTGGTGCTGTCACTGGCGTTCTGACCGGCAATGGCCTCGAAGGGGCGATTAAAGGTGCCGTGATTGGCGGTACGGGTGGTGCAATTCTGGGTAAAATGAAATAAGGAATGATGATGAAAAAATTTGCTTTACTGGCGGGTCTGTTTGTTTTCGCACCAATGACCTGGGCGCAGGACTACAATATTAAGAACGGTTTGCCATCAGAAACCTATATTACTTGCGCAGAAGCCAACGAAATGGCAAAAACTGACAGCGCACAGGTTGCAGAAATTGTTGCGGTAATGGGTAATGCCAGCGTTGCCAGCCGTGATTTAAAAATTGAGCAATCTCCGGAACTGAGCGCCAAAGTGGTAGAAAAACTGAATCAGGTTTGCGCTAAAGATCCGCAAATGCTGTTGATCACGGCAATTGATGACACCATGCGTGCTATCGGCAAAAAATAATATTTCATATGTTACCGCGTCGATGAATTCGACGCGGTTTTTTAGCTAACGGGCGGGATCAGAACTTATATTTCAGGCCCACCATCATTGCGGTGTCATTGTAGCCATTATCACCCAGCTGCACGCCCACATTACCCCAGACGCTGGCCGCCGGATTCAGATTGCCATTTACGCCATGTTTCATTTCCCCCAGATTACGAGCCCCGTCTTGTTCGACTTTCACACCGTTCATTGAGACAGCAAAATCTTTACTGTTATGGATCCCGTTCATTTCAACAAAAGGTTCAAAGTCGTCACCGTGCGGACCGCTGTTTTTCTCCTGAGTACGAATAAAGGTGCGGAAACCAAGTCGGCTCTGGATGTTGTAATTTGCGTCATTCTCAATACGTGAGCCATTGGCTTCCGTGTGCGCATTATGATCGACGCCCATCCAGATGGCCTGTGCCGAGGTCGTTCTCAACTGTCCGTTGCTGTCACGCCAGGCATTATGCCCGCCAATTTGACATAGCCAAAGTTGGCTTGAACGCTCCTGTTCAGTTACAGGATCGATATAGCGCGTTTCACCCGCACGATCGTTCAGACGCGTAACAAAAAGAGTGTTAGCGGCTGCCAGGTTGGCGACGTAACTGCCAGCGTCGGGTCGCAGGACGGGGGTAGGCGTTTCTGTTGATTCTGAAGTGACATTGGAAAAAAATCACTCTCTACCATTGTATATTTTTGCAATGGGGGCTTTAGTGCCATTTGTTGTAATAGAACTTTTTTATATCAATGTTACCTTGTCGAATAGCAACTGCATAACTTCCATCAGCCACAGTTTCAAGTACCACATAATCTAAATTAATATATGCTTTATTCCCATTAGCATAAGTACCATAGCTATTAATACCATTAGTTGTTATGGAACCACCATTCATTTTTAAATCAGCACGGCTAATAACTTCGTAACTGTTAGAATCACAAACTTCATCATCTACAGCATCGACACATGTTCGAGACTCTCCAGGACTTGAACATGCAAGAACTCCTACTGCATTTTCCCCATAGGTAACAATGTTCGTTTTATCTGTGGTTTCAAGACTGGTGTTATTTTCCACAGTCCCAGAATCATTAACCTGACTTAAAAATCCCGCTGAATATGCCCCCTCGTCTCGACTGAATTATCACCATTCATAACGATGGTGCCACCAAATTCACTGACTACTGCGCTGGCTGTTATCCCTCCATTTTCTTTGTCAGATACGCTTCCAGAGGTCTTAATATTGCTATCGCTTATATATAATACTTTGTTTTGGCTATCAACAGAAATACCATAAGATCCATCACCACTAGTCATCACACTGGCATTATTTATATATCCAGTTACACCGTCATCCACTTTCACAGCATGGCTTTCGTCTTAAGTGATTAGATACTCTCCATTACTTGTAGAAGTATTATTTTTGATTTCAATCGGTGATTCTTCATCGGTTATATAGGAAATTACACTATAATTATCCAACAATTGTGTTACCCACCGCCAGAGCAATAAGTCCTAAACTGAACCCGGGGAGTTTTTTCAGTTTCATAGATTAACCATCCATTCATTGGATTAACAAATATTCCTGATAAAATAACCTATGAGTTCAGATCACCAAAACGGAGGGCAAAGATAAAAACAAAAGCACAATAAATTTAAATAGATAAACAGCGACAATATTTAAATGATAAATAAGTCAGCATTATCATTTTTAGCTTATTTTCATGACATTGATCACTTTGGGGTAACTATTTTGTTTAACAAATAACTCTTCGACATCAAAATTATCAACAGTTGCCATAGAAATTATTTCACTGATATATAAAACAACTGTGATAACACCAGGGTTGACAACTATTTGCACAATAATTCCTTTCCTTCAATGATCCAGGGGTTCACTGCCAGCAACCCATTCAGCCGCATACTGACAGTGAGAAACTGAAAGATTAGTGCTGATCCCTGTGGCTGACGAGTCTTTCCCTTAATCGATTAACCAGATTGATCGCCAGCCAAACAAGGGCATTAAGCAAATTTATCGTCACAAGCACTTCTCCCAGCCCGGTGCTGGGTTTTGCAATAAGGATGACCAGGAGAGTGATCAACATAAATGCAATGGAAAAGATGATATAGAGAGTGAAATAATCCAGATTATTACTATTGTTCATGCTACTAATGGCAATCCAGTCAAAACTTTCAAACAATTATAGCAAACAAAAGAATGAACAATAGTAACAAGAGGCAACGAGCTAATTAGCTGTCTATAATTACACCGTACCATGGCCTTACTGATCAATTTTCACTCAACCACAACCTTCACCTTCGGTTTAGAAAGGATAATTTTGACCAGGTCGATGTATGTAACAGGTTTATAGAAATAATAACCCTGCTGAAATGTAATATTATTTTGGTTCAGATAGTCAAGTTGTTCTTTCGTTTCGACACCTTCAGCGACGATACTGATCGAAAGTTTACGCGCCAGATCCAATACACAATCCAGAATTCGGGTTGATTCTGGGTCTGCGTTGACGCGGCCAACGAAACTGTGATCAATTTTTATATAATCAATATGCAGGTCATGCAGATAAGAAAGCCCTGAGTAACCAGTACCGAAATCATCCAGCGCGATGACAAAACCATTTTCATGCAGAATGTTCAACCGCTGAACCAGACTTTCATCAACATTTAATGGTTCACGCTCGGTGACTTCCAGAACAAGGTTTAAATCGCGGCGGGTAAAACTGTCACGGTAATTTAAGCACTCGTCGACAAACGTCGGCGAAACAATATGCGAGGCGCTAAAATTAATCCCAATATGAAAACCTTCCGGCAGTTTACTCGCGATAGCGTTCATCTGGGTGGCAACCTGATTCATCAGGCTTTGCGTAAGCGGAACGATTAATCCGCATTTTTCAGCAAGTGGAATAAATGCCGCAGGTGATATATATCCACCGTGAGGTTGTTTCCAGCGGGCTAACACCTCAACTCCCCGCAATGTCCCTTCCCGACCATTTACCACAGGTTGGTAAAAAGGGACGATCTCCCCATTATTTATAGCCCGTCGCAGGATCTCTTCAGGCGTTGCGCTTTTATTGAAATACCTATCAAGAAGGAAGGCAGCGGCGCAGGCGATTAACAGAATAAATATCAAAATCCCAAAGCCTTTATCGATAAGTCTGTAGAAGCTAAAGAGACGTTCATTCGCTCGCGCTGGGGTCTACAGATAGCATGGTAGAGAGCATCACAAATATCCACGCCGAAGATAAAATTTTCTCCAACTTCATCTAACCTATTAATTATTTAGAACAATGTAGGCAGAATTAAACAAATTAGGCGGGATATCAGGCGTCAAGAATGGAAAACGAGCGCTCTCCATTCCTGTTTGCCCTCTGATATTGCGGATATATTAAGAAAGCATAACGCCTGAAATGCTCACTTTGCATCAGCATAGTGATACAGCTGATGTTTATTCAAAAACCTTACTCAAGTTTTAAGAGAGCACGGATTCCCTGTCATTAATAATGATATCCGTTAGTGTAGTCTTATGCATTTCAATGTACTGCAAGATTTGCAGATAGAGATCAGAAAGAATAACACTGGTCTCATCTTTTAAACGCAACCGTAAAGCATGAGCAATAATATGACTATCAACATATCCATGTGTCATGAACACCTCCTTCTCGAGGTTTTTAAACAAAGCACATTGAAAAATAAATCTCTCTGGGATTGAATTATTCATGTCAGCCTCGCAGGAATAGTGACCCAATAAAATTATGCTATGTATAGTCTAAAGCGACAGACAAAAATAAGATGAATGAGTTTTCTATAAACTTATACTTTATAATTAAAAGTTACATATCATCAGCTGTGTATCGCAACACGATTTCCAGTGTTTTTCTAATCACATCAGCTTTGAGAATATCACTTGTTGTTTCCAGGGAGTGTATCAGACTTAAGATAATATTTTTATTATTAACATTATCACCTGAAAGCATTAAATTGGTCACAGCCTGCCCTAACACAGCTGACTCTTCTTCTAACAAATTACCTGAACTACGAAAGTAACTTGATAACGCTTTATCAGATATTGCATTATGAATAGTAGTATCTTCAAGCATGGTAACCTCTCATCTTACTTATGAAATTTTAATGTATTCTGTTTATTTTCTTACCAGTGAACATATTTTTATTGTCAGCGATCGCTGTTCTTCGGTTTGGCCCTCCTGTATCACTGTTGCTAAAATCACGAATTATGCTGTCAATTAAATCTCGTCGGAAAGTATTTTCCTCAGCCGATTTCATTACGAGTAATTGCTTAATAAGAGTCTGCAACGAAAAATTTATCTTCATGCGCAGTATCTGGAGCACCGCCTGGCCAGTAATTTCATATTTAATACTTTCATTATCAGATGTCTTCATAACGACTTCATAGCTAACCTGTTAAATAATCAGGCTGTTGCATTATTCAAAAAGCAACCCAATTAGTGCATTATAATGTTTCTGTTCCTCTTCCCCTGTCGCTTGTTCCAGTCGGCAAAGAAGTTTGGCACAAAGCGACTTTCGACTCAGATTACGTCCATCTTTCAAAATCTCAGTCACAATTTCCCCGAGAGTTTCCTGCTGAGTAGGCAAGTTAGCTTTTGCAAAGTAACGAGTGATTGCTCCTGCAGAATCTGAAGTCACTGAATTTTGATGCATGCTACGCCTCTGTTAAAAATGTTAATCAATGTTAAGTGAGGTAACAATAGCAAACTTGTACGAAATATGTGTACAGAATGATAAATTAATTTTTCGCAATTAGTGCTAATTCATATAAAACAATGCATTACGATAAAACATATTGCATCATTTAAATGACAACCTATACAGGTTTTTTCACCAAACCGTCTTCAACCTTTTCCACTTTTTATCAATGTAAAGAAACGGTTATGTTTTGGTATTAAAAGAAAGACACAAGAAGATATGTCTGTTACCGTCTTACTCTCGCCTCGCCCATTACCCTGGATTGTTAATGCTTACCACCCTTATTTATCGTAGCCATATACGTGACGCCGAACCTGTCAAAAAAATCGAAGAAATGGTTTCGATAGCAAATCGCAGGAACATGCGGTCTGACGTAACAGGGATCTTACTGTTTAATGGTTCTCATTTTTTCCAGCTTCTGGAAGGTCCGGAAGAACAGGTTCAAATGATATATCGGGCCATATGCCAGGATCCACGGCACTATAATATTGTTGAACTGTTGTGCGATTACGCGCCTGCTCGCCGTTTTGGCAAAGCAGGAATGGAATTATTTGATTTACGCCTGCACGAGCGAGATGACGTTTTACAGGCCGTATTCGACAAAGGCACATCAAAATTTCAGCTAACTTATGATGACAGAGCGCTACAATTTTTTCGTACTTTTGTCCTTGCAACTGAACAATCAACCTATTTCGAGATTCCTGCTGAAGACTCCTGGCTTTTTATCGCTGACGGATCTGATAAAGAACTTGATTCTTGTACCCTTTCATCAAATATAAACGACCACTTTGCCTTTCATCCTATTGTCGACCCTTTATCGCGGCGGATAATCGCTTTTGAAGCCATTGTGCAAAAAAATGAAGACAGCCCGTCAGCTATAGCGGTTGGGCAGCGTAAAGAAGGGGAAATCTACACAGCGGATCTCAAAAGTAAGGCGCTTGCATTCGCGATGGCACACGCACTTAAGCTCGGTGATAAAATGATTTCAATCAATCTATTACCTATGACCCTGGTTAACGAGCCTGACGCAGTCTCTTTTTTACTTGATGAAATAAAGGCCAATGCTCTGGTGCCTGAACAAATCATCGTTGAATTTACTGAAAGTGAAGTCATATCTCGGTTTGATGAGTTTGCCGAAGCGGTTAAATCGCTAAAGGCTGCCGGTATCAGTGTAGCAATTGATCATTTTGGCGCAGGTTTTGCTGGTTTGTTACTCCTGTCACGCTTCCAGCCTGACAGAATTAAAATCAGTCAGGAATTGATTACCAACGTTCATAAAAGCGGACCACGGCAGGCAATTATTCAGGCGATCATGAAATGCTGTACATCACTTGAAATTCAAGTCTCTGCTATGGGCGTGGCAACACCAGAAGAGTGGATGTGGCTTGAATCTGCAGGAATTGAGATGTTTCAGGGAGATCTGTTTTCCAAAGCTAAATTGAATGGTATCCCTTCAGTTGCGTGGCCGGAGAAAAAATAATTTTCAGCACATTATTTCGCATGATTTCTGGAAATCATCGTGAAAATGAATACGTTATGTTTTAATTTAATCCACATTAAAAATAATATTTCATCCAATTTAGCTGAAATCTTATTTATACTTTGTACAATTTTAGCGTATATTGTACAAAGTATTATTGGGTCGTGTAGAGGCGACGGAGATTTATGACCGCAAGGAGGAATTGTGGCTTATTACAGCATTGGTGATGTTGCTGAACGTTGCGGGATTAATCCTGTCACTCTCCGGGCCTGGCAACGCCGCTACGGTTTGTTAAAACCACAACGCAGTGAAGGCGGACACCGACTCTTTGATGAAGAAGACATACAACGCATCGAAGAGATCAAGCGTTGGATAAGTAATGGCGTTCCTGTAGGCAAAGTTAAAGCATTACTGGAAACTACCCGCCAGGATACGCAAGATGACTGGAGCCGCCTGCAAGAAGAGATGATGTCAATTCTTCGTATGGCTAATCCAGCCAAACTACGCGCGCGAATTATTTCACTGGGTCGAGAGTACCCAGTAGATCAATTGATTAATCATGTTTACCTTCCTGTTCGCCAGCGTCTCGTGCTTGATCACAACACCTCCCGCATTATGAGCAGTATGTTTGACGGCGCATTAATTGAATACGCAGCGGCCTCACTTTTCGAAATGCGCCGTAAGCCCGGTAAAGAGGCCATTCTGATGGCGTGGAATGTTGAAGAGAGAGCACGATTGTGGCTGGAAGCATGGCGTTTATCATTGTCAGGATGGCACATTTCTGTTCTTGCTGATCCCATTGAATCGCCGCGCCCGGAACTGTTCCCAACGCAAACATTGATTGTCTGGACAGGCATGGCACCAACGAGAAGGCAAAACGAACTTTTACAACACTGGGGTGAGCAAGGTTATAAAGTCATCTTTCATGCCCCCTAAATTCACCTTTATCCCGCCCCTTAGACAGAATGTTATAATCTGAACCCACAACAGCGTTTGTAGCGGAGCTGGTCCGTTGCAAAATGCTCACCGGGAGAATTCAGGTAATCCCCCTTTGACACTTTGTACATATCACAGCCAAAGGACAGACCAGATTGAAGTGGTAAAACCGATCGTGCACACTACGCAGTCTCACACCTAACAAGAGGTTATTATCCTGATGGATCAGGTCGTTGTTTTTCAAAAGATGTTTGAGCAAGTGAGAAAAGAGCAAAACTTCTCCTGGTTTTATTCAGAATTAAAACATCACCGTATTGCACATTACATTTATTATCTGGCTACGGATAACATCAGAATTATTACTCACGATGACACGGTTTTGTTATTAAGAGGAACCAGGAACCTGTTAAAAGTTAGTACGACCAAGAACCCAGCTAAAATAAAAGAGGCCGCATTGCTTCATATTCGCGGAAAATCTACATTTCGGGAATACTGTTCAACACTGGCAGGCGCAGGCGTTTTCCGGTGGGTTACTGATGTTAATCATAACAAACGCAGTTACTACGCCATTGATAATACGCTTTTATATATTGAAGATGTAGAAAATAATAAACCATTAATCTAGCTAAAGTTGGGAGCTTAAGAAATGCTTCATAATTCAGTAAGGCATTAGCATAATGGAAATAAAAGTGCAGAGACCATCCCTATGGATGATTAATACTGTCTTTTTATTGCTTCCCATAAATAATCACCAGACCAATACGATCAAATTGATATTTGAAATGTGTTCACTTGACTTTTGATACGTTATTTTATAATGGTTAACATATTTATAACAACAACGGGCGTGTTATACGCCCGTTACCGTTTTTAACACATGCAGAAATTACATATTCTTGATGATCGCGTCACCAAACTCTGAACATTTCAGCAGTTTAGCGCCTTCCATCAGACGTTCGAAGTCATAGGTTACGGTCTTCGCATTGATTGCGCCTTCCATACCTTTAACAATCAGGTCTGCGGCTTCAGTCCAACCCATGTGGCGCAGCAGTATATAAAAATTATGTATTCAACTCGCTGATATTTAATCATAAATATTATTTTCTTGTCTTTGTATTAGCCAAAATCAACTTTATTCAACCGTTTGATTTCATTGACGTTCGTTTTTATTTTGGGGAAAGATTTTCTCTACCATTTATATCAAAATTACAAGTCTACATTTTATTAACATCTCAATACATGTGTGGCCTTGCAAGCCATTGCGAGGCCTTATGTGTCTCAGTTTTGTCCCGCCTTGTATTACGACTTGCATAGCCAATGAAGATAAACGTGACGACAAACAAAGCAGCTGTCTTCTTTTCTTTCACACTTTCCCCACTCAGCAGCATGCATACCTTCTACTATAACTGTAGTGAATGTCTATTATGAGCGAACTGCGGACATCGTGGAGACAACATGCTGCTGGGTGCGGATATCCCATGGCACGTCATATCGCTCGCCGTATTACTTGTTATTTTTTTGAAACGAGAAGTTGATACAATTCCTTCAGGGATAAGGCTAATAACTCATTCTTCCTGATGAGATCTTTATCAGCGTCTATACCCTCTGCGCATGATTCATTTAAATAGTTCAGTGTTTCCTGATCATCATCCAAGCATTCATAGCTGCCTGAATAAAATTCATCGCAACTTGCTTTGTTATTTTTGTCAATGTAACCAATGCATTGAATCACGCCTTTAACAACTTTAGCAGCAGAAAAAACAAAGTAACTGCAGTCATTTATATAGCGTTCAATATCAAAAATCATATAAAAATAGTGCATAGAGTGTTTTTCAATTTCAAACTCACTTGAAATCATAGCTATTTCACATTCAAGGTCTTTCAGACCATCTAACATTATGGAAAGTTTACATTGTTTTTCTTGCACAGTTTCATACTTAAATGACTCTCTCCCCTTTGCCCTGACATTTATTCTTTCTTCAATTGCATAAATATAAGCAGGATATACACGCGACCACACTTGGTTTATTTTTAGGATTAACCGGCCTCTTTTCAGCCTTTCTTTTGTAGCTATAAATTCTGCATATAGCGCAGCATCCTCTTCGCACCATACATCAACTTTTCGTTTATAACCCAACTTTAATTCTTTCCCTACGCATTCAGGAAACAAAGGATCAAAGTCCTTTAAGTATTCAAACTCACTTAGATAGAATCCTGTCTCATAACGATTAAATAATTTCCTAAACTCTTTCCCACTTAAGGTTTTCATTGTATCAATCACTCTGTTTTCATAAAAGCAAAGTCAACAAGATAAAACAATAAAAACTCTTACACAACCAGCTGATGTTTTTAAAATAGAGGATAATATAAGACAAGCATAACCTCGTTCACTTCAATGCTACTCCTATCGTTCTTTTGCGTCACAGAGCGCCTGCCGGACAACTGCATCATAGACCAAACGGAACTGCTTCCGTCGATTAATCAGATGGCAGCGCATAAACACGCTCAACAACCCGTTTGACTGCTTCAATTTTAAGCTCTTCGGAATAACGCTTACCGTGTAAGTCTCCCTGCAAAACGAGCTATCAACTTTTAAGGAGTCTCTGGCCCCCCTGCTTCCGCTCCTGGCACACAGCAGCCCTAGAGACAGTGGAGTAAAGTCATGGAGGCTCGGTGGGGGGAGGTGCAAATCCTCCCATACAAAAAATACGAAAATCAGTAACGGCTAGAAATCATTCAATACATGCACTCTCGAAATTGCATCAGCCAACCGCAAAACGTTATTTCAAAGCCTACTAGCTGCCTTACTTTTTTCCTCAATAACGCGTCGCCAGCAGGAAACAACCTAATCCCTGTTTTGGGCCTCAAAGCTGCTAATGATAATCATTTTCATTTTGTATAGGCTGTGCTATAAAACATAGCCGTTGCTATATTTGTTCTAATTTTGCTCACTATAGGTACTAAATTATGCACTCGATAAAAAAAGTAACCATGCTCTTGGGGGGGCTCGCACTCACCTGCTCGATCGCATTTCAGGCAAGTGCAACTGAAAAATTCAAGGTCATTACAACATTTACCATCATCGCGGATATGGCCAAAAACGTGGCGGGAGATGCTGCAGAAGTCTCATCCATAACCAAGCCTGGTGCAGAAATTCATGAGTATCAGCCTACCCCTGGCGATATTAAACGTGCGCAGGGGGCACAACTGATTCTCGCCAATGGTATGAATCTGGAATTGTGGTTCCAACGCTTTTACCAGCATCTCAATGGGGTTCCAGAAGTAATTGTCTCTTCGGGTGTGACGCCTGTAGGGATCACCGAAGGACCCTATGAGGGCAAACCTAACCCCCATGCATGGATGTCGCCAGATAATGCTCTGATTTACGTCGATAATATTCGTGATGCGTTGATAAAATACGATCCGGCAAATGCACAAACCTACCAACGCAATGCCGATACTTATAAAGCCAAGATTACCCAAACCCTTGCCCCCCTGCGTAAGCAGATTACGGAACTCCCTGAGAATCAGCGATGGATGGTCACCAGTGAAGGGGCTTTTTCTTATCTCGCACGCGATTTGGGGCTAAAAGAGCTTTATCTGTGGCCGATTAATGCCGATCAACAAGGAACACCGCAGCAGGTACGTAAGGTTGTTGATATAGTTAAGAAAAATCATATCCCGGCAGTCTTTAGCGAGAGTACGATTTCCGATAAACCAGCGCGTCAGGTTGCGCGTGAAACCGGCGCACACTACGGCGGTGTGCTCTATGTCGATTCCCTGAGCACAGAAAACGGCCCGGTACCGACGTATATCGACCTTCTTAAGGTTACTACCAGTACGCTGGTACAGGGAATTAAAGCTGGGAAAAGGGAGAAATAATGATGCAATCTGCAGGCATTGTCGTTAATGATGTTACTGTCACCTGGCGTAACGGGCACACAGCACTGCGCGATGCATCCTTCACAGTACCAAGTGGATCTATTGCCGCTCTGGTTGGGGTAAACGGTTCCGGAAAATCGACGTTGTTTAAAGCGATTATGGGATTTGTGCGTCTGACCAGCGGAAAGATATCTGTTCTGGGTATTCCCACGCGACAGGCGTTACAGAAAAACCTGGTTGCCTACGTCCCTCAGTCAGAAGATGTTGACTGGTCATTTCCTGTACTGGTGGAAGATGTGGTGATGATGGGCCGCTATGGGCATATGGGTATGTTGCGTATCGCCAAAAAGAGGGATCGTCAAATTGTCACCGATGCGCTGGAACGTGTCGATATGGTGAATTTTCGCCATCGACAAATCGGCGAGCTTTCCGGTGGACAAAAGAAACGCGTCTTTCTGGCGAGAGCGATTGCACAGCAGGGTGATGTGATCCTGCTGGATGAACCTTTTACTGGCGTTGATGTGAAAACCGAAGCCAAAATCATCAGCCTGTTGAGGGAGTTACGCGCGGAAGGCAAAACGATGCTTGTCTCAACACACAATCTCGGATCCGTCACGACATTTTGCGATTATACGGTCATGGTCAAAGGCACCGTCCTGGCAAGCGGGCCGACAGACACCACTTTTACAGCCGAGAACCTAGAGCTGGCTTTTAGCGGCGTACTGCGCCATGTCACACTTAACGGCTCGGAAGAAAGCATTATTACTGACGATGAACGCCCTTTTGTGGCTCATCGACCGTCAGCGGTGCAGAGGGAAGAAAGATGAACGTGCTACTGGAACCCTTCAGCTATGAATATATGCTCAATGCGATGTGGGTCTCGGCGATGGTCGGCGGTCTCTGCGCTTTCCTGTCATGCTATCTGATGCTAAAAGGCTGGTCGCTGATTGGCGATGCGTTGTCGCACTCTATTGTCCCGGGTGTTGCGGGGGCATATATGCTGGGGCTTCCGTTTTCTCTGGGAGCCTTCTTTTCCGGCGGACTGGCTGCGGGCAGCATGCTGTTTCTTAACCAACGCACCCGCTTAAAAGAAGATGCCATCATCGGTCTGATCTTCTCGTCCTTTTTTGGCCTGGGGCTGTTTATGGTGTCATTGAACCCGACATCTGTGAACATTCAGACCATCGTCCTGGGCAATATTCTGGCAATCGATCCGGCGGATATCCTGCAACTCACTATCATTGGCATTCTCTCGATCATCGTGCTTTTTTTCAAATGGAAAGATCTTATGGTGACCTTTTTCGACGAGAATCACGCCCGTGCTATTGGATTGCATCCGGGCAGATTAAAACTCCTCTTCTTCACCCTGCTGTCGGTTTCGACCGTTGCGGCGCTGCAAACGGTTGGTGCCTTTCTGGTGATCTGTCTGGTGGTGACTCCCGGTGCAACAGCATGGTTGTTAACCGATCGTTTTCCCCGCCTGCTCATGATTGCTGTAACTATTGGCAGTGTAACCAGTTTCCTCGGCGCGTGGGTCAGTTACTTTCTGGACGGCGCGACAGGTGGAATCATCGTGGTGGCGCAGACACTGCTGTTTCTTTTAGCATTTGTCTTTGCGCCCACCCATGGGCTTTTGGCAAATCGTCGGCGTGCGCATAAGGCGCTGGAGGATCGCTCATGATGGCATTATTACTGGAGCCACTGCAGTTCACCTTTATGAGTCACGCACTGCTGATTTCACTGGTAGTTTCCATACCCTGTGCGCTGCTGTCGGTCTTTCTGGTCCTGAAAGGTTGGGCACTGATGGGTGACGCGATGAGTCATGCGGTTTTTCCTGGCATCGTGCTTGCCTGGATTCTGGGGTTACCTTTGGCTACAGGGGCATTCGTCGCCGGAGTATTCTGTGCGGTGGCGACGGGATACCTGAAAGACAACAGCCGAATCAAGCAAGATACAGTGATGGGGATTGTTTTTTCTGGCATGTTTGCCGCAGGTCTGATCTTGTATATTGCAGTCAAACCAGACGTACATCTTGACCATATTCTTTTCGGCGACATGCTCGGGATAACCATCGGCGATATAATCCAGACGATGATTATTGCCGGGCTGGTTACACTTGTTATTAGCGTAAAATGGCGGGATTTTTTGCTGTTCAGCTTTGATTATCAACAGGCGCAGGTAAGCGGTTTGCATACGAGATGGCTGCATTATGGGCTGCTGTGCATGGTCTCTCTGACCATTGTGGCGACGCTGAAAGCGGTAGGTATCATTCTCTCCATTTCTCTGCTCATTGCGCCTGGCGCCATTGCGGTACTCCTGACACAACGCTTTCATATTGCGCTCCTACTGGCGACTGGCATATCGGTAATAGTGTCAATGACTGGTGTCTGGTTGTCCTTTTTTATCGACAGCGCACCAGCTCCGACGATTGTCGTCTTATTCGCGGTTTTGTTCATCATGACGTTTGCCGTTACCAGCATCAACGCACGCAAAAAGGGAAACTCCCATACACAGGATCTGTTATCACCCAATTAGCACAACATCCGAGGACAGCAACACCCGATACTTTTTCCTGGCTTCCAGCAACGGGGTTTCTTCCTCCGTTGCATATACAGCTCACCTTTTTTCACCCACGATTAACCAACAGCCAGACCAGCAGACACGCCACCACCGGCACAGCAAAATCCATCAGGCTTGCCACATCCCAAGCTCGCGGATCAAAACCGCCCCACCACGGCATATTCATTCGCTTGCCATGCCCGAACATTTCAATCCAGCGATATTCTGCCTGGGTATGTTCACGCGCAATGAAGAACGTACAACCGGCTATCGCTCCGTAAGCCCAGTTTCCGGTAAAAAGACCAACCAGTATCTGCGCAGCCACAGCACAAAGTGCATGAAGTAAGGGGCTTATATCCATTATTTCCTCCTTTCAGCTCCATTCCCGAAGCGGTGTTTCCAGCTCCACGACATAATCAGAGAATACAGAAACATCAAACAAGTCATCAAGAATGCGAATGTTGACAAAATAACCGTCATTCCGGACACAGACAGGTTCTCCCTCTTCTGTTACCCCTGTTTCTGTGTAGGTGAAACCAATTTCATCGACTAACAGTTTATTCTGGAGGTCTTCATCCTCCTCCCAGTCAAGAGATGACAGGAAGGATTTAAACTCTCTGTTACCAGGAAATTTCAAAGTTAAATCTTTCATACTGCCTCCTTGATTTGCCTGTCATTTAATTCTTTAAACCAGACTCTGAAATTTCTGATGTGTCCAAACAAATGACGCGTTCCTGCTGCGGTCTGCCCACCAAACCGGTACGATGTTGCTGTAACTCCAAATATTTTACCATTAAGGTTTGTTGTATAATTACCATTGCATATTGCATTTACTGATAAATCAGATTTAGCTCTCACACCCACAATGAACCTTTCTCCATCTGAGGCAATTTGTGGCTGAACCATTCCTACGTTGGCGCTTATCTTTCCTGTTGCAACAAACCCCAGCGATAAATAATTATCATCAATACTGTGCCCTCCAACATCAAATATCCTTGGCGCAACATTGGGCGGTGTACTCCAGTTCCTGCTTACTTCGCACAATACCGTAAAAGGCCGTGTTGACAGGTTATTCTGCGATGGGATAGTAACTACATCACTTGCGCGTGTTGTTGGCATTGTAGTTACAATAAATGACGATGCCGTATTGCCCAGTTCAATTTGCGGCGTCGTCATGGTTAATGTTGAGTCATCATAGAATGTCTCATTACTTATTTTATTTGTCATATAAAAAGCACAGTTAACGGTATCAATGTCCGTATTAGCTGTATAAGTGGCCTCATAGTAGGTCCACTCGCCCTGTTGTTCAGCTTTGGCTGTTATAAGGGATGTATTACCGCTTACTGTTGCGATCCGGGTATCCAGATCAAGATAAGAGTCAGCAGAGAAGGTATCTGTTCCACCAATAATAACTGAAACTCTTAACCTGCATCGTGCTTTAGCGCCTTTAACCCGGCACGAAAAAGTGAAACATTCACCACTTGCCAGCGGGAATCTGTCTGCTGCAACCACACCATGCACAGTATAGCCACCTGTTGTTCCCACTATACTTTCCGTGGGTGTCACCGTGGCATAATTGAACCCCTGTTTATCAGTGCCAAATGTTTTATTCAGTGCGGAATGAACAGTCCATGAGTCTGGTTTATTTGAGTTCCTCAGATAATTTGTCCTCTGTCCTTCAATCAATAAGCCATCGCGCTCAAATCGCGGTTCGTCAACTTCAGCAAGCTTGAGTTGGCCGGACTTATTAATATACGTTGCTGTTGAAGCACGTTTAAACTTAACAATCTTGTCGCCTGGCATTGTTATTTCATCGTCACCAATAACTATCTTTTTATAAGATGGCGAAAAACCCGTAATCATATCCAGTGAATCGTTAAACGGTATCCACACATCAGGCAGCGGCGGCACTATATTCGCACAGGGCTCTGCAGTCACTTCCGCTGCGGCTTCTGCGCGGTCTGCCGCCTTTTCAGCTCGTGTCGCTGCCGACAGAGCCTCATCCTTTTTCTGCCCGGCCTTTGTTGCGTCTGCTGCGGCCTCCCGCGCTTTTGTGGTGGCGACTCCGGCATTTTCAGCGGCTGACTCTGCATTACGGCGGGAAGCCTCTTCACTGTCTGCGGAGGCTTCTTCTGACGCACGGGCATTTGTCTCTGAACGTTCTGCCGCTGTTGCTGCGTTTTGTGCGGCTGTTTTTGAAGAAGCTGCCGCTTTCGCGCTGTTACCTGCATTCGTCTCTGATGTTTTCGCCGCGTTCCTGGACGATGCCGCTGCTGTTTCTGATTTCTTTGCTGCCGCTGCGCTCTGAGAGGCGGCTTCAGCGTTGCGTGCCGCCTCTTCCACCATCTTTTCAAAACGATACAGTGCCTCCGGACAAACATCATCTTCTGTTGCAGCGCCCAGAAAATCATTCAATGTCCCCGGCTTAGAATCCTCATACACGGTGATGGTCCCGGCATGTGAAGGCGGAAAACCTTCAACCAGCAGGGCGACGCTGTACTGGCCATACTCAACATCCATGCTGTAACGTCCGGCTTCATCCGGATTTTCTGAGGCCACCGTGTTCACCACAACTGTGGTGCTGTTACGTTTTGCTTTGAGCTGAATGGTGCAGTTCTGTATCGGTTTTCCTGCACCGTCTTTCAGCACACCTGAAATCTGTACTGCCATATTCACTCCACAAATAAAAAAGGCACCATTTCTGGTGCCCGAATTTGGGTTTTAAAATTCAACTGATACTGATGCCGGCTGTTGATTTCTTCATCACGACAACAAGAAGGTCGCTGATACTGGTCGTTGGCGTCCAGTTATTTGCACCATATGAAGAAACATTGAAAGTCAGGGTGACATGGCCGTGTCCGGCAGGCATATCAATGACTGATGAAAATACCCTGCTGACATCCGTCGCGGGTTGCTGAAAGATTTCCTGTCCGTTCTTCAGCACCTGCAGCTTACAGGTTGAATACCAGTATGACTGTTGGTTGTTGCTGTTGAAGTTTTCATGCTTACCACCGCGAAACAGAACGGGGGGGACGACTATCTGACGGTCAAAAGCCTGGTCATCGTACACAGTGACCGTTATTGTACCGCTGGCATAACTGCCATTTCTCGGAAAGGCTTTTCCCACCGTTTTGACAATATCACCTTCAATCTGGTTAGCTGACAGTTTTCCCAGAATCCGACAGTTCTGGTTAATCGTGACATTATTGAGCGTCCCGGAGTTCGCATTCACGTTACCGCTGATATCCGCATTTCTCGCAGAAAGTCGACCATCAGGTGTCAGTGAAAACGTTGGGGGATTGCCACCGCTGGTAATGGTGGGAGCCGTCAGATATTTCAGGAACACTTCGTTCATGAATATCTGATCGCCCTGCCCAACAAACATCGGCTTTGTATTGCCATTCGCAGGATTAATCATCGCAATCCTGTCCGCCGCCAGCAGCACCTGACTCTGCATACCGTCAGGGGTATTCTCAATACCGGCACCAATACCCGCGATATAAAGGCGTCCGTCCTGCATCTGCTGCAGCTTCACAGCCCACATGCTGTTCAGGTTATTATTTGTATCAACCTGAACCTTCTGTATCTGCTGGATCGCTGCACTCTGGTCTTCCAGTTTCTTATTGACGGTCTGCGTGATTTCATTGCTGACATCCGTAATGGACGTCCTGATTTCAGCCAGGTCAGGCGCAAGCTGACCGTTATCAATCTGCGTCCACAACTCCTGAGCCAGATGGGTTTTCCCTATCTCTCCTTTGAAAAAATCCAGATAGCCGGATGCATCATCACTCGGCTGGCCAACAGCCTCCACAAATGCCGATTTGCCAACGGTGTTCACACTGCGAATGTAAAAATAATAATCATGGCCCGGTTTGATATTGATACTGGCGGCTATCCAGTACAGCGCCGTACCAAGATAACGCGCGCTGGCTTCAACCTGCCTGATATCCGCAATCCGCTTTTCCGAGAACCAGAACTCAAACTGTACCGTCGGATCATAAACGGCAAGATGCGGCGTTGCGGTTATCTGAAAATAGCCCGGCGTCAGCTCAATCCGCGATGGCGCTGCCGGTGCGGCAATCCGGAACGATACCGACGCCGGATCCCCCTGCTGCCCCCACGCATTTACCGCCCGGACTGTCAGCCTGTAGTTCCCCAGCGCCAGTTGCCTGAAGCGGTATGTGGTTTCCGTCGTCCTGGCCGTGCTGACCAGCCGCTCACTGCCGTCATCCGCTGCCACGGTCAGGCGAAGCATAAAGCTCACCCCCTTCACCACCTTCGGTGTGTCCCATCGCGCCAGCACCTGATATTCCCCGCTGTCTGCGGTGACTTCTGCGGTCAGGTGCTGCACCGCGGGCGGCGTGACACCATTCACCGTGCCACTCTGTTCGCCGTCAAAGTGCGCCCCGTTATCCACGATGGTCTCTTTTTCCGGCACATGCTGCACGGCGGTGATGGCATACGTGCCGTCGTCGTTTTCACGGATACTCACGCAGCGGAACAGTCGCTGGCGCAGCGTCGGCAGCTTCAGCCCCCATACGCTGTATTCAGCAACACCGTCAGGAACACGGCTCACTTTCACCTTCACGCCGTCGGTGACGGACTGAACCTCCACGCTGACCGGATTGCCACTTCCGTCAACCAGGCTTATCAGCGTGGTACCGGAGGATGGCAGCGTGATTTCACGGTCGAGCGTCAGCGTCCGGGTCTGGCTGTTCACCGCCAGCACACGACCACCGGTGCTGATACCGGCATAGTCATCATCGCAGATTTCAATGACATCCCCCGGTACATGGCGAAGCCCTTCAGCACCCACGCTGAAGTCCACGGTCTGCGTTTCCAGCAGCTCCGTTTTAATCAGCCACAGCCCGGCGCGGTGTGCCTGCCCCCGGCTGGTACAGCCAAAGGCATCCATCTTCGTGACGTTACGGCCGTAACGGGCAATGGCCTGCGTATCCTCCACGAGCTCTGTCGCCGTCTCCCAGCCGTTATCCGGGTCAATCCAGTTCACCTCAACGGCATTATGGCGGTCCTTCAGGGCGCTGAAGCTGTAGCGGAACGGCGCGCCATCATCCGGCATCACCACATTACTGCGGTTATAGGTCCACACCTTATCTGATGGTCGGTCCTGCACGAACGTCAGCGTCTGCCCGTTCCATACCGGCATACAGCGCATCGCCGAGCAGAAATCACTGAGCACATCCCACGCCTTGCGCTGTGTGGTCAGGTACGCATTACAGGTAATGCGCGGCTCCGTGCCGCCAAAGCCGTCCGGCACCGACTGGTCGCAGTACTGGCCGATGACATACAGCGCCCATTTATCCACATCCGCCGCACCAAGACGTTTCCCCATGCCGTAGCGCGGATGGGTCAGCATATCCCACAGACACCAGGCCATGTTGTTGCTGTATGCCGGTTTTAACGTTCCGTCCCAGATACCGCTGTATTGCCGCGTCTGCGGGTTATAGTTCGACGGCACCTGCAGAATGCGCCCGCGAAGATGATAATTACGGCTCACCTGCTGGCTGCCGAACTGCTCCGAGTCCACCTGCACGCCAACCAGTGCCGTGTTCGGGTAGCACTGTTTCACATCGATGATTTCGGTGTATGACGACCAGAGCGTTTTGTTCAGCAGCTGGTCTGTGGTGCTGTCCGGCGTCATCCTGCGCATCCGGATATTAAACGGGCGCGGCGGCAGGTTATCCACCACCACCGAGGCCAGATACTGCGAGGTGGTTTTGCCCTTAATGGTGATGTCTTTTTCCGTCACCCAGCCACCGTTACGCTGTATCTGAACCAGCAGGCGAACTTCCGACGGATTCCTGTCTCCCTTTGAGGTGGTTTCCACCAGTGCCTGTACACCGAAGGTAAAGCGCAGACGGTCGATGTTTGCCGACGTGATGGTCCGGGTGATCGGCGTGTCATATTTCACTTCCGTACCCAGCACCGTCTCGGAGCCGGAGGATTCAAATCCCTCCGGCGGTGACTGCTCCTGCTCACCGGCCCGGAACACCACCGTGACGCCGGATATATTGGTATTCCCCTCACTGTCCAGCACCGGCGTACTGTTCAGCAGCACGCTTTTTAATCCATCCACCGGACCTTCAACCGGCCCTTCGCTGATGGCATCGATCACACTCAGCAGCTGCGTGGACTTCAGGTTGTCCTTCGCTTCGCGCGGGGTATGCCCCTTACTGCTGCCTTTACCCATTCGTCATGCTCCATAAACGATAAAACCGCCCGGAGGCGGTTTCACATAAAACGTTTTTCATCAGCGACCAATCACCACAACCTGACCACCATCACCTTCATCTGCTGTGCTGATCTCCTGAGATACCACACGTGATCCCACGCGCATTTCACCGTACAGAACGGGCAGAACATTGCCCTGGGCAACCATATTATCCAGTGAAGAAAAATAGGTGTTCTGTTTGCCGTTATCCGTTGTCTGTGTGCGGGGGGTTCTGGGTTTAGGGGCCAGCATCTGTGCAACACCGCCAAGCGTCATACTGGCACCGAGAGAAAACAGCAGATTACTCGCCATAATTCCTACCCCCGGCATCCATATAGCAACCGCCATAACAGCCGCCCCCAGCACAGCCTGAAACACACCGCCACTTTTGGCTCCTGCCAGACGCGGCACGATATGGATCACAGCACCATTTGCCAGCGGTTCATTAAGACGGGCTGATAATTCCGTTTCACCTGTATCACGCCCGGCAATCCGTACCTGATACCAGCCGTCGCTCAGTTTCTGACGAAACGCCGGGAGCTGTGTGGCCAGCGCCCGGATGGCTTCAGCCCCCGTTTTCACACGAAGGTCGATGCGGCGGCCAAATCGTTGTAAATCCCCGTAAAGGCAGATGCGCGCCATGCCCGGTGACGCCAGAGGGAGTGTGTGCGTCGCTGCCATTTGTCGGTATACCTCTCTCGTTTGCTCAGTTGTTCAGGAATATGGTGCAGCAGCTCGCCATCACCACAGTAAATGGCGGCATGATTCGGCACCGATGAACCAAAACAGCACAGCAGCACATCGCCCGGTTGTGCTGATGACAACGGCACCTGATACAGCCCTGTGGCCTCCAGATTATCCAGATAGAGATTCTGACCGTGACGCCACCAGTCATCCCCGCGATGAAAATCCGGCATCTCAATCCCCGCCAGATGATAAGCATCCCGGAACAGCGTGTAACAGTCCGTCACCCCGTGCTCAAAGCACCGCCCGGTAAGATGCGGCACACAGCGGAATTTATGAATCTCACCCCGGCAGACCAGCCACCACGGCAAATCGCTCTGCACCTGCAGCCGCCTGTCAGCCTCACTCAGCCAGGGCAGACCACCGGGGTGGCTGTGGACCAGCGCCACAATCTCACCCTGCATCTCTGCCCGCAGCCAGTCCTCCGGCGACATCCGGAAATACGCCTCCGGCTCACCGGAGATATTCACGCAGGGAAAATATCTTTCCCCCTTCGGCGTTCTCACCACGAAGCCACACGACTCCGCTGGCGCACATCGCCGGGCGTGCGCCAGAATCGCTGATTCTGTCTGTGTCATGGGATTACTGCGAAAGTTTGTTAATGGAAAGGAAGCCGCCAAAGTTGCCGACGTTATTGCGGAACTTACAACCGCTCAGGCATTTGCTGCATTTATCCTTCGTGATATCGGACGTTGGCTGGTCATATTCATCCGCGACAGCCGGACCGCTATAACCGCACTCGTCACCGCGATAGGTCCAGGTGCAGGTGTTGGCCAGCATGATACGTCCCGGAAAAACAGCGCCATCCGTTTCCGTCGGCGTGGACAGTACAAAGGAGGCACTCACCGCGCTCAGTTCGCTGCACTGCTCAATGCGCCAGCGGCTGATCACCTCCTGCTCCGGATCGGCATAACTGTTTCCGTTGACGAAGTTCACCGCATCCAGAAAACGGGCGTAAACCTTACGCCGGACCACCGTTCCGCCGACCAGACTCTGCAGATCTTCCGCCATCCCGGTGACCATACCGTACAGGTTAGAAACCGTCAGCGTGGGGCGCGTACTGGTGCCTTTGCCATTCAGTTCAAAACCGCTCCCCTGAATGGGATACGGCTGATACTGTCGCCCCTGCCAGGTGACCGGCTCACCTTTTTCGTTCTGCTCATTACAGAAAAAATAACGTTCTCCACCGACCTCTGTCAGGTCGATTTCCCAGAGCACCACGCTGGCCGACTGCTCCGCACGGGTGCATTCATTCAGTGTTTCCTGCCGGATATCCTGCATCAGTTCACCACCTGTTCAAACTCTGCGCTGAACTCAACACGCAGCATACTGACCCGCGACGACCATTTTGCGCAGGTCACCTTTATCTGCTGCCACTCATAAGGCGGCGTCCACAGAAAGGATTTCCAGCCCCCGTGCTCTTCCAGAAACGACTCCAGTACCGTGGCCTCCTCACGGGGGACAGAAAGCGTCACGCTGTACGTTTTCAGGTTGGCATTCAGCCCGGCAGGCGCTCGCTGAGAATAGCCATCACCAAAGCGCACCTTTCTTACAGAAGGGACCGAAGCCACATCCATACCGGGTTTCACTTTCCAGCGGAAGGTCTTCATCGTCCACCTCCGGAGAACAGGCCACCATCACGCATCTGTGTCTGAATTTCATCACGGGCACCCTTGCGGGCCATGTCATACACCGCCTTCAGAGCAGCCGGACCTATCTGCCCGTTCGTGCCGTCGTTGTTAATCACCACATGGTTATTCTGCTCAAACGTCCCGGACGCCTGCGACCGGCTGTCTGCCATGCTGCCCGGTGTACCGACATAACCGCCGGTGGCATAGCCGCGCATCAGCCGGTAAAGATTCCCCACGCCAATCCGGCTGGTTGCCTCCTTCGTGAAGACAAACTCACCACGGTGAACAATCCCCGCTGGCTCATATTTGCCGCCGGTTCCCGTAAATCCTCCGGTTGCAAAATGGAATTTCGCCGCAGCGGCCTGAATGGCTGTACCGCCTGACGCGGATGCGCCGCCACCAACAGCCCCGCCAATGGCGCTGCCGATACTCCCGACAATCCCCACCATTGCCTGCTTAAGCAGAATTTCTGTCATCATGGACAGCACGGAACGGGTGAAGCTGCGCCAGTTCTGCTCACTGCCGGTCAGCATCGCCGCCATATTCTGTGCAATACCATCAAAGGTCTGCGTGGCTGCACTTTTTACCTGCGACATACTGTCCGTGGCGCTCTCTTCCCACTCACTCCAGCCGGACTTCAGGCCTGCCATCCAGTTCCCGCGAAGCTGGTCTTCAGCCGCCCAGGTCTTTTTCTGCTCTGACATGACGTTATTCAGCGCCAGCGGATTATCGCCATACTGTTCCTTCAGGCGCTGTTCCGTGGCTTCCCGTTCTGCCTGCCGGTCAGTCAGCCCCCGGCTTTTCGCATCAATGGCGGCCCGTTTTGCCCGTTGCTGCTGTGCGAATTTATCCGCCTGCTGCGCCAGCGCGTTCAGGCGCTCCTGATACGTAACCTTGTCGCCAAGTGCAGCCAGCTGGCGTTTGTACTCCAGCGTCTCATCTTTATGCGCCAGCAGGGATTTCTCCTGTACAGACAGCTGGCGACGTTGCGCCGCCTCCTCCAGTACCGCGAACTGACTCTCCGCCTTCCACAAATCCCGGCGCTGCTGGCTGATTTTCTCATTTGCTCCGGCATGCTTCTCCAGCGTCCGGAGTTCAGCCTGAAGCGTCAGCAGGGCAGCATGAGCACTGTCTTCCTGACGATCGCCCGCAGACACCTTCACGCCGGACTGCTTCGGCTTTTTCAGTGTCGTTTCATAGTCCTTTTTCGCTGCCGCCATCAGCGTGTTGTAATCTGCCTGCAGGATTTTTCCGTCTTTCAGGGCCTTATTCAGTTCTTCCTGACGGGCGGCATATTTCTCCAGCGGCGTCTGCAGCCGTTCGTAAGCCTTCTGCGCCTCTTCGGTATATTTCAGCCGTGACGCTTCGGTATCGCTCTGCTGCTGCGCATTTTTGTCCTGTTGACTCTGCTGTTCAGCCTTCTTTCGGGCGGCTTCAAGCGCAAGACGGGCCTTTTCACGATCATCCCAGTAACGCGCCCGCGCTTCATCGTTAACAAAATAATCATCCTTGCGCAGATTCCAGATGTCGTCTGCTTTCTTAAACGCAGCCTCTGCCTTAATCAGCATCTCCTGCGCGGTATCAGGACGACCAATATCCAGCACCGCATCCCACATGGATTTGAATGCCCGCGCAGTCCTGTCTGCCCAGGTCTCCAGCGTGCCCATGTTCTCTTTCAGGCGGCGGGTCTGGTCATCAAACCCTTTCGTTGCGGCCTCGTTCGCCGCCTGCAATGCCCCGGCTTCATCGCCGGAACGCTGCAACTGAGCAACATACGCAATCTGCTCCGCCGTCACGTTATGGAACTGGCGTGCCATCGCCGTCAGCCCCGACGTCGGGTCTGTGGTCAGCTTCCCGAAGGCTTCAGCGACCTTGTCCACCTCCACGCCGGATGCAGAGGAGAAACGCGCCACACTCTGGCTGATGGACGCAATCTGAGCCTCACCGCTTACCCCCGCCTTAACCAGTGCGCTGAGTGACTCGCTGGTCTGGTTAAACGTCAGCCCTGCCGCCTGCCCGGCTCTGGACAGGACCAGCATACGATCTGCCGTCAGACCCGCCTGATTGCCGGAAAGGACCAGCGTTTTGTTGAAATCGGACAGGGTTGAGTTGCCCTGATACCAGGCATACGCCAGCGCACCGGTCGCCACCGCCAGCGAGGTGGCCCCCACCATCGGCAGGGTGATCGCACCGGCAAGCCCCCTGAACATGGGGATCATCCCGCCGAAGGAGTCCTTCACCTGCCCCCCCTGTTGCAGCAGGATCAGCCACGGACTTTGCCCGCCTGCAAGCTGCGTGGCCACGTCGGTGAACTGTGCAGGCAGCATACGCATGGCGGCTTTATACTGCCCGACGGAAATCCCCGCTTTCTGTGCAGCCAGCGCCTGTCGGCTCAGCGACTGTTCAACGACTGCCGCTGTTTTTTTCGCATCACTTTCCGTACCGGAAAAATGACGCCTGACTCTGGCCATCTGCTCGTCAAATCTGGCCGCATCCAGACTCAAATCAACGACCAGATCGCCTACCGGTTCAGCCATACCGGACTCCTCCTGCGATCCCTTCTGATACTGTCATCAGCATTACGTCATCCTCCGTCATGTCCGCCACATCCGGGGAAGCGGGGATAACTTCATTCCCGTCCGGGCCAAAGCGGACACCTCCGGCAAGCCCTGCCGCTTTCTGCATCAGCACATCATCTTCAGGCTCTTCGTCAGCCTCGCGCCGGTTCAGCAGACTGAAATCCAGCGGATGCATATCCGGATCGCTGAAAAACAGGCTGAGCACGGTGTACGTCAGCCCGGAAAAGTGCATATCCAGCAGAACATCATGAAAATAATGGGTACTGTAAAAGCGGTGCCAGTCGGCATACTCCGTGGATGACATCCCGGCAAGCATGGCACGCCAGTCGGGTCGCCCCATCTCACGCGCCAGTTTCAGGGCAAAACTCAGCTCACCGTCGAACACTTTCCCGCAGAAACAGGCTCTGCAGGCCCGGCGTCCTCTGCCTGTTCGGGGGCATTATTCACCACAAACTCATACATACCGGACAGCCGGTACACCACGTTTTCAGCATGAGAAATTGCCTCTGTGGGCCAGGTGGTAAGCACTTCCTGCTCAATCTGTTTAACGGCTTCATTCATGGACGGCATCTGCGTCTTCTTCGGATGGTTATGCCACAGGGACATCGCCACCAGAAACGCGCCGGTTCTGATGACGTCTTCCACAGTAACCTGCCGGTTGCTGTCGGATCCCGCCGGTTCTGCCTGCCGTTTCATCAGGGCAAGATGCTCAATACGCTGCAGGGCTGACAGTTCAGAAAGCGTGACGGTCACGCCGTTATATTCAAATGATTCGGTTTTCAGGAACATCGCTGACTCTCCGGATTAACTGGCGGTGACGGTGATTTCTGCAACCGCAGCAAACTCACCATTACCGGATACAACCGGAATGTTGACCTTGCCTGCAGCAACGCCGTTCACGGTGATGGTCATACCGCTGACCGACACGGTGGCTTTTGTTTTATCCGCAGACACCGCACGGAAGCTCTTGTCGGTTGCGCCCTCCGGCTGGAATGCCACGGTCAGCGTAGTGCTCTGCCCTTTCACTACGGAAGCACTGGCGGGTGTCACCGTCATGCCGGTTGTCGCCGTCACCGTGCTGCGATCTTCTGCCATCGACGGACGTCCCACGTTGGTGACTTTCACCGTGCGGGTGATCACTTCCTTCGCCGTCACCGCCTTACCGATACTGCTGACCCAGCCGCGGAACACATCGACCGTGCCGTTCGGGAAGCGGATTTTATAGGCACGGGTATCCCCTTCATTAAACCACGCCAGCAGCGCCTGCTGCCCCTGCTCTCCGGGCATCCACGCCAGCGTGAAGCTGGTATCTCCGGCAGATTTCTGCCCCTGCCCGGTCGCAGTCCAGTCCGCATCTTCATCATCGAGATAGCTGTCGTCATAGGACTCAGCGCTCAGTTCGCCGGGCGTCAGGTCTTTAACTTTAGCCAGACGCGACCAGTCAACGTCTGAAAGCGGGTTCGCATAAGGGTCACCGTTCCCCTTATAAACCCACAGGGTGGTCCCGGCCCCTTTCACCGGCATTACTGGATTTGGTACAGGCATATCGTCCTCACATTTCATAGGTAATGACATAAGTCAGATCGGCTGAACTCCACAGGCCCGCATCATCGTCGCGCCGGTAGTCATAGCCACTGGCCACCATACTGGTGATCAAATCTGACAGTGCCGGGACATCGCTCATCACCGGATAAATCCGGGACTCCATCCACGAATCCAGCTCTGAATCCGGCACCTGAGCAGGCAGGAAAACTTCAATATGCAGCTCCGCCTGCCAGGTATCGCTGTCCAGCTCTTCGCCCGTGTATTCAGCGCCGGTGAGATAAACGGCAACTGCCGGAAAATCCTCCTCATCAAAAACAGCGGGGCGACCATCAAAAAGCGTCGCCCCGGTGTCATGTTTTTCCAGTGCATCCAGTACGGCTGCACGGAGTTCTGTATGTTTCATCGCTTTATTACCATCCTCAGTTGATGCTGCAGCGCATAGCCCAGCTCTTTCGGAAGACGTTCACGCCGTATCCGCTCAATATTCTGTTTAAACGCCGTGGTCAGCGGCACTGCCATCGGGATTTTCACCACATCAATGGGGTAACGGTTTTTCCCGGCCACACGCTGCATGACATGCCATCGGCCATTTTTCAGTTGCTGAATAAACGCGCCGGGAATACGACGGTTTCCCACCACAAGCACGCTGTCGCCACCTTTCAGGGATGAACGCTGCCCCTTTTTACGACGCCTGCGTCGGGACAGGACAACCCGCGCGTTACCCAGCCTGATTACGGGCAAATCCCCCCGGTTAACCTTGATTCTGGCCTGCGGATTTTTGACCGTGGCCCTTTTCAGCCTGGCCCTTTCCTTTACCAGTTTCCGGCGTACCTTTGTCTCACGGGCAACCTGTGACGCCGACTGCGATATCGCGGATGAAGCAACGCGGTTAATGGCCATTGCGGCGGCACCGGGCACCGCCGTTCTGCTGATACGGCTGAGGTTTTCAACGGCCTGCTCAAGACCTTTTATGGCCATACATCCCCCCTTCAGCGACGACGGTTAACGGCAGGCGGCACGCCACGCCCAAGCCAGAGATGACAGCTTCCGCCATCATCCGTCGAAATCCGGTCTATCCAGAAGTTTTCCTCACCGATGGTCAGCGTGTCGCCGCGCCGCAGCTGCCGCACATCATCAGTCCGGACAAACAGGGACGGGCTGGAGCCTTCAACGCGCACGCCCTGTCCGGCATAGCTGATATTTTCAGGGTCATCAAAAACACCACGTATTACTGCGCCGGACTGCTCACCGGATGTCATGGTGGCTGACGTTCCCATGTACCCGCGTATCGTTTCATCGGCGCGGACAATGGCAGCATCGAACAGGTTATCGAAATCAGCCACAGCGCCTCCCGTTATTGCATTCTGGCCAGGCCACGTTCTGTCATTTCGGCTGCCACACCGGCAGAGACACGGAACGCCGTTCCCGGAAGCACAAATGCCACAGGTTCATCCCGCGTGGCGTGAAGTGCATCAGTATGCAGCGTCACCAGTGCCACGACCGTGACCAGTTCAGACGTATCCAGAATCACGGTATCCGGCTGCGCTGATCCCACCTCATTTTCATGTCCGGTCAGCACATTTTCCCGGCTGAGAGGGGTGTCCTGACCGGCAGTTTCATCCGTGTCATCAAGCTCCTCTTCCAGCTCTGCCACACGGAGCGCCAGTTCTTCTTTCGTCCCCGTCAGGCTGACATCACGGTTCAGTTGTTCACCCAGCGAGCGGAGACGGGCAATCAGTTCATCTTTCGTCATGGACTCCTCCACAGAGAAACAATGGCCCCGAAGGGCCATGATTACGCCAGTTGTACGGACACGAACTCATCAGGGTCAGCCAGCAGCATCAGCGGTGCTGACTGAATCATGGTGAACTCACGCGCCGGATCGCCGGTGGTCACCCAGTTTTTCGGGTAACGGGCAGAGGCGTTAATGCCTTCGAGCTGTGCGTCCGCATCCTGAATGCAGCCATAGGTGCGCAGACCGCGTGCCTGAGTGTTCCCCAGCACCATCGTGTTGTCCGGCAGGAAGTTCTTTTTGACGCCGTTTTCCACGTACTGTCCGGAATACACGACGATGGCCACATCGCCATACATCCCCTTATAGGACACCGCTTTACCCAGGTCTTTCACCGCTGTCTCCAGCTCGGAATTAGAACCACGACGGGTATCCAGCTTCTCCTTGACGGCTTTGAAGGAACGGAACAGCGCCCAGCCTTTCGGATCGAACACGATGATATTCACCACACCGCTGGCGTTCAGCGCGTAGGCTTCGATATCGTCGGTCGGGTCATACGTGGACTTGTCACGCTTGCTCCACTCCGTGCCGCCGGACTGCGTGATGTTATTCTCCTCACTGCGGCCCATATCCACCTCAACCGGATCGAAGGCTTCACCGGTCATGGTGTATTTGCCCTTAAGCACGGCAGAAACTGCCTGCATCTCTTCGACCTGAGCAATGGCCAGCTCTTCGTCACGCATGTTCTGCATGATGATGCGACGGCGGCGGTAAGCCGGGTCCACCAGATTCTGCGGATCTTCATCCGGCAGGCGACGCAGGGTCATCTGCGGATTCACTTCATGCTTCGGCTTGACATATCCCGGCGTAAATTCAGAGGTGGAGCCGCCACGGGAACGGATAACCTCACCGGAAACAATCGGCGAAACGTACAGCGCCATGTTTACCAGTCCCGGAATTTGTGAGAGATAGACTTTCTCCGTGGTGAAGGGATAGCTCTCACGGAAAAAGAGACGCAGAAACAGCGGATCAAACTTAAATTTCTGCTCATTTGCCGCCAGCAGCTGGGCGGTTGTGTACATCGACATAAAAAAATCCCGTAAAAAAAGCCGCACAGGCGGCCTTTAGTGATGAAGGGTAAAGTTAAACGATGCTGATTGCCGTTCCGGCAAACGCGGTCCGTTTTTTCGTCTCGTCGCTGGCAGCCTCCGGCCAGAGCACATCCTCATAACGGAACGTGCCGGACTTGTAGAACGTCAGCGTGGTGCTGGTCTGGTCAGCAGCAACCGCAAGAATGCCAACGGCAGCACCGTCGGTGGTGCCATCCCACGCAACCAGCTTACGGCTGGAGGTGTCCAGCATCAGCGGGGTCATTGCAGGCGCTTTCGCACTCAATCCGCCGGGCGCGGTTGCGGTATGAGCCGGGTCACTGTTGCCCAGCGGCTGGTAATGGGTAAAGGTTTCTTTGCTCGTCATAAACATCCCTTACACTGGTGTGTTCAGCAAATCGTTAACGGCATCAGATGCCAGGTTACCTGCAGCCAGCGGTGCCGGTGCCCCCTGCATCAGACGATCCAGCGCAGTGTCACTGCGCGCCTGTGCACTCTGTGGTGCAACTGCCAGAATGCGGCGGGCCGTTTCCACGGTCATACCAGGGGTTTCGGCCAGCACGCGTGCCTGTTCTTCGCGTCCGTGAGCTTCCTCACAGTTGAGGATCCCCATAATGCGACTGTTTTCTGCCGCAACCGCTGCGGTGATCTGCGCGTTCACGTCCGGCTGCGCAGCGCTGGCGTTCTCGCCCTCCGTCGCTGGCACCACGCCAGTAACGTCAGCCTGCGAAGCAGTGGCTGAAACAGTTGTTGATTGAGTCTCTTTGGTCATTCGCCCTCCTGAGAGACGGGATTTACGTGCATCCAGTGCATCACGCATGACGGTGATCGCATCGGTACTGTTAACAAGTTCATCAGCCAGTCCGGCATCAATGGCCTCCTGACCGCTGTACACTGCAGCCTCGGTATCCAGCACAGCCTGCACGGACAGGCCGGTATATGCCGACACCTTCTGTGCAAACATCCGGCGGGTTGCATCCATCCGGGACTGCAGTGTTTCCCGGACATCATCCGGTAGATGGCTGTAGGGGTTGCCATCCACCTTATGGCTGCCGCTGTAAATCAGCGTGATTTCCACGCCCTGTTTCTCCAGCGCAGCACCGTAATTACTGTGAGCCATCATGACGCCGATGGAGCCTGTCCGGGCGGTCTGCGTGACCAGACGTCGGGAGGCGGCGCTGGCAAGCAACTGACCTGCACTGCAGTTCATGTCGTTGGCCAGCGCCCATACCGGCTTTATGTCACGCACACGGGCGATGATGTCAGCGCAGTCAAATGCCCCTGCCACCATCCCGCCTGGCGTATCCATATCGAGCAGAATGCCGTCCACCATCGGGTCGCTGGCAGCCTGTTGCAGACGGGCGATAATGCCGTTGTAACCGGTCATCCCCGAATACGGCTGCAGCGCTCGCGTCCGACTGACCAGCGTGCCGGACACCGGCAGCACGGCGATGCCGTTCATGACCTGATAACTGCGGGCCTGTCGTGGTCCGTCATCATCAACGGATAACGCCAGCGCCGCGGGTGCCTCTCCGGCAGTCAGGCTGTCGCCGGATACCGCATCCGTCAGGCGGCTGATCCCAAGCTGGCCTGCAAGCGCACAAAAGAAAACCCGCGCATAGGCGGGTTCAAGCATCAGCGGCTCATTAAAGGCCATACTGGCAATATGCGGGAGATTACGCAGCTCTGCTGTCACTCTTCTCCTCCTCTGTTGATTGTCGCAGCCCGGATTCAAATGCCGCAGCCGCCCAGGCGGGCGGTTTAAGACCGGCTGCACGGCGCTCCATCGTTTCACGGACCTGCTGGGCAAAAATTTCCTGATAGTCGTCACCGCGTTTTGCGCACTCTTTCTCGTAGGTACTCAGTCCGGCTTCTATCAGCATCACCGCTTCCTGTACTTCTTTCAGACCATCGATGGCCATACGACCGGAGCCTATCCAGTCGCAGTTCCCCCAGGCACTTCGGGCTTCCTGAAAACTGAAGCGCGCTTTTGAAGGTAACGTCACCACGCGGCGAGCGATGGCCTCTTCCAGCCAGCACAGAAACATCTGGCTCGCCTGACGGGATGCGACGAATTTTCGCCGCCCCATAAAGTACGCCCACGACTCGTTCGCACTGGCCCGTGCCGTGGAGTAGCTCATCTGGGCGTAATTCCGGGAAAGCTGCTCATACGAGACACCCAGCCCGGCAGCGATATACCGCAACAGTGACTGCTCAAACACGGAGTAGCCGTTATCCGTGTCCTGAGCCGTCTGCAGGTTCAGTGAGTCACCCGGCATCAGGTGAGGCACTTTTGCGCCTCCCAGCCGGACCGGTGCTGCGGCGTAATACGCGGCAATTTCACCAATCCAGCCGGTCAGCCTGTCCCGCTGCTCCTTACTGTTCGCGCCAAGAATAAAATCCATCGCTGACTGCGTATCCAGCTCACTCTCGATGGTGGCGGCATACATCGCCTTCACAATGGCGCTCTGCAGCTGCGTGTTCTGCAGCGTGTCGAGCATCTTCATCTGCTCCATCACGCTGTAAAACACATTTGCACCGCGGGTCTGCCCGTCCTCCACGGGTTCAAAGACGTGAATGAACGAAGCACGACCGCCCGGTAACTCACGGGGTATCCATGTCCATTTCTGCGGCATCCAGCCAGGATAGCCGTCCTCACTGACGTAATATCCCAGCGCCGCACCGCTGTCATTAATCTGCACACCGGCACGGCAGTTCCGGCTGTCGCCGGTATTGTTCGGGTTGCTGATGCGCTTCGGGCTGACCATCCGGAACTGTGTCCGGAAAAGCCGCGACGAACTGGTATCCCAGGTGGCCTGAACGAACAGTTCACCGTTAAAGGCGTGCATGGCCACACCTTCCCGAATCATCATGGTAAACGTGCGTTTTCGCTCAACGTCAATGCAGCAGCAGTCATCCTCGGCAAACTCTTTCCATGCCGCTTCAACCTCGCGGGAAAAGGCACGGGCGTCTTCCTCCCCGATGCCCAGATAGCGCCAGCTTGGGCGATGACTGAGCCGGAAAAAAGACCCGACGATATGATCCTGATGCAGCTGGATGGCGTTGGCAGCATAGCCGTTATTGCGTACCAGATCGTCTGCGCGGGCATTGCCACGGGTAAAGTTGGGCAGCAGGGCTGCATCCACACTTTCACCCGGTGGGTTCCACGCCCGCAACTGCCCACCAAATCCGCTGCCACCGCCGTGATAACCGGCATATTCACGCAGCGATGTCATGCCGTCCGGTCCCAGAAGGGTGGGAATGGTGGGCGTTTTCATACATAAAATCCTGCAGGTCCCCTGCGTCGCTGTGTCATGCCGGTCTGCACCTCCAGCTCCGCAATGTATTTTTTCAGGTCAGACACGGAAGTGGCCGTAAACTCCACTCGCCGTCCGTCTTTCTGTACCGTTGCCACCCGTTTACCTGTCATCAGGTCATGCAGTGCCGCACGGGCAGCGGCAAGTTCTTCCTGTCGCGTCATTCATCCTCTCCGGATAAGGCACGGGCGTAATCTGCCAGTGTTTTCTTGTTGGTTGCTGCACCATCCTCTTCCTGCAGGCTCGCCAGCAGTGCACTGAGATCCAGCTGCCAGCGGGAAATACTGATGCGCAGCGCCGCCAGCGCATAAACGAAGCAGTCGAGCGCCTCATTGCGTCGCTTTTTGCTGTCCCACAGTATTTTTTTCCTGCCATCCACCCATTTTTCGACCTGCTCTTCAGCAGTCAGCTGCTGCGCTTCGGTCAGATCAAAAATATCCGGGTTATTCGGGAAGTGAACGGCACCGGGAAGCGGTTCATCCCCTTCCGGCGTCAGTGTGAAGCGGTTATAAATCTGCTCTTTCGCGGTATCCGTACCGATTTCCGTAAGGTAAACCCCGTTTTTGTTTCGCTTACGTGGCATGCTGGCCACCGGCTTTCCGTAGACGGATGCCCCTTTAATGGGGATCACCCGGAACAGCCCATGTTTTTTCGAGCGTTCATACACGATGGTCGGGTCAATCCCGCCAATATCCCAGCAGATACGGGATACCGACATTTCTGCACCATTCCGGCGGGTATAGGTTTTATTGATGGCCTCATCCACATGCAGCAGCGTCTGTTCATCGTCGTGGCGGCCCATAATAATCTGCCGGTCAATCAGCCAGCTTTCCTCACCCGGCCCCCATCCCCATACGCGCATTTCGTAGCGATCCAGCTGGGAGTCGATACCGGCAGTCAGGTAAGCCACACGGTCAGGAACGGGCGCTGAATAATGCTCTTTCCGCTCTGCCATCACTTCAGCATCCGGACGTTCACCGATTTTCGCTTCCCATGTCTCACCGAGCGTGGTGTTCACGAAGGTTTTACGTTTTCCCGTATCTCCTTTCGTTTTCATCCAGTCTTTGACAATCTGCACCCAGGTGGTGAACGGGCTGTACGCCGTCCAGATGTGAAAGGTCACGCTGTCCGGCGGCTCAATCTCTTCACCGGATGACGAAAACCAGAGAATGCCATCACGGGTCCAGATCCCGGTCTTTTCGCAGATATAACGGGCATCAGTGAAGTCCAGCTCCTGCTGGCGGATGACGCAGGCATTATGTTCGCAGAGATAAAACACGCTGGAGGGATCATCCGGCGTCCATTTGAGGCCAAACGGCGTCTCTTTATCGCCAAATTTAAGGTACTGCTCCTCCCCGCAGTGCGGGCAGGCAACATGAAAACGCATACAATGCGGGGATTCACTGGCTGCACGCTCAATCTGACAGGTGCCTCTCACTTTGGGCGTGGAGCCACGGATGGACTTTGGCCAGACCGAGCCTTCAATACGTTTGTCGCCAAGGAACGTCGGAGAGCCTTCCTGTTCAATATCCTCATCAAAGGCAGCAAGTTCATCATAACCCGCCACATCCACCGACTTTTCACGGTAGTTTTTTGCCGCTTTACCGCCCAGGCACCAGAAGCCACGACCATTGGAAAAACGCTTCATAGTGAGCGTGTTATCCCGGTGCTTTTTGCCATACCACGGAGCCAGCGCCAGCAGCGACGGAATATCGCGGATGGTCGGCTCAACGTGGGTTTTCATAAAGTTCTCGGCATCACCATCCGTCGGCAACCAGATAAGGGTGTTGCGCTGCTTGTGCTCTATAAAGTAGGCATAAACACCCAGCAGCATTTTGGAATAACCGACACGGGCAGACTTCACCACATTCACCTCACGGATGTAGTCGCTGCCCATCGCATTCATGATGGCCCGCTGAAAGGGCAGTGTTTCCCAGCGCCCTTCCTGGTATGCGGATTCTTTCGGGAGATAGTAATTAGCATCCGCCCATTCAACGGCGGTCTGTGGCTCCGGCCTGAACAGTGAGCGAAGCCCGGCGCGGACAAAATGCCGCAGCCTGTTAACCTGACTGTTCGATATATTCACTCAGCAACCCCGGTATCAGTTCATCCAGCGCGGCTGCTTTGTTCATGGCTTTGATGATATCCCGTTTCAGGAAATCAACATGTCGGTTTTCCAGTTCCGGAAAACGCCGCTGCACCGACAGGGGGATCCCGTCGAGAATACTGGCAATTTCACCTGCGATCCGCGACAGCACGAAAGTACAGAATGCGGTTTCCACCACTTCAGCGGAGTCTCTGGCATTTTTCAGCTCCTGTGCGTCGGCCTGCGCACGCGTAAGTCGATGGCGTTCGTACTCAATAGTCCCTGGCTGGAGATCTGTCTCGCTGGCCTGTCGCAGTTCTTCAACCTCCCGGCGCAGCTTTTCGTTCTCAATTTCAGCATCCCTTTCGGCATACCATTTTATGACGTCGGCAGAGTCATAAAGCACCTCATTACCCTTCCCACCGCCTCGCAGAACGGGCATTCCCTGCTCCTGCCAGTTCTGAATAGTACGGATACTCGCGCCGAAAATGTCAGCCAGCTGCTTTTTGTTGACTTCCATTGTTCATTCCACGGACAAAAACAGAGAAAGGAAACGACAGAGGCCAAAAAGCCCGTTTTCAGCACCTGTCGTTTCCTTTCTTTTCAGGGAGTGTTTTAAATAAAAACATTAAGTTACGGCGAAGAAGAACGGAAACGCCTTAAACCGGAAAATTTTCATAAATAGCGAAAACCCGCGAGGTCGCCGCCCCGTAACCTGTTGGATCGACGGAAAGGACCCGAAAACGAGAATAATTATCACTTACAGCAAGAATCGAATCTGATCTATTATGGTGCTTGCTATTATGTGCCGGCACAAGTGCGTCGTTTACCGTCATTTCACACAGAGGCATCATCAAATGAAAATCAGAAATATTCTCGCTATCTCCCTTGCGACATCATCCTTCAGTTGCCTGGCATTTAAATCCTCGCCCAATGTGCTACCAGGACCAACGAATCAACTAACTGCGGTAGAAAGTAAAATTATCGGACATTTTTATGCCCCACACAGTACATTACCCGGAACAACCATCACAGGGACATGTGACGCCTCCCCCGTCCCGGGATGCACCTGTCCGTTTTGTACTATGCTGCGTAGCCAAAACCGATAACATCCGCATTTACCTGGTATTCCATGATGAGTTCACGCAGCGACTGATAGAGGAAGGAAAGATGGTTAGTAAAAGCAAGGCGCATTGCCGCCGCATGCTGCAGGCATTGCAACAGACGAGAGCAGGTATTTTTGACCAGTTGGAAAACTGCCAGCATACTTTGCCCGAGTATATCGCCATCTCATCGGAAACCAGTGCAACTCTTATTCATCGGGTTCCACCAGAGAAAAAGAAGAAATGAACAGTGAGGCGTTGTGTGGCATACAACGCCTTCTTCCATCATTCCTCGTCAGCCATGACAAAAATATAACCGCTGGCTCTTTCATTTTTCTCCTGCTTCCAGCCCCTCTCTACCTGGAAGCATCAAGGACGTGACGGCGTAAAGATAAATTGTCTCTTCACTCCCTGACAGGGGCGATTCTTTTCAAATCGCCATTTCGCCATGGCCTTCACCACTTCATCACGAAACAAATTATGAGGCTCTGAGCGGAGAAAAACGATCCGTGTCACAGTCCCATCAGCACCAATATCGAACTTAACCTCAACCAGCCCCTTGATATAATTTGCTGCAGCATATTCCGGATATCGTGGATACACCGTCACTAATTGCCGGGGCTCATCAGCTTTTTGCTGCGAGCATCCCACTGCCAGGACAGATAACAGAAAAAGTAGTAAAAGGCGTCTTTTCATTTTTATTCCTACGGGTCTTATTCTGACAATATATCCTGTGTTCCAGACTGCCACATCACCACATCCTGTGCCATTATCTGACTCACATTACATACATCGCATCGGGATACAGTAGTAGCACTTTCTGTAATACAGCTTCCTGTTTCTTCCACCATCGCACCGGGATAAACCCGCGAATCATTAACGCGGTAAAAACCCGGTGTGCATCGTTTTTAATTATTCCCGCACACTCACGCAGAAGGAATTCCCCGTCGGGCTACGGTCATGGTTAATGCGGGAATACGGCGACGATACAGCGCAGCTAAAAGGGTAATGGACGGATAGACCGGTTTATTTCATTCCACAGGATTCTGAGTGTCCCCAACTTCCTCCAATAGTCTGAGCCCACCTGTGTAGTTTTAATTTTCATCAATCCATTTAACTATCGTTTAATTGTTGTCACATAGGATTCTGCCGTTTTTAACAATGCAGGATAATAAGATGAAAAAAATGTTGTTTTCTGCCGCTCTGGCAATGCTTATTACAGGATGTGCTCAACAGACGTTTACTGTTGGAAACAAACCTACAGCAGTAACACCAAAGGAAACCATCACCCATCATTTCTTCGTTTCGGGAATTGGGCAGAAGAAAACTGTCGATGCAGCAAAAATTTGTGGTGGTGCAGAAAATGTTGTTAAAACAGAAACCCAGCAAACATTCGTAAATGGATTGCTCGGTTTTATTACTTTAGGCATTTATACTCCGCTGGAAGCGCGTGTGTATTGCTCACAATAATTGCATGAGTTGCCCATCGATATGGGCAGCTCTATCTGCACTGCTCATTAATATACTTCTGGGTTCCTTCCAGTTGTTTTTGCATAGTGATCAGCCTCTCTCTGAGGGTGAAATAATCCCGTTCAGCGGTGTCTGCCAGTCGGGGGGAGGCTGCATTATCCACGCCGGAGGCGGTGGTGGCTTCACGCACTGACTGACAGACTGCTTTGATGTGCAACCGACGACGACCAGCGGCAACATCATCACGCAGAGCATCATTTTCAGCTTTCGCATCAGCTAACTCCTTCGTGTATTTTGCATCGAGCGCAGCAACATCACGCTGACGCATCTGTATGTCAGTAATTGCCGCGTTCGCCAGCGTCAGTTCTCTGGCATTTTTGTCGCGCTGGGCTTTGTAGGTAATCGCGTTATCGCGGTAATGATTAACCGCCCATGAAAGGCAGACGATGACGCAGATAACCAGAGCGGAGATAATCGCGGTTATTCTGCTCATACCTCACTCTCTCTGAGCGTTCCGCCAGCTTCTTTGAATTTTGCAATCAGGCTGTCAGCCTTATGCTCGAACTGACCATAACCAGCGCCCGGCAGTGAAGCCCAGATATTGCTGCAACGGTCGATTGCCTGACGGATATCACCGCGATCAATCATCGGTAAAGCACCACGCTCTTTAATCTGCTGTAATGCCACTGCGTCCTGGCTTTTGGGGGAGAAGTCTTTCAAACCAAGCTGTTTACGGTAAGCATCCCACCAGCGTGAAAGAAGCTGATAACGTCCGGCGGCTGTTGATTTGAGTTTGGGGTGTAGCGTGACAAGTTTGCGAGGGTGATCGGAGTAATCAGTAAACAGTTCGCCGCCAACAATAACATCATAACCGTGGTTACGTGTCGGTTGTCGCCCGTTATCCGTTCCTTCTGACCACGCCAACATATCGAGGAAGGCTTTACGCTGAGGATTAAGATTTTGCATTTTTCACCCCTGTCAGTCGTTCCCAGAAGTACGTCAGTGCAACCGAACCCATCGCACCACTAATCCCCGCTGTCGCGAGAATCATGTAAATACTGAATCCACTTTCGATGCTGATCAGGCCACCAATAACACCGGTGAATCCTGATACCACTATTTGAGCCAGAGCATTTATCCAACTCCACGTTGCTTTACTCTGCTTCACATCTATCAGGTAGCGGACCAGACCGCCCCAACCTGCGATGATCAGCAAAACGAGCCAGAACGCTCCGGCAAGGCTCTCTTTTTCGTGCATATGAATAGCCAATGTTTCGCCGCCGACAAAAGGCCGGGACGTTAAATGTCAGAAATCAGGCTCACGGGGTAATTTAACGACAAAGCACGGAGTTGATGCTCCCCGCAAGCCTGGAATAAAAAAGCCAGCATGTAGCTGGCAACAGAGGGTTAAGCAATATCAACTCAACAGCTGAAGACACCCTGGCTGGGGTAGGTTGGAAGGCTACTCACCGTTCAGAAACAGAAAAGCCCAAGGCTTTAAACCTCGGGCTTGAATTTGGATTACTGCCAGTGCGTACAACATTGGCAAAATATCAGATTTACATAAAATATATGATTTTTAATCCAGTTTTGCAATATCTTGCTGTGAAAATATGGTCTTTTGTTTTGAACGTGTTTTCGTTAAAAGCAATAAAGCTTGGCTATCAAGCTGTAGAAAAATGTGCTTCATTGCAACCCAGCGTTCAGTAAATGTCTCAGACCAGTTTTTTGATGTCACTCCCACCAGTGATGCCAGCTCCTGGTATTCATAGGTCTTACGCCCTGCCAGCTCGTTCTTCACATCCTGTGCCGCCAGCCAGATCAACTTCTTCAAACGTTCCAGTGTTTTACCTGCAATTTTCCTGGTACCCAACAGAGTCTTAAACTCGCTCCATGCCCACTGCGTTATGGTGACCTGATGTTCCCAGCGAACACTTTCGCTGTAACTCCACAGCAACCACGCTTTCTGATGTTCTTCGAGAGACAGAACCGCGCGGCGCCATGACGAGGTTGAGAACTCAACCTGGCTGACCAGTGCAATGGATGAACCTTTTGCGTACAACTGCTTACCGGAAATCGGCGGATTATCCAGCGTAATCATCCTGCCAGTTACCTCATCCAGAATGCGCGGCTTCTTTCGTTTGTATGTACCAGTATCAAATTGTGCATGCTCCAGCCAGGCTTCAAGCTGTCCTTTCGTTGCTCCGCTCAAATCAGCGGTAGCCACAATGAGTTGCTCGCGGACATACTGTAAATATTGGGTATTCATGCGGCAGCTCCTTTCAGTGTTTTGGCGTAATTCTTCAGTATCCGGTAATCGGTCAAAACAGAACTAGGAAAACGATATAAGCGCAGGCGCACCCAGCGGCGGCGAAGACGTTCTGCCATATAAGACTCAAACATCATTCATCTCCCAGTTCAGTGATAGTCAGCTCCAGCTTCCCACCTTTGGTAACGGGCATCTTCACAACGCGGTAATCAACGACCTGAGCATCATCCAGCCAGAAACCTGCTTTGGTGAGTGCGTCAAAAGCGGCCTTTTGCAGATTATCAAGGTCACGGCGACGGCGATCCGGCATGTGGCACTCAATGCTGATTTTCACAGGAATAGCCAGGCCGATATCCAGCATTGCGTTTTTAATGATTCGGGCGACATTATCGCGGTATGCCTGCCCCTCTGCGCTGATATGCGTGCGTCCGCGATTATGGCGGTAATAGCGATTATTGCTCGGCGGCCAGGGTAGTGTGATGCAGTAAGTATTCACGCCTTAATTACCCCCTCTTTCAGCCAGATAACCTGTGTTCTCGCCATACCTTCCAGCGCACATTCTTTTGCATATCCAGCGTCAACAAAATGCGTGCGACGGTCGATTTCGTCGTGGCAGGCAGAACATGCAATGGTGGCAATCAGGTCTGGCGGTTTGATACCGGTACCGCACAATCCAGCCAGCCGGATATGTGCCAGTACTGACGTTTCAGGATTGCCATTACATACGCCAGGGATTCTTACCTGGCATTCCCGACCACGCGCTGCTTTTCTCAAGTCAGCCATGATTCCTCCTTGCTGCCAGTCGCAACCATTTTTTATCAACCAGGCTGGCGGTATATCCGAGCAGTGTTGGTATTTCGGATGGTTTCAGCTCAGGCTTACGCTTACGACGATTTGGTACTCTGTAGATGTGTCCGTTCATGACACGAATAAGCGGTGTAGCCATTACGCCTCCTGCTTGTCGCGCAGCAGCTGGAACTCGCAGCTCTGCGGAATAGTCAGGTGGCAGCCAATATTCACCGCCCAGGCTTCAACCTTACACAGGAAGACATACATCTCTCCGGTATCGAGATCGGAGGTATGGCGTAACGACTGGATAGTAGTGATTTCGCCGGTTACGACATCAACCAGGTCCTTGGTTTCATAACCGAGGTATGTGTGTTTGAGAGCATCTTTTACCCATGCTGCGGTAGCGAACGATTTCCCCCTGCTGATGAGGTATTCACTGATTTCGCTGTACCACATGTGGCTGAGTGCATTCTGGGAAAGACTGCGTTTCTCACGCCACGGTTTAAGCACCATGCGAAAGCATTTTCCGTTCTCCAGATAAGGCTGGATCTGCTGGCCGATAGCGATGAAGTTACCGCGATGCAGTTTGATGCCATCTTGTGGTAGGTTCACGCTTCACCTCCACAGAGGTCAGACGCTAGATGCAAAAAAACGCAGGTGCATTTCTGCATCTGTGAAGGGAGAAGAGAGTTTGGATTGTGTGTGCGCATAAACGTCCCCGTTTAGCGCAGAAGTCACCGGAGTTGTTCAGGCTCCGGTGATACAATTATGGCGAATTGATTATTCATAATCAAACAAGATAAGGTCTCAAACTTCATGCAAGCCAAGATTTATTTCTGACAGAATTATACAAAGAAGCTATTGGTCAGAATCTACTCGGACTGTAAAACATACGCATAACCTTAAGCTCTCACTTTAAGCATTGTTGAAATAATAGCCGTCAAGTACAACCTTAACCACGACTGGGATATTTCCCTGGCTACCACGAGTTGTACGGCTATTAAACTGCCGTTAAATTTAGTAAGAGAATTTCATCCGATAAGTCAAGGCATGTAAAACATGAAAATTAACAAGATATTATCATCTGCAACACTATTGTATGGTATGTCAATGGCCATGTCGGTCGGGAGTTGTGCAACACCTGTCCAGACTAATCTTCCTGGTTACACCCCGGGTGCAGATATCATTAGTGTTTCACCGACCAGAAACCAGGTCGATCTCATTGGTGATGTTGTTTATTCCCAGATAAAAGGAACTCGTTCTGTCAGACAGCTTCACATGTCAGTTCTTGTCCCGCGAACAAATGATTTAAAACCAGCCATTATTTATTATCCCGGCGGCGGATTCATGTCTTCTGAACATGACAAATTTATTGAAATGAGAATGGCTCTGGCAGAAGCTGGTTTTGTTGTGGCCGCTGTAGAATACAGAACAATTCCTGATACATTTCCAGCACCAGTTGAGGATGGAAAAGCTGCAATACGTTACCTGAGAGAGCATGCCAGCAATTATGGGATTGATCCTCAAAGAATCGGAGTTCTGGGTGACTCTGCCGGTGGATGGCTTGCCCAGATGATGGGAACTACAAATGGTGACAAAACCTTTGATAAAGGTGACTTTCTTCAGCAATCCTCAGATGTTCAGGCAGTTGCCACACTTTATGGGATTTCTGACTTGTTGAATATTGGCGAGGGGTTCCCTGAATCAGTGCAGGAGGTTCATCGCTCTCCTGCCGTAACCGAAGCCTTAATGATCAATGGCCCTGCATTCAGAAATTTTGCGGGAGCCCCCATCACAGCGTCAAAAGAAAAAGCGCTAAACGCCAGTCCAATCGGACATATGAAAGGAGTAAAACCCCCATTTCTTATTATGCATGGTAGCAAAGACACTCTGGTTTCACCTGAGCAAAGCGCCAAACTATTCAGGATGTTGAAGAAGAACGGTGATAACGCTGAGTACGTGCTGGTAGAAGGGGCCGAGCATGGCGATAAGACATGGTATCAGCCAATTATTATAAACAGAGTCGTTGAGTGGTTTACTAAAAACCTGGGAGCGCCTATAAAAACAGCTCCCCAACAACAAAACCCAAACGCTAACCTGTAAAAAGAGGGAGGGCTAAGCCCTCCCCATTCAATTTTGTTAACTATCCTTTTCAGGTAGTTTTACAACATAAGTCCTTATTGTTTTCTCATATGTATTTTTGCTATTCGTTATTTTGGCCTTAATCCAGTGATAACCACTTTCATAGGTGCTGAATTCCGAAGCTGCATTACCTGTCCAGTGTAACGTTACTGTAGCAGGCTCCATTTTGACCCGTTGAGAGTCTGGACTATCTTCACTACCAGCAGAAAACTCAACCGTACCAGATAATGGGTTTCCAAAATGATCGACAAATCGAGCATAAATACCTACTGGAGATCCATCGTTTGTCTCATAACCAGGATCTTTTGTTAGAGTCAATACTCCATTTGCGTCATCAGCGTACAGGGAGAATGATTTCACCGCGCTAACATCACTGCCAAGTTCGTTTAAGGTCGCCGTTAATTTATACGAACCAACCGTTCGACCATGTACGCTTACCGTAGCCTGACCGTTCTCATCAGTCGTTACTGTGGTTTTATCAACCACCAACGCACCATATTTAGACGGCCCAGATGTCTTAACATTCAATGCTCGACCACTTAATGCTTCGCCTGACTTACTTTTCAACAGTAACGTAAATACCAGATTGTTGGTATCGCTCACTACAGCCGAAGATGCAGATGATGTGATCTCCAACACAGCCCCCTTCACATCCGTCACGGCATCAATATTCTGGCTTGCGGTTATGCGTTTCCCATCCAGAACATACTCGGCCTGAATTGTGTACTGGCCTGATTTCGATGCAGTGAACTGCGTTGTTGCCTGTCCATGAGCATCCAGTTGCAGATTACTACTGGTCAATGATGCTCCCGTCGATGGTGTAATCGTTAAATCCACCTCGCCTGTAAACGCATTGTTATTCGCATCAACCAACTGAATGTTTACTGTTGCGTTTTCACTGCCATCGGCCACAATCTCCTGTTTTGATACACTCATATTCAGTTCTGCAGAAGCAACATCGGGCACAAAAGTTAACTTAACGCTGCCAGATTCCACGCTATGGGAACCGTCAGTCACCCGTGCAGTCACCGTGTACTCACCAGCTTTCACCGTTGTAAGCGGAACAGAAACATGCCCTGTTGAATCAGTCACGATATTTGTTGGTACAGATAATCCTTCAGATGAGGTGATGAGCTGAATCTTTTGCCCATTGACCGACGCATTCGTATTTGTCAGCTGCACATCTAATACCGCTGCATCCTTACCATTAGCAGGAATATTGGAAATTAAACTACTGCTTTCAGGCGTCAGTGACAGTGAAGCTCCGGTCATATTTGATGCAAAGGTCACTGTTAACTCAGTAGACATCTGAGAACCAGCATGAGCTGTAATCACGTAAGACCCCGGAGTGGAGCTTATTAACGCAAAAATAGCATTACCATTTTCGTCAGTTGAAACAGCATGTTCACCACCAACTTGAGTTATCCCTGCTGGTAAAGACAATGTGACAGCATAACCAGGAACAACATTGCCGAAACGGTCCGCAAGGCTTACAGTTACCATATTTCTCTGTTTTCCATCAGCCAATGCATTATTTTGGCTGGCTTCAAACTGAGAGAATGTAACCTGCTGCCGGTCCTCAATAAAGGTGATTTCTTTCTTAACACCTGAGAAATCATGACTATCAGATTTAACACCGATAGTAATCTTACCAGCTCGTTTTGAAGTTACTGTCGCGCTATAGACACCGTCTTTTTCCGTTACAGTCCCAAACTCGACTCCTTCTGCCTGGTTAAGAGCATAAAAGCTCAGAGTGTTATCACCAGTGATTGCATTTCCTTGTGAATCCTTCACTGCCAGTTGTAGATTGATATTGTAACCAACTACCTGTTCTGCTGGTGCAGCGGTTAAAACAGCACTGACCTCAGAATCAGGTTCTGTTGTTGCTGTTTGCTTAATACTGAGAGTAAATGTTTTTCCCTGAACTTTTGCAGTTACACGTACCGTACCAGCCTGCGAACCAGCAGCCAGAACAGAGCGATATACCCCAGCAGAGATTTCCTCTACCGCGCCTAATGACGGAGCAGTTACCGTTTCACGCTGTCGAGCACTATTGCTATCTGCTGTAAATTCCACTGACATTTCAATGTCATCAGCCAGTCCGGTTAATGCCTTACCGTTACTATCTTTCAGGCTTAATACTATCGGATAAGTGGATTGGCTATCAGCAGAGATCGTCGGCGACGAATCTCCATCCAGTGTAAAAGACGAATCAGCCGTCGAGACACCACTATCAGTAACGCTAATATTCATCACGGCATAGTTGGAAACGTTGCCTCTGTTATCCTGTACTGTGGCTCCAACATTCCACGAATTTACACCTTCGCTTTTATAAGCCGGTAAAGTGATCTGCCATGATGTGCCATTTCCACTGATCTTGCCGCCAGCCGCAGTGAATGCACTATCATTCCACTGTACAGACTTGATACCACCACTAGCATTGTTGATTGTCAGTGTTACAGGGATGATTGATTCCCCCTCCCCCTGAACAGACTCTGGCAAACTGATTTTCAGTGCATGCTTCTTCTTGTACTCCAGAACAATGTTGTTATTTCGTTCAACAAAATCATAACGCCGGTTCTGGACTTCTCGCATAACTGCAACATTATCGCTGCTAAGCTGTTCAGCCAAGGAAACGCCCGGGCGATAATTAAACTCAACACCAAAGGTTGTATCGTGAGTGTTGCTCTGTCCTTGCTTATGCTGTGCAGAAAACTTAATCAGAGGAACTGGTGTATAAGAAATTCCCCCAGTAACTGCGTAAGGGTTTTCCTGCAGGTTATCGCTTCCAAATAACCCGACATTTTTACCATAATATTTTTCAAACTGAATAGATGCCCCTAATTGCGGATAAGCAGGTAGCCATCCTTCAGCAGAAAAATCCCAGCCATTTGCAGGTCTTTCCAGATAATCATCAATATCACGACTGTTCTTCCAGTCAGATAGACCAAAATAGGTATTTACACCAAGCCTGAAATAATCCCTCCAGTACTCAACCCCAAAACCTGCACGAGAGTGACTACGACTTAAATCGTAATCATAGAAAACATTCGCACCCAACATTGCGTTATCAGGAGTGAAATGACGAATCCCCAAACCAATATTGGTCTGATTTCGGTCATCAGTACGATGTAGTGATGTCTGACTGAATAACACATAATCCTGAGTATCCAGCCATGGATATAAAAAGTCGAATGATGAATCCTTCAAGGAAAAAGAATCATCGACATTAAGCTTGATGCGCGCATTGCCATATTGTTGCAACCAGTCGACGACCTCTTTTGTCGCCTGAGTTGATAAAGTATTTACAGCAAAACTACTTGCATTATTATTCGCCAGGCTCTGACCTGCACTTGCTGCAAATGAGGCCACTTTATTTGCATGCTCATCGCTGGCATAAATTTGCGTAACATCTTTATTACCAGATGATGCAAAACTGTTTGCTGGGATCAAAGAAAGAGAAACTGGAGATAATATCTGGGTAACAATTACCGACCATGTAATCGCGCCAGATGCAGTTTTTTTTAACTTTTTATTCACAGTGGTCATAGTTCAATCAACGTTATGAATATAATGAAAAAAATAACTGGTATGACAAGAGGCGCGAAATATACAGCTCGTTACAAAAAAATCAACTCAAAAATAAAATAAAATCTCTGCATAAACTTTATGGCTAAATGATTTCACAACAATGGAAGAAAAATTTTGTTGCTCACGCAATCAATCATTTCGGGCGTTACAACTAGTCCTAGATTATATTCGCTAGGTATACTTTATTTTTAAGCTAATACTTTAGCTCTATTTCATCGCTCCTTTCAGCCCGAACTTAGCTTTGATTTCTGCGATCTTCGCCAGAGCCTGTGCACGATTTAGAGGCCTACCGCCCATGACAGGAAGTTGTTTTACTGGTTCAGGTATAGCCTCACCACGGTTAATTCGCGCGGTCATACAGGCCAGTTCATCGGCAGCCTTGCGCCGTAATTCCGCGTCAGTCAACGCATTGGCCCGCATGTTCTGATACAGGTTGGTAACCAGCCAGTAGTGCGCGTTTGATTTCCACGGATAAGACTCTGCATCCGGATACAGACCACGCTTCCGGCAATACTCGTAAACCATATCAACCAGCTCGCTGACGTTTGGCAGCCCGGCGGTAACGGATGCTTCTTCCCGGCACCATGCAACAAACTGCCCGGGTGATGGCAGAAATGGTCTATTCTGCCGACGGGCAACACGCATTCCGTCGCTCACCTGCTCCATCGTGGTGATCCCGTTTTCCCGGAAAGCCAGAACCCACTGGCGGCGGATTTCGTTCAGTTCGTTCTGGTCACGATTAGCCAGGCTCGCCGGGAAAGTTGCCAGTAACTGGCTGAATACACCGTTGATTATCTGCGCTACCTGCTGTACCTGCGGCTTTTCGTCGTACTGTTCCGGCATGTTGTTGGCGATCCGACGCATCTGCTCACGGTCAAAGTTAATCATCTGTGCGGCGATGTTTTTCATAGATCCACCCCGTAAATCCAGTCTGTGTTTGTCAGGTCGAGTTTTGGTTTGCTAGCTGTCACGCCTGCCTGTTGCTTGTTACGGTTGATTTCGAGTTGGGTCCACTTGTCGCGGAGTTTGGCCGGACTTAGCACGTTACCGGACCAGAAGTTGTCCTGGCATGCCCAGCGGAACAGCACGCACATGTCGCGGTGGTTACGTCCGTCACGTTCACGCATCAGGCGGATATCGTTAGCCCACCCTGCAAAATTCGGTTTTCTGGCTGATGGCGCGATGGTCTTCACCATGTCAAACATCCACTCTGCGGCGGTCAGGTCTTCTGCTGTCCCCCACTTGCTGCCGCTCTGAATTGCAGCATCCGGTTTCACCACAGGAAGATCGTTTTCTGGTTGGTCAGAGGATTCGCCAGAATTCTCGGACGAAAAAGGTTTTATATTGTCTTTTGTTAGTTTGTCTTTTGTGTTTACCTGATTCGGGTAAACGCCTTTACCTGATTTGGGTAAACTTTTTTTACCTGATTCAGGTAAATTTACCTCTTTCAGGTAAACTTTATTTTTCTTACCTGATTCGGGTAATGTTGACCATTCACTGACCACATTATTAATGCCGGTATTCCGCCCGCTCTGAATAAAAATCCCACGCTTTACCAGAACACTTTTTGCAGCAGAACACTTGTGCGGCAATATCCCGGTTAATTCGGAAAGTTGCTCGTTGCTAACCCAATCCAGTTTTTTATTAAAGCCATATGTTTTGCGCATGACAGCCAGAAAGACCAGAAGCTGGTGCTGTGTTAATCCGGCCAGCATCACAGCTTCCAGCAACTCATTTGCAATGCGCGTATAACCATCATCGAGATCTGCCACGCGCGGCTCCTTTTGTGCCGCATCCGGCACTGGAAAATTGAATATCTCAGCAGTGTTTGCCATAATTCCTCCCGCAATGAGTGTGTTACGATTTGCACCTGAAAGTCGGTTCTGTTCCAGCAGACCGGCTTTCGCCATTTCTGAACCTGTCATATCGCCCCCAGCATGGTAGTAACCATCGCCATCAATGGACCAGCCAGATCTGGGTCCACACGAAACATCGACACAATACCTTCACTAATTTCCTTCAGTTTCTGGTGGCGTGGTGCGTTGAGAATGACAGCCTGTTTTGCCTCACTGAGTTCCTTTTCCATTTCAGCCAACCTAGCCATGAAGCTATCCTGCTCAACCAGGTAACCGCGATATTCCAGCGGTAGTACCGCCAGAATTGCCGGGGTCAGTTCACGCACGTTATTTCGGTATTTTTCAGAATCGAATTTGTTATCGAGGAAGCGGAACAGCTTCTGGCGTGCACGGCTGACATCATCAGGGAAATCGATGGTGCCGCCGCCCTGCTCCAGATACTCATTCACAATGAGTGTGGCAACGACATCCTGATTATCTACAGCCGACCAGGCGCGGACGGCATCACGGATTTTTTCGTGGCCTGGCACCTGTTTTGTTTGAGAACGATTTATCACCGCAGTCGGGCTAAATCCGCTAGTCTGTTGGTATGTAAGTGGTTGCATAATTGACTCCTTTAGTTTGAATTGACTGTTAAGTTGATTGCTTATTGTTAAAGAGCGTGAAATGGAAATTTAAGCTGCGTTCTTTTCGGTGTGTGGAAACAACTTCGGAAGATCCGGGCGAATCTGGTATGCCTTCACTACTCCACCAGTAGCCGTAACAATGCTGCCGACATGTTCAGGGGATACCTTTGCTTTGTTGTGAAGCCACTTATAGACGGCCTGCTGTGAAACTTCGCAAGCAGCGCCCAGTTTCTTTTGTGAACCAACGATATTGATCGCTGTTTTGATAGCTGGGTTCATAACAACCTCCGTGGTTAATTTGAATCAAGATTAAAACTATGGTTGTTTTTAGTCAACAACCATTTTCGTTTGATGGAATAAAACCTTGGTTGTACATTTGGACTATGAAAACAACACTCTCAGAAAGACTTAAAGAAGCCAGATTAGCGCGAGGCCTTACACAAAAGGCGCTTGGGGATTTGGTCGGGGTTAGCCAGGCTGCTATTCAGAAAATCGAAACAGGGAAAGCTAATCAAACAACTAAAATCGTGGAGATCGCGAACGCTTTGGGTGTGCGCGCAGAATGGTTATCTTCTGGCGTTGGAAATATGTCAGACAGTACAGTGCAACCAATACAATCAACTGTCAGCCATTCCAAATACTTCAAGATTGACGTTCTTGATATAGAAGTCAGTGCTGGGCCGGGAGTCATCAACCGTGAGTTTGTAGAAGTTCTACGCTCGGTTGAGTACTCGTTTGACGATGCTCGTCACATGTTCGATGGTAGGAAGGCGGAAAATATCCGCATCATTAACGTGCGTGGTGACAGCATGTCAGGAACGATCGAACCAGGTGATCTGCTGTTCGTTGATATCACAGTTAAATCTTTCGACGGTGATGGTATCTATGCGTTTCTGTACGACGACACAGCCCATGTAAAGCGCCTGCAAATGATGAAGGATAAGCTGCTGGTCATCTCTGATAACAAAAGCTACTCACCGTGGGACCCGATCGAGAAAGACGAGATGAACCGGGTGTTCATCTTCGGTAAGGTTATTGGGAGCATGCCGCAGACATATAGGAAGCATGGGTAGTACCAATTAAAAATTATCAACTGGGCATTGTGCTCATTCAGTAAAGAACTAATTCCTATCTTTGCTCTAGGTAGTAATATTAAGCCACCGCAATAATATCTTTACCTAACGGCGTAAGAATCCCGGTCACCGTGCCGGGTTTTCTTTTGCCCTCCCCTCATCACACACACCGTTAAAAAAACCACCATAACCTCGCTTCAGTTATCGCTATGCGATTCAAGTCACAAAATAAATCCATCCTAAATACAACCAGTTATATCTAAAACAACCAATAAAACAACTTTTGTTGTTGACGATAAAACAACTATAGTTTTAAATAAGTTCATCGCAACAACACAACGATACGGCAACTACCTGATTCACCGTTGCGATGACCGCTTAGATCCGCAGTTTGAATTTCAGCAGGCTTCGGGGAGTGCGAGGGGTGAAACGGACGCGTGAACGTCGGTGTGACCAGCTGAAATTAACTCAACATTTCATACCTTAGTCGCTTCAACGAGGCGGCTTAGTTATGACAACCGGCGGCCATCCACCGCCTGAATACGCGCAGAAGTCTCTATATGTTCAGCAGCCCAGCTTACGGGCAGGAGTTTTTATGGTTCATCAACATTACGGAACGCAGACCGTTAATCGCGGTGCGGTCATGCCAGGAATGCTGGTCAAACACAAAGATGGTACCTGGACTGCATCAGCTAATTTACGCGGACGGCTTTATCTGCATCGCGGCATCGAGCGCACTTATACCCGTGATTTGCTCGTGGAAGTTTTTCTCGACGGACGCGGCAACGGCCTGAATCACTAATCCCCTTTCCTGTTTACCTAATCAGCCCGGCATTTCGCAGGCGATATTTTCACAGCCATTTTCAGGAGTTCAGCCATGAACGCTTATTACATTCAGGATCGTCTTGAGGCTCAAAGCTGGGCGCGTCACTACCAGCAGATCGCCCGTGAAGAGAAAGAGGCAGAACTGGCAGACGACATGGAAAAAGGTCTTCCACAGCACCTGTTTGAATCACTCTGCATCGATCATTTGCAACGCTGCGGGGCCAGCAAAAAAGCCATTACCCGTGCGTTTGATGACGATGTTGAGTTTCAGGAGCGCATGGCAGAACACATCCGGTACATGGTTGAAACCATTGCTCACCACCATGTTGATATTGATTCAGAGGTATAAAACGGATGAGTACAGCACTCGCAACGCTGGCTGGGAAGCTGGCTGAACGTGTCGGCATGGATTCTGTCGACCCACAGGAACTGATCACCACTCTTCGTCAGACGGCATTTAAAGGTGATGCCAGCGATGCGCAGTTCATCGCATTGCTGATCGTCGCCAACCAGTACGGCCTTAATCCGTGGACGAAAGAAATTTACGCCTTCCCTGATAAGCAGAACGGCATCGTTCCGGTGGTGGGCGTTGATGGCTGGTCCCGCATCATCAATGAAAACCAGCAGTTTGATGGCATGGACTTTGAGCAGGACAATGAATCATGTACGTGCCGGATTTACCGCAAAGACCGCAATCATCCGATCTGCGTTACCGAATGGATGGATGAATGCCGCCGCGAACCATTCAAAACTCGCGAAGGCAGAGAAATCACGGGGCCGTGGCAGTCGCATCCCAAACGGATGTTACGGCATAAAGCCATGATTCAGTGTGCCCGTCTGGCCTTCGGATTTGCTGGTATCTATGACAAGGATGAAGCCGAGCGCATTGTCGAAAATACTGCATACACTGCGGAACGTCAGCCGGAACGCGACATCACTCCGGTTAACGATGAAACCATGCAGGAGATTAACACTCTGCTGATTGCCCTGGACAAAACATGGGATGACGACTTATTGCCGCTCTGTTCCCAGATATTTCGCCGCGACATTCGCGCATCGTCAGAACTGACACAGGCCGAAGCAGTGAAAGCTCTTGGATTCCTGAAACAGAAAGCCACTGAGCAGAAGGTGGCAGCATGACACCGGACATTATCCTGCAGCGTACCGGGATCGACGTGAGAGCTGTCGAACAGGGGGATGATGCATGGCACAAATTACGGCTCGGCGTCATCACCGCTTCAGAAGTTCACAACGTGATAGCAAAGCCCCGCTCAGGAAAGAAGTGGCCTGACATGAAAATGTCCTACTTCCACACCCTGCTGGCTGAGGTTTGCACCGGTGTGGCTCCGGAAGTTAATGCTAAGGCGCTGGCGTGGGGAAAACAGTACGAGAACGACGCCAGAACCCTGTTTGAATTCACTTCCGGCGTGAATGTTACTGAATCCCCGATCATCTATCGCGACGAAAGTATGCGCACCGCCTGCTCTCCCGATGGTTTATGCAGTGACGGCAATGGCCTTGAGCTGAAATGCCCGTTTACCTCCCGGGATTTCATGAAGTTCCGGCTCGGTGGTTTCGAGGCCATAAAGTCGGCTTACATGGCCCAGGTGCAGTACAGCATGTGGGTGACACGAAAAGATGCCTGGTACTTTGCCAACTATGACCCACGAATGAAGCGTGAAGGCCTGCATTATGTCGTGGTTGAGCGGGATGAAAAGTACATGGCGAGTTTTGACGAGATGGTGCCGGAGTTCATCGAAAAAATGGACGAAGCACTGGCTGAAATTGGTTTTGTATTTGGAGAGCAATGGCGATGACCCATCCTCACGATAATATCCGGGTAGGCGCGATCACTTTCGTCTACTCCGTTACAAAGCGAGGCTGGGTATTTCACGGTCTTTCTGTTATCCGAAATCCGCTGAAAGCCCAGCGGCTGGCTGAGGAGATAAATAATAAACGGGGGGCGGTATGCACAAAGCATCTCCTGTTGAGTTAAGAACGAGTATTGATTTGGCACATAGCCTTGCTCAAATTGGAGTCAGGTTTGTGCCAATACCAGCAGAAACAGACGAAGAATTTCATACGTTAGCCACATCCCTTTCACAAAAGCTGGAAATGATGGTGGCGAAAGCAGAAGCAGATGAGAGAGACCAGGTATGACAACCACTGAATGCATTTTTCTGGCAGCGGGCTTCATATTCTGTGTGCTTATGCTTGCCGACATGGGGCTTGTTCAGTGACACCTCAGCAAGAAAATGCCCTTCGCAGCATTGCCCGTCAGGCTAATTCTGAAATCAAAAAAGTCAGACAGCAGTTTCCGGATAAAAACGTCAATGACATTTGCCGTAGCGTACTGAAGAAGCACCGCGAAACGGTAACGCTGAAGGGATTCACACCGACTCATTTAAGCCTGGCAATCGGCATGTTAAACGGCGTCTTTAAGGAACGATGAACATGAAAAGCAAAATTATCAGGGAGCTACAGGCTCCTTTTTTATTGTTCGCATTCACCCTCAAGCGTATTAACCAACAGTTCAGGGATTAATGAAAGATGGCAGACATCATTGATTCAGCATCAGAAATAGAAGAATTACAGCGCAACACAGCAATAAAAATGCGCCGCCTGAACTACCTGGCTGTATCTGCCACTCATTGTTGTGAGTGTGGCGATCCGATAGATGAACGAAGACGCCTGGCCGTTCAGGGTTGTCGGACTTGCGCCAGTTGCCAGCAAGATCTGGAGCTTATCCGCAAACAAAGGGGGATTAAGTGATGGCTAACCTGCAACTTGCTGTTAAAAGTGAATACTTCGATGCCATGATTCGCGGAGAGAAAACGGAAGAGTATCGCTTGTGTAATGACTACTGGAATAAGCGAATTATGTTCCGGGAATATGACCGCCTGATTATCACAAAGGGATATCCGAAGCGCGACGATTCCAGTCGCAGAATTGATGTTCCGTATGACGGATATGAAGTGAAGACAATCACACATCCGCACTTTGGCGATAAACCGGTAAAGGTGTTCGCTATAAAGGTGAATATCAGCACTGAATATCAATCCGCACAACACAAGGTCAAGAATGTTCAGAGTGATTGACCCTAACACCTGGTACGTCGACCACCACGGCACTCCCTGCAAAATCCTGCGTTCTACCCACAACAAAGTTCACTACATCCGAAAAGGCAGAACATGTATCGCCAGCATGTTCCGCTTTAATCATGACTTTGAACCTGTGAATAAAGCTGATGCAGATCGGATAGCAGAAGAGATCGAAACGGCAGAACACATTAAGAAGTTACGTGACATGCGCAGGAAATAGAAAAATTGATAAATTCAATACTGCATTTCTCAGCATTAAATTTATCTCTATGACCAGTCAAGAGATGTACCTGCCATGAGCTTAATATCATGTCAGATATATCGGTCACAAACTCCCTCAGCAGCTAAGAGGAGGACAAATGTCTCGACTAATCACTTTACAGGACTGGGCTAAAGAAGAATTTGGGGACTTAGCACCAAGTGAGCGAGTTCTGAAAAAATACGCGCAAGGGAAAATGATGGCCCCACCCGCTATAAAAGTTGGTCGCTACTGGATGATTGACCGAAATTCCCGTTTTGTAGGAACGCTTGCAGAACCGCAACTCCCAATAAACGCAAACCCAAAACTCCAAAGGATAATCGCTGATGGCTGCTAGACCCCGATCTCACAAAATCTCTATACCCAATTTATATTGCAAATTAGATAAGCGAACCGGAAAGGTATATTGGCAATACAAACATCCACTATCCGGTCGTTTTCATAGCTTAGGAACTGATGAGAATGAAGCAAAACAAGTTGCTACTGAAGCAAATACCATTATTGCTGAACAACGTACCAGACAAATATTAAGCGTCAATGAGCGTCTGGAAAGAATGAAAGGCAGGCGCTCAGACATTACGGTGACAGAATGGCTTGATAAATATATTTCTATCCAAGAGGACAGGCTGCAACATAATGAACTAAGACCCAACTCCTATCGGCAAAAAGGCAAACCCATTCGTCTTTTCCGTGAGCATTGTGGAATGCAACACCTCAAGGATATTACCGCACTTGATATTGCCGAAATAATTGATGCTGTAAAGGCTGAAGGTCATAACAGGATGGCGCAAGTCGTGAGAATGGTGTTGATCGACGTCTTCAAAGAAGCACAACACGCAGGACATGTTCCGCCAGGATTTAACCCAGCGCAGGCAACAAAACAACCGCGAAATCGAGTAAACCGCCAAAGATTGTCACTGCCCGAATGGCAGGCAATATTTGACAGCGTAAGCAGACGGCAGCCCTATTTAAAATGCGGCATGCTACTTGCTCTTGTTACTGGACAACGTTTAGGCGATATCTGCAATTTGAAATTCTCTGATATATGGGACGACATGTTGCACATTACTCAGGAAAAAACCGGTTCAAAACTTGCTATTCCGCTTAACCTGAAATGCGATGCTCTGAATATTACCCTTCGTGAAGTTATATCTCAGTGCAGGGATGCTGTTGTTAGTAAATATCTGGTCCATTACCGTCACACTACCTCTCAAGCAAACAGAGGAGACCAGGTTTCTGCAAATACTCTGACAACGGCTTTTAAAAAGGCCCGGGAAAAATGTGGCATAAAATGGGAGCAAGGAACTGCGCCCACATTTCATGAGCAGCGATCTCTGTCAGAACGGTTATATCGGGAACAGGGTCTGGATACGCAAAAGTTGTTAGGCCATAAATCCAGAAAAATGACCGACCGATACAATGATGATCGTGGTAAAGACTGGATTATCGTAGATATCAAAACAGCATAGAAAATAGCCAGTTTTGGGGAAGGGTTTTGGGGAAAGTTTTGGGGAAGATTTTACATCATCATAAAACAACGGGCGTGTTATACGCCCGTTTCAATATTTAACACATGTAGTGATTACATATTCTTGATGATCGCGTCACCAAACTCTGAACATTTCAGCAGTTTAGCGCCTTCCATCAGACGTTCGAAGTCATAGGTTACGGTCTTGGCATTGATTGCGCCTTCCATACCTTTAACAATCAGGTCAGCCGCTTCAGTCCAACCCATATGGCGCAGCATCATCTCAGCGGAGAGAATAATAGAGCCTGGGTTTACTTTGTCCTGTCCGGCATATTTCGGCGCAGTACCGTGGGTGGCTTCAAACAGGGCGCATTCGTCACCGATGTTTGCGCCAGGGGCGATACCGATACCACCAACCTGCGCTGCCAGGGCGTCAGAAATGTAGTCACCGTTCAGGTTCATACAGGCGATAACATCATATTCAGCCGGACGCAGCAGGATCTGTTGCAGGAATGCATCAGCAATCACGTCTTTAATGACGATCTCTTTGCCGGTATTCGGGTTTTTAACTTTCAGCCACGGGCCGCCGTCGATCAGTTCACCGCCAAATTCTTCACGCGCCAGTTGGTAGCCCCAGTCTTTAAACGCGCCTTCGGTGAACTTCATGATGTTGCCTTTGTGCACCAGGGTCACAGAGTCACGATCGTTAGCAATTGCGTATTCGATCGCTGCACGAACCAGACGTTTGGTGCCTTCTTCCGAACACGGCTTAATACCGATACCGCAATGTTCCGGGAAGCGAATTTTCTTCACGCCCATCTCTTCACGCAGGAATTTAATCACTTTCTCAGCGTCGGCAGAGTCTGCTTTCCATTCGATACCCGCATAAATGTCTTCCGAGTTTTCACGGAAGATAACCATATCGGTCAGTTCAGGGTGTTTAACCGGGCTTGGAGTGCCCTGATAGTAACGTACCGGACGCAGGCAGATGTAGAGATCCAGTTCCTGGCGCAGGGCAACGTTCAGAGAGCGAATACCGCCACCAACCGGAGTGGTCAGCGGGCCTTTAATGGCAACGCGATATTCACGAATCAGATCAAGGGTTTCAGCAGGCAACCAGACGTCCTGACCATAAACCTGTGTGGATTTTTCACCGGTGTAAATTTCCATCCAGGAGATTTTACGCTCGCCTTTATAGGCTTTCTCGACTGCAGCGTCGACCACTTTCAGCATGGCTGGGGTTACATCTACACCGATTCCATCACCTTCAATGTAAGGGATAATCGGATTTTCAGGAACGTTGAGTTTGCCGTTTTGCAGGGTGATCTTCTTGCCTTGTGCCGGAACAACTACTTTACTTTCCATTCACCTCTCCTTCGAGCGCTACTGGTTTGCTCGTCTGCCACCACGTTGCATATGCGTTTGCGTCCTGCGATACGGATGCTTTAGAGCAATTTTTTGTTAATGATTTGTAATTAGCTTGTCAATACTACCCTATTGTTTGCCGTCATGAAAGATGCGCGTTATTAGGCTATAATGCGGCAATTCATAATCTCTGAAAATACCATGCAAAAAACTTCTTTTAGAAATCACCAGGTTAAGCGATTCAGCTCGCAACGTTCTACCAGGCGTAAACCTGACAACCAGCCCACGCGTGTGATCCTGTTCAATAAACCCTACGATGTTCTTCCGCAGTTCACCGATGAAGCCGGACGCAAAACATTAAAAGAATTCATCCCGGTTCAGGGGGTGTATGCGGCAGGTCGTCTCGACCGCGACAGCGAAGGGTTACTGGTGCTGACCAATAACGGCGCGTTGCAGGCGCGTTTAACCCAGCCGGGTAAACGCACCGGAAAAATCTATTATGTGCAGGTGGAAGGTATTCCCACACAAGACGCACTTGAAGCCTTGCGCAATGGCGTAACCTTAAATGATGGCCCTACCCTGCCCGCAGGCGCGGAGCTGGTTGAAGAACCCGCGTGGTTATGGCCGCGGAATCCACCAATTCGTGAGCGCAAAAGTATTCCCACCAGCTGGCTGAAGATCACCTTATATGAAGGACGTAATCGCCAGGTGCGCCGCATGACCGCCCATGTTGGTTTCCCCACGCTGCGACTGATTCGCTATGCGATGGGGGATTACTCTTTGGATAATCTTGCCAATGGCGAATGGCGAGACGCGACAGATTAAGGATGCAAAATGTTTAAACCGCACGTTACCGTTGCTTGCGTGGTGCACGCAGAAGGCAAATTTTTAGTCGTTGAAGAGACGATTAATGGTAAAGCGTTATGGAACCAACCTGCCGGGCACCTGGAAGCCGATGAAACCTTAGTGGAAGCCGCCGCCCGTGAGCTGTGGGAAGAAACCGGCATTAGCGCGCAGCCGCAACACTTTATTCGTATGCATCAGTGGATTGCGCCCGATAAAACGCCGTTTTTGCGTTTCCTCTTTGCCATTGAGCTTGAGCAAATATGCCCGACGCAGCCTCATGACAGCGATATCGACTGCTGCCGTTGGGTCAGCGCCGAAGAAATTTTACAGGCGTCAAATCTTCGTTCGCCGCTGGTGGCGGAAAGTATTCGTTGTTATCAAAGCGGGCAACGCTATCCGCTGGAGATGATTGGCGATTTTAACTGGCCTTTTACAAAGGGTGTCATCTAAAAGGCTGCGTGATAGAATACGCCGCCTTGAAGTTCAATGTCGTGAGTGATCCAATGTCTGAAACCGCAAAAAAAGTAATCGTCGGCATGTCCGGCGGTGTCGATTCCTCCGTTTCTGCCTGGCTGTTACAACAACAGGGATATCAGGTCGAAGGCCTGTTTATGAAGAACTGGGAAGAAGACGACGGTGAGGAATATTGCACAGCGGCAGCGGATCTGGCTGATGCCCAGGCTGTCTGCGACAAGCTCGGCATTGAACTGCACACCGTTAACTTTGCTGCCGAGTACTGGGACAACGTCTTCGAACTGTTCCTTGCCGAATATAAAGCCGGTCGCACGCCGAATCCGGATATTCTGTGCAACAAAGAGATCAAATTTAAAGCTTTCCTCGAATTTGCCGCCGAAGATTTAGGTGCCGATTATATCGCTACCGGTCATTACGTACGTCGGGCAGATGTCGATGGCAAGAGCCGCCTGCTGCGTGGTCTGGACAGCAATAAAGACCAGAGCTACTTCCTTTATACGCTCAGCCATGAGCAGATTGCGCAAAGCCTGTTCCCGGTCGGCGAACTGGAAAAACCGCAGGTGCGTAAGATTGCTGAAGATCTTGGTCTGGTCACCGCGAAGAAAAAAGACTCTACCGGCATTTGCTTCATTGGCGAACGTAAATTCCGCGAGTTCCTGGGCCGTTATCTCCCGGCGCAACCGGGCAAAATCATTACCGTCGATGGCGATGAAATTGGTGAGCACCAGGGGCTGATGTATCACACCCTCGGTCAGCGTAAAGGTCTGGGTATCGGTGGCACCAAAGACGGCACCGAAGAACCGTGGTATGTGGTCGATAAAGACGTCGAAAACAACATTCTGATTGTTGCGCAAGGCCATGAACACCCGCGTCTGATGTCTGTCGGTCTGATTGCCCAGCAGCTGCACTGGGTCGATCGCGAACCGTTCACCGGTACTATGCGTTGCACAGTAAAAACCCGCTATCGCCAGACCGACATCCCGTGCACCGTCAAGGCGCTGGACGATGATCGCATTGAAGTGATTTTCGATGAGCCGGTTGCCGCCGTGACGCCGGGCCAGTCTGCCGTTTTCTATAACGGTGAAGTGTGCCTCGGTGGCGGTATTATTGAGCAGCGTCTGCCGCTGCCGGTCTGATTATTATCTTTACTTAAAACAAGGAAGCAGTGAACGTGGCAAAGAATTACTATGACATCACCCTCGCCCTGGCCGGTATTTGTCAGTCGGCACGCCTGGTGCAACAACTCGCTCACCAGGGGCATTGTGATGGCGATGCGCTACACGTCTCACTCAACAGTATTATCGATATGAACCCCAGCTCAACGCTGGCGGTTTTTGGCGGCAGCGAAGCCAACCTGCGCGTCGGGCTGGAAACCTTGCTCGGCGTACTCAATGCCAGCAGTCGCCAAGGCTTAAACGCCGAATTAACCCGCTACACACTCAGTCTGATGGTGCTTGAGCGCAAACTCTCCTCAGCGAAAGGTGCGCTCGACACTCTGGGCAACCGGATCAACGGCCTGCAACGCCAGCTCGAACACTTCGATTTACAGTCCGAAACGCTGATGAGCGCGATGGCTGCCATCTATGTTGATGTTATCAGCCCGCTTGGCCCGCGCATTCAGGTCACGGGTTCCCCTGCTGTACTGCAAAGCCCACAGGTGCAGGCGAAAGTTCGCGCAACCCTGCTGGCAGGCATTCGCGCCGCCGTGCTCTGGCACCAGGTCGGCGGCGGTCGTCTGCAACTGATGTTTTCTCGTAATCGCCTGACCACTCAGGCAAAACAAATTCTTGCTCATTTAACCCCGGAGTTGTGATCTATGGAATTATCCTCACTGACCGCCGTTTCCCCTGTCGATGGACGCTACGGCGATAAAGTCAGCGCGCTGCGCGGGATTTTCAGCGAATACGGTTTGCTGAAATTCCGTGTACAAGTTGAAGTACGTTGGCTGCAAAAACTGGCCGCGCACGCAGCGATCAAGGAAGTTCCTGCTTTTGCTGCCGACGCAATCGGTTACCTTGATGCAATTGTCGCCAGTTTCAGCGAAGAAGATGCAGCACGCATCAAAACCATCGAGCGTACCACTAACCACGACGTTAAAGCGGTTGAGTATTTCCTGAAAGAAAAAGTGGCGGATATCCCGGAACTGCACGCGGTTTCTGAATTCATCCATTTTGCCTGTACTTCGGAAGATATCAATAACCTCTCCCACGCATTAATGCTGAAAACCGCGCGTGATGAAGTGATCCTGCCGTACTGGCGTCAACTGATTGATGGCATTAAAGATCTCGCCGTTCAGTATCGCGATATCCCGCTGCTGTCCCGTACCCACGGTCAGCCAGCCACGCCGTCAACCATTGGTAAAGAGATGGCTAACGTCGCCTACCGTATGGAGCGCCAGTACCGCCAGCTTAACCAGGTGGAGATCCTCGGCAAAATCAACGGCGCTGTCGGTAACTACAACGCCCACATCGCCGCTTACCCGGAAGTTGACTGGCATCAGTTCAGCGAAGAGTTCGTCACCTCGCTGGGTATTCAGTGGAACCCGTACACCACCCAGATCGAACCGCACGACTACATTGCCGAACTGTTTGATTGCGTTGCGCGCTTCAACACCATTCTGATCGACTTTGACCGTGACGTCTGGGGTTATATCGCCCTTAACCACTTCAAACAGAAAACCATTGCTGGTGAGATTGGTTCTTCCACCATGCCGCATAAAGTTAACCCGATCGACTTCGAAAACTCCGAAGGGAACCTGGGCCTTTCCAACGCGGTATTGCAGCACCTGGCAAGCAAACTGCCAGTTTCCCGCTGGCAGCGTGACCTGACCGACTCCACCGTGCTGCGTAACCTCGGCGTGGGTATCGGTTATGCGCTGATTGCGTATCAATCCACCCTGAAAGGCGTGAGCAAACTGGAAGTGAACCATGACCATCTGCTGGAGGAGCTGGATCACAACTGGGAAGTGCTGGCTGAGCCAATCCAGACAGTTATGCGTCGCTATGGCATCGAAAAACCGTACGAGAAGCTGAAAGAGCTGACTCGCGGTAAGCGCGTTGACGCCGAAGGCATGAAGCAATTTATCGACGGTCTCGCGCTGCCAGAAGAAGAGAAAGCCCGCCTGAAAGCGATGACGCCGGCTAACTATATTGGTCGCGCCATCACCATGGTTGATGAGCTGAAATAAGCCTCAAATCAGTGCCGGATGGCGATGCTGTCCGGCCTGCTTATTAAGATTATCCGCTTTTTATTTTTTCACTTTACCTCCCCTTCCCGCTGGTTTATTTAATGTTTACCCCCATAACCACATAATCGCGTTACACTATTTTAATAATTAAGACAGGGAGAAATAAAAATGCGCGTACTGGTTGTTGAAGACAATGCGTTGTTACGTCACCATCTTAAAGTTCAGATACAGGATGCTGGTCATCAGGTCGATGACGCAGAAGATGCCAAAGAAGCCGATTATTATCTCAATGAACATTTACCGGATATTGCGATTGTCGATCTCGGATTGCCTGACGAGGATGGTCTGTCACTGATTCGCCGCTGGCGTAGCAATGATGTTTCACTGCCGATTCTGGTATTAACCGCCCGTGAGAGCTGGCAGGACAAAGTCGAAGTATTAAGTGCCGGTGCTGATGATTACGTGACTAAACCGTTTCATATTGAAGAGGTGATGGCGCGAATGCAGGCATTAATGCGGCGTAATAGCGGTCTGGCTTCACAGGTCATTTCGCTACCACCGTTTCAGGTTGATCTCTCCCGCCGTGAATTATCTATTAATGACGAAGTGATCAAACTGACCGCGTTCGAATACACCATTATGGAAACGTTGATACGCAATAATGGCAAAGTGGTCAGCAAAGATTCGTTAATGCTACAACTCTACCCGGATGCGGAGCTGCGGGAAAGCCATACCATTGATGTACTGATGGGACGTCTGCGCAAAAAAATTCAGGCACAATATCCGCAAGAAGTGATTACCACCGTTCGCGGCCAGGGCTATCTGTTCGAATTGCGCTGATGAAAAAATTACTGCGTCTTTTTTTCCCGCTCTCGCTGCGGGTACGTTTTCTGTTAGCAACGGCAGCAGTAGTATTGGTGCTTTCGCTTGCCTACGGAATGGTTGCGCTGATCGGTTATAGCGTCAGTTTCGATAAAACCACGTTTCGGCTGTTACGTGGCGAGAGCAATCTGTTCTATACCCTTGCGAAGTGGGAAAACAATAAGTTGCATGTCGAGTTACCCGAAAATATCGACAAGCAAAGCCCCACGATGACACTAATTTATGATGAGAACGGGCAGCTTTTATGGGCGCAACGTGACGTGCCCTGGCTGATGAAGATGATCCAGCCCGACTGGCTAAAATCGAACGGTTTTCATGAAATTGAAGCGGATGTTAACGATACCAGCCTCTTGCTGAGTGGAGATCATTCGATACAGCAACAGTTGCAGGAAGTGCGGGAAGATGATGACGACGCGGAGATGACCCACTCGGTGGCGGTAAACGTCTACCCGGCAACATCGCGGATGCCAAAGTTAACCATTGTGGTGGTGGATACCATTCCGGTGGAGCTAAAAAGTTCCTATATGGTCTGGAGCTGGTTTATCTATGTGCTCTCAGCCAATCTGCTGTTAGTGATCCCGCTGCTGTGGGTCGCCGCCTGGTGGAGTTTACGCCCCATCGAAGCCCTGGCAAAAGAAGTCCGCGAACTGGAAGAACATAACCGCGAATTGCTCAATCCAGCCACAACGCGGGAACTGACTAGTCTGGTACGAAACCTGAACCGACTGTTAAAAAGTGAACGCGAACGTTACGACAAATATCGTACGACGCTCACCGACCTGACCCATAGTCTGAAAACGCCACTGGCGGTGCTGCAAAGTACGCTGCGTTCTCTGCGTAGTGAGAAGATGAGCGTCAGTGATGCTGAGCCGGTAATGCTGGAGCAAATCAGCCGCATTTCACAGCAAATTGGCTACTACCTGCATCGTGCCAGTATGCGCGGCGGGACATTGCTTAGCCGCGAGCTGCATCCGGTCGCCCCACTGCTGGACAATCTCACCTCGGCGCTGAACAAAGTGTATCAACGCAAAGGGGTCAATATCTCTCTCGATATTTCGCCAGAGATCAGCTTTGTCGGTGAGCAGAACGATTTTGTCGAGGTGATGGGCAACGTGCTGGATAATGCCTGTAAATATTGCCTCGAGTTTGTCGAAATATCTGCAAGGCAAACAGACGAGCATCTCTATATTGTGGTCGAGGATGATGGCCCCGGTATTCCATTAAGCAAGCGAGAGGTCATTTTCGACCGTGGTCAACGGGTTGATACTTTACGCCCTGGGCAAGGTGTAGGGCTGGCGGTAGCCCGCGAAATCACCGAGCAATATGAGGGTAAAATCGTCGCCGGAGAGAGCATGCTGGGCGGTGCGCGGATGGAGGTGATTTTTGGTCGCCAGCATTCTGCACCGAAAGATGAATAAATATGTCCATACTTCACGCATTACGTTAAGCATCCGTTATAATCGGTTGCAGATACCAGCCTGTGGATGCTTAACATGGAATACCAACTCACTCTTAACTGGCCCGATTTTCTTGAACGTCACTGGCAGAAACGTCCGGTGGTGTTAAAACGCGGCTTTAATAATTTTATTGACCCGATCTCTCCAGACGAGTTGGCGGGTTTGGCGATGGAAAGCGAAGTCGACAGTCGACTGGTCAGTCATCAGGATGGCAAATGGCAGGTCAGCCACGGTCCATTCGAAAGCTACGATCATCTCGGTGAAACTAACTGGTCATTGTTAGTGCAAGCAGTGAACCACTGGCATGAGCCGACCGCCGCGCTAATGCGACCGTTCCGTGAACTACCGGACTGGCGTATTGATGATCTGATGATCTCTTTTTCTGTACCGGGCGGCGGCGTCGGCCCGCATCTCGATCAGTACGACGTGTTTATCATTCAGGGTACCGGTCGTCGTCGCTGGCGAGTGGGCGAAAAGCTGCAAATGAAACAGCACTGCCCTCACCCGGATCTGTTACAGGTCGATCCGTTCGAAGCCATCATCGATGAAGAGCTGGAGCCTGGCGATATTCTTTATATTCCGCCAGGATTCCCGCATGAAGGCTACGCGCTGGAAAATGCGATGAACTATTCCGTGGGTTTTCGCGCGCCAAATACGCGGGAACTGATTAGCGGATTTGCCGATTATGTGCTGCAACGTGAACTGGGCGGCAACTACTACAGCGATCCTGATGTTCCACCTCGCGCTCATCCTGCGGACGTTCTGCCGCAAGAGATGGATAAACTGCGTGAGATGATGCTCGAATTGATCAACCAGCCAGAACATTTTAAGCAATGGTTTGGCGAGTTTATATCCCAGTCACGTCATGAACTGGATATCGCGCCGCCAGAGCCGCCTTATCAGCCGGATGAAATCTACGATGCGCTGAAACAAGGTGATGTGCTGGTGCGCCTGGGGGGTCTGCGCGTATTGCGCATTGGCGACGACGTGTATGCCAATGGTGAGAAGATCGATTCCCCGCACCGTCCGGCACTGGATGCGCTCGCCAGCAACATTGCGCTGACCGCGGAGAATTTTGGCGATGCGCTGGAAGATCCGTCATTCCTCGCGATGCTCGCGGCGCTGGTCAATAGCGGATACTGGTTCTTCGAAGGGTAAGTTTGGATTTAAGCCGGATGCGGCATCACATGCCGCATCCCTTTTCGCTTACTTCCGTTGCGCCGTCAACTCGGCAATACGGACGATCACCTGCACCGCTTTTTCCATACCTTCCAGAGTCACAAACTCATGCTTACCATGATAGTTGTAACCGCCAGTGAACAGGTTCGGGCACGGTAATCCCATAAACGACAACTGCGCGCCGTCGGTACCGCCGCGGATCGGTTTCAGTTCCGGTTCAATATCGCAGTCACGCATCGCCTGCTGGGCGATATCGAGAATATGCGGATGCTCAACCACTTTCTCGCGCATATTGTAGTAACTGTCTTCAATCACCAGTTCAATGTAGCAATCAGGATGTAACCCTTTGCCCACTTTTTTGGCGATCTCCATCATTTTACGTTTACGCGCTTCAAACTGTTTACGGTCGAAATCACGGATGATGTAGTGCATATCGGCCCGTTCAACGGTGCCTTTCATGCTCGCCAGGTGATAGAAACCTTCATAGCCTTCTGTCATTTCCGGGCTTTCATCCGCCGGAACTTCCGCATGAATACGTGCCGCCAGCGACAGCGCATTTACCATCACTCCTTTCGCCGTGCCCGGGTGAACATTGTTACCGACAATTTTGATATTGACCGACGCGGCGTTGAAGTTTTCAAACTCCAGTTCACCTACGCCACCACCATCAACGGTGTAAGCCCAGCGGGCATCGAAGGCGTCAACATCAAAATGTTTCGCCCCTTTGCCCACTTCTTCATCCGGGGTAAAGGCGACGCGAATATCACCATGCGGAATGTTTTTTTGTTGCAATACCGCCAGCGCGGTCATGATTTCTGCAATACCTGCTTTGTCATCGGCACCTAACAAGGTTTTACCATCGGTGGTAATCAGCGTCTGACCCAGTAGCTGATGCAGCACCGGGAACATAACCGGTGATAAAACTTCATCGCCGATACCCAGCGCAATATCGCCACCGCGATAGTTTTCAACAATTTGCGGATTCACATTTTTGCCGCTGCAATCCGGTGAGGTATCCACATGAGAAATAAAGCCAATCGCCGGGATATCGCCAGGGACGTTAGCCGGTAACGTCGCCATCAAAGTGCCCTTCTCACTTAAGGTCACATTGATAAGCCCCATCTCTTCGAGCTGCTCTTTCAGCAGATGCAATAACTTCCATTGGCCTTCCGTGCTGGGAACCTGTCTCACCCCTGCCTTTGATTGGGTATCAAGAGACACGTAGTTCAAAAATCGCTCAAGTAGTTTATCCATGTAGTCACCCTCACTTTTTGTGACAACATTATTAAGAAGCAAGAAAAGACAAATATTGCGTCAGGTCACTTTTAGCCCTGCAAGCGGGAATATTTATCAGCATTACCTTAATGAATATAAAGCTAAGCCAGTAATTCACAACAAAGATTGGCGATTCAAGCGGTTTGCCGTAGAATTACCGCCCTCATTAAGAGTCACCAAGGTGGTTAACCACAAACCCCGCATCGGTAAGCCATCCGTTGCGTTTACATGGGACAGAGTAAAAAATTGAATAAACAACCGAGTTCGCTTTCACCGCTGGTGCAATTGGCGGGAATTCGCAAATGCTTTGATGGTAAAGAGGTCATTCCCCAGCTGGATCTGACTATCAACAATGGCGAGTTCCTCACGCTGCTTGGCCCTTCTGGCTGCGGTAAAACAACCGTTCTTCGCCTGATTGCAGGTCTGGAAACTGTTGATTCCGGACGCATCATGCTGGATAACGAGGACATCACCCACGTTCCGGCGGAAAACCGCTATGTGAACACTGTTTTCCAAAGCTACGCACTTTTCCCCCACATGACCGTGTTCGAAAATGTGGCCTTTGGGTTGCGCATGCAAAAAACCCCCGCAGCTGAAATTACGCCCCGCGTGATGGAAGCCCTGCGGATGGTGCAGCTGGAAACCTTCGCTCAACGCAAACCGCATCAGCTCTCTGGTGGTCAACAGCAACGCGTCGCCATTGCTCGCGCGGTGGTTAACAAGCCTCGTCTGTTGTTGCTGGATGAGTCGCTCTCAGCGCTGGATTACAAACTGCGTAAGCAAATGCAGAACGAGCTGAAAGCGTTACAGCGTAAGCTTGGCATTACATTCGTGTTCGTAACTCACGACCAGGAAGAAGCACTTACCATGTCGGACAGGATCGTGGTGATGCGCGATGGTCGCATTGAGCAAGACGGCACGCCGCGTGAAATCTACGAAGAGCCGAAAAACCTGTTTGTTGCCGGGTTTATTGGCGAAATCAATATGTTTAACGCCACTGTCATCGAACGTCTCGACGAGCAGCGCGTACGCGCCAACGTTGAAGGCCGCGAATGTAATATCTACGTTAACTTCGCCGTTGAACCGGGGCAAAAACTGCATGTTCTGCTGCGCCCGGAAGACTTACGTGTTGAAGAGATTAACGACGACAACCACGCCGAAGGGCTGATTGGTTACGTTCGCGAGCGTAACTACAAAGGCATGACGCTGGAGTCGGTTGTTGAGCTGGAAAATGGCAAGATGGTGATGGTCAGCGAATTCTTCAATGAAGACGATCCTGACTTTGACCACTCTCTCGACCAAAAAATGGCCATTAATTGGGTAGAAAGCTGGGAGGTCGTACTGGCTGATGAAGAACACAAGTAAGTTCCAGAATGTAGTGATTGTCACTATTGTCGGTTGGCTTGTGTTGTTTATCTTTCTGCCCAACCTGATGATCATTGGCACCAGCTTTTTGACCCGCGACGACGCCAGTTTCGTCAAAATGGTCTTTACGCTGGATAACTACACGCGTCTGCTCGATCCGCTCTATTTTGAAGTGCTATTGCACTCGCTGAATATGGCGCTGATCGCCACCCTCGCCTGCCTGGTGCTGGGCTATCCTTTTGCCTGGTTTCTGGCGAAGCTGCCACACAAGGTGCGTCCGCTGCTGCTGTTTCTGCTGATTGTTCCGTTCTGGACCAACTCATTGATTCGTATTTACGGGCTGAAAATTTTCCTCAGCACCAAAGGCTATCTCAACGAGTTTTTGCTCTGGCTGGGCGTTATCGATACACCAATTCGCATCATGTTCACGCCTAGTGCGGTGATTATCGGTCTGGTTTACATTCTGCTGCCGTTTATGGTGATGCCGCTGTACTCCAGTATCGAAAAACTGGATAAGCCGTTGCTTGAGGCGGCGCGCGATCTCGGTGCCAGCAAGTTGCAGACCTTTATTCGCATCATTATCCCACTGACGATGCCGGGAATTATTGCCGGATGTCTGCTGGTGATGCTGCCAGCGATGGGCCTGTTCTATGTGTCCGACCTGATGGGCGGTGCGAAAAACCTGCTGATCGGTAACGTCATCAAGGTACAGTTCCTCAATATTCGTGACTGGCCGTTTGGTGCAGCCACCAGCATTACGCTGACTATCGTAATGGGCCTGATGTTGCTGGTTTACTGGCGCGCTTCTCGTTTGCTGAATAAGAAGGTGGAACTCGAATGATCGGTCGACTGCTTCGCGGCGGTTTTATGACCGCTATCTACGCGTACCTGTATATCCCAATCATTATTTTGATTGTGAACTCCTTTAACAGCTCGCGCTTTGGCATCAACTGGCAGGGTTTTACCACCAAATGGTATAGCCTGCTGATGAACAACGACAGCCTGTTACAGGCAGCGCAGCATTCACTTACAATGGCGGTGTTTTCGGCGACGTTTGCTACGCTTATCGGTTCACTGACGGCAGTTGCGCTGTACCGTTATCGCTTTCGTGGTAAGCCGTTCGTTAGCGGAATGCTGTTTGTGGTGATGATGTCACCAGATATCGCAATGGCGATTTCGCTGCTGGTGCTGTTTATGCTGCTGGGTATTCAGCTTGGCTTCTGGTCGCTGCTGTTCTCGCATATCACCTTCTGCCTGCCATTTGTGGTAGTGACAGTGTATTCGCGCCTGAAAGGTTTTGACGTGCGAATGCTGGAAGCGGCGAAAGATCTCGGTGCCAGCGAATTTACCATTCTGCGAAAAATCATTCTGCCACTGGCAATGCCAGCGGTAGCGGCGGGCTGGGTGTTAAGCTTTACCCTGTCGATGGACGACGTGGTGGTTTCTTCGTTTGTCACCGGGCCGAGTTATGAAATTCTGCCGTTAAAAATTTATTCGATGGTCAAAGTCGGCGTATCGCCGGAAGTTAACGCGCTGGCAACCATATTACTGGTGCTGTCGCTGGTGATGGTAATTGCCAGCCAGCTTATTGCTCGTGATAAAACGAAAGGTAACACAGGGGACGTTAAATGAAAAAATGGTCACGCCACCTGCTCGCGGCGGGTGCTCTGGCACTGGGCATGAGCGCCGCTCACGCCGATGACAACAACACGCTGTATTTCTACAACTGGACCGAGTACGTGCCGCCAGGACTGCTTGAACAGTTCACCAAAGAAACCGGTATTAAGGTTATCTATTCGACTTACGAGTCGAACGAAACCATGTACGCGAAGCTGAAAACGTACAAAGACGGTGCCTATGACCTGGTGGTTCCTTCAACCTATTACGTCGATAAAATGCGTAAAGAAGGGATGATCCAGAAGATCGACAAGTCGAAGTTAAGCAATTTCAGCAACCTCGATCCAGACATGCTCAACAAGCCGTTTGACCCGAATAACGACTATTCCATTCCGTATATCTGGGGTGCGACGGCGATTGGCGTTAACGGTGATGCGGTGGATCCGAAATCTGTCACCAGCTGGGCCGATCTGTGGAAGCCTGAGTACAAAGGCAGCCTGCTGCTGACCGACGATGCCCGTGAAGTGTTCCAGATGGCGCTGCGTAAGCTGGGCTACTCCGGTAACACCACCGATCCGAAAGAGATTGAAGCTGCATACAACGAGCTGAAAAAGCTGATGCCAAACGTCGCGGCGTTTAACTCCGATAACCCGGCGAACCCGTATATGGAAGGCGAAGTTAACCTCGGCATGATCTGGAACGGTTCTGCTTTCGTTGCACGCCAGGCGGGTACGCCAATTGATGTGGTGTGGCCGAAAGAAGGCGGTATTTTCTGGATGGACAGCCTGGCGATCCCGGCAAATGCCAAAAACAAAGAAGGCGCGCTGAAATTGATCAACTTCCTGCTGCGCCCGGATGTGGCAAAACAGGTTGCTGAAACTATCGGTTATCCAACGCCAAACCTTGCGGCGCGTAAGCTGTTAAGTCCGGAAGTGGCGAACGATAAAACGCTCTACCCGGATGCTGAAACCATTAAAAATGGTGAATGGCAGAATGACGTTGGCGCAGCCAGCAGCATTTATGAAGAGTATTATCAGAAGCTGAAAGCAGGACGTTAATTCAGCAAGCGGGCGGTGATATTACCGCCCGTTTTTTATTTAGCAAGGATGTGGCTAATGAGCCAGGACAGTAGAGTTTTCTTTCGTATATTCTTCGGTATCGGTCTGGTACTGATCCTCATTTCTGTTGTTATCTTTTATAACCAGTTCACCTATAGCAAAGACGCGATTCATACTGAAGGCGTCATTGTTGATACCGTCTGGCACTCCAGTCATTCTCATCGCACGGGTAAAAATGGTTCGTGGTATCCCGTCGTTGCCTTTCGTCCGACGCCAGATTACACGCTAATTTTCAATTCGAGTATTGGCAGCGATTTTTATGAAGGCAGCGAAGGCGATAAAGTTAATGTTTATTATTCTCCAGGACATCCTGAAAAGGCTGAGATAAATAACCCGTGGGTTAATTTTTTTAAATGGGGGTTTATCGGCATTATGGGCGTTATTTTTATCTCCGTCGGTTTATTAATCAGTATGCCCTCCTCTAAAAAGACACGCAGGAAACGGAAGTCCCGCCCATGAAAAAAATCATAATATTGCTCAGTTTACTGATACTCCTGCCTCTGACGGCAACCAGTAAGCCCTTAATTCCAATAATGAAGACACTTTTTACGGATGTTACCGGTACTGTACCAGATGCTGAAGAGATCGCGCATAAAGCCGAGCTTTTTCGCCAACAAACCGGAGTTGCACCGTTTATTGTGGTTTTACCCGACATTAATAATGAAGCCAGTCTCAGGCAAAATGGCAAAGCGATGCTGGCGCATGCGGCATCTTCAATGAGTAATGTAAAAGGAAGTGTTCTGTTACTCTTTACTACCCGCGAGCCACGGTTAATTATGATAACCAACGGCCAGGTTGAAAGCGGTCTGGACGATAAACATCTCGGCCTTCTGGTAGAAAATCACACGCTGGCTTATTTACATGCGGACCTCTGGTATCAGGGTATCAATAATGCATTGGCTGTTTTACAAGCACAGATATTAAAACAACCGACGCCACCACTGACATATTATCCGCATCCCGGACAACAGCATGAAAATGATCCACCCGGCAGTACCACGACATTAGGCCTTTTTGCCTGGGCAGTTGCATTCATCGTCTTTGCTGCATTTTTTAACTACACAACGCGCCTTTATTATGCGTTAAAATTTGCAGTGGCGATGGCTGTTGCCAATATGGGTTATCAGGCTTTATGTTTGTATATCGATAACAGCTTTGCGATTACCAGAATATCGCCACTCTGGGCAGGGCTGATTGGTGTCTGTACGTTTATTGCCGCGTTACTATGGACGAGTAAACGGTAAAAGAGGCAGTAAAGTTCGCGTGTATTATGCCGGATGCGGCGCGAACGCCTTATCCGGCCCACAAAACCCGCAAATTCAATTAATTGCGCCCCTTCACAGGCCTGACAAGCGTAGCGCATCAGGCAATTTTTCCCGCTTTATAATCCCTTCAGCAACTTTTCAACAAACTCTGGCACCACCTGGCTTGCCGGACCGTAATATTTCTCGGCAAATTCATTACCAACCTGACTCGGTTCAAGATTCAGTTCCACGGTGTGCGCGCCATGCAGTTTCGCTTCGTGAACAAACCCAGCCGCCGGATAAACATGCCCCGAAGTACCAATGGCAATGAAAATATCGGCCATCGACAACGCCATATAAATTTCATCCATGCCGAGTGGCATTTCGCCAAACCACACTACGTGCGGGCGCAAGGGTGCCGGGAACTGGCAACAATGGCATTTATCTTCTGGCGTAACGTCTCCGGTCCAGTCGAGGACCTGGCCACTTTGCGAACAACGTACTTTCAGCAATTCCCCATGCATATGAATCACATTGGTATTGCCTGCGCGTTCATGCAGGTTATCGATATTTTGCGTCACCAGCAAAAAGCGATCGCCGAGAGCATCTTGCAGTTTCGCCAGCGCAAGATGTGCAGCGTTAGGCTGAATTTCTGGCTGCTGCAACTGTCGACGACGGGCGTTATAAAACGTTTGCACCAGTTCAGGATCGCGATCAAAACCTTCCGGCGTTGCCACATCTTCAACCCGATGTTCTTCCCACAGGCCATCTGCGGCGCGAAAGGTACGAATACCTGATTCCGCAGAAATCCCTGCCCCTGTCAGTACGAGTACTCTTGGTTTTTCCATTGCTTCCGGCACCACTTTATCTCTGAAAAAAATACGCTGACGCAAACGCTCGCGCAGGCGGCGTTTATTTTTACGAAAACGACTTAACCGATGACCCCGACGCGACAGCATAGCAACCTCTGTTGATTAATCGGTTAGATGTAGGAAGGCCGCACCACGCATTCCTCCCGCATCACCGTGGCGCGCGCGTTCAATGCGCGGAACACGAGCTACAGGTAAGAGATGACGAGGCAACCTTTCCGCCAGTTGCGTTGTGATTGCCGGGAAATTCGATAAGCCACCACCAATGACGACCAGGTCAGGGTCAACAATGGTCAGGATATTTCCCAGACAAACCGCTAATAAATCCAGATAACGCTCAACGTGCGCCCTTGCCTGCTCATCGCCTTGATCATAAAGCGCAATGATCTCAGGAGCCTGCAACGGTTGATGATAATAGTGTTGATACAGCCACGCAAAACCGCGACCAGACAGATAATTTTCAATGCAGCCATGCTGACCACAGCCGCAGCGGCGTAACGGGAAATCCAGCCCCATCATGGTTAACGCATCAACCGGCAGACGCATATGGCCAAACTCGCCGGTAATATAGCTTTTACCGGTAATTGGTTTACCGTTGAAAATCAGCCCGCCGCCAACGCCGGTGCCGAGAATCAACCCCATCACCAGTGGATATTGAGTAAATTCATCATCCCATGCTTCAGAAAGGGCAAAACAGTTGGCATCGTTATCAAGGCGTACATCGCGATCAAGACGTGCGCTCAGGTCGGCACGCAGCGGTTTACCGCTGGCAGCAGGGACATTGGCGGCATACAGCGTACCATCTTCTGTTTCCGGCATACCCGGAATACCAATGCCGACAGAACCTTTACAGCCAAAACGTTGGTCAGCTTCGGCTACCAGCTCGCACACTGCATCTAAAAATGCGTCATAGCTGTCACGCGGTGTCGGCACCCGCTTTTCCCACTGCAACTGCCGACCGCTATCAAACACGCCTAGCGCAATTTTTGTTCCACCAATATCAAACCCGTAATACATTGCCGCTCCTTGTTTTAATGTACTGCCTTTACTGGCCGCTAAGGACTCGCGCAGGGTCAATATTACTGGCGCGCCGCGCCGGATACCAACTTGCCAAAAGACTCAGCAACAATGCTGTGACCAGTACGTAGAAGACGTCCAGCCAGTGCAATTCCGATGGCAGGAAGTCAATAAAATAGATATCGCTGGAGAGGAACTGATGGCCGATCAGCTTTTCAATCCACTCAATAATCGGGGTAAGTTGCAGTGAAACAACTACGCCGATAATCACACCACACAGGCTGCCGAACAGCCCTGCCAGCAATCCATACCAGACAAAGATGGCGCGGATTAAACCATCTTTCGCACCCAACGTTCTTAATACTGCGATATCGCCACTCTTGTCTTTCACCGCCATCACTAAGGTGGAGACGATGTTGAAACAGGCCACACCAATCACCAGTACCATCGCCAGATACATAATGGCGCGGATCATCTGAATATCGCGATACATATAGCCGTAAGTACCAATCCAGCTTTTAATATAAACATAGCTGTTGGTCACTTCACCCGCATCGCGTACCAGCTTATTGGCGTTGAAAACATCCGTCATTTTAAGGGCAATACCTGACACGCTGGAACCCATATCAAGATATTGCTGAGCATCGGCCAGCGGGATCATGGCAAAACTGTGATCGAGTTGACCACTCAACTGCAAAATACCGGCAACGTGCAAACGCACACGTTTTGGCTGCATCAGTTTATGCTCGGGATTCGAATTTGGGATCATAATCGACACCCAATCCCCCTGCTTCACTTTCAGCGCATCCGCCACGCCTTTGCCGATGATAATTTGCTGTTCGCCTGCTTTAAAATTGCTCCACGCATCGTCCTGGACAAACGAGGGTAATGCGCTCAAACGCTGTTCCTGTTGCGGGTTAACGCCCTTGACCTGGATTGCGCGCAGATTCGCGCCACTTTCCACCAGCCCGGTGAAATTGATATACGGCGCAGCGGCGGCAATGCCCGGCACTTTCTGCACGTTATCCAGTGCTTCCTGCCAGTTGGTCCACGGCTGATCTACCGCCTCAATTTCACCGTGCGGTACTACCGCCAGAATGCGGTTATTCAGTTCGCGTTCAAAGCCGTTCATCGCGCTTAAGCCGACGATCAATACCGCCACGCCGAGGGCAATGCCAATGGTAGAAATGACGGAGATCAACGACACCATGCCGCCGCGTCGCCGTCCGCGGCTAAAACGCAGGCCAATCAATAACGATAAAGGCATCGCCATTACTCCGCCCCCATCAGGCTCAGTTCCGCCGTCAGACGTCCATCACGCATTTCTAGTTGGCGGCTCATACGTTTCGCCAGTTGCAGGTCGTGAGTAACCACCAGGAAGGCGGTGCCCTGCAAGCGATTCAATTCCCCAAGCAACTGGAAGATGCTGTCGGCGTTACGTGCATCGAGGTTACCAGTAGGTTCATCCGCCAGTACCAGCCGCGGGTTATTGACCAGCGCACGGGCAATCGCCACACGCTGGCGTTCGCCGCCAGAAAGTTCAGATGGGCGGTGATTCGCACGATGCTCCAGCCCCACCGCTTTTAACATCTCCAGCGCACGGCTGTTGATTTCAGCGGGCTTTTTCTTGCCAATCAACAGCGGCATAGCCACGTTTTCCAGGGCGGTAAAATCCGGCAGCAGGTGGTGAAACTGATAAATAAATCCCAGCTTCTGGTTGCGCAGTTCTGCTTTCGCCGCCGAAGACAGTTTGCTCATCGGTTGACCGTTAAAGATCACATCGCCGGAGGTTGGCGTATCCAGCCCGCCTAACAGGTGCAGCAAGGTGCTTTTACCGGAACCAGAGCTGCCGACGATCGCCATCATTTCACCTTCGCCCACGCTGAAACTGACATTGTGCAGTACATCGGTTTGCACACTGCCTTCCTGATAGCGTTTGCACAGGTTGTCGCATTGCAACAGGATCTTATTCATAACGTAAAGCCTCAGCGGGTTGAGTGGCGGCAGCGCGCCAGGAAGGGTAAAGCGTAGACAGCAGCGCGATAGCCATCGCCACCAGCGCAATAACAATGACCTGTAAAGGCTCGATAGCGACCGGCAGCGCCGCGCCATCAAGCAGGACGCCGATTATCGGCATCAGATTATTCAACTGGCTGGCAAGCAGTGCGCCAAGCGCCGCTCCGAGGATCGCACCGATAATCCCGGCGCTGGCCCCTTGCACCATAAAGACCATCATGATTTGCCGCGGAGTCAGCCCCTGAGTCTGAAGAATGGCCACTTCGCCCTGCTTCTCCATCACCATCAGTCCCAGCGAGGTAATAATGTTAAACGCCGCAACGGCGACAATCAGGCTCAGCAGCAAGCCCATCATATTTTTTTCCATGCGTACGGCCTGGAACAGCTCGCCTTTACGGTCACGCCAGTCCTGCCATTTGCTGCCTTCAGGCAGTTTTTGCTGACTTAATGAGTCGACTTTCAGCGGCTCATCCAGCCACAAACGCCAGCCGGTAATATTGCCTGCCGGATAACGCATCAGACGCGAGGCATCCTCAATATTCACCAGCATTTCATAGCCATCGACTTCACTGTTGGCGGCGAAAGTGCCAATCACATTGAACAGGCGCTGACTTGGAATACGCCCCATCGGCGTGAACTGGCTAGCAGATGGCACCATCACGCGGATTTGATCACCGCGATTGACGCCCAACTGTGAGGCAAGCTGTTCACCGAGGATGACATTATATTTCCCCGGCTCGAGGTCAGTTTGTTTCACATTGACCAGATACGGCGTTAGTGGATCTTTTTGCGCCGGGTCGATACCCAGCATCACCCCGACCGCCACGCTGCGCGCGCTTTGCAGTACCACATCACCGGTAGTAATAGGTGCGACGCGATTAACGCCGTCCAGTTTGACTGCCGTTTCCGGGAGTTGCTGCGGGTTAAGAGAGCCATGCTCAGAAGAGAGAATTGCCTGTGGCATCAGGCCAAGGATGTTGTTTTGCAGCTCGCGCTCAAAGCCGTTCATCACTGACAATACTGTGACCAGCGCCATCACCCCGAGGGTAATGCCGATGGTAGAAAGCCAGGAGACGAAACGACCGAAGCGATCCGCTGCACGCCCACGCATGTAACGCAGGCCAATAAATAGAGCGACAGGTTGGTACATGAAATCCGTCTGGTTGCTGTAGCAAAGACACGAGTATATAAGCGAAAGCAGGATGGGTAAACGTCTGAACTGTAAGTGATCGTCAGGGCTAATCTGAAAAGTACCAGCAAATCAATCGGCTAAAGTGCCTCATTTTATCATCGGCCATGTGGCCTGATCTTTATCTGAAAAATAACCAAATACAGACAGATACGCATTACACCACGCGACTCGCCCCGCAGGATCAACCGCATGTTAAATAAAAAGAGCGTGTTGTCCCGATGAAACAAAAAGAGCTATGGATTAACCAGATCAAAGGGTTATGTATTTGTCTGGTGGTGATTTATCACTCGGTCATTACCTTTTATCCGCATCTGACCACTTTTCAGCATCCGTTATCGGAAGTCCTGAGCAAATGCTGGATCTATTTCAATCTTTACCTTGCACCCTTTCGTATGCCGGTTTTTTTCTTTATCTCTGGCTATTTGATTCGCCGCTATATCGACAGCGTACCGTGGGGAAATTGTCTCGATAAACGCATCTGGAACATCTTCTGGGTGCTGGCGCTTTGGGGCGTGGTGCAGTGGCTGGCGTTAAGTGCGCTGAACCAGTGGCTGGCACCTGAGCGCGATTTAAGCAATGCCTCCAATGCCGCTTATGCCGATTCCACCGGTGAGTTCCTGCACGGGATGATCACCGCCAGCACCAGCTTGTGGTATCTGTATGCGTTAATTGTCTATTTCGTGATATGTAAAATTTTTAACCCCCTGGCCCTGCCGTTATTTGTTCTGTTTGTACTGATGAGTGTGGCTGTTAATTTCGTACCCACACCGTGGTGGGGAATGAACAGTGTGATCCGCAATTTGCCTTATTACAGCCTTGGCGCATGGTTTGGCGCAACATTAATGACCTGTGTTAAAGCGGTACCGTTGCGCCGCCATCTGCTGATGGCTTCTTTGCTGACCGTTCTGGCGGTCGGTGCCTGGTTGTTTAATATCTCGCTGCTGTTGTCGCTGGTATCGATTGTGGTAATCATGAAGCTGTTTTATCAGTACGAGCAGCGTTTCGGTATGCGTTCCTCCAGCCTGCTGAATGTGATTGGCTCCAACACCATTGCTATCTATACCACCCATCGCATTCTGGTAGAAATATTCAGCTTAAGCCTGATTCCGCAAATGAACGCGGTACGCTGGTCGCCGCAAGTCGAACTGACGCTCCTGCTGATTTACCCCTTTGTCAGTTTGTTGATTTGTACTGTTGCGGGCTTGCTGGTAAGAAAACTTTCACAGCGCGCATTCAGCGATCTGTTGTTCTCCCCGCCTTCTCTGCCCGCTACCGTCAGTTACTCCCGCTAAGCCATCGCCCCAGCCGGGGCGATTCAATTTGCTAAACCATGTCGATTACGGATAATGAACAGCATTGCTTATCAGAGATATGCCCCATATGTTGAGGCATATCCTAACGAGAATCTGACAACCGTTATGCCTGAACAATATCGTTATACGCTGCCCGTCAAAGCGGGTGAGCAGCGTCTGCTGGGCGAGTTAACCGGCGCTGCCTGCGCGACGCTGGTAGCAGAAATTGCCGAACGTCACGCCGGTCCGGTGGTACTCATTGCACCAGATATGCAAAATGCTCTGCGTTTGCATGATGAAATCAGCCAGTTCACCGATCAGATGGTGATGAATCTGGCGGACTGGGAAACCCTCCCTTACGACAGTTTTTCGCCTCATCAGGACATTATCTCCTCGCGTCTTTCCACCCTTTACCAGTTACCATCGATGCAGCGTGGCGTACTGATTGTTCCGGTGAATACGCTTATGCAGCGCGTTTGCCCGCACAGCTTTCTCCACGGTCATGCGCTGGTGATGAAAAAAGGTCAGCGCCTGTCACGAGATGCATTACGAACCCAACTGGACAGCGCCGGTTATCGCCATGTTGACCAGGTGATGGAGCACGGCGAATACGCCACGCGCGGCGCGTTGTTGGATCTCTTCCCGATGGGGAGTGAGCTGCCTTATCGTCTTGATTTCTTTGATGATGAAATCGACAGCCTGCGGGTGTTTGACGTCGATAGCCAGCGCACGCTGGAGGAAGTAGAAGCGATCAATCTGTTGCCCGCGCACGAATTTCCGACCGATAAAGCGGCAATTGAACTGTTCCGCAGCCAGTGGCGTGATACCTTCGAAGTGAAGCGCGACCCGGAACATATTTATCAGCAAGTGAGTAAAGGCACATTACCTGCCGGGATCGAGTACTGGCAGCCGCTATTCTTCAGCGAACCGCTGCCGCCACTGTTCAGTTATTTCCCTGCCAATACGCTGTTGGTGAATACTGGCGATCTGGAAAACAGTGCCGAACGTTTCCAGGCTGACACGCTCGCGCGTTTTGAGAATCGCGGCATCGACCCAATGCGCCCACTGTTGCCACCACAATCGCTCTGGCTGCGGGTGGATGAGCTCTTCTCAGAGCTGAAAAACTGGCCCCGTGTGCAGCTAAAAACTGAACATTTACCGACAAAAGCAGCGAATGCCAATTTAGGTTTCCAGAAACTGCCAGACCTGGCCATTCAGGCACAACAAAAAGCGCCGCTGGATGCGCTGCGTAAGTTCCTCGAGTCTTTCGACGGTCCGGTGGTGTTCTCGGTAGAAAGTGAAGGCCGCCGTGAAGCGTTGGGTGAACTGCTCGCGCGAATTAAAATTGCTCCGCAACGCATTATGCGTCTTGATGAAGCCAGCGACCGTGGGCGTTATCTGATGATTGGCGCTGCAGAGCATGGTTTTGTCGATACGGTACGTAATCTGGCGCTGATTTGCGAAAGCGATCTGCTCGGTGAACGCGTTGCCCGTCGTCGTCAGGATTCTCGCCGCGCCATCAACCCCGATACACTGATCCGTAACCTTGCGGAGCTGCATATTGGTCAGCCGGTGGTCCATCTGGAGCACGGCGTCGGTCGTTATGCCGGAATGACCACGCTCGAAGCTGGAGGCATTACTGGCGAGTATTTGATGCTCACCTATGCCAACGACGCCAAACTGTATGTTCCGGTGTCGTCACTGCATCTGATTAGCCGTTACGCGGGTGGCGCAGAAGAAAACGCACCACTGCATAAACTTGGTGGCGATGCCTGGTCACGCGCGCGGCAGAAAGCGGCGGAAAAAGTGCGTGATGTGGCGGCGGAATTGCTGGATATCTACGCGCAACGCGCCGCCAAAGAGGGCTTCGCGTTTAAACACGATCGCGAGCAGTATCAGTTGTTCTGCGACAGCTTCCCGTTTGAAACCACGCCGGATCAGGCGCAGGCCATTAATGCGGTGCTTAGTGACATGTGTCAGCCGCTGGCAATGGATCGTCTGGTGTGCGGCGATGTTGGCTTTGGTAAAACAGAAGTGGCGATGCGCGCCGCTTTCATGGCGGTAGATAACCACAAACAGGTGGCGGTGCTGGTGCCTACCACCCTTCTCGCGCAGCAGCATTACGACAACTTCCGCGACCGTTTCGCCAACTGGCCGGTACGTATCGAAATGATCTCCCGTTTCCGCAGCGCCAAAGAGCAGACGCAAATCCTTGCGGAAGTGGCGGAAGGGAAAATTGATATTCTGATCGGTACGCACAAACTGCTGCAAAGTGACGTCAAGTTTAAAGATTTAGGCCTGCTGATTGTCGATGAAGAACACCGCTTCGGGGTGCGTCATAAAGAGCGCATTAAAGCGATGCGCGCGAACGTGGATATTCTGACGCTTACCGCAACGCCGATCCCACGTACGCTGAATATGGCAATGAGCGGAATGCGCGATCTGTCGATTATCGCCACGCCGCCCGCCCGTCGTCTGGCAGTTAAAACCTTTGTCCGTGAGTATGACAGTCTGGTGGTCCGGGAGGCGATCCTGCGTGAAATTTTGCGCGGAGGACAGGTTTATTATCTCTACAATGATGTGGAAAACATCCAGAAAGCCGCCGAACGGCTGGCAGAACTGGTACCTGAAGCGCGGATTGCTATCGGTCACGGGCAAATGCGTGAGCGCGAACTGGAACGGGTGATGAATGATTTCCATCATCAACGTTTCAACGTGCTGGTTTGTACCACCATTATCGAAACCGGGATCGACATTCCTACCGCCAACACCATTATCATTGAACGCGCGGATCACTTCGGTCTGGCACAGTTGCACCAGTTGCGCGGTCGCGTCGGGCGTTCGCACCACCAGGCATATGCATGGCTGCTGACGCCGCATCCAAAAGCGATGACTACCGATGCGCAAAAACGTCTTGAAGCGATTGCCTCGCTGGAAGATCTCGGTGCAGGTTTTGCGCTGGCAACGCACGATCTGGAGATCCGCGGCGCGGGTGAACTGCTTGGCGAAGAACAAAGCGGCTCAATGGAAACCATCGGTTTCTCGCTGTATATGGAGTTGCTGGAAAACGCCGTCGATGCGCTGAAAGCCGGACGCGAGCCGTCGCTGGAAGATCTCACCAGCCAGCAAACAGAAGTCGAGCTGCGGATGCCGTCGCTATTGCCAGATGATTTCATCCCTGACGTGAACACGCGTCTGTCGTTCTACAAACGTATTGCCAGCGCCAAAACGGAAAACGAACTGGAAGAGATCAAAGTCGAGCTTATCGATCGCTTCGGCCTGCTGCCGGATCCGGCGCGTACCCTGCTGGATATTGCCCGTCTGCGCCAGCAAGCGCAGAAACTGGGGATCAGGAAGCTGGAAGGTAATGAGAAAGGCGGCGTGATCGAATTTGCCGAGAAGAATCACGTTAATCCGGCCTGGTTGATTGGTTTGCTGCAAAAACAGCCGCAGCATTACCGCCTTGATGGTCCGACGCGTCTGAAGTTTATTCAGGATTTGAGCGAGCGGAAAACGCGTATCGAATGGGTACGCCAGTTTATGCGTGAACTGGAAGAGAACGCGATCGCTTAATGGTAAATCGGGGGCGTTTCTGCGCCCCCATCTGCAATATTTACAAATTCTTTGCACTTCCCTGCATTATCCGACACTGTCACCCTCCATAATTCAGACTTACCTTTTTATTACAATAACCTTATATTTATTATGGACTTTGGTGATGATCAAAACGCGTTTTTCTCGCTGGCTAACATTTTTTACGTTCGCCGCTGCCGTGGCGCTGGCGCTACCGGCAAAAGCCAACACCTGGCCGCTGCCGTCAGCAGGCAGTCGTCTGGTTGGTGAAAACAAATTTCATGTTGTGGAAAATGACGGTGGTTCTCTGGAAGCCATCGCCAAAAAATATAACGTCGGCTTTCTCGCTCTGTTACAGGCTAACCCCGGCGTTGATCCTTACGTACCGCGCGCGGGTAGCGTGTTAACGATCCCGTTGCAAACCCTACTTCCAGACGCGCCGCGCGAAGGCATTGTGATCAACATTGCGGAGCTGCGTCTCTATTATTATCCGCCGGGAAAAAATTCGGTAACCGTATATCCCATCGGCATTGGTCAATTAGGTGGTGACACGCTGACACCGACAATGGTGACCACCGTTTCTGACAAGCGTGCAAACCCAACCTGGACGCCAACGGCAAACATTCGCGCGCGGTATAAGGCACAGGGAATTGAGTTGCCTGCGGTAGTTCCGGCTGGACCGGATAACCCAATGGGCCATCATGCGATTCGTCTGGCGGCCTATGGCGGCGTTTATTTGCTTCACGGTACGAACGCTGATTTCGGCATTGGCATGCGGGTAAGTTCTGGCTGTATTCGTCTGCGGGATGACGATATCAAAACACTCTTTAGCCAGGTCACCCCAGGCACCAAAGTGAATATCATCAACACCCCGATTAAAGTCTCTGCCGAACCAAACGGTGCGCGTCTGGTTGAAGTACATCAGCCGCTGTCAGAGAAGATTGATGACGATCCGCAGCTGCTGCCAATTACGCTGAATAGCGCAATGCAATCATTTAAAGATGCAGCACAAACTGACGCTGAAGTGATGCAACATGTGATGGATGTCCGTTCCGGGATGCCGGTGGATGTCCGCCGTCATCAAGTGAGCCCACAAACTCTGTAAAGCTCGGATAAAAAAATCCCCGCGACACGGCATGTCGCGGGGAAAAAAACAAGCAGTAGCAGGCATTAATGAGGGTTAATGCTTATTTATAAATTACTGCTGTTCCATGGAGGGTATTCGGACCGGTTACAGAAGTAATACGGAAAGATTTTGCGCCCATCTCATCCGCTTTTTGCGCCAGCTGCTCTTCCAGCGATCCCAGATTTGTCCCCGCGTTAGCACTGATAGTACCGACTTTTTGTTGGCCTTCTGGCGTTGACTGAACTTCGACAGCCGCAAAGCTGGCAAATGACATGGAGCTTAAAATCGCCGCAGCGATGAGGGTTTTTACGTTTTTCATAATAGTGGCCTTATGCAGATGAATGACGTCGCAAGCAATTACTTAACGATCGATAACTAAATGATAGATGTGATCTGGATCACATACAAGATATTTTTTATAACAATCATTAATTAATTTAAAAACCTTTAAATTTCAGTTAAATAGAAAGCGATTATTTTTATGGTTTCTGGACTGGTGAACGGAGGTGATTATTTTTATAATAACCTTTCATTCACAGTCACCAGGTACAACGGCATCATGGCAACTGACTCAACACAATGTGTAAAAAAAAGCCGTGGCCGCCCAAAAGTGTTCGACAGGGATGCCGCGCTTGATAAGGCCATGAAATTGTTCTGGCAGCACGGTTATGAAGCGACTTCTCTTGCGGACCTCGTTGAAGCGACCGGAGCTAAAGCGCCCACGCTATACGCGGAATTTACCAACAAAGAGGGGTTATTCCGCGCCGTACTCGACCACTATATCGATCGTTTTGCCGCCAAGCATGAAGCACAGCTGTTTTGTGAAGAGAAAAGCGTGGAGTCTGCGCTGGCTGACTATTTTGCTGCCATCGCCAACTGCTTTACCAGCAAAGACACTCCGGCTGGCTGCTTCATGATCAACAACTGCACCACCCTCTCCCCGGATTCAGGAGATATCGCCAATACGCTGAAATCACGCCATGCGATGCAAGAGCGCACTTTGCAGCAGTTTTTATGTCAACGACAAGCGCGCGGGGAAATCCCGACCCACTGTGACGTGACGCATCTGGCAGAATTCCTTAATTGTATTATTCAGGGGATGTCGATCAGCGCACGCGAAGGTGCATCACTGGAAAAACTGATGCAGATTGCCCGAACGACTTTGCGTTTATGGCCGGAACTGCTGAAATAGGTCGCAAAAAAAGCCCCTCAGCCTGAGCGAATGAGGGGCTAAATTGCAGAGTACAGCCTTGTTATACTTTGTTATTCAAAATCAGCTGCCCGTTGCTATCTAGCGGGATCTGCGTACCCGGATCGCGGTCCATGCGGATTTTGCCCTGCTGATCGCCAATCTTATAGGTCACATCATAACCGAGCATTTTTTCTGACTTGTCATACACCGTTTTACAACGCTGTTGCGTAGTCGTGTAAGTATCGCTTTCCTGGAGAGAGCCCTGGATCTGGTTACCTGCATATCCACCCCCCAGCGCCCCCACAACAGTGGCGACATCTTTACCGCGACCACCTCCAAACTGATGCCCAATCACGCCGCCAGCAACAGCGCCGAGCACCGACCCGGTAATGCGATTTTCATCCTGCACCGGTCGACGATGGGTCACTGTAACGTTGCGACACTCCTGACGCGGTGTTTTAACCGTTTCCTTGATTGGGGTTGCAGAAACAACCTGAGCGTATTGCGGGCCACGTTCAAACACGTTCAGACTGGCCACTGCCGCTACGCCCAGCGCAGCTGCGACACCAATCCCGATACCCGCCAACATTGACTTATTCACGGGAACACCTCCTTCTTTGTAGTTATGCCAATCATGCAAGCGAAGGAGAAAAGCAGCTATCAGACAGAAGATGAAAAGCGCGGGAATGGCTGGAAATACTCAGGGATTCGGAGGAGTCTGAAGGAATGCCTGATGCGACGCTTAACGCGTCTTATCAGGCCTACCGCTCGTACCATTTGTCCAGGGCGGATAAGGCGTTTATGCCCCATCCGCCAGTACAAGTCGATTAATGCAACTTCAAACGTGGACGGATAACGCGGTTAATACTCCCCACCAGCATCATTAATCCGGTTTTAAAGTAACCATGCAGCGCAATCTGGTGCATTCGGTACAGCGAGATGTATACAAAGCGCGCAATTCGTCCTTCAATCATCATTGAGCCGCGCGTCAGGTTACCCATCAGGCTACCGACTGTGGAAAAGTTCGACAGCGATACCAGCGAACCGTGATCTTTATACTGATAATTTTTCAGCGGCTTACCGTTCATCTGCGCCAGAATGTTGTTCATTGCGCAGGTTGCCATCTGATGTGCGGCCTGAGCGCGCGGCGGAACAAAGCCCCCTTCCGGACGCGGGCATGACGCGCAGTCGCCAATAGCGTATATGTCTGGATCGCGAGTGGTTTGCAGCGTCGGTTCCACCACCAGCTGGTTGATACGGTTGGTTTCAAGACCACCGATATCTTTCAGGAAGTCTGGCGCTTTGATCCCGGCTGCCCACACCATCAGATCAGCCTCAATATATTCGCCATCTTTAGTGTGCAGGCCGCCTTCATCAGCACTGGTGACCATGGTTTGCGTCAGCACGCGAACGCCAAGTTTCGTTAACTCACTATGGGCCGCAGCAGAGATACGTGGCGGCAATGCAGGCAAAATACGTTCGCCCGCTTCTACCAGCGTTACGTTCAGGGCTTCGTTGGTCAGACCTTTATAACCGTAACTGTGCAGTTGCTTGACCGCGTTGTGCAATTCAGCGGAGAGTTCTACACCCGTCGCGCCGCCGCCGACAATCGCAATGTTTACTTTGCCATTCGCGCCCAGGTTGGCGGAGTATTTCAGGAACAGATTCAGCATCTCCTGGTGGAAGCGACGCGCCTGGTGCGGGTTATCGAGGAAAATGCAGTTCTCTTTGACACCTGGTGTATTGAAATCGTTAGAGGTGCTACCCAGCGCCATTACCAGGGTGTCATAGGCGATTTTACGTTCCGGAACCAGCAGTTCACCTTTCTCGTCGCGCAGTTCTGCAATAGTGATTGTTTTCGCTTCACGATCAATATCAATTACGGAACCCAGCTGGAACTGGAAACCATGATTGCGCGCATGGGCCAGATAGCTCAACGCATCGACGCCTTCATCAAGCGAGCCAGTCGCCACTTCGTGCAGCAGCGGTTTCCACAAGTGGCTGTGGTTACGATCGACCAGCGTAATTTTGGCTTTTTTCTTGCGTCCCAGCTTATGCCCCAGCTGTGTTGCCATTTCCAGCCCACCAGCACCGCCGCCGACAATCACAATTTTTTTCAATGGCGTAGTCAACGTGACCCCCTTAAATTTATTAACCAATTGTTAATTAATGGTTATTAACATAGCTCTTAATTAACAACAGGTTATAGCAATGAAAATGTTCTTCGCTATTGAGAATAACATGAATGGTGCATTGGTCATACCAAAATTGATGTTAATCAAGTTTTGTTGCTGAAAAGATAGGCGACTTTACCGGGTGAGATCAAAAAACAGAGTTTGTTGTTCATTATTTGAGCTGATTTGTGAGAATGATATAGAGTGAGGTGTGTATGGAGGGCGTTCGGTAGGCCTGATAAGAGGCGCATCAGGCATTGATGCTCGACTGTCGGATGCGGCGGAACGCCTTATCCAACCCACAGAATCAGGAGCGCATCAGGTACCGGCAAGGTTACCTGATGCGACGAGGGCATTTACCCGAGGGTTTTGAACGCTTTAATGCGCTGTAAATGCGGGGAGATATTCTTGAATTTGTGCGTCTGCTCTTCGTCCCAGACAATCTCGTAATAATGATGCAACTCTTCAGATGTCCGCTGGCTGTTAAGCGCTTCATCATTACGCGACAAAATCACCAGGCAACGATCGCGATTCTTCTCACGGAAGTTGGTCACACACTTAGTGGCAATATCGGCATACTCTTCCGGGCGATCAATCTTCCCTTCCATGTTCTCATAAGGGAACAAATTGGGGTTGAAGATCACCTGGCGGATATCACAGAGAAAACCAATCCGCTCAGCCCAATAACCGCCCAGACCAACACCACAAATGAGCGGGCGCTCGTCGACGTTCAGTTGCAACATTTTGTCCACTTCTTTGAGCAAATGCTGCATATCATGTTTTGGATGCCGCGTACTGTAGCTTATTAGCCGTACATCCGGGTCAATAAACTGCAATTGTAAGACTTTCTCGTGGTTACCCGGACTGTTAGAGTCAAAACCGTGCAAATAGATAATCATCGCTTCCTCACATAAGCCAGGGTTAATGACCTGCCTTCTCTTCCTGCCAGCGTTCATGTAACTGATTCAGACGGGCGCTGATCGCTTTCCAGCGAGCCGAGTCCATCAGTTCCTGTCGCGAAAATGAACCTTTATGATACAAACGTGTAACACGTTCTGCCTTGATCGGTGACAGATTATCTAACACGCTGACGGCCCCTTTACGATTATTGCAGACCAGGATCATATCGCAACCTGCATCCAGTGATGCCTGTCCACGCTCGGCATAACTGCCCATAATCGCTGCGCCTTCCATCGATAAATCGTCAGAGAAAATCACGCCGTCAAAACCCAATTCCTGACGCAAAACGGTTTTCAGCCAGTAGGGAGAACCGCTCGCCGGACGCGGATCAACATCACTGTAGATCACATGCGCAGGCATAATGGCGTCGAGTTTATTTTCGCGGATTAAGGAACTGAAGACCGACATATCTTTAGCGCGAATCTCCGCTTGCGGACGTGGGTCGCACGGTGTTTCTTTGTGTGAGTCTGCCGTTACTGCACCGTGACCTGGGAAGTGTTTCCCGGTAGTTTTCATTCCGGCTTCATGCATACCATCAATAAACCGGCTGGCAATTGCCAGGGCTTTTTGTGGATCGGCATGATAAGAACGCTCGCCAATCGCCGCGCTGATATGCCCGACGTCCAGCACTGGCGCAAAGCTGATATCAATATCCATAGCAATCATTTCGCTGGCCATCAACCAACCTGCCTCTTGCGCCAGTTTTCCGCCTTCTTCCATTCCCAACAGCGCAGCGAATGATTGTGCCGCTGGCAAGCGGGTAAAACCTTCACGAAAACGCTGCACGCGTCCACCTTCCTGATCTACCGCCACCACCAGATGATTTCGCGATGCTGCGCGGATCTGGCGCACCAGTTCACGTAACTGGGCAGGATCATGATAGTTTCGCGTAAAGAGAATCAGCCCTCCCACCAGCGGATGCGCCAGTATTTCACGCTCTTCCGCGTCCAGTTCGTAACCTTCGACATCCAACATTACTGGACCCACACTGCTCTCCTTATTGTTTTATTAATAGCTGCCGCCAGGTGTCATCGGCCAGCCTGATAAATTGTTGATCGCCGGTTTGTCGCCAGCGGTACTCAAACCACCCTGCTTTGAGCATCAGCAGCCAGGGAAACCATCGCCTGACCTGACGCCATAATTGCGCCGGATAAATCTTCGCGCGAGTGGCATAGTCATTGACCAATTGCCGATGCTGGTCAGTATTTTCCACCCACACCGCCGCCAGTTCCAGCGCGATATCACCATCTCCGGCATACTCCCAGTCGATGAGTTTTAACCCTGACGCGCTATGCACTAAATTTCCGGCGTGGACATCCATATGCAATGGACTTAAGCGTAAAAGCCGTGGTTCCCGCGCTTTGCGCAGACGTTTTAACATTCGCAGCCAACCCACTGTCCGCCGCGCCGGATCGCTTTGCTGCCAGTACAGTTCCAGTAACGGCAACAGCGTTATTCGCCAGCCAAAACGCGGTTGTTGATGTAGATAATACAGCAAGCCTGCCAGTTCGTTGGTATCCGGCAAATACGTTTTTACCTCGCCGGGCAGATAGTCAACCACCATCCAGTCACGGAGATATAAATGCGGCTTCGGTGCAATGCATGCGGGTAGTTGTGATAAAGCCCGATACTGGCGCAAGAACGCGGACTGCGGCGCATCAGGATCGTGCGGCTGACGCACAACAAAACGCTGGCCCTGATGTTCAATGAGAAAACTCCCGCCACTAAGCCCACTATTAAACGTCGTGACGGGATGAAACTGCGGGAAAAAGCGCGACAGCAATTCGTCGCGCGTGAGGGGATTATTGCTGCGAAACGGCACCTTTACCTGACCAGATAATTTCGCCCGTCTGCACCAGCATCAGCTGCATTTGTAGGGTCGGAGCGTTAACGTTGCCAGAGGCGCTGGAGTACAGCACGTAATGAGCGCCAACATTGCGGGCAATGCCTATGGCTTTACTACGGGTGCCTAAACTGTCCTGCGGCGACAAACCTAATTGTTGCTTAGCCATCGATAGCTGCTGGGCGGAAACCAGGGTAAATTTACCGTTATTAGCCAGCGCATTTCGCAGCGTTTCGGTCGCTTCTGCGGCATTCAACGAACCGTTAGTACGGTTGTTAACGCTATCAACCAGCAGGACGCTACCCGCAGTCACGCCATCAGCCCCAAGCATCTTACTGACCATCGGCTGCATTGCGCCATTCCAGTCATAATGGCGAATATGCGGCGCAGGCGGTGCAGTTTGATCTTCGTGCTCAATTGGGCCTGGCTGCTGCGGTATCGTCGGCACCGATGGCACTGTGGGGACAGGCTGTTGTGGCTCGGTTGGTTGTTCCGGCGCTGGTTTCACTTCTTCTACCGGTGCAGGTTCACGTTGCCCCACACACCCGGCAAGAAACATCGCCAGCGCGGTAATCAAGGCGTAGCGACTCATTTTTGTCATCAAGATTCACCCCTTACAAATATAGATAAAGTCTGACTTTGTGCGCCCCCAGAAAATTGGCGCTGCCGTACAGCGTGACCGCCGAATGTGCGGGAATGGTAACGCTGCGTGGCCTTTCCAGAGGATGCATCTCCAGCCCTCTGGCGTCATACCAGTAAAAACGATAATGAACGGTAACGGGTTCTTGCCTTTCGTTATAAAGCGTTGAGGATGCTGAAGGTTGAATATCAGATGTCGAAAGGACGGGCTTTTCTGCACTGATGCCCGCAGCCAATAAAGATGACTCCATCACCAGCGATTGCTCATCATTCACCGGAATTTCCGGATGTGAACGACAGCCCACCAGCACTAACAACGCCAGAGACACCAGCCCAAAGCATCCTTTTCTCATCGTTACAGACCTTTATGCGCCAGCATTGGTCCCAGCGGACGGCCACCCAACAAGTGCATATGGATGTGGTAAACCTCTTGTCCGCCATGGCGGTTGGTGTTCATGATCAGACGATAGCCATCTTCGGCAATACCTTCTTGCTCAGCAATTTTTGCCGCTACGGTGATCATGCGTCCCAGCGCCTGCTCATGCTCAGCTGACACGTCGTTCACAGTCGGAATGAGGATATTCGGAATGATCAGAATATGCGTTGGCGCTTGCGGCGAAATATCGCGAAACGCCGTTACCAGATCATCCTGGTAGACGATATCGGAGGGGATCTCACGACGAATAATTTTGCTGAATATAGTTTCTTCTGCCACGACATTTTCCTTTTTCAAATAGCCATGCGTTGCGCCATGCTACGCCGCGCCACACTGCGAGTATAGAGTATGGTCGAGTTAAACCTGCTCTTTCAACCTTAACTCACGATTTCTTAAGCAAAAAACCGTTTTGCTGCCGTATATATCGCCATTATTCCCATTTCTGCCTGCGAATGCGCTGAAAAGACATTTTCTGTTTGGTTTACACACCAAATATGAATGCGTATATTTCTCATTTGCATTTACATACAAAATTATTCGCACACTAAATATAACCGCTCATCACCCTGCTCCGGCATGAGCCTGACGCCAACATAAACCAAGAGATTTCAAATGCTTTCGACACAATTTAACAGGGATAATCAACATCAAGCCATCATCAAACCGTCACTCCTTGCCGGTTGCATAGCACTGGCACTATTACCTTCCGCCGCTTTTGCTGCACCAGCCACTGAAGAAACGGTGATTGTTGAGGGTTCAGCCACAGCCCCAGATGATGGCGAAAATGATTACAACGTAACGTCTACCTCTGCGGGTACAAAAATGCAGATGACTCAACGTGATATTCCTCAGTCGGTCACTATTGTTAGCCAGCAGCGGATGGAAGATCAGCAGTTACAAACGCTGGGCGAAGTGATGGAAAACACGCTGGGGATCAGCAAAAGTCAGGCGGATTCCGATCGTGCTCTTTATTATTCCCGCGGATTCCAGATCGATAACTATATGGTTGATGGTATCCCCACCTATTTTGAATCGCGCTGGAATCTGGGCGACGCACTTTCTGATATGGCACTGTTTGAACGCGTAGAAGTAGTGCGTGGCGCGACAGGCCTCATGACCGGGACGGGTAATCCATCTGCGGCAATTAATATGGTTCGAAAACACGCGACCAGTCGTGAATTTAAAGGCGATGTCTCGGCGGAATACGGTAGCTGGAACAAAGAACGGTATGTGGCGGATTTACAAAGCCCACTCACCGAAGACGGTAAAATCCGCGCACGAATTGTCGGCGGCTACCAGAATAACGACTCATGGCTGGACCGCTACAACAGTGAAAAGACCTTCTTCTCCGGCATTGTCGATGCTGATTTAGGCGATCTTACGATGCTTTCAGCCGGTTACGAATATCAGCGTATTGATGTTAATAGCCCAACCTGGGGCGGTTTACCGCGCTGGAATACTGATGGCAGCAGCAACAGTTACGATCGCGCACGCAGTACCGCACCTGACTGGGCGTACAACGATAAAGAGATCAACAAGGTCTTTATGACCCTGAAGCAGCGGTTTGCTGATACCTGGCAAGCGACGCTGAATGCCACCCACTCTGAAGTCGAATTTGACAGCAAAATGATGTATGTCGATGCCTATGTAAACAAAGCGGATGGTATGCTGGTTGGGCCATACAGTAATTATGGCCCTGGTTTTGATTATGTCGGAGGCACCGGTTGGAACAGCGGCAAACGTAAAGTTGATGCGCTGGATCTGTTCGCTGACGGTAGTTATGAATTGTTTGGTCGTCAGCACAATTTAATGTTTGGTGGCAGTTACAGCAAACAAAACAATCGTTACTTCAGTTCATGGGCCAACATTTTCCCGGATGAAATTGGCAGTTTCTACAACTTTAATGGCAATTTCCCACAAACCGACAGGTCACCACAGAGTCTGGCGCAGGACGATACCACACATATGAAATCGTTATATGCTGCCACTCGTGTCACCCTTGCCGATCCGCTGCATCTGATCCTCGGCGCACGTTATACCAAGTGGCGGGTTGATACGCTGACTTACAGCATGGAGAAAAACCACACCACGCCTTATGCTGGACTGGTGTTTGACATCAATGATAACTGGTCGACCTACGCCAGCTATACCTCTATTTTTCAGCCGCAAAATGATCGTGACAGTTCAGGCAAATATCTGGCACCAATCACCGGTAACAACTACGAGCTGGGTCTGAAATCGGACTGGATGAATAGCCGTCTGACCACCACGTTAGCCATCTTCCGTATTGAGCAGGATAATGTCGCTCAGTCCACCGGTACACCTATCCCCGGCAGCAACGGCGAAACCGCCTATAAAGCGGTGGATGGGACAGTCAGTAAAGGTGTGGAATTTGAACTCAACGGCGCAATTACCGACAACTGGCAGCTGACGTTTGGCGCAACGCGCTATATTGCAGAGGATAACGAAGGAAACGCCGTTAATCCTAATCTGCCACGCACCACGGTTAAAATGTTCACCAGCTATCGGTTGCCTGTCATGCCAGAGTTGACGGTCGGCGGTGGTGTTAACTGGCAAAATCGCGTGTATACCGACACCGTGACACCGTATGGCACCTTCCGCGCCGAGCAAGGTAGCTACGCGCTGGTGGATCTCTTCACCCGCTACCAGGTGACGAAAAACTTCTCGTTACAGGGGAACGTCAATAACCTGTTCGACAAAACCTACGATACCAACGTGGAAGGTTCTATTGTCTACGGCGCACCGCGTAATTTAAGCATTACCGGCACGTATCAATTCTGAATAACGCCTGTAAAAAAGGCAGCCATCTGGCTGCCTTAGTCTCCCCAACGTCTTACGGATTAGTGGTTACGGATGTACTCATCCATCTCGGTTTTCAGGTTATCGGATTTAGTACCGAAAATCGCCTGAACACCAGAACCAGCAACCACTACGCCCGCTGCGCCCAGTTTCTTCAGGCCAGCCTGATCCACTTTAGACACATCAGCAACGCTGACGCGCAGACGGGTAATACATGCGTCGAGGTTAGTAATGTTTTCTTTACCACCAAATGCAGCAACCAGAGCCGGTGCCATTTCGCTGGTACCTGTCGCTTTTGCGTCTTCAGTCGCGTCTTCACGACCCGGCGTTTTCAGATCCAGTGCTTTAATCAGCACGCGGAAGATGGTGTAGTAAACAATGGCATAACCGATACCGACGATCGGGAACAGCCACAGTTTGCTGCTGTTACCAGACAGAACGATGAAGTCGATCAGACCGTGCGAGAACGACGTACCGTCACGCATCCCCAGAAGAATACAGATTGGGAATGCCAGGCCTGCCAGAATCGCGTGGATGATGTACAGGATCGGCGCAACGAACATGAAGGAGAACTCGATCGGCTCGGTGATACCGGTCAGGAACGAGGTCAGCGCCGCGGAGATCATAATACCGCCCACTTTCGCGCGGTTTTCTGGTTTAGCAGAGTGCCAGATAGCAATTGCGGCAGCTGGCAGACCGTACATTTTGAACAGGAAGCCACCAGACAGTTTACCCGCAGTCGGGTCACCCGCCATATAACGCGGAATGTCGCCGTGGAAAACCTGACCTGCTGCGTTGGTGTATTCACCAATCTGCATCTGGAAAGGTACGTTCCAGATGTGGTGCAGACCAAACGGTACCAGGCAACGTTCGATGAAACCGTAAATGCCAAACGCAACTACCGGGTTCTGGTAAGCAGCCCACTGAGAGAAGGTCTGGATTGCAGAGCCAATAGGCGGCCAAATGAAGGACAGCACAACGCCAGTAAAGATGGCAGTCAGGCCTGAAATGATCGGCACAAAGCGTTTACCGGCAAAGAAGCCAAGATACTCAGGCAGCTTAATACGGTAGAAACGGTTAAACATGTACGCTGCGATCGCACCGGAGATAATCCCCCCGAGTACGCCAGTATCCGCCAGGTGTTTAGAGGCGATTTCTTCAGCAGGTAAATGCAGTACCAGTGGCGCAACCACGGCCATGGTTTTAACCATGATGCCATAGGCAACAACTGCGGCCAGCGCGGATACGCCATCGTTATTGGTAAAGCCGAGGGCGACACCGATCGCAAAAATCAGTGGCATGTTTGCAAAGACGGAACCGCCTGCTTCTGCCATAACATGCGATACAACGGCGGGCAGCCAGCTGAAATTCGCGGAACCGACGCCCAGCAGAATACCTGCGATAGGCAGTACGGATACCGGCAGCATCAGCGATTTACCGACCTTTTGCAGGTTAGCAAATGCATTCTTAAACATAATTGAGAGTGCTCCTGAGTATGGGTGCTTTTTTTACGTTCTCACGCGTGGCAAGGGGGGAGTGCCTCGCCGTGTACAGGGCATCTAAGCGCCCTTTATTTATTACACAGAGTAAAATAATTCAGTGCCGATTTGTTTGACGGCTATCACGTTTCAACTTCAGATCATTGGAGAAGTTGCACATTTTGACAAAACATATGTCACAATATTTCAAACGTGGTTATTCACCGCCCGATTTTCGGCGGTGAACTTTACTCGTTTTAGCCATTAATTACGAGCTTTAAAAAAACTCATTCAACGGATGGATTGAAGGCGGGAAGCATCGATGTGAAACAGACGGGCGAAGTTATCGGTGGTTACCTGCGCCAGTTCTTCAACGGCAACACCTTTCAACACAGCCATGTATTCTGCAACGTCACGAACCATCGCAGGTTGATTCTCTTTTCCTCGATGCGGTACTGGCGCAAGGTAAGGTGAGTCAGTTTCCACCAGTAACCGATCCAGGGGGACATAACGCGCAGCATCGCGCAGTTGCTCCGCATTACGGAAGGTCACAATGCCGGAAAAGGAGATGTAAAATCCGAGATCCAGTAATTTACCCGCCGTTTCTCTGTCCTCTGTAAAACAGTGTAGTACGCCACCGCAATCCGTCACTTTTTCTTCGCGCAGAATTGCCAGCGTATCGGCGCGGGCGTCACGGGTGTGGACGATAACCGGCTTGTTCAGTTCACGACCAATCTGGATATGATGGATGAAGGACTCTTGCTGACGTACTTTAGTTTCCGGCGTGTAATAATAATCCAGCCCGGTTTCACCCAGCGCTACAACGCCCTCTTCTGCCGCCAGACGACGTAAATCTTCTACATCGTAGGGATCATTCTGGTTGAGTGGATGCACGCCACAAGAAAATACGACGTTGTCGCGTTCGCCTACCAGATCCCGCATGTGTAAATAACCCGGTAATGTTGTGGCGACTGCCAGACAAAATTTCACATCGCGTGCGGCGGCTTTCGCCAGAACGTCATCCACGTCCTTATGCAAAGATTCATAATCCAGACCATCGAGATGGCAGTGTGAGTCGACTAAAAACATGATGTCTCTCTTAAAGATGAGGAACCGGTAGCACAACGCCCGGTTGCAGGTAATGCTCAATACGCAGTAAAAGATCGGTGATGAGAAGCTCGCGGTTGATACCTGTGACAGACATTAACTGTTCACGAATGTGGCAAACATCCCCCAGTATAGCCTGCAGGCGCGAGGGAGAAAGATGGTTTGCCAGTTCGACGACCAGCCCCGGCACATCAACATTGGTCACGTGCGCAGCGCCATAATGGCGTTTTAGCGCATCCATCAGCAACGTTGCCAGCCAGTGTAAACGCGCCGGAGCTTGTTCATTATTAAGGGCCGCTAGCAGCGAATACCAGTCGCCCGATTGCACGCCATATGCCAGCGCCTGACACAATGTTTCACGAGCCTGCCAGTTATCTCCCTGAAACAACGCCAGTGCCGCCCCAGGCGAACCGGCGCTTAAGCGCAATGCGGCAAGTAGTGCATCCTGTGACATTGTCACTTCGCGTGAAAGCCAGGTCACGGCGTACTGTTCCGGCGGCGGCGCAAGGTAATGTAACCGACAACGACTACGTAATGTTGCCAGTAAACGTTCTGGCTCGCGGGTAGCAAGGAAAAACCACGTCTCTGCTGGTGGCTCTTCAAGCGTTTTCAGCAATGCGTTAGCCGCGGCGTCGGTTAGTAAGGCAGCATCGGTTACCCAGACAACTTTCGCACCACCTAAGCGTGCGTGCTCATTCAGCTTTTCGGTGACCTCACGTACCGCATCAATGCCCAGCGCATTTTTCCCTTTTTCGGGAGCCAGGGTGTAGTAATCGGGATGTGTGCCAGCCTGCATCAACTGACATCCACGACAGTGACCGCAACTTTTGTGGCCCTGCGGTTGTTGGCAGAGTAAATAACGGCTCAGGGCGTAGATTAAAGCATCATCGCCCATGCCCGGTAACGCCTGAATGAGTAGCGCATGGTGACCTCTTCCGGCCTGATAGCTGGCTACCAGTTTTTCGAAATCAGGTCGTAACCATGGATACCATCTCATGCGTCCAACTCCTTCACCCAATTGGTCACGGTAGTGCGGATTGCATCCATCACGGCCTCCAGCGGCTGGGTGGCATCAATGGTATGAATGCTTTTATCTTGTGCTGCCAGTTCCAGATAGCGGGCGCGGGTGCGATTAAAGAAATCGAATGACTCTTGCTCAATACGATCCAGCTCACCACGGGCGCGAGCACGTTTTAAGCCGACCTCTGGGGTGACATCAAGATAAAGCGTTAAGTCAGGGCGAAAATCCCCGAGAACAGCATCACGCAGTGTTGCCAGCATATGTTGGTCAATACCACGTCCTCCACCCTGATAGGCTTGAGTGGAGAGATCGTGGCGATCGCCAATCACCCAGGTGCCGTTAGCCAGCGCAGGTTTGATGACCGTTTCTACCAGTTGAACGCGCGCGGCATAAAACATCAAAACTTCGGCTTTATCGGTAATGACTTCATCGCCTACCGATTTGATATCCAGCACCAGGCTTCTTAACTTTTCGGCAAGTTGCGTACCGCCAGGTTCCCGAGTGAAAACCATGTCGCGGATACCCAGTTGCTCAAGCGTCTCAACCACCACGTTACGCGCGGTAGTTTTGCCTGCGCCTTCCAGCCCCTCAATGACGATATACTTACTGCGCATTTTTTTCCTTAAGCACTTTCAGATAATCCTGCACAGACTTGTTATGACTGGCAAGATTGGTATTAAACGTGTGACCACCTTTACCATCGGCCACAAAATAGAGATACGGCGTTTTTGCCGGATGCGCAGCAGCCTTCAGCGAATCCGCCCCCGGCGTCGCTATCGCACCTGGCGGCAGACCGGTAATGGTATAGGTGTTATACGCTGTCGGCGTTTCCAGGTCTGCACGAGAAAGTTTGCCATTATAACGCTCTCCCATCCCGTAAATCACGGTCGGGTCGGTCTGCAGGCGCATACCAATGCGTAAACGGTTGATAAATACTGAGGCAACCTGATCGCGTTCACTGGCAACGGCGGTTTCTTTTTCGATAATTGATGCCATCGTCACCAACTGGTTTTTATCTTTATAAGGCAGACCGTCCGCACGCCCTTCCCAGGCGCTATCGACCGCTTTCACCATTTTCTTGTGCGCTCGTTTGAGTAACGCGACATCGGTGGTATTGGCGGTATACATCCAGGTGTCTGGCCAGAACCAACCTTCAATCCACTCCGGGTTTTCCAGTTCAAGTGCCTGCGCTACGGTGGCGTACTTATCGTCGCTCAGCGTGTGCTTGATATACGGAGCCTCACGCAATTGCTTGAGGTAGTCGCTCAGACGCATCCCTTCTACCAGTCGCAGCGGGAACTGTGCTTCTTTACCGCTTTCCAACAATTTCAGCATCTCGCGCACGGTCATCTGCGGTGTAAAGCGGTAAGTCCCGGCTTTAAAGTGAGAAAGATCCGGTTCGATACGCAGCAGCCATTGGAAAACCCGTGGGCGATTGATGATCTTATCGGCATAAAGCTGTTCACCGAGCGCCAGACGTCCGGTCCCTGGCTTCAGGGTAAATATCGTCTCTTCTTTGATAAGCAATTTGCTGTCGGCAAGATGGCGAACCTTCCAGACGCCCACACCAGCGGCGATACCCAGTACCACCAGCAATAACAAGATTATCAATAACACTTTTTTCATGACTAATTCGGGCGCTCACAAAGTGGGGCTAAATATTCATATAACGTTGCTGACGAAAAGGAGACATCGCCACAGGCACGTACGGGCATCACTGGCATTAACGCATTACAAATAACCATCTCATCTGCCTGCAACGCCTCTTCCAGAGAGGCTTGCACTTCGACAAGCTGATAAGAGGATTGTGCCAGCAAACGGATACAGAATTGTCGCATAATGCCGTTAACACCTGCCTGATCCAGTCGCGGCGTATAAACTACGTTGCCCTTCCGCCAGAACAAATTAGCCGCACAGCATTCCGTAACCCACCCTTCGCTGTCAAGGACCAGCGCCTCATCAGCGTTTGTCTGCTCAAGATGAGAGCGGATCAATACTTGCTCAAGCCGATTAAGATGTTTAATACCTGCAAGATGAGGATTGCGCCCCAGCCGCACCGGGCTTAGCGCCAACGTCATCCCTTCGTTACGCAAACGGTCGTAATGTGCAGGATAAGCCGTAACGGAGAGAATCCGCGTTGCCGGTCCACTGTTCAATGTGCTGTACCCTCGCCCGCCACTACCGCGACTGATCACGACTTTCAGTACACCATTTTGCTGTTCTGCTGCCAGCGTTTTCATCTCTTGTTCAAGCTGAGGCCAGAAGTCACAGGAAATCATCAACCGCTGACAAGCATCCTGTAGTCGCTGGATATGCGCCGATAACAAACTGACTTTACCGTCGATAACTCTGGCGGTGGTAAAACAACCATCACCAAACTGCGTTGCCCGATCGCTTACTGCCAGCGATTCCTGCTTATGACCGTTAATTAAGAACATACCGGCTCCTTATCAGAGAATTGTTAGTGTGGCAGCATGTTCACTACGGAACAAGTCGGAATAAAAGCTAAGAAAAAAGGCCCGCAAGCGGACCTTTTATAAGGGTGGAAAATGACAATTTAGATCTTTTTAAAGATCAAAGAACCATTAGTGCCACCGAAGCCGAAGGAATTACACAGAGTGTATTCCATTCCGCTAACCTGACGCGCTTCGTGCGGTACGAAATCCAAATCGCAACCTTCATCCGGGTTATCCAGGTTGATGGTTGGCGGAACAGCCTGATCGCGCAGCGCAAGGATGGAGTAGATAGATTCTACTGCACCCGCCGCACCTAACAGGTGACCGGTCATAGATTTCGTGGAGCTTACCAACACGCGGCTTGCAGCTTCACCGAAGATGGTTTTCACCGCCTGCGCTTCAGCTTTATCGCCAGCCGGCGTAGAAGTACCGTGCGCGTTAACGTAGCCAATCTGACTCGCTTCAATGCCTGCATCACGCAGAGCATTTGCCATCGCCAGAGCTGCGCCTGCGCCATTTTCTGGCGGTGACGTCATATGATAAGCATCGCTGCTCATACCAAAGCCGACGAGTTCAGCGTAAATTTTCGCACCGCGTTTTTTCGCGTGTTCGTACTCTTCAAGTACCAGCATACCGGCACCATCGCCCAGTACGAAACCATCACGCTCTTTATCCCACGGGCGGCTCGCCGCTTGCGGGTTATCATTGCGGGTAGATAATGCGCGTGCCGCGCCAAAACCACCAACGCCCAGCGGCGTACTGGCTTTCTCTGCGCCACCTGCAACCATCACGTCAGCATCGCCATACGCGATAATACGCGCAGCATGGCCAATGTTGTGCACGCCGGAAGTACAGGCGGTCGCGATAGAGATGCTTGGGCCACGCAGGCCATACATGATAGTCAGATGACCTGCCACCATGTTCACAATCGTTGACGGAACGAAGAATGGGCTGATCTTACGTGGACCACCGTTCATCAGAGATGTGTGGTTTTCTTCGATCAGTCCGAGGCCGCCAATCCCGGAGCCAATTGCGGCACCAATGCGGGTTGCGTTCTCTTCCGTTATTTCAAGGCCAGAATCCTGCATGGCCTGAACGCCAGCGACAATTCCATATTGAATGAAGGCATCCATCTTGCGCTGTTCTTTGCGCGAGATAATGTCCTCACAGTTAAAATCCTTTACTAAGCCAGCAAATTTCGTTGCATAGGCGCTAGTATCGAAATGGTCGATTAGGCTGATGCCACTCTGACCGGCAAGCAGAGCTTTCCAGGTAGACTCTACGGTATTGCCGACAGGAGACAACATGCCCAGTCCGGTCACAACTACACGACGCTTAGACACGTTTGTCCTCCAGGGAGGGAAAAAATGATTCTAGTGGGACAAAAAGATAAAACTCAGGCGGTCGAACGACCGCCTGGAGATGTTCACTTACGCCTGGTGGCCGTTGATGTAATCAATGGCAGCCTGAACGGTGGTGATTTTCTCAGCTTCTTCGTCCGGAATCTCAGTATCAAACTCTTCTTCCAGAGCCATTACCAGCTCAACGGTGTCAAGAGAATCCGCGCCCAGGTCTTCAACGAAAGAAGCATTGTTGGTAACTTCTTCCTGCTTAACGCCCAGCTGTTCGCCGATAATTTTCTTAACGCGTTCTTCGATAGTGCTCATACTCTTAAATTTCCTATCAAAACTCGCTTTCGCGATGGTTTTCGTAGTGTATAAAATGTTGAAAAATTTGCAACTAAATCCCGGCAGGTCTTACCACGATTTTACGTTATTTTGAGGCCTTACCCCCCAATAACGCAAATCATTTTGCACTAATTATTACTCATAACCACGCAGACTGCGCGCAACATGAGCATTTTGTGCAAATCGCGGTCAGACCATGTACATCCCGCCGTTCACATGCAAAGTTTCACCCGTGATGTAAGCTGCTTCGTCGGATGCCAGGAATGCAACCGCGTTGGCGATTTCCTGTGCGCCGCCGAGGCGACCCGCAGGAACCTGCGCCAGGATACCCGCACGCTGGTCATCGCTCAGCGCACGTGTCATGTCCGTTTCAATAAAGCCCGGAGCAACAACGTTTACAGTAATACCGCGTGACGCAACTTCGCGCGCCAGTGATTTACTGAAGCCGATCAAGCCCGCTTTCGCCGCAGCGTAGTTGGCCTGACCGCCATTTCCCATGGTACCAACCACAGAACCGATAGTGATAATACGACCATGACGCTTTTTCATCATAGCGCGCATTACCGCTTTTGACAGACGGAAAACAGATGAAAGGTTGGTTTCGATAATATCGTTCCACTCTTCATCTTTCATTCGCATTAACAGGTTATCACGAGTGATACCGGCATTATTGACCAGGATATCCACTTCACCAAATTCTGCGCGAATTTTTTCCAGAACAGATTCGATAGATGCCGGGTCGGTCACATTCAACATCAGACCTTTGCCGTTGGCACCTAAATAATCACTGATCGCCTGAGCGCCATTTTCACTGGTCGCAGTGCCAATAACTTTCGCGCCACGGGCTGCGAGCGTTTCAGCAATTGCGCGGCCAATTCCGCGGCTTGCACCGGTTACCAGTGCGATTTTTCCTTCAAAATTCATGATTTTCCTCTTTTAAAGCTCGAGCGCCGCTGCCATCGCTGAAGGTTCGTTCAGCGCCGAGGCGGTCAGGGTGTCGACAATGCGTTTCGTCAGGCCAGTAAGCACTTTGCCCGGGCCGACTTCATAGAGATGTTCTACGCCTTGCGCTGCCATGTATTCAACAGACTTCGTCCACTGAACCGGGTTATACAACTGACGTACCAGTGCGTCACGAATGGCATCACCATTGGTTTCGCATTTCACATCAACGTTATTCACAACAGGAACTGTTGGTGCGTTAAAGGTGATTTTCGCTAATTCTACTGCCAGTTTGTCGGCTGCTGGTTTCATCAGCGCACAGTGAGACGGTACGCTCACTGGTAGCGGCAGAGCGCGTTTTGCGCCCGCAGCTTTACAAGCAGCACCCGCACGCTCAACCGCTTCTTTATGACCGGCAATAACCACCTGTCCCGGAGAGTTAAAGTTTACCGGAGAAACGACCTGACCTTCTGCAGCTTCTTCACACGCTTTCGCAATAGACGCATCATCCAGACCGATGATTGCCGCCATAGCACCCGTTCCTTCCGGTACGGCTTCTTGCATGAACTTGCCGCGCATCTCAACCAGACGCACCGCATCAGCGAAATCAATCACACCAGCGCAAACCAGCGCGGAGTATTCCCCCAGGCTGTGACCGGCCATCATTGCCGGTGCTTTACCGCCCTGCTGCTGCCATACGCGATACAGCGCAACAGATGCAGTCAACAGCGCTGGCTGGGTTTGCCAGGTTTTATTCAGTTCTTCAGCTGGCCCCTGCTGGGTCAGCGCCCACAGGTCGTAGCCCAGCGCCGCAGAAGCTTCAGCAAACGTTTCTTCGACAATTGGATAGCTCGCCGCCATATCAGCCAGCATTCCAACGGTTTGAGAACCCTGTCCAGGGAACACAAATGCAAATTGCGTCATGTTTTAATCCTTATCCTAGAAACGAACCAGCGCGGAGCCCCAGGTGAATCCACCGCCAAAGGCTTCAAGCAGAACCAACTGCCCCGGCTTAATGCGCCCGTCGCGTACAGCTTCATCCAGAGCGCACGGGACAGAGGCCGCAGAGGTATTACCGTGGCGATCCAGCGTCACCACGACATTGTCCATCGACATGCCGAGTTTTTTCGCTGTTGCACTGATAATACGCAGGTTAGCCTGATGCGGAACCAGCCAGTCCAGTTGAGAACGGTCAAGATTATTCGCCGTCAGCGTCTCATCAACGATGTGCGCCAGTTCTGTTACCGCAACCTTGAAGACTTCGTTGCCCGCCATCGTCAGATGAATTGAATTCTCTGGATTCACACGGTCAGCATTAGGCAGCGTCAGCAACTCACCATAGCTACCGTCGGCATGCAGATGGGTGGAGATGATTCCCGGCTCTTCAGAGGCAGCCAGCACCGCAGCGCCCGCGCCATCGCCAAAAATAATAATAGTCCCACGATCTGTTGGATCGCAGGTGCGCGCCAGTACATCGGAACCGACGACCAGAGCATACTTCACCGCCCCAGATTTCACGTATTGATCGGCTACGCTTAATGCATAGGTGAAACCTGCGCAGGCTGCTGCAACGTCAAATGCCGGGCAACCTTTAATGCCCAGCATGCTTTGAATCTGACAAGCTGCGCTCGGGAAAGCGTGCGTAGCAGAAGTCGTTGCCACAACGATCAGGCCAATCTGGTCTTTCTCAATGCCCGCCATCTCAATTGCGCGTGTCGCCGCTTCAAAGCCCATGGTTGAAACGGTTTCGTTTGGCGCGGCAATGTGGCGTTCGCGGATACCGGTACGAGTGACAATCCACTCGTCAGAGGTGTCCACCATTTTTTCCAAATCGGCGTTTGTCCGCACTTGTTCGGGCAGATAGCTGCCAGTACCAATAATCTTCGTATACATGTACGCTCAGTCACTTTTCGGTTATATACCGTCACTTGCAAACTGCGAGTTCGCTGGCAGCGTCCTGCTACCGCAGAGTTCCGCTTTTGCCACCGTCCAGCAGCTCAAAACCAGCTGGGTATACAGATTCCAGGCGAGCGGCAATTCGCTGAGGAACTTGTCGCTGCACCGCCTGCACTGCCTGTTCAATCGCGACCGCAAAAGCTCGCTGATTGGCTGCACCATGACTTTTTATCACCGTGCCGCGCAATCCTAACAGACAGGCGCCGTTATACTGGTCGGGGTTGAGGTGACTGAATCGCCTCGTCAGGCTCTTTTGTAGCCAACGCTTTAATAACAGTAGCCACCACGACCGTTTTTTCCCTTCACCCTGAGATTTCAGCAGAGAAAGGAACATCCTGACAACACCTTCCATCGTCTTTAATGTGACATTTCCTGTAAAGCCGTCACAAACCAGCACATCTGTCTTGCCAGTTAACAACTCATTGGCTTCAAGATAGCCGATATAATTGATAGAAGGGATTGTTTTAAGCACCGCTGAGGCATCCCGAATACTGTCGAGACCCTTTACTTCTTCTTCACCAATATTGAGCAACGCCACGCGAGGATTAGGAATTTCCACCACCTCTTCAGCCAGAACTGAGCCCATAATGGCAAATTGCACCAACATTGTACTGTCACAATCGACGTTGGCCCCTAAATCGAGGACCACCGTTTTGCCCTTTTGCTGATGCGGTAATACCGTCACCAGCGCCGGACGCTCAATCCCCTCCAGGGGCTTGAGTAATAATTTTGCCAGCCCCATTAGCGCCCCGGTATTACCGGCACTGACACAGGCTTGCGCTCGACCTTCTTTCACCAGCTCCAGGGCCACGCGCATTGAACTCCCACGACTGGCGCGGATAGCTTGCGAAGGCCGGGCATCACTGGCGATAACTGACTGCGCAGGAATAATCTGCAGACGCGAACGTTGTTCAAAGTCAGCTTTAGCAAGTAATGGCGTGATGGCGTCGGGATTGCCGACTAAAAGAAGAGTGAGTTGCGAATTAGAATTCAGTGCCTGCAATGCTGCAGGCACTGTCACGGAAGGGCCAAAATCCCCTCCCATGACATCTAACGCCAGGGTTAGACGTGTCAAGGTATCGTCGCCGCCCGGTTTGGTCTTTCCCCAGTTGCCTGGGGAAAATCCTCACTAAGCTTCATCACGCAGACGCGTAATTACTTAGCGATGACCTTGCGGCCGCGGTAGTAACCGTCGGCAGTGATGTGGTGACGCAGGTGTTTTTCACCAGAAGTTTTGTCTACAGACAGGCTGGTGACTGCGGTCAGCGCGTCATGGGAACGACGCATGCCACGTTTGGAACGGGTTGGTTTATTCTGTTGTACGGCCATGGACCTTACTCCTCAATTACGGTTTATCCCCGATCCAACGGGGAGCACCAATTACTTACGCTTTAAGCTGGCTAATACGGCAAATGGGTTTGGCTTTTGCGCTTCTTCAGGCAGTTCACCAAAGACCATGTCCGCTTCGGACACTTCACAGTGTTCAGAATCATGCACCGGAACTACCGGCAAGGCGAGGATGATTTCATCTTCAACCATTGCAAGCAGATCGATTTCACCGAATTCGTTAACCTCAATCGGTTCATACGCTTCCGGCAGTGCTTCAGCCTGTTCGTCTGAACGCACAGGACTAAAACAATACGTTGTGTAGACCTGATGAGTAAACGGCTTCCCGCAACGCTGACACTCGAGCGTTACCGTCACCTTCGCATCGCCGTTTAACACTGCGAGACGTTGGTTATCGATAGCGAACGACATGGAGCATTCCACATCACTGTCCACACTGACTACGGATTCGGCGACGCGCTCAACCTGATCAGGAGTATAGATACCCTGGTAATCAAGGCGTTTTTGAGCCGTACGAACCGGATCGAGAGTCAGGGGTAATTTTACCTTTTGCATAGGGCGCGCATATTAACTTTGTAACGTCATAGAGTCAAAGAAAAAGGCAGCCTGTGGTTGCCTTTTGCCAATAATTCGCACACATTGCGGGTTACTGCTTTATTTTCGTTCAGTGCTGATAACGAACATCAACCTGCAAAACGAAGCGCATAGTTTAAAATGGCTATCATCAATACGCTATATCTGATGGAAAAAAATATGCCTGAACTTATTTTAGCCTCCACCTCGCCCTGGCGTCGCGCTCTTCTGGAAAAACTGCAAATCTCTTTTGAATGTGCAGCACCCGAGGTCGACGAAACTCCACGCAGCGACGAATCACCGCGACAGTTGGTGCTTCGACTGGCACAAGAAAAAGCGCAATCTCTGGCGTCACGTTATCCGGATCATTTAATTATTGGTTCAGACCAGGTATGTGTTCTTGATGGCGAAATCACCGGTAAACCGTTAACGGAAGAAAATGCCCGTCTGCAATTACGCAAAGCCAGCGGCAATATCGTCACCTTCTATACTGGACTGGCGTTGTTTAATTCGGCGAATGGGCATCTACAAACAGAAGTGGAGCCTTTTGACGTCCATTTCCGTCACCTGAGCGAGGCGGAGATTGATAATTACGTGCGTAAAGAGCATCCCCTGCACTGCGCGGGTAGCTTTAAGAGTGAAGGATTTGGCATTACGCTGTTTGAGCGTTTAGAGGGGCGTGATCCTAACACGCTGGTTGGTTTACCGCTAATCGCGCTGTGTCAGATGTTACGTCGGGAAGGAAAAAACCCGCTGATGGGATAGTTTTTTGCGCCGGATGCGGTTACGTCGCATCCGGCAATCGGTGCTGGCGGCCTGATGCGGCATAAACGCCTTATCAGGCCAACCGCCCATTATCATGCTTATATGCTCGTATTAGCGCGCGTTACGCAGTTTTTGCAAACAACGCTTCAAACCATCATCCATCGGCGCTTCGATACGCATCACCTCACCGGTCCCCGGATGGGTAAACTTCAACGCTGCGGCGTGCAGGAACAGACGATTTAATCCCGTGCCTGCTTCAGTGAGCTGTCTGTCAAATTCACGGTCACCGTAGCGATCGTCAAAGGCAATCGGATGACCCGCATATTGTGTATGCACACGGATCTGATGAGTACGCCCTGTTACCGGGCTACAACGCACCAGGGTGGCAAATGCATAGCGCTCTTCCACTTTAAAGCGTGTTTCCGACGGTTTGCCTTCCTGACTCACACGCACGATACGTTCGCCGCTTTGCAGAATATTTTTCAGTAACGGCGCTTGAACGCTCTTCACATGCGACTGCCACTGACCGCGCACCAGCGCCAGGTAATCTTTTTGCATCCCTTTTTCACGTAATTGCTCATGCAGAGAACGCAACGCCGAGCGTTTTTTCGCTACCAGCAACACACCTGAGGTGTCCCGGTCAAGACGATGAACCAGTTCAAGGAACCGCGCTTCCGGGCGCAACGCCCGCAAACCTTCGATAACGCCGAAGCTTAAACCACTACCGCCATGTACCGCCGTACCGGAAGGTTTATTCAGCACCAGGATATGGTCATCTTCATATAAGATGACGTCCGCCAGCGCCGCCACCTTTTGCAGATGTGGCGAAACCGCCTCTTCTTCCCGTTCAGCAACGCGAACCGGTGGGATACGCACCTCATCACCCGCTTCGAGTTTATATTCAGGCTTAATACGTTTTTTGTTCACCCGCACTTCGCCTTTACGCAAAATACGGTAAATCATACTTTTTGGTACACCTTTCAATTGGGTACGCAAAAAGTTATCGATACGTTGCCCCGCTTCGTCAGCGGTGATAGCAACAATTTTTACGGATGGAGTCTCTGTTTTCATGGTGGGCGATTCTAATTAGCCAACAGGATTCGCGCCACTCATTTTTCTATGCTTATATTTAGTTTTGCACCTTATTACTTCACTACATGATCACTTTATTGATGGTTATTAAACCAATCACCAGCAAGAAGTGAAAAAACTGTGAGTAAGCGGGTGATAAATGGTAAAAGTCATCTTGCTATAACAAGGCTTGCAGTGGAATAATGAGGCCGTTTCCGTGTCCATCCTTGTTAAAACAAGAAATTTTACGGAATAACCCATTTTGCCCGACCGATCATCCACGCAGCAATGGCGTAAGACGTATTGATCTTTCAGGCAGTTAGCGGGCTGCGGGTTGCAGTCCTTACCGGTAGATGGAAATATTTCTGGAGAGTAATACCCAGTCTGTTTCTTTGATAATTGCGCTGTTTTTCCGCATGAAAAACGGGCAACCGACACTCTGCGCCTCTTTGAGCTGACGATAACCGTGAGGTTGGCGACGCGACTAGACACGAGGCCATCGGTTCACACCCGGAAAGGCGTTACTTTGCCCGCAGCTTAGTCGTCAATGTAAGAATAATGAGTAAGTTACGATGAAAAGAATGTTAATCAACGCAACTCAGCAGGAAGAGTTGCGCGTTGCCCTTGTAGATGGGCAGCGTCTGTATGACCTGGATATCGAAAGTCCAGGGCACGAGCAGAAAAAGGCAAACATCTACAAAGGTAAAATCACCCGCATTGAACCGAGTCTGGAAGCTGCTTTTGTTGATTACGGCGCTGAACGTCACGGTTTCCTCCCACTAAAAGAAATTGCCCGCGAATATTTCCCTGCTAACTACAGTGCTCATGGTCGTCCCAACATTAAAGATGTGTTGCGTGAAGGTCAGGAAGTCATTGTTCAGATCGATAAAGAAGAGCGCGGCAACAAAGGCGCGGCATTAACCACCTTTATCAGTCTGGCGGGTAGCTATCTGGTTCTGATGCCGAACAACCCGCGCGCGGGTGGTATTTCTCGTCGTATCGAAGGCGACGACCGTACCGAATTAAAAGAAGCACTGGCAAGCCTTGAACTGCCGGAAGGCATGGGGCTTATCGTGCGCACCGCTGGCGTCGGCAAATCTGCTGAGGCGCTGCAATGGGATTTAAGCTTCCGTCTGAAACACTGGGAAGCCATCAAAAAAGCCGCTGAAAGCCGCCCGGCTCCGTTCCTGATTCATCAGGAGAGCAACGTAATCGTTCGCGCATTCCGCGATTACTTACGCCAGGACATCGGCGAAATCCTTATCGATAACCCGAAAGTGCTCGAACTGGCACGTCAGCATATCGCTGCATTAGGCCGCCCGGATTTCAGCAGCAAAATCAAACTGTACACCGGCGAGATCCCGCTGTTCAGCCACTACCAGATCGAGTCGCAGATCGAGTCCGCCTTCCAGCGTGAAGTTCGTCTGCCATCCGGTGGTTCCATTGTTATCGACAGCACCGAAGCGTTAACGGCCATCGACATCAACTCCGCACGCGCGACCCGCGGCGGCGATATCGAAGAAACCGCGTTTAACACCAACCTCGAAGCTGCCGATGAGATTGCTCGTCAGTTGCGCCTGCGTGACCTCGGCGGCCTGATTGTTATCGACTTCATCGACATGACGCCAGTACGCCACCAGCGTGCGGTAGAAAACCGTCTGCGTGAAGCGGTGCGTCAGGACCGGGCGCGTATTCAAATCAGCCATATTTCTCGCTTTGGCCTGCTGGAAATGTCCCGTCAGCGCCTGAGCCCATCACTGGGTGAATCCAGCCATCACGTCTGCCCGCGCTGCTCCGGTACCGGTACCGTTCGTGACAACGAATCGCTGTCGCTCTCTATTCTGCGTCTGATCGAAGAAGAAGCGCTGAAAGAGAACACCCAGGAAGTTCACGCCATTGTTCCTGTGCCAATTGCTTCTTACCTGCTGAATGAAAAACGTTCTGCGGTAAATGCGATTGAAACTCGTCAGGACGGCGTACGCTGTGTGATTGTGCCAAACGATCAGATGGAAACCCCGCACTACCATGTGCTGCGCGTGCGCAAAGGGGAAGAAACCCCAACCTTAAGCTACATGCTGCCGAAGCTGCATGAAGAAGCGATGGCGCTGCCGTCTGAAGAAGAGTTCGCTGAACGTAAGCGTCCGGAACAACCTGCGCTGGCAACCTTTGCCATGCCGGATGTGCCGCCAGCACCAACGCCAGCTGAACCTGCCGCGCCTGTCGTAGCCCCAGCACCTAAATCTGCACCGGCAACACCAGCCGCTCCTGCCCAACCTGGGCTGTTGAGCCGCTTCTTCGGCGCACTGAAAGCGCTGTTCAGCGGTGGTGAAGAAACCAAACCGTCCGAGCAACCAACACCGAAAGCAGAAGCGAAACCGGAACGTCAACAGGATCGTCGCAAGCCTCGTCAGAACAACCGCCGTGACCGTAATGAGCGCCGCGACCCTCGTAGTGAACGTACTGAAGGCAGCGATAATCGCGAAGAAAACCGTCGTAATCGTCGCCAGGCACAGCAGCAGACTGCCGAGACGCGTGAGAGCCGTCAGCAGGCAGAGGTAACGGAAAAAGCGCGTACCACCGACGAGCAGCAAACGCCGCGTCGTGAACGTAGCCGCCGCCGTAACGATGATAAACGTCAGGCGCAACAAGAAGTGAAGGCGCTGAATGTTGAAGAGCAATCTGTTCAGGAAACCGAACAGGAAGAACGTGTACGTCCGGTTCAGCCGCGTCGTAAACAGCGTCAGCTCAATCAGAAAGTGCGTTACGAGCAAAGCGTAGCCGAAGAAGCGGTAGTCGCACCGGTGGTTGAAGAAACTGTCGCAGCCGAACCAATTGTTCAGGAAGCGGCAGCCCCACGCACAGAATTGGTGAAAGTTCCGCTGCCAGTCGTAGCGCAAACTGCACCAGAACAGCAAGAAGAGAACAATGCTGATAACCGTGACAACGGTGGCATGCCGCGTCGTTCTCGCCGCTCGCCTCGTCACCTGCGCGTAAGTGGTCAGCGTCGTCGTCGCTATCGTGACGAGCGTTATCCAACCCAGTCGCCAATGCCGTTGACCGTAGCGTGCGCGTCTCCGGAACTGGCCTCTGGCAAAGTCTGGATCCGCTATCCAATTGTACGTCCGCAAGATGTACAGGTTGAAGAGCAGCGCGAACAGGAAGAAGTACAAGTGCAGCCGATGGTGACTGAGGTCCCTGTCGCCGCCGCTGCCGAACCTGTTGTTAGCGCGCCAGTTGTTGAAGAAGTGGCTGAAGTCGTAGAAGCCCCCGTTCAGGTTGCCGAACCGCAACCGGAAGTGGTTGAAACGACGCATCCTGAAGTGATTGCTGCCGCGGTAACTGAACAGCCGCAGGTGATTACCGAGTCTGATGTTGCCGTAGCCCAGGAAGTTGCAGAACACGCAGAACCGGTGGTTGAACCGCAGGAAGAGACGGCAGATATTGAAGAAGTTGCCGAAACTGCTGAGGTTGTGGTTGCTGAACCTGAAGTTGTTGCTCAACCTGCCGCGCCAGTCGTCGCTGAAGTCACAGCAGAAGTTGAAACGGTAGCTGCGGTTGAACCTGAGGTCACCGTTGAGCATAACCACGCTACCGCGCCGATGACGCGCGCTCCGGCACCGGAATATGTTCCGGAAGCACCGCGTCACAGTGACTGGCAGCGCCCTACTTTTGCCTTCGAAGGTAAAGGTGCCGCAGGTGGTCATACGGCAACGCATCATGCATCTGCCGCTCCTGCGCGTCCGCAACCTGTTGAGTAATAGTTAGCTCAAGTAATCAAGCCCTGGTAACTGCCAGGGCTTTTTTATTTCATCTTTGAGTCAACATATTAAAATTCATCAAATGGCATCCTTGCTAACCAACAATACAAAATAGGCAAAAAAATGCCCGCTCCGGCGATCCCAGAGCGGGCAGACAAAACATACCCAGTTTCATGATATGTTTTAAAGCGAGCTTATTTGTTGAGCTGGAAGAGCGACAATCCCTGCATATCGGTAAATGCTTTATACGATGCCTGCAATGCCGTTTGCTGCATGATGTAAGATGAAATAGTTGCATTCCAGTCCACATCAACCAGATCGCTCATCTGCTGCGTTTGCCCTAAAGCGCGATCGCTACCTAATGAATCCAGCGACTCCAGTTCGTTCAGTTGCGTGCCTAATTCCGCGCGAACAGTCAGCACATTGTTCAGCGAGTTTTTCAGTCCGCGGTTGGTTTTATCCAGTGCCGCAGCGGCGGTTTCTTTATCCGCTTCGCTATCCGCGACCGGCGTTTTCAGGGCTGCGATGGCGCTATCCAGCATGGCAAAAAGATTGGTTTCAGAAGCGCTACCGTCTGGTTCCGCTACCGCGTTGCTAGTAATACTGTCGAAAATTTTGTCGCCCGTATGTCCTATCACCATCGAACGCGAAGCATCGACCTGTTGTTTAATACTTTCTGCTCCGCCTTCGTATTTGCCATCCGCCTCGCTAAACGGTGCGGATTCTGTTTTATAACCGGCAAAAATGTAGCGCCCGTTACCGTCAGTGGTGTTCGCCAGATTCAGCAACTGGTCACGAAGCCCCTGAATATCCGTAGCCAGCGAGGCCCGGTCATCGTCACTCAAGGTGCCATTGCTGGCGTAGACAATTTTTTCCTGAGCATTCTGTATAGCGGTTGTGACCTGGCTAAGTACACTCTCTTCCAGTGACACTTTTTGAGTGGCGAAAGTACGCGCCAGCGTGTACTGGCTGTTTTGCGCCTGTGCCTGGGAGAGAACAACAGCTTGTGATGCAGCAATGGGATCATCTGAAGGGTTAACGACTCGCTTACCCGTCGACATCTGTTCGCCGTACTTCATCCATTCTGCCTGAGAATTGGTGATGCCGCGCATGTTTTGCTGGTACATCATCTGGGTACTGAAACGCATTTTATCTCCCCTTAGCGAATGTTAATCAGCGCATCAAAAATCGCGTTTGCCGTCTGCAGAACCTGCGCATTCGCGAGGTAATACTGCTGAAAACGTTGCAGATTTCCGTACTCCTCATCGAGATTGACACCGGAAATCGACTGCTGCTGATTGGAAAGCTGCGTCACCACATTACCTTGAGTGGTGCTACTGGTTTTCAACGTCGCGGTTTTATTACCGATATCACTCACTAACGAGGCATAAGCGTCGTTAAAGGATTTCGCACCGCCCACCGTTTTACTGTTGCTTTGCAGATCGAGCAGGGCCTGACCGTTGCGGTTGTCGCTATCACCCGCATCTTCTGCGCTCGCCATGGCGATTTTCGCTTCGTCGGTGATTAATACATCCATGTTGACGATGGCGTCACTTACCGGTTTCAGCGTGAAGCTGTCGTTAACGGCAGGCGTTCCTGTAAACGTCAACTCCAGACCATCAAATGCCACTTTACCGTTGGCATCCGGCGTCACCGTAAAAGTGGTATTGCTGGCAAGGCGGGTGACCTGCCACTGATTATTATCGAACGAGATTTTGTAATCTGTCGCCAGTACCGCGGAGGTATCAGTTACCGTTGCACCGATCGCAACGTCACCTTTGTTTTTCGTGTTTTGCAGAACCGCGGGCTTACCGATAGCAAAGAAATCTTCACCGGCATCGCCGTTAGCATCAAATCCGGCTTTGTGTTGGGTGTTGAAAGCCTCGGCAAATGCCAGCGCCAGTTGTCCAAGCGTATTACGCGTCTGGTCCAGATCCTGAGAACGGAATGTCAGAATGCCGCCCAGCGACCCGGTATTCAGTAATTTCTCCGGGATCTCAATATTGCCTGCCGTCCCATCAACATAAGCGACAGTCGTACGAGAAGGGTCGGCGCTGGAAGGAACTGCCGCAAGTTGCCGCGCCGTACTTCCCTGAACCAGTGAGTAGCCATTGGCCATCGTGATGTTATAAGTGCCACCATCCTGAACACTGACTTCTACGCCAACAATCTGGTTTAATTCGCTCACCAGTTGATCGCGTTGATCCAGCAGATTGTTAGGTGACGCCCCTGCCCCCACGCCTGTCAGGCGGGAGATCTGATCGTTCAGGCTGGCGATTTGTTTAGCGTAATTGTTGATCTGATCAACACTGGCACCTATCGCGATATTGACCTGTTTGTCCTGGTCGCGCAGATATTGATCGGTGGTTTTAAACTGATTCACCAACCCTTCTGATTTCCCAATCAGCGCCTGGCGCGCTGCCGGATCTTCCGCGTTACTCACCAGCGTTTGCAGGCTGGTGAAGAAATCCTGCATCTGTGTTGCCAGCGAAGAGGTACTGGTGGAGAGCATATTGTCGATTTTCGACATCTGCTCATAGCGGGCAGTCAGGCCGCTACTTTGCGTCTGCGCCGCACGTAACTGGTTGGTAATAAACGCATCATACTCACGCTGCACACCAGAAACGTAGACGCCATTGCCAACCCAGCCGCCAGCGCCCAACGTGCTATTGGCCTGCGCCATAATAGTGGTTTGGCGGGTATATCCGGCAACGTTATAGCTGGAGATATTATTACTTGCCGTATTTAACGCCGCCTGGGCCGCGTTCAGTCCGCTCATGGCGTTATTGATCAAGCTGGACATGGAGGTTCCTTATAAGCCTTCAATTACAGAGTATTATCGGCAGCGACCCGCCGGACTTGAGTTATTCAGAACAGATTATCAATGTTCATGCTGTAGGTTTTGCTCACCTTGTCGCTTATCGATTTCATCTGCTGAATCATGTTGGTGAGTTTGCGGGCATAGTGAGGATCGGTGGCATAGCCCGCGTCCTGTAGGGCCTGCGCCCCCTGCTCCGCACTCGCGGCGGTCGTCACGGCGGCGTAGCGCGGGTTACGCGTTAACAGCCCAACGTAATCCGACAATGCTTCCAGATACGAGCTGTAGACCCGAAACTTCGCTTTTACTTTCTTCGCTTCGCCATTTTCATATTCAGTCGTGGTGATTTCAGTGACTGGCCCTTTCCAGTTGCCAGAGGCTTTGACACCAAACAGGTTATAGCTCGGCTCGCCGTTTTCACGGCGGATTTGCCGTTGTCCCCAGCCAGATTCCAGCGCCGCCTGAGCGAGGATCAAATGATGTGGCACACCACTTTGCTGGCTTGCCAGTTGGGCGGGCAGCGAGAGTTGCGCGAGGAATGCTTTACTGTCACCCGGCAGCGAATCATCGTAGTTACGTGGTACGGCCTTTTGCACCAGCTGCGAAAGCGTCTGATTTTGATAACGCACCACGGTTTCGAGCGGGAATTTTATCGGTGCTGCTGGCGTGGACTCCTCTGGCAATGGTTGTTCTGGCGTCATCTGTTTAACCATCATCTCTGCCAGCCCCAGACCTTTGCCCGCCGTCATCTGTTGGGCAATCTGCTGGTCATACATACTGGTATACAGGCGAGTGTGCTCGCTGCTGAACAGGCCATCTTTTGGTAAAGCGTCGCGCATGCTTTTCAACATCATCTGCACGAACATCCCTTCCACCTGGCGGGCCACCGGACGGATATTTGCCGCTGGATCTTCGCCCGCTTTCGCCTTTAGTTCGTTGAGTGATTGCGCATCCCAGGCCGCACTTGCCAGTAGTTTGCTGTCGCTGATCATCAGATGATTTCCAGTTTTGCCCGCAGACATCCCGCACTTTGCATTGATTGCAGTATGGACATCAGATCCATCGGCGTAGCGCCCAGCGCATTGAGCGCACGCACCACGTTATTGAGGCTGGCGCTGGAACGTACGCTTTGCAGCGAACCGCCGCTCTGGCGTAAATCGATCTGCGTTTGTGGAGTAACCACAGTCTGCCCACCACCAAACGGTGTATCTGGCTGGCTGACATTGGCCTGACGATTAACTGTTACTGAGAGATTCCCCTGCGCTACCGCGCAGCTGTCGAGGGTCACTTCGCGATTCATCACCACCGAACCAGTGCGCGAGTTAATCACTACTTTAGCGTCCTGCGGGGTGACATTAACCTGCATATTCTGGATATCGGCAAGGAAACGGACCTGGGAACTGTTGCCACTTGGTACGCGCACCTGAATAGTCCGCGCATCTAACGCGGTGGCGCTGCCATATCCACGCACGCGGTTGATGGTGTCAGCGATTTGCTGCGCCATACTGAAATCTTCGTCGTTAAGTTGCAAATTAAGGGTATTCCCGACGCCAAACTGGCTGGGCAATTCACGTTCAATAACCGCACCATTGGTGATCCGTCCACCGTTCAGTTGATTCACCTGAACACTGCTACCGCCAGCGGAGGCCCCTGCGCCGCCAACCAGAATATTGCCCTGCGCCAGCGCATACACCTGACTGTCAACGCCCTTAAGCGGTGTCATCAATAACGTACCGCCACGCAGACTTTTGGCATTTCCCATGGAAGAAACCACCACGTCAATGGTTTGCCCCTGACGTCCAAACGGTGGAAGTGACGCTGTCACCATAACCGCAGCGACGTTTTTTAGCTGCATATTAGTGCCCGTCGGAACGGTAATTCCCAGCTGTGAGAGCATGTTATTAAGCGTTTGTGTGGTAAACGGCGTCTGAGTTGTCTGGTCACCTGTACCATCAAGCCCCACCACCAGGCCATAGCCAATCAGTGAGTTTTGCCTTACCCCCTGAACACTGGTGAGATCGCGAATACGCTCAGCCTGAGCCGCCGTGGTAACCAGTAAAAGAATTAATGCAGAGAGAAATTTAATCACCACAGCCTCACTTACATTGGCGACAGGTTAAGGAAGAAACGCTGCAACCAGCCCATATTTTGCGCTTCGTTAATGTAGCCATTGCCTACGTATTCAATGCGCGCATCTGCCACCTGAGTAGACGGTACGGTATTGCTGCCGCTGATAGTGCGTGGATTAACCACCCCAGAGAAGCGAATAAATTCGGTACCCTGATTAATGGCGATCTGTTTTTCACCCACCACATGCAGGTTGCCGTTGACCAGTACCTGGTCAACCGTCACCGTCAACGTACCGCTAAAGGTATTGCTGGCATTGGCCCCGCCTTTTCCGTTGAACGTGTTACCACCGGAGGCTTCGACATCGGCACGAGCGTTACCAAACAACCCCTGCAAATAGCGCGGCACAGTATCAAAGCCAAAATTAGTTTTACCGTCACGGCTGGCATTCGCAGAGGAGCTTTTGCTGGCGCTGACGTTCTCCTGCAACACGATAGTCAGCGTATCGCCAATATTGCGTGGTCGACGATCTTCAAACAGCGGTTGATAGCCATAGTTAATCGGCTGAGCAGACTGGAAAATAGACCCGTTGGCGACGGGCGTCGGACCGGGAACCGGTTGTGCACTGGTCGCCCCCTGTACCAGCGGCGTGGAGGGTATCCAGGCGCAGCCGGTTAGTGAAAGCGCCAACAAGCTGGAAATGGCATAAGTATGCGCAGCGTTTTTTTGCATGGCTATCATCTTCAAAAATCAGTAAACCGGTGAACCTGCCCACCGGTTAAGCCTTAGAGTTGCGTCAGTTTTTGCAGCATCTGATCGGTGGTGGACACCGCTTTACTGTTGATTTCGTAAGCGCGTTGCACCTGAATCATATTGACCAGTTCTTCCGCCACGTTGACGTTAGACGTTTCAACATACCCTTGATACAGCAGTCCCGCGCCGTTCAGGCCCGGCGTGCTTTCGTTCGGTGCACCGGAGGATTGCGTTTCGGTGTAGAGGTTTTCGCCAATGCTCTCCAGTCCGGTGTCATTCATAAAGGTGGTGAGATTGAGCTGCCCAACCTGAACCGGAGCTGCCTGGCCTTGTTGGGTTACGCTGACCACGCCATCACGACCGATGGTGATACTTAACGCATTCGCCGGAATGGTGATCGCTGGCTGCACCTGAAAACCACCGGCCGTCACCAGCTGCCCGTTCTGATCCACCTGGAAAGAGCCGTCACGGGTATAGGCTGATGAGCCATCTGGCAACATCACCTGGAAAAAGCCCTGCCCTTTAATCGCGACGTCTTTACTGTTATTGGTTTGCGACAGGTTGCCCTGGCTGTGTAAACGTTCCGTGGCGACAGGGCGTACCCCCGTACCGATTTGTAATCCGGATGGTAAGGTGGTTTGTTCGGAAGACTGTGCCCCCGGCTGGCGAATGGTTTGATAAAGTAGATCTTCAAACACCGCGCGCTGACGCTTAAAACCGTTGGTACTAACGTTTGCCAGGTTGTTGGCAATGACGTCCATATTGGTTTGCTGGGCGTCAAGGCCCGTTTTGGCGATCCATAATGAACTGATCATAAAATGTCCTGTAGTGGATTAGTGACAAAGTGCATATGTCTTCTTGCCGGATGCGGCGTAAACGCCTTATCCGGCCTACAAGAGCTCGCAAAATCGATAAATTGCGATTGCCCCCATAGACCCGATAAACTTGCGCATAGGGCAACTTATACTTGTCATGTATCCTTTCAATTAACTCATCGACAGCAGTTGGTTGGCACGGCCTGCGTTATCATCGACGCTGCTGATCACCTTCATCTGCATTTCAAAACGCCGTGCGCTGGCAATCATGTCGCTCATTGCCGCAACGGCATTGACGTTACTGCCTTCCAGAACCCCCGACATCACACGCAAGGTTGGATCTGCCTGCAGTACCGGCCCACGCGTAGCCTGGCTTTCTGCGCTTAAACGAAAAATGCCATCGTCACCGCGCTGGACTTCGCTGCCCGTGGCTTTCACCAGCTTCAGACGCCCCACTGGCGCAACCGTATTTGCCGGATCGCCCGGATTCAGCGCCGAGATTGTGCCATCGGCAGCAATAGTGATTTCCGCCCCTTCCGGCACAGCAATTGGCCCCGCCTCGCCTACCACCGGATGTCCCTGAATTGTCAGTTGCCCGGTGGGATCAACCTGAATGCTGCCATTACGCGTATACCCTTCACTGCCGTCAGCGGTCTGCACGACCAGCCAACCATCCTGCTGCAACGCAACGTCCAGCGGGCGCGAGGTGTAATCCATCTTGCCGGGCGTCATGTCTGCACCCGGTGTTGACGCCGTTACCAGCGTGCGCGTGGGCAGTGAAAGCCCTTCCACCGGCACTGCGCGCAAGGCGTTTAACTGCGCGCGAAAACCGGGCGTAGAGGCATTGGCCAGATTACTGGCGGTTACCGCCTGTTGATTCAGCGTCTGGCTGGCTGCTCCCATCGCGGTATAAATTGCGTGATCCATTGAGCTATCCCGTCAGCGATTAGCGTAAGTTAACCAGCGTATTGAGGATCTGGTCCTGGGTTTTGATGGTCTGGGCGTTAGACTGATAGTTACGCTGGGCAACGATCATATTGACCAGTTCTTTACTGAGATCGACGTTGGACGCTTCCAGCGCACCGTTGGTCAGGGTGCCAAAGTTGCCCGTCCCGGCTGTCCCCAACAGCGCCACGCCAGAAGATTGCGTAGCGGACCAGACGTTGTCGCCTTCGGATGCCAGACCTTCGTTGTTGGCAAAGTTCGCCAGTACAATCTGCCCCAGCAGTTGGGTTTGTTCGTTGGAATAGTTGCCGACAACCGTACCGTCATCATTGATTTGATAACTCACCAGATCGCCCGGTTTGTAGCCGTTCTGGGTGGTTGCCACAATGTTGTTAGCGCCGGTATTTTGCTGCATGGAGTTGAGGAAGCTCAGGCTAAACGTGGCGGGATCTGCGCCGTTAATTGCGCCGGTGGTAATATCCTTTGTTGGATCTGAGGTCAGAACGCCATTGGCATTAAACACCAGCGTCGTTGCAGGGTTAGCTGTGCCTGTTGGATCACTGCTATCCAGGGTGTAAACATCCCAGTTATTATCCCCGGTCTTCACAAAGTAGACGCTCATGTCATGAGCATTACCCTGACTATCGAAAACAGTCACCGAACCTTTTTTGTTATAGCTATCCGCATTGCTGGCATCAAATGCGTTAACAGAGGGAAGCGAATCACTGGAATTCAGGTTGATCTGCATCGACGCCGTGGTGGTAGTTTTCGCTGCCATCAGGGTATTCGGAATCGAAATATTGGTCGGATTCGCCCCTTGCTGAATAGTCGGCGGCGTACCGGTTGCCGGGTAACCCGTCAGCTGTAAACCTTGCATATTCACCAGGTTACGGTTTTCATCCAGCTTAAATTGTCCGTTACGGCTGTAGAATACCGAACCATTGCTGTCTACCAGACGGAAAAAACCGTTCTGGCTGATAGCAACGTCCAGACCACGCCCGGTGTTGGTGGTCGTGCCATCGGTAAAGTCCTGAGTGATACCAGCAACTTTTACCCCCAGTCCCACTTTCGAACCGGCAAACATATCGGCAAAAGAGGCCGTGCCTGATTTAAAGCCGTAGGTGGCGGAGTTGGCGATATTGTTGCCAATAACATCGAGGTTGGTGGCGGCAGCGTTTAATCCGCTAACCGCTTGAGAAAAGGCCATGACTGACTCCTGAAATGTGAAGGCTTAAATTATCTGCCGTACTTCGTCGAGGGTAGTGGTGCCGTAAGTGCCAAGATCCAGCGTATTACCGTTGTTGCCGCGGATCACCCCCTGCACCAGAGCAAACTGCAGCGGTTGGGCAACCAGTTGTGTACCACCGTTACTGGCGCTAATCGCTACATTGTAAGAACCGTTCGGCGCAGTGCTGCCGTCAGTCAACGTACCGTCCCAGGTGAAACTGTGGACTCCGGCAGTCAGTTCACCGATATCAATGGTACGGACGACCGCGCCGTTTTTATCGGTGATGGTGGCCGTCACTTTGTCTGCTGCCTGTTGCAACTCAACACCAAACGGCGTGGTCGTGGTCACAGCCCCTTCTTCACTGCCGGTTCCCGCAAGAACTGTGGTACCGGGGATCATCACGCCGTGACCGATAAGGTTACTGGCCTGTAACGACTGACTGTTATCAATCTGTCCGGAAATAGATCCGAGCGTGGTATTGAGTTTTTCAATCCCACTGACCGTGCTGATTTGTGCCAATTGCGACGTCAGCTCGTTGTTTTCCATTGGATTGGTCGGGTCCTGGTTTTTCAGCTGCGCCACCAACAAAGTCAGAAAACTGCTTTGTAAATCTGCGGCGTTGCTGCCCGTGAGCGAACTACTGCTGGTGGTACTGACGCCGGTATTCGTCGGATCGGTGGTGGTTACCGCAATAGACATAGCTTTCTCCTTTATTGACCGAGCGTAAGGGTTTTCAGCATCATGCTTTTCACCGTGTTGAGCACTTCAACATTGGCCTGATAACTGCGTGACGCCGACATGGTGTTAACCATCTCCCCGACGACATCAACGTTTGGCATTTTCACGTAGCCCTTTGCATCCGCCAGCGGATTACCCGGTTCATAAACCAGTTTGTCCGGGGCCTGACTTTCTATAACATCGGCAACCTTTACGCCGCCTGTCGCAGCACCTGGTGCAGCGTTAACCTGGAATACCACCTGTTTTGCCCGATATGGCTGTCCATCGGGACCGGTCACGCTATCAGCATTCGCCAGATTACTGGCCGCCACGTTCAGACGCTGGGACTGGGCAGTTAACGCCGACCCGGCGATATCAAAAATATTCAGCAGTGCCATCCGTTAATTTCCGCTCTGTAAAACGTTCATCATGCCTTTAATTTGCCCGCTCAACGCGCTAAGGCTCATCTGGTATTGCAGGCTGTTATCGGCAAACTGGGTGCGTTCGCGATCCATATCGACAGTATTACCGTCAAGCGAAGGCTGGTCCGGAATACGGTATTGCAGTTCTGCGGAAGGAGGCGTCAGCGCCTGCGCCGGAATGTGTTGCGTTGAGGTCATCGTCAGAGCAACCACACTGGTTGCATCCCGTCCACGTTGCATGACTTTTTTAAGTTCACTGGCAAAATCGATATCGCGCGCCTGATAACCAGGGGTATCGGCATTGGCGATGTTTGCTGCCAGCACTTCCTGACGCTGGGCGCGCAGATTGAGCGCCTCTTGTTGAAAACGTAAGGCGGCGTCGAGCTTATCGAGCATATCTCCTCCGCAGGTATCAAAATTCTGCCATCAGCTTAAATGCCTTTACGCGCGCGTTATCGGCGGAATAAACGCAAAATGGGTCGCTATTTATGCCGTTGATGGTCATTGCGGACAGGTACAATTCACGTTGTAGAAATGGCTGGGGGCGAAAATGCTGACAATAAAACGTAGCGTGGCGATCATCGCGATACTCTTCAGTCCGTTAAGTACGGCGAGCAATCTCACATCGCAATTGCACAACTTTTTTAGCGCCCAACTCGCGGGGGTAAGTGATGAGGTTCGTGTTTCTATTCGTACAGCGCCCAATCTGCTACCGCCGTGCGAGCAGCCATTGCTTTCGATGAGCAATAATTCCCGCCTGTGGGGCAATGTGAATGTGTTGGCACGCTGCGGTAACGACAAACGATATTTACAGGTTAATGTACAGGCCACAGGAAATTATGTGGTTGCCGCGATGCCCATTGTGCGTGGAGGAAAGCTGGAAGCTGGCAATGTCAAACTGAAACGCGGACGGCTGGATACCTTGCCACCGCGTACGGTGCTGGATATCAATCAACTTGTTGATGCCGTTAGCCTGCGCGATCTATCACCCGATCAACCTATCCAGTTAACCCACTTTCGCCAGGCATGGCGGGTAAAAGCGGGACAACGCGTCAACGTTATCGCCAGCGGTGATGGGTTTAGCGCCAACGCAGAAGGTCAGGCGCTGAACAATGCAGCCGTCGCACAGAATGCGCGGGTGCGCATGATATCGGGACAAGTGGTCAGCGGCGTTGTTGATGCAGATGGGAATATTCTTATAAACCTGTAAGCTGTTAAAGATTACCCGTCCCTTGCCGATAAATAAGCAACACATGATAAAAGCGCCCTCAATGAGGAATAAACCATGAGTATTGATCGCACTTCGCCTCTGAAGCCAGTAAGCACCGTTCAACCGCGCGAAACCACTGACGCGCCGGTAACAAACACCCGAGCGGCAAAAACAACAGCCTCCACCAGCACCAGTGTGACGTTAAGCGACGCGCAAGCAAAACTGATGCAACCCGGCAGCAGTGATATCAATCTTGAACGTGTCGAAGCGTTAAAGCTGGCGATTCGTAACGGTGAACTAAAAATGGACACTGGCAAAATTGCCGATGCGCTGATCAACGAAGCGCAGCAAGACTTGCAGAGTAATTGATCGTATGACGCGTCTTGCAGAGATCCTCGACCAGATGTCCGCTGTGCTTAACGATCTCAAAACGGTAATGGATCAAGAGCAGCAACATCTCTCTATGGGGCAGATCAACGGCAGCCAGTTGCAATGGATTACAGAACAAAAAAGCTCACTGCTGGCGACGCTGGATTACCTCGAACAGTTACGCAGGAAAGAACCCAATACAGCAAATAGCGTTGATATTAGTCAACGCTGGCAGGAAATTGCTGTGAAAACGCAGCAACTACGCCAAATGAATCAACATAACGGCTGGTTACTGGAAGGACAGATTGAGCGCAATCAACAGGCGCTGGAAATGTTGAAACCGCATCAGGAACCGACGCTGTATGGGGCGAACGGTCAGACCTCAACCCCCTATCGCGGCAGTAAAAAGATTTCGATCTGAAGATTATCTCCGGCCTGCACTGCAGGCCGGAATGTATCGTTACACCGTCCGGCGGGCAAATTCTTTAACTTTGAAGCCCAGTACTGCCAGTGCAGCGAAGTACGCGGCAATCCCCGCCAGCACGACCGCCATTAAACGCAGTAAACGCCAGGGCATGGTACCCAATGACCACTCCGGCATGATATGTAACATACCTAAAAGCACGCCAGACATCACCAGTACCGCCACCACCAGACGCAACAGAAACGCCATCCAGCCGGGTTGCGGAGTAAAGATTTTCTGCTTACGCAACTGCCAGTAAAGCAGCGAAGCATTCAGACACGCCGCCAGACCAATAGAAAGTGACAGCCCGGCATGTTTCAACGGACCAATAAACGCCAGGTTCATCAATTGCGTTAAAATCAGCGTAACGATGGCAATTTTCACTGGCGTTTTAATGTCCTGGCGGGAATAAAAGCCAGGAGCCAACACTTTCACTACAATCAGGCCAATCAAACCCACCGAGTAGGCAATTAACGCCCGCTGGGTCATCAGCGCATCAAAGGCGGTAAATTTACCGTACTGGAACAGCGAAACGGTTAACGGACCGGAAAGAATGCCCAACGCAACCGCACTTGGCAGCGCCAACAGGAAACAAAGACGCAGCCCCCAGTCCATCAAACGGTTGTATTCATCATGATTGCCACTGGCAAAACTTTTCGACAGCGACGGTAGCAAAATGGTGCCAAGCGCCACGCCCAGCACACCGGACGGAAACTCCATTAAGCGGTCGGCGTAATACATCCACGACACCGAACCGGAAGCAAGAAACGAGGCAAAAATGGTGTTGATGATTAAGGAGATCTGGCTCACAGAGACGCCAAGGATTGCCGGTCCCATCTGTTTCACCACACGCATTGCTCCGGCATCGTGGAAGTTAATGCGTGGCAAAACCAGCATGCCGATCTTCTTCAGATGAGGTAGCTGATACACCAGCTGCAGGATGCCGCCGACCGTAACAGCCCAGGCCAGCGCCAGCACCGGTGGATTAAAGTACGGCGCGGCAAACAGCGCAAAACCAATCATGCTGATATTGAGCAATGTCGGGGCAAACGCCGGAATTGAGAAGCGGTTCCAGGTATTCAGAATCGCTCCCACCAGCGACGCCAGGGAGATCAGCAAGATATAGGGAAAGGTTATCTTTAGTAGCTGGCTGGTCAGGGCAAATTTGTCGGCAGTGTCAGCGAAGCCTGGCGCGGTCACCATGATCACCCACGGTGCAGCGAGCATGCCAGCGACCGTCACAACCGCCAGCGCAAGTGTCAGCAGGCCAGAAACATAAGAGACAAAGACCCGCGTGGCGTCTTCACCCTGCTTGCTTTTATATTCTGCCAGAATCGGTACAAATGCCTGGGAAAATGCCCCTTCGGCAAAGATACGGCGTAACAAGTTAGGAAGTTTAAAAGCGACGAAAAAGGCGTCGGTTGCCATCCCTGCGCCAAAGATTCTGGCGACAATTGCGTCTCGTGCGAAGCCAAGCACACGCGAAAACATGGTCATCGAGCTGACGGCGGCCAGCGATTTTAATAAATTCATCGGTGTTCTAATCCAGACCCACGGGCAAAACGCCTGCAAGGCAGGCGCTGAAAGAGGCGAATAGTCTACCTGGATTATGGTGAATTGCTACCGCCAGATGTTACAGGGTTTATTCACTCATCGCATCGCGCCAGATCTTGTCAACGATACGTTGCGCCAGCACGGCCTGTTCGCCGGCTGTTTGCGGAACTGTCTGATTTTGCACGCATTCAATGAAGTGCCGCGCACAGTCGACAAATCCACGTTGCTCAAGCGTACTCTGCCAACCAGGAATCGGTTTATGCACTACGCCCTGCCCGCGCTCCTCACGCCATTCGCGCATATCCGTAATGTCGATCAGCGCACCATCAGTCACGGCCTGCACGGTTTCACGCTGACTTCCGGCCCGGCGATGCATACAGGTGGTGATCTGCAAAGGACCAGCCGAAAAATGGTGCTCGGCAAACAGCATTTCGCCGGACTCATTGGTCAGCAACGTACCGCTTTCGAGAGTTGCATTGCCGCCAGACAACCACAGCGCGGTATCAACCACATGCAAATAATCATCCAGCAATGTGAAATAAAGATCGTGTGGCCCGACGCTATTGGTACGATGTTTATCCATTCTTAGCGAGGACGCGGTGGCGAGTTGCGTTTTTAACTCACCGTAGAGTGGTGCGAAACGACGGTTAAAACCGACCATCAACGTCAGTTTTTTCCGCGCCGCCAGTTCCACCAGCCGTTCAGCATCGCGCAGATTTTCTGCCAGCGGTTTATCGACACAGACATGTACCCCCGCATTGAGTAACGTACTGACCACGCCAAAGTGGCTGGCGGTGCTGGAATGCACAAAAACCGCATCGCAACTGGCGGCAAGGCTGGATAACGAATCAGCATAAGGAATGCGCCAGCTGTCACAAATTGGCAGGGCTTTGGCGCGCGTAGGCGACCAGGCACCTTGTAACGTCCAGTCAGACGCTGCCGCCAGCACCGGTAACCACGCTTTTTGCGCGATGCCGCCTAACCCCACTACGCCGATACGTAATTTTTTCACTTTAATCTCCCAGATGGGCCAGCAACGAATCAAGACGCTGTTTCAGTTCTGCCACTTCGATTTCCAGGGCTTCGACGCGGGCCTGTAAATCACCGTCAACCGCGTTCGACATATCCGTTACCGCCGGCGGATTCTCAACCTCACCACTGAAAAGATGCATGTAGCGGCTTTCGCGTTTACCCGGTTCGCGGGCCAGACGCACCACAAAAGGACCATCTTCGCGATTCGCCAGTTGTTCCAGCGTCGACTCCACTTCCGCCATATCGCTGAATTCATACATTCGCGCGGCGCGGCTGCGCAGTTCACCCGGCGTCTGGGCACCACGCAATAACAGCGTGGTGATTAACGCCACTTCTGCGGCGCTCAGTTTCAGATCGCCAAATTCTGAATTACAAAAACGTTGCTCATATTTGGTGACCCGATTACCAAAACCGCTCACCGTGCGTAGATAATGACGTTTGACCAGATTATCCAGCTGTTCCTGCACTTCAGATTCACTCAGATTCATAACCGGTTCACGGTTCGTTTTCTGATTACAGGCCGTGACTACACCATTTACGGAGAGCGGGTATTGCTCCGGCGTGGTCACCTGTTTTTCCAGCAAGCAACCAATCACGCGGGCTTCCAGGGCGGTCAGTTGATATTTCATGAGATTCTCCTTAGCGGCCGGGCGTCCAGTCTGGGGTAGTTAATGCCGTCAGTACGTGATCGCGCCATTGTCCATCAATCAACAGATAGTCTTTCGCATAGCCTTCTTTTTCAAAACCCAGTCGCGCCAGTAAATCACCGCTGCGTTTATTGTGCGGCATATAATTAGCCATAATGCGATGAATATGTTGGGTGCGCTGCATATAACGAATGGCTGCGCTCAGAGCTTCAAACATGAGTCCTTTGCCCTGCCATTTTTGCCCAATCGAATAACCGAGATAGCAGGCATGAAAAGAGCCGCGAACAACATTGGAAAAATTGGCAACGCCAATAATCTCTTTTTCGTCCGGGTCGAATAAGCCAAAGTAGAAAGCTGAACCTTGTTTATGAAATTCGTTAATCATCCCTAGCCTGGCCTGCCAGCCTGATGGATAACAGTGGCTTTCGTCGCGCACTGGCTCCCAGGGCTTGAGGAAATGGCGATTCTCTGCGTAATAATCCGCCAGACGCCAGGCATCACGATCATGCACCAGACGCACGACCAGTCGGTCTGTGGTTAAGCGCACTTTTGGCACGTTACTGCGATAGCCAAACATTCTATACCTACTCCTTCCCGTAACGTCTTTAATACGCTGTAAGTATTACTATACCTGCGCAACCAGACCCTGTGAAAAGTCCAGAATGCCATTTTCTGCATTATTCACATATTTGATAAAAACTCTCTATCAAAGCGACGTTTTGATAAAAAAATATTGTCCCCGAAGTGATGGGAAAAGTCTTAGCGGCAATGCAGAATAGAAAGTGCTCATCTTTTATTTCCCGGGAGGGGAAATGTCCCGCGTGTCGCAGGCGAGGAACCTGGGTAAATATTTCCTGCTCATCGATAATATGCTGGTCGTGCTGGGGTTCTTTGTTGTCTTCCCGCTGATCTCTATCCGCTTCGTTGATCAAATGGGCTGGGCCGCCGTCATGGTCGGTATTGCCCTCGGTCTACGCCAGTTTATTCAGCAAGGTCTGGGTATTTTCGGCGGCGCAATTGCCGACCGCTTTGGTGCCAAACCGATGATTGTCACCGGTATGCTGATGCGTGCCGCCGGATTCGCCACAATGGGTATCGCCCACGAACCGTGGCTACTGTGGTTTTCATGCCTGCTTTCGGGACTCGGCGGCACGTTGTTTGATCCTCCGCGTTCGGCGCTGGTGGTGAAACTAATCCGTCCACAACAGCGTGGTCGTTTTTTCTCGCTGTTGATGATGCAGGACAGTGCCGGTGCGGTCATTGGCGCATTGTTGGGGAGCTGGCTGTTGCAATACGACTTTCGCCTGGTCTGCGCCACAGGGGCAGTTTTGTTTGTGCTGTGTGCGGCGTTCAATGCGTGGTTGTTACCAGCATGGAAACTCTCCACCGTACGCACGCCCGTTCGCGAAGGCATGACCCGCGTGATGCGCGACAAGCGTTTTGTCACCTATGTCCTGACGCTGGCGGGTTACTACATGCTGGCTGTACAAGTGATGCTGATGCTGCCAATTATGGTCAACGACGTGGCTGGCGCGCCCTCTGCCGTTAAATGGATGTATGCCATTGAAGCGTGTCTGTCGTTAACGTTGCTCTACCCTATCGCCCGCTGGAGTGAAAAGCATTTTCGTCTGGAACACCGGTTAATGGCTGGGCTGTTGATAATGTCATTAAGCATGATGCCAGTGGGCATGGTCAGCGGCCTGCAACAACTTTTCACCCTGATTTGTCTGTTTTATATCGGGTCGATCATTGCCGAGCCTGCGCGTGAAACCTTAAGTGCTTCGCTGGCAGACGCAAGAGCTCGCGGCAGCTATATGGGATTTAGCCGTCTGGGTCTGGCGATTGGCGGCGCTATTGGTTATATCGGTGGCGGCTGGCTGTTTGACCTGGGCAAATCGGCGCACCAGCCAGAGCTTCCGTGGATGATGCTGGGCATTATTGGCATCTTCACTTTCCTTGCGCTGGGTTGGCAGTTTAGCCAGAAACGCGCCGCGCGTCGTTTGCTTGAACGCGACGCCTGATTTGATACTCCCCCCTGACTCCTCCATACTGAAAGAGAACTGACAGCCAAATGGAGGAGTCACGTGAAGCTATACATTTACGATCACTGCCCTTACTGCCTCAAAGCCCGCATGATTTTCGGCCTGAAAAATATCCCCGTCGAATTACATGTTCTGCTCAACGACGACGCAGAAACACCCACCCGGATGGTCGGTCAAAAACAGGTTCCCATTCTGCAAAAAGATGACAGCCGCTATATGCCAGAAAGCATGGACATCGTTCACTATGTCGATAAACTCGACGGCAAACCGTTACTGACCGGCAAACGTTCCCCTGCCATTGAAGAGTGGCTGCGCAAGGTCAATGGCTACGCCAACAAACTGCTGTTGCCGCGTTTTGCCAAATCGGCATTTGATGAGTTTTCTACTCCTGCCGCGCGCAAATATTTCGTCGACAAGAAAGAGGCCAGCGCGGGTAATTTTGCCGACCTGCTGGCCCACTCTGACGGTCTGATTAAGAATATCAGCGATGATTTACGTGCGCTGGACAAACTGATCGTCAAACCGAACGCCGTGAATGGCGAACTTTCGGAAGATGATATTCAGCTATTTCCGCTCCTGCGTAATCTGACGCTAGTAGCCGGAATCAACTGGCCAAGCCGCGTTGCTGATTACCGCGATAATATGGCGAAACAGACACAAATCAATTTGTTATCATCAATGGCGATTTAATCCTGACCCGTCGCGGCAGCCTGTATTCGCGGGTTGCCGCCGTTTTCAGTTTTTTCTGCTGGCGCGTTATCGCTGGTGACACATGCTGCGTTGTGTCAGGATATTGACGCAGATTTCATGTCGAGGACTACCATGAACAAGTTTTTATTTGCCGCTGCATTGATCGTCAGTGGCCTGCTCGTTGGCTGTAATCAACTCACCCAATACACCATCACCGAACAAGAAATTAACCAGTCGCTTGCGAAACATAATAATTTCTCAAAAGATATCGGTTTACCCGGCGTGGCTGACGCCCATATCGTTCTGACAAACCTGACCAGCCAAATTGGTCGCGAAGAGCCGAATAAGGTTACCCTAACCGGAGACGCCAATCTGGACATGAACTCCCTGTTCGGTAGCCAGAAAGCGACCATGAAACTGAAGCTGAAAGCGCTGCCCGTGTTTGATAAAGAAAAAGGCGCGATCTTCCTGAAAGAGATGGAAGTGGTCGATGCGACGGTACAACCGGAAAAAATGCAAACGGTGATGCAAACGTTGCTTCCCTATTTAAACCAGGCATTACGCAATTACTTTAACCAGCAACCTGCTTACGTCCTGCGCGAAGATGGCAGCCAGGGCGAAGCAATGGCGAAGAAACTGGCGAAAGGCATTGAAGTGAAGCCAGGCGAAATTGTCATTCCGTTTACTGATTAATCACGAGGGCGCATTCGCGCCCTTTATTTTTCGTGCAAAGGAAAACGTTTCCGCTTATCCTTTGTGTCCGGCAAAAACATCCCTTCAGCCGGAGCATAGAGATTAATGACTGCACCATCCCAGGTTTTAAAGATCCGCCGCCCAGACGACTGGCACCTTCACCTCCGCGATGGCGACATGTTAAAAACTGTCGTGCCGTATACCAGCGAAATTTATGGACGGGCTATCGTAATGCCCAATCTGGCTCCGCCCGTGACCACCGTAGAGGCTGCCGTGGCGTATCGCCAGCGTATTCTTGACGCCGTACCTGCCGGGCACGATTTCACCCCGCTGATGACCTGTTATTTAACAGATTCGCTGGATCCTAATGAGCTGGAGCGCGGATTTAACGAAGGCGTGTTCACCGCTGCAAAACTTTATCCGGCAAATGCAACCACTAACTCCAGCCACGGCGTTACGTCAGTTGACGCAATCATGCCGGTACTTGAGCGCATGGAAAAAATCGGTATGCCGCTACTGGTGCATGGTGAAGTAACACATGCAGATATCGACATTTTTGATCGTGAAGCGCGCTTTATAGAAAGCGTGATGGAACCGCTGCGCCAGCGCCTGACCGCGCTGAAAGTCGTTTTTGAGCATATCACCACCAAAGACGCTGCCGACTATGTCCGTGACGGAAATGAACGGCTGGCTGCCACCATCACTCCGCAGCATCTGATGTTTAACCGCAACCATATGCTGGTTGGTGGTGTGCGTCCGCACCTGTATTGTCTACCCATCCTCAAACGCAATATCCACCAACAGGCATTGCGTGAACTGGTCGCCAGCGGTTTTAATCGTGTATTCCTCGGAACGGATTCTGCGCCACATGCACGTCATCGCAAAGAGAGCAGCTGCGGCTGCGCGGGCTGTTTCAACGCCCCAACCGCGCTGGGCAGTTACGCTACCGTCTTTGAAGAGATGAATGCTTTGCAGCACTTTGAAGCATTCTGTTCTGTAAACGGCCCGCAGTTCTATGGCTTGCCGGTCAACGACACATTCATCGAACTGGTACGTGAAGAGCAACAGGTTGCTGAAAGCATCGCACTGACTGATGACACGCTGGTGCCATTCCTCGCCGGAGAAACGGTACGCTGGTCCGTTAAATAATAAAAATCGTAGCTTCCTGTTGTCATTAGGTTATTTTACCTGTATAAATAACCAGTATATTCAACAGGGGGCTATTATGCGAATTGAAGTCACCATAGCGAAAACTTCTCCATTGCCAGCTGGGGCTATTGACGCCCTGGCTGGCGAACTTTCCCGCCGTATTCAGTATGCGTTTCCTGATAATGAAGGCCACGTATCGGTACGTTATGCCGCAGCAAATAATTTATCGGTTATTGGCGCGACAAAAGAAGATAAACAGCGCATTAGCGAAATTCTCCAGGAGACGTGGGAAAGCGCCGATGACTGGTTTGTCAGCGAATAATATGCAGTGATTTTTGTTTTTGCCGGGTCGCCCCGGCTTTTTTATTTTACTTGCGAATTGTGAGTACAAAATTTCTACACTTACTCAAAATAATTGCACAATATGCTAAAAAAATATGAATGACATGCTGTTTTATTGTTCATATAAATCTTAAAAGCAGAAATTTATCTGTTCCCCCTTTAAAAATTCGGTGAATACCCTTACTTATTGGTATACTGAAGTTGCTTCAGATAAAAACGCATTGAACCTCGAATAACGTTGTCTAGTAACACGAATTAGGGGGCCATGATGGAAAAAAATAATGAAGTCATTCAGACTCATCCGCTCGTAGGGTGGGACATCAGCACCGTTGATAGCTATGATGCGCTGATGTTGCGTTTGCACTACCAGACCCCAAATAAGTCCGAGCAGGAAGGGACTGAAGTTGGTCAGACGCTCTGGTTAACCACTGATGTTGCCAGACAATTTATTTCGATATTAGAAGCAGGAATCGCCAAAATTGAATCCGGTGATTTCCAGGTAAACGAGTATCGGCGTCATTAACATGACATGACCATCCACCCAAAAGGCACCTCACCGGTGCCTTTACCATTTCTGGGTTGTATATCTGCATTCAGTTAATTACTCTGCTTAAACCATGAGAGCAGAGAGAAAAAAATGAAATACGATCTCATCATTATTGGCAGCGGTTCCGTAGGCGCTGCCGCCGGGTATTATGCAACCCGCGCCGGTTTAAACGTGCTAATGACCGACGCCCATATGCCACCGCATCAACACGGCAGCCACCACGGCGATACGCGATTAATTCGCCATGCTTATGGTGAAGGCGAAAAGTATGTCCCGCTGGTCCTCCACGCGCAAATGCTGTGGGATGAACTTTCCCGCCACAACGAAGATGATCCCATTTTTGTACGCTCTGGTGTCATTAACCTCGGTCCGGCTGACTCCGCATTTCTCGCCAACGTCGCCCACAGCGCCGACCAGTGGCAACTCAACGTTGAAAAGCTCGACGCGCAAGGGATTATGGCCCGCTGGCCAGAAATACGCGTCCCGGACAACTACATCGGTTTATTTGAAACTGATTCCGGTTTTTTGCGCAGCGAACTGGCGATTAAAACCTGGATCCAACTGGCGAAGGAAGCGGGCTGTGCGCAGCTGTTCAACTGCCCGGTCACCGCAATTCGTCATGACGATGATGGCGTAACTATTGAAACGGCAGACGGTGAGTATCAGGCGAAAAAAGCGATTGTCTGCGCGGGAACATGGGTAAAAGACCTACTCCCGGAGCTGCCTGTCCAGCCCGTACGCAAAGTATTTGCCTGGTATCAGGCCGATGGCCGCTATAGCGTGAAGAATAAATTCCCGGCATTTACCGGTGAGCTGCCCAATGGCGATCAATATTATGGTTTTCCGGCAGAAAACGACGCGTTGAAGATTGGCAAACATAACGGAGGCCAGGTTATCCATTCAGCGGATGAACGTGTTCCGTTTGCGGAAGTGGCCAGCGATGGTTCGGAAGCCTTCCCGTTCTTGCGCAATGTGTTGCCGGGTATCGGTTGCTGCCTGTACGGCGCTGCCTGCACCTATGATAATTCGCCTGACGAAGATTTTATTATCGATACCCTACCCGGCCACGATAATACACTGCTCATTACCGGCCTGAGTGGGCACGGTTTTAAATTTGCGTCAGTTTTAGGGGAAATAGCTGCCGATTTTGCGCAAGACAAAAAAAGCGATTTTGATTTGACGCCATTCAGGCTTTCCCGCTTCCAATAATCATCATTACGGCCTCCAGAATGAGGCCGTTTTTACAGGAGTATTTAATGCGTCGACTGTTGCACTATCTCATCAATAATATTCGCGAGCATCTGATGCTTTATCTTTTTCTCTGGGGATTGTTGGCAATTATGGATCTGATCTATGTGTTTTATTTTTAGTTTTCCGCACTGACATAAACTGACAAATATTTAATCTCCCTTTCATTTAGCGTGAAAAATTGAATGAGATTCTTCCTGCCTCTACAGCACTCACTAGACCTTCCAGATGCTTAACCCACTAAACTTATGAAGATTCTTTCATTATTAATTCAAAATTATTGAAATAAAAATAAATATCATTCAATTTGTTATTTTTGTGTTGCAATTCATTCTCCGACACGCCATTTTCTTTCTCTCGCAAATTCGTTTTGGATGTACTTATGTCATTCACAAATACCCCTGAACGCTATGGTGTTATATCTGCGGCCTTACATTGGCTAAGCGCAATTATTGTCTACGGCATGTTTGCTTTAGGTCTGTGGATGGTCACGCTCAGTTATTACGATGGCTGGTATCACAAAGCACCCGAACTGCATAAAAGCATCGGTATTTTGTTAATGATGGGGCTGGTTATTCGCGTTCTGTGGCGTGTCATATCTCCACCGCCGGGTCCGCTGCCGAGTTATTCGCCCATGACTCGTCTTGCAGCAAAAGCTGGACATCTCGCATTGTACCTATTGCTGTTCGCCATCGGCATCAGCGGCTATCTGATCTCAACTGCCGATGGTAAACCGATCAGCGTTTTTGGCTGGTTTGACGTCCCCGCGACCCTCTCCGACGCTGGCGCACAGGCTGACTTTGCCGGTGCCCTGCATTTTTGGCTCGCGTGGAGCGTTGTAGTACTGTCCGTTATGCACGGATTTATGGCCCTGAAGCATCATTTCATCGATAAAGACGACACTCTGAAGCGCATGCTGGGAAAGTCGTCATCTGACTATGGAGTATAAAAAATGAAAAAAAGCCTGCTTGGTTTAACCTTCGCTTCCTTGATGTTCTCTGCCGGTTCAGCGGTTGCCGCCGATTACAAAATTGACAAAGAAGGTCAGCACGCCTTTGTTAACTTCCGAATCCAGCATCTTGGCTATAGCTGGTTATATGGCACCTTCAAAGATTTCGACGGTACTTTTACCTTTGATGAAAAAAATCCAGCTGCCGATAAAGTGAATGTGACAATTAACACCACCAGCGTCGATACTAATCACGCCGAACGCGATAAACATCTTCGCAGTGCGGATTTCCTCAATACCGCAAAATATCCACAGGCAACATTCACCTCCACCAGCGTGAAGAAAGACGGTGACGAACTGGATATTACCGGCAATCTGACGCTGAATGGTGTAACCAAGCCCGTCACACTGGAAGCGAAATTAATTGGTCAGGGTGACGACCCGTGGGGCGGTAAACGTGCAGGCTTTGAGGCCGAAGGCAAAATTAAGCTCAAAGACTTCAATATCAAGACAGATTTAGGTCCAGCGTCTCAGGAAGTGGATCTGATTATTTCAGTGGAAGGCGTACAGCAGAAGTAAGAGTGAAATGTTGCCGGATGGCACGCATCCGGCAATGATATTTATTCTGTTGGATCAGGAATGCCCAGTGTTGTATTCAGACGTCCACGAGACTTATTAAAGATCTTATTGCCATTTTCACGTCCTGCCCGACGGCGTCGCTGTTCCTCTGGCGGTAACGCGCTTTCTTCGCAGCAAATCTCACTACAACAACCTTTGTATTTTTCCGCACATACTGGACACTGAATAAACAGCAGATGGCAGCCATCATTTTTACAGTTGGTATGGCTGTCGCACGGCGCACCGCACTGGTGGCAGTGCGCGATAATCTCATCAGATATACGTTCGCCCATCCGCTCGTCAAAAACAAAATTTTTGCCAATAAAACGCACCGGCAAGCCCTGCTCGCGCGCCTTACGGGCGTATTCAATAATTCCGCCCTCGATATGCCAGACTTTGTTGAATCCGTTATGTTTCATCCAGGCACTGGCCTTTTCACAACGAATGCCGCCGGTGCAGTACATGACGATTTTTTTATCTTTATGTGCCTGCATCATCTCAACTGCTTTTGGCAGCTGCTCACGGAAGGTATCTGCCGGTATTTCCAGCGCGTTTTCAAAGTGCCCCACTTCATACTCATAGTGGTTACGCATGTCGATAAACAATGCATCGGGATCGTCAAGCATGGCGTTCACTTCCGCCGCTTGCAGATACTCACCAACATTGCTGGCATCAAAGTGAGGATCGTCAATACCGTCGGCAACAATGCGATCGCGTACCTTCATACGCAGTACCCAGAAGGATTTCCCGTCATCATCCAACGCGATATTCAGGCGTAAACCCTCTAAAGCCGGATCGAAGGCATAGAGCTGTGCGCGAAATGTTTCAACATTGCTCGCAGGTACGCTGATTTGCGCGTTAATGCCCTCATGCGCCAGATACACTCGCCCAAAAACATTCAGCGCGGTAAACAGTTGATATAAAGCGTCACGGGTCACCTTAGGATCGGCAATGTGGAAATACTTATAAAACGAAATGGTGGTTCGCGGTTCGCTCTCAGCCAACATTTTGGCTTTTAACGCGTCGTTGGAAATGCGGTTGTGTAACACTGGCATGGTGTACGGTTCCTGCGAGATGGGAAAGTAAAAATCCGCGGCATGATATAGCAATTATCGATAATTAACATCCACACATTTTACGCTACATTTTAGCATTAAAAATTATTTGTTATTTACAAGCGCGGCAATTTCGCCCAGTCTTCAGTCACAAATTTTGGTTGCGGACGAAAAAATGCGACAATACATACAATTGCCCGTATAGGTTGAAAAACAGGATTGATATGACGAATCTACCCAAGTTCTCCACCGCACTGCTTCATCCGCGTTATTGGTTAACCTGGTTGGGTATTGGCGTACTTTGGTTGGTCGTGCAATTGCCCTACCCGGTTATCTACCGCCTCGGTTGTGGATTAGGAAAACTGGCGTTACGTTTTATGAAACGACGCGCAAAAATTGTGCATCGCAACCTGGAACTGTGCTTCCCGGAAATGAGCGAACAAGAACGCCGTAAAATGGTGGTGAAGAATTTCGAATCCGTTGGCATGGGCCTGATGGAAACCGGCATGGCGTGGTTCTGGCCGGACCGCCGAATCGCCCGCTGGACGGAAGTGATCGGCATGGAACACATTCGTGACGTGCAGGCGCAAAAACGCGGCATCCTGTTAGTTGGCATCCATTTTCTGACACTGGAGCTGGGTGCGCGGCAGTTTGGTATGCAGGAACCGGGGATTGGCGTTTACCGCCCGAACGATAATCCACTGATTGACTGGCTACAAACCTGGGGCCGTTTGCGCTCAAATAAATCGATGCTCGACCGCAAAGATTTAAAAGGCATGATTAAAGCCCTGAAAAAAGGCGAAGTGGTCTGGTACGCACCGGATCATGATTACGGCCCGCGCTCAAGCGTTTTCGTCCCGTTGTTTGCCGTTGAGCAGGCTGCGACCACGACCGGAACCTGGATGCTGGCACGGATGTCCGGCGCATGTCTGGTGCCCTTCGTTCCACGCCGTAAGCCAGATGGCAAAGGGTATCAGTTGATTATACTGCCGCCAGAGTGTTCTCCGCCGCTGGATGATGCCGAAACTACCGCCGCGTGGATGAACAAAGTGGTCGAAAAATGCATCATGATGGCACCAGAGCAGTATATGTGGTTACACCGTCGCTTTAAAACACGCCCGGAAGGCGTTCCTTCACGCTATTAAATCTTCCATGCTGGATGCTTCAGAATGGCATCCGGCATTACCACAGAAAATCCCCCTGATTTAGCGATAAAAGCTCTCTGGATTGCGCCCCCTGGAAGTCGGGCGCATAATTAGTGTGCTTATCTTTTCTTCTTATGTTCACCGCGCCTGGCGCACCAACAGCGGATTGCTATGTCACCCTGTGAAAATGACACCCCTATAAACTGGAAACGAAACCTGATCGTCGCCTGGCTAGGCTGTTTTCTTACCGGTGCCGCCTTCAGCCTGGTAATGCCCTTCTTACCCCTCTACGTTGAGCAGCTTGGCGTTACCGGCCACTCCGCCCTGAATATGTGGTCCGGTATTGTCTTCAGCATTACATTTTTATTTTCGGCCATCGCCTCACCGTTTTGGGGTGGACTCGCCGATCGTAAAGGCCGAAAACTCATGCTATTACGCTCTGCTCTCGGCATGGGCATCGTGATGGTGTTGATGGGACTGGCACAAAATATCTGGCAGTTTTTGATCCTGCGGGCGCTTCTTGGTTTACTTGGCGGATTTGTCCCCAACGCTAATGCTCTTATCGCCACACAAGTACCGCGTAATAAAAGCGGCTGGGCGCTGGGTACGCTCTCCACAGGCGGCGTTAGCGGCGCGTTGCTCGGCCCAATGGCTGGCGGTTTGCTCGCCGATAGCTACGGCTTACGTCCGGTATTCTTTATTACCGCCAGTGTGCTCATACTCTGCTTTTTCGTCACCCTGTTTTGCATCAGAGAAAAATTCCAGCCGGTCAGCAAAAAAGAGATGCTGCACATGCGGGAAGTGGTGACATCACTTAAAAACCCGAAACTGGTACTCAGCCTGTTTGTCACCACGTTAATCATCCAGGTGGCGACGGGCTCAATTGCCCCCATTCTGACGCTGTATGTCCGCGAACTGGCGGGTAACGTCAGTAACGTCGCCTTTATCAGTGGCATGATCGCCTCGGTGCCAGGCGTGGCGGCTCTGCTAAGTGCACCACGACTCGGCAAACTTGGCGATCGAATCGGACCCGAAAAGATCCTGATTACGGCGCTGATCTTTTCTGTACTGCTGTTGATCCCAATGTCTTACGTTCAGACGCCATTGCAACTTGGGATTTTACGTTTTTTGCTCGGTGCCGCCGATGGTGCACTACTCCCCGCCGTACAGACACTATTAGTTTATAACTCGAGCAACCAGATCGCCGGGCGTATCTTCAGCTATAACCAATCGTTTCGTGATATTGGCAACGTTACCGGACCATTGATGGGAGCAGCGATTTCAGCGAACTACGGTTTTAGGGCGGTATTTCTCGTCACCGCTGGCGTAGTGTTATTCAACGCAGTCTATTCATGGAACAGTCTACGTCGTCGTCGAATCCCCCAGATATCGAACTGATTTTTCGCCTTTCATACTTGCAAAAGCGGAGAATCAGCTATCCTTTTCCCTGAAACCTCATCAACTCAAAGGGAGAATCGTGATGACCATGTACGCAACGCTTGAAGAAGCCATTGACGCTGCACGCGAAGAATTTCTTGCAGACAACCCCGGCATCGACGCCGAAAACGCGAATGTGCAACAGTTCAATGCCCAAAAATACGTTTTGCAGGACGGCGACATCATGTGGCAAGTTGAGTTTTTTGCCGACGAAGGGGAAGAAGGTGAATGTTTACCCATGCTTAGCGGTGAAGCTGCGCAAAGTGTCTTTGACGGCGACTATGATGAGATAGAGATCCGCCAGGAGTGGCAAGATGAGAATACATTACATGAATGGGACGAGGGGGAATTTCAGCTTGAGCCACCGCTGGATACCGAGGAAGGACGCACAGCAGCTGATGAGTGGGATGAACGTTAATCACTCATACGGGCCATGATGAATGTCGATCGGCAGCAGTAAGGTATCGAAAACCAGGGAGAATGGCAGATCAAGGATCGTGACGTAACGCCAGGCGGAGTCACGCACGTCCCATTGCACACCGGGATAATATTGGTTGCCATGCCCCTGCCCCGGTATAGTGCGACTAATGATGCTGCCACAGCCACTCAGCAAGGTCACCATTATGCTCACCACAATTAAACGCATTTGATACCTCTTCCGTAAAAAATACCGGCATAACGCCGGTATTTTTATTGGCTCGTTGTTTTTGCCGGATGCGGCGTGAACGCCTTGCCAGACCCACAAAATCTTGCAAAATCAATAAATTGCAGGAACGATGTAGGCCTGATAAGCGTAGCGCATCAGGCAACTACGTTTTTATTGCGAAGCCGCATCCGGTTTACGCAATGCCAGTGGATTGAGCTTTATCCCTTCGTAATAACTCACCCATGAAGAATATCTCTCCGGGGAATTCCAGACGCGGAAATGCAGACGGGCCATCGTCACCGGATCGCTTAGCAGCACCAGGCGACGATCGCGATTCAGCTTCTCTGGCGTCTCGTTCAGCGCCTGTTCAACGTGGCGGTCACGGGCGATTTCCAGCACCTTGCTGGCGCGGTGACGCGCGGTCGCCATTGCGGTTGCCAGAGCGTTAAATGACGGGTTAAACACCGCGTGCATAAAACCATCATCAAGGGAGCGTTGACGATTCATCTCAAGGAACCGATCGGTATCAACCAGCACCTGCGGCGGTGAATACTCTTCCGGGATCAGGAACAGTTTCCAGCGTTTGGTTCGCAGACCAACGGTGGCACGGCTGGAAATCACCGAAACAAACGGTGACAGGATCAACGAGAAGACAATCGGTGCCAGCCAGAACAGAAAACGCAGATCCAGCCACGCCATCCCAACAGCCCACACTAACCCTAACAGCAGCTGTGAGCCGTGGCGTTTGAACGCTTCCCCCCAGGAAGTGGAGTCATCATCACGCTGCGGCGAATTCCACACTACTTCCCAGCCAAGGAACGCGCTGACGACGAAGACCGTATGGAACAGCATGCGTACCGGAGCCAGCAGCACGGAAAACAGCACTTCCAGCAGCAACGATAATGTAACGCGCCAGAAGCCGCCGTATTCTTTCGTTCCTTTGCACCAGATAAGCAAAATGCTCAATAGCTTCGGCAGGAACAACAGCACCATGGTCGAAGCAAAAAGTGCAATCGCCAGCTCAGGACGCCACTGCGGCCATACCGGGAACAACTGCCGTGGTTGCAGGAAGTATTGCGGTTCGGTCAACGCATGTACTACCTGCAATGCAGTAGAGAGCGCGAGGAACATAAACCACAGCGGAGCGGAGAGATAAGACATCACGCCCGTCAGGAACACCGCACGGTGAACCGGGTGCATACCCTTCACCAGGAACAGACGGAAGTTCATCAGGTTACCGTGGCACCAGCGGCGGTCACGTTTTAGCTCATCAAGCAAGTTAGGCGGCAATTCTTCATAAGAACCCGGGAGATCGTAAGCAATCCAGACCCCCCAACCTGCACGGCGCATCAACGCCGCTTCCACGAAGTCATGTGACAGGATTGAACCGGCAAAAGAACCTTCGCCCGGCAGCGGAGCCAGTGCACAGTGCTCGATAAACGGTTTCACGCGGATAATCGCGTTATGCCCCCAGTAGTGCGACTCGCCAAGTTGCCAGAAGTGCAAACCGGCTGTAAACAGTGGCCCATACACGCGGGTCGCGAACTGCTGACAGCGCGCATACAGCGTATCCATGCCGGACGCTTTCGGCGACGACTGAATGATCCCGGCGTTCGGGTTGGCTTCCATCAGGCGCACCAGGCCGCACAAACAATCACCGGTCATTACCGAGTCAGCATCCAGCACCACCATGTAGCTGTACTGGCTGCCCCAGCGACGGCAGAAGTCATCGATATTACCGCTTTTACGCTTCACGCGACGGCGGCGGCGGCGATAGAAAATCTGACCTTCGCCACCGACTTCAGCGATAAGCTCCATCCAGGCTTTTTGCTCTGCGACGCAGATATCCGGGTTATAACTGTCACTCAGAATGTAGACATCAAAGTGTTTGGCATTCCCGGTGGCTTTTACTGATTCCCACGTTGCACGCAAGCCAGCAAAAACACGGTTCACGTCTTCGTTACAGATAGGCATGATCAACGCCGTGCGATGCTCCGGGTTTAATGGTTCATCGCCAACTGTTGACGCAGATATACTGTATTTATCGCGACCAATAAGCAGTTGCAGGAAGCCCATCAACGCCGTCCAGAACCCGGCGGACACCCAACAGAACAGTACCGCAAAGAGGATCAGGATACCGGTTTGCAGCATATAAGGCAGAAGCTGCATAAAGGAAACCCACACATCCTGACCAACCATATCCATAGGATTAATCAGCGCCCACCCCTGATAAGGAAGAATGGTCTTCATATACCAGGTCGCGACAACAGTTTGCGCGAGCGTCAGGATCAACAGAATGTAACGGCGGATGGTACCGACGGTACGCCACTTTTGCTCACTCTCCTGCTCTTCTTTGGTCAAACGAGCCAGATAGCGCGGCGTCACATCGCGTCCACGCAGGCGATCCCAGAAACGGCCTACCGGGTTGGTACGCCACGGGTCGGGAAACATCGAGGAGCGTTTTGCTTCTGGCATCGCCTTTAGCTGATCGCGCCCTTCGTCGTCTTTAATTAACTGTCCATCAGCAAGTGAATCTGGCCAGGCTTGTTCCAGACGCGCCTTTACCGAGCCTTGCGGGGAGTCATCCTCCCGCGCCCAGGTGCGGTGTTCGGCATCCAGCGCCTGATGAACGGCGCGGATATCAGTCTTCGGCAATGCCGCTTTCTCGCTTGCGGCGATGGGCATTGCGTCAATGTACTCAGTTGTCTTATTCATTGGCAGGTAACTGGTAGCTCCAGGTTTCACTCAACGTCTGATCGGCATTCACCAGCGCAGCACGCATTTCAGTGGTTTTCTTGGCATCTTTCACTTTCACACGCATCACCAGACGCCAACCTTTGGTAACCGGGTTATAGCGCACCGTGCTTTCAACTATCTCACCATTATCACCAATGCTGGTTTGCGCTGTGACCGGGGTATCCTCTGGCAGTTTTTTCATCTCAGCGCCGGTAAAATCGACCACAAAGGCGATAGTACCGTCAGGCTGGCGAATCAGGTTCGACTGCTTCACATCCCCCGTTGAACGACGCGTTTGTTGCACCCATGCGTTATCTGGCGCATGCAGTTTGTCTTCATCACGGCTGAAGGTGATGGTGTATTTAAAGTTCATCTCTTTACCCGGCTCCGGCAGCTGATCCGGCGTCCAGTAAGCGACGATGTTATCGTTGGTTTCATCGTTAGTTGGAATTTCCACCAGCTCAACGCTGCCTTTGCCCCACTCCCCTTTCGGAGTCACCCATGCGCTTGGACGAAGATCGTAACGATCATCGAGATCTTCAAAGCGGGAGAAATCACGACCGCGCTGCAACAGACCGAAGCCTTGCGGGTTTTCCATCGAGAAGCTGCTGACAGCTAAATGTTTCGGGTTATTCAACGGACGCCAGATCCATTCGCCATTACCAGCATGGATAGACAGACCGTTAGAGTCGTGCAACTCCGGACGATAGTTATTTGCAGGCGACGGTTGGTTCGGCCCAAACAGGAACATACTGGTTAACGGTGCAACCCCCAGTTTGCCGACTTTATCGCGCAGATAGATTTTCGACTGCACATCCACAACCGTGTCACGTCCTGGCATAACTACGAATTTGTAAGCACCTGTCGCGCGCGGCGAGTCAAGCAATGCATAAATGGTTAAACGTTTATCAGTCGGTTTTGGACGCTCGATCCAGAACTCTTTGAAGCGTGGAAATTCTTCACCCGATGGCAAGGCGGTATCAATTGCCAGGCCGCGTGCAGAAAGGCCATAAACCTGACCTGCACCAATCACGCGGAAATAGCTGGCCCCGAGCATGCTGACGATTTCATCGTTTTTATCTTTGCTGTTGATCGGGTAAAGCACTTTGAAACCGGCAAAACCAAGGTCTTTTACCGTGTCTTTGTCATGCTGAACATCGCCGAAAGTGAAATAATCCGGGCTGTATTTGATTCGTTTGACTGCGGTGGCAGTCACTTCATTTATTTTGACCGGGGTATCGAAGTACATACCCTGATGGTAGAACTCGAGTTTGAATGGGGTCTTCAGATTGTTCCAGTACGCTTTGTCATGATTAAACTGGATCTGCTGATAGTCCGCGTATTTCATATCGCGGAAAACGGAGGGCAAGTTGCTTTTGGGCGCCTCATAGCCTTTCCCGGCTAAGGATTGAGCTTGCTTTGCGACATCATCAATACTGAAAGCCCAGCTTGAAGATGTATACAGGGTTAACATTACTGCAGCACTCAACCAACGCATTTTCATCATTTGTAGTTTATGTTTCATAATTAGTAAGCACTTCCCCCTTTGTGTGCTTATATCGATCCGATCTATTTTAATGGATAACCTGCCATTCCGACAACAGAATCCCGGTATCGTTCAGCACACTGGCTCATGGATTAAGCACCTGATTGCAACCGTTTTCACTTTCCGTGCTTCTCCTAAAGACAGAAGCATCGACTTCGTGTAGGGTTTGCCAGCAAATTTATTTATCAACCGTCTTACAGACGCTTCCATTCTGGTTAGTGGTAGCGATGATGCTATGCATAAAAACCTTGAAGCCTGCGCCTGGCGCGGTCAGGTCGGTGTCACTATGGCAACAAGCCTAAAGGCATAACCCGACAGGGATAAGACGAAAAATCTGAGATCAGTTAACCATATATGAATCCAGTACCCGCGCAACGTGAATATTTCCTCGACTCCATCCGCGCCTGGCTGATGTTGTTAGGGATCCCTTTTCATATTTCTTTAATCTATTCGAGCCATACATGGCATGTGAATAGCGCCGAGCCGTCATTGTGGCTGACCCTTTTTAATGACTTCATCCACTCGTTCCGCATGCAGGTGTTTTTCGTTATATCCGGGTACTTTTCCTACATGCTTTTTTTACGCTATCCCTTGAAAAAATGGTGGAAAGTACGTGTCGAACGTGTAGGTATCCCGATGTTAACAGCCATCCCCTTACTGACATTGCCGCAATTTATTATGCTGCAATACGTCAAAGGCAAAGCGGAAAGTTGGCCTGGGCTGTCATTGTATGACAAATATAATACGTTGGCCTGGGAATTAATATCACACCTGTGGTTTTTACTGGTGTTAGTGGTCATGACGACGCTGTGCGTATGGATATTTAAACGCATCAGAAATAATTTAGAAAATTCTGATAAAACGAATAAAAAATTCTCGATGGTAAAATTATCGGTGATTTTTTTGTGCCTCGGCATCGGTTATGCGGTAATAAGAAGAACGATTTTTATTGTGTATCCACCCATTCTGAGTAACGGCATGTTCAATTTTATTGTCATGCAAACGTTATTTTATTTGCCGTTCTTTATCCTCGGCGCACTGGCTTTCATTTTCCCTCATCTTAAAGCCTTGTTTACCACGCCTTCTCGTGGCTGTACCCTTGCAGCAGCATTGGCGTTTGTCGCTTATTTACTCAACCTGCGCTATGGCAGTGGCGATGCCTGGATGTATGAAACCGAGTCGGTGATCACCATGGTCCTCGGTCTGTGGATGGTGAATGTGGTCTTCTCCTTTGGCCACCGTTTGCTTAACTTCCAGTCAGCGCGGGTGACTTATTTTGTTAACGCATCGCTGTTTATCTATCTGGTTCACCACCCGTTAACGCTGTTTTTCGGCGCATACATTACACCACACATCACCTCCAACTGGCTTGGTTTTCTCTGTGGCCTGATATTCGTAGTAGGGATTGCGATAATTCTGTATGAAATTCATTTACGCATCCCATTATTGAAGTTTTTGTTCTCTGGTAAACCGGTTGTTAAGCGTGAGAACGATAAAGCACCTGCCCGTTAAGCCGCGTTTACAATAACCATTCCACGGGCAATATCGACGCCAGTTTGACCATAACCCGCTTCCAGAAACTGGTGGCGGGTTCTTTTTTGAGAATAATCTCTTTCTTTGCATGACGATCAACCCAGTTGATCCGTCCCCACCTGTCCAGACGGAGCTGCCAGGCCGCATCATACTGGCTCTGAATAAAGCGTTTATCAATTAACTGTGCCAGCGTTTCGCTCTCTATCACGAAGCCCATTTCAGTATTGAGCAATGTTGAACGCGGATCGAAATTGAAAGAGCCAATAAACACCGTTTTACCATCGATGCTAAAGGTTTTAGCATGCAGGCTGGCACCGGAATTACCGGTTATACCGCGATCGTGTAATGTACTACTTTGTTCACGCGTCGGCTTGAGTTCATATAATTCCACCCCATAGCGAAGCAATTTTTTGCGCCAGCGCGCGTATCCGGCATGGACGACAGCAACATCGTTAGCGGCAAGAGAATTGGTTAGGATCGCAATCTTTACCCCTTTTCTCACCATCCGTAAGAGTTGCGCCACACCTGCACGTGTCGGTACAAAATAGGAAGAGATAATATCGATGCGTTCACTGGGTGAGCCCATGATATCGAACAGGCGCTGCGGTAACAGTGAATGCCGTTTTGCCTTGCCCTCCCCTTTCGCCGGATCATCACTTAATAAACATGTTTTCGCCCAGATAAGCGGCAACGTTCCATCAACCAGATGATGTATAAACGGACTGGATTCCATTTTGCGTAAGTAACGATGCGTCATGACATCGTTATGCCAGGAGGCGGGTAACTCGATGTGATCCGCCATTTCACCTTCCGGGACATCCAGCACCTGCTGTAAGGGGGAAACCGATTTGCAATACCAGTAGCGGGCGAAATCATCGGCAACGTCCTCTACCACGGGTCCTATTGCCATGACATCTAAATCCGAAAAAAGTGGCTCTTCCCCTGCCCCAAAATAGGCATCACCAATATTTCGTCCTCCCACCAGCGTCACCACGCCATCGACAGTGAAACTTTTATTGTGCATACGGCGATTGAGACGGGAAAAGTCGGTGATATAACCAAGCGGACGTAGCAAACGAAACGAGAAAGGATTAAAAAGCCGGACTTCAATGCGTGGATGGCTGTCAAGCAAGCGTAAAATGTCATCAAGTCCGGGCGTATTGTTGTCGTCCAGCAACAAACGGACGCGAACGCCACGCTTTGCTGCGGCTAACAGGGCGGAAAACAGTAACCGACCCGACATATCGTCCTGCCAGATGTAATACTGAACATCCAGCGTATGCTCTGCCATTTCAGCCAGACGATACCGGGCGGCAAACGCATCCAGACTTTTCTCCAGAGGAAAAAGTCCACACTGACCGGGATGTTGCGAACACAGTGGCAGCACCGCGCTCGCCAGCCGAGGCAAATCATTCATCTCCTTGTTGGGTAAGGAGTCTTTCGTAGAGGTGGGCGTTTTCTTCATCATAACAGACAAAGTATACCTGTTCGGGTAAAGCGTGACGGGTAATAAATTCTGAAACGGTTTTTACTGCGATTTCAGCCGCTGCCGCACGGGGATAACCATAAACCCCAGTACTGATTGCAGGAAAAGCCACTGACGTATAGCTGTTTGCCGCCACCAGTCGTAGGCTATTGAGATAGGCATCCTGCAAAAGCTGGTCTTCGTTTTGTTCACCACCACGCCAGACTGGCCCGACGGTGTGCACTACGGCTTTAGCGGGAAGATCGCCTGCAAGCGTAATAACGGCATGCCCCGTAGGGCAATCGCCCTGCTGCTGCCTGACTTTTAAACAGGCATCCAGCAGGGCCGGACCCGCTGCGCGATGAATGGCCCCATCGACGCCGCCGCCTCCCATTAATGACGGATTAGCCGCATTCACAATCACATCAACGGCCAGTTTGGTAATATCACCCTGCACAACATGAATACGCGTTTTCATAACGCCTCCTTACACCTTCTTGTTTCCTAAGTGTACAGCAGGCTTTTTAGTTAAATCGCATTTTTCTGCTTAGCAACGTGAGTTGTTCAGAAACTTAGTTATATTCGATGTTCATTACAGCCAGCTTTTTCTGTTTATCAAGATACTGCACTTTTACTGAGGCTATTTGCACGTTTTTAACATTGCCGCTCATTAAGGCTTTGCTGGAATAGGTTTTACGCGGAACAGAACCATTCTGTGGGCAGTTCATTTCTACGGGTGATGACTGGGTGCTGACGTCACATGCCGGTTCCACAATTTGGCCATAAAAATGGATCACGCCCCCTTGCGCGGTGCTTCCTGCAATGGCAATAAAAGGAAAAAACAAACTGCCGAGCATAAGAGAGTTTAAAAAAGGTCTGAACATTTATTCTATTTCCTCAATGATTAGTCATCCTTGAGGGTTGTGTTATCCATACTTTCAGGTTGGCTGATTCGCAGCAGACCATTCTCTCCAGGTTCATCTTATGCTCGATATTTCAACAAATTAAGACTTTTCTGAAGAGGGCGGCCATTGTTGTGATAAATGAAGTGACTGTCCATCAGAAACAGTAACAACTATTTTCACCCGATCGTCCGGGGAAATATTTAAACTCAACTTCGTCAAAGCAATGGGTTGATTAGCAGGCAATGAGAGGGTCTTTTCTTGCTTCGTCTGACTTTGCCCTGAACTGCCTTCGCGCAGGGACAATATTTGTACTCTGCACAGACAAGATTGAGTAAGAGTGACTTCAGGAATAATGGTGTACATATCCCCTTGCTGGGTCGTATTAAAGGTTATCTGACTGGAAAGTGCCGCAAGGAGTAATAACGCATTCATATTCTTCTCCCGAAAAAAAAACAGGGCTTACGCCCTGTTTCTTTCATACAGATGATGTATTAGTACTGATGAGCGGTCGCGTTGTTACCAAAGCCAACCTGAGTGACGTTAACGCTGGAGTTAGATGCAGTCTGGTCAACAGCAGCACCGTTACCGCCACCGAACTGTTTAACAGTCATAGTAGAATCTTTACCATTCCACTGATCAAGAGTAGCGCTGTTGCCGAAACCACGCTGAGTCAGATCGATTGAGCTGTCATCAGAACCTTGGCCAACATCTGCACCATTACCGCCGCCGTGCTGGGTAATGGTCAGATCAGAGTTGCGGGCGTCAGCTTGCAGAGCAAGAGCAGAGTTACCGCCACCGTACTGGTAAATATTCAGCTCTGAATTCGGGCCGCTGTTATTACCGCCACCACCGTGGTTGCCGCCACCGCCGCCGTACTGAGGAACAACACCTGCCAGAGCGCTACCGGAGAATACGATTGCTGCAATTGCTGCTACTTTTAAAAGTTTCATGTAAAACCCCCATCGGATTGATTTAAAAGTCGAATGGAAATTAACGTTGTGTCACGCGAATAGCCATTTGCGACTGTCTCTGCACTACAATTGCCGTTTTTTGAGTACCATACTGTGTAATATTTGCTTTATTACCAGAACCTTTCTGGATAATCATCGCAGTATTACCATAAGCACCTTGCGAAATACTGGCATCGTTGGCACTGCCCGCCTGATCAATATATGCAAGGTTATAATCTCCTGTCTGGTCAATCTTTGCCCGGTTGCTACTACCTTCTTGCGCAACAACCGCCAAAAGTTTTGAGCCTCCCTGCCGTAACTGAGCACTATTATTAGTCCCAGCTTGACCAATTATGGCTGCCTGATTAAATGAAGACTTACTCAATTCATTTACCGCAAAGTTATATTCTGAATTAGCTAAATCATAACCTGCTGCGGCTGCAATCCCAGGCGCACCCAGTATTGTTAACATCATAAATAACAATTTGTTTTTCATGTTGTCACCCTGGACCTGGTCGTACATTTAAGAAATTAAATCATTTCAACTTGGTTGTTAACGCAACCCGTATTTTGTTAACGCTGCGTTACGATGGAAAGTATGTCTGCGGAAATATTTTTAATAACTCACCCGCGCGTTGTATTTTTCTTTTTTTGTTCATACCAAAGTATTAAAACCCACGTAAATACGCTGTTATCTACGCAAAAAATATTTTGTTTTCTTTTAAATCTCCGTTTTCCGCTATCAAAAATCACCAGACAGTCATTCTTCTTGCCCGTCGCTGATTGCTGCGATATGTCTTGCGCACAAGCCGTGACAAACCTCGTCTTTTTGCAGTAAAAAATTGTCCACGGTGGTATGGAGAAAAAACAAGAACGTTTTACATGACGAAAGGACTACAGCGAAATATTTTTTATATGCATTATTAGTAAGTTAGCACCATTTGTATGATTTTTTAAAATTGTGCAATAAAAACCAAATGTACAACTTTTCTATCATTTCTAAACTTAATAAAACCTTAAGATTAACATTTTAATATAACGAGTTACATTTAGTTACATGTTTAACACTTGATTTAAGATTTGTAATGGCTAGATTGAAATCAGATGTAATCCATTAGTTTTATATTTTACCCATTTAGGGCTGATTTATTACTACACACAGCAGTGCAACATCTGTCAGTACTTCTGGTGCTTCTATTTTAGAGGCAGCTGTCAGGTGTGCGAACAATAAAAAAGCGGGGTTTCATCATGTTTAATGAAGTCCATAGTATTCATGGTCATACATTATTGTTGATCACTAAACCTTCTTTGCAAGCGACAGCTCTCTTGCAGCACCTTAAACAATCGCTGGCGATTACAGGAAAATTACATAATATTCAACGTTCTCTGGACGATATATCTTCAGGCTCTATTATTCTTCTGGATATGATGGAAGCGGATAAAAAGCTTATCCATTATTGGCAGGATACTTTGAGCAGGAAAAACAACAATATCAAAATATTGTTGCTAAATACGCCTGAAGATTACCCGTACCGCGACATTGAAAACTGGCCTCATATCAACGGCGTTTTTTATGCCATGGAGGATCAAGAACGTGTTGTCAATGGGTTGCAAGGCGTCCTGCGCGGCGAATGCTACTTTACGCAAAAGCTTGCCAGTTACCTGATTACGCATTCAGGTAACTATCGTTATAACAGCACGGAATCAGCCCTCCTTACTCATCGGGAAAAAGAGATCCTGAATAAGCTGCGTATCGGCGCGTCTAATAACGAGATCGCTCGTTCGTTGTTCATCAGCGAAAATACGGTTAAAACGCATCTTTATAATCTTTTCAAGAAGATAGCCGTAAAAAACCGGACACAAGCGGTTTCCTGGGCAAACGATAACCTCAGGCGATAAAGCCATGAAACGTTATTTACGCTGGATTGTGGCGGCAGAATTTCTGTTCGCCGCAGGGAATCTTCATGCCGTTGAGGTAGAAGTCCCGGGATTGTTAACTGACCATACTGTTTCATCTATTGGCCATGATTTTTACCGAGCCTTTAGTGATAAATGGGAAAGTGACTATACGGGTAACTTAACGATTAATGAAAGGCCCAGTGCACGATGGGGAAGTTGGATCACTATAACGGTCAATCAGGACGTTATTTTCCAGACTTTTTTATTTCCGTTGAAAAGAGACTTCGAGAAAACTGTCGTCTTTGCACTGATTCAAACTGAAGAAGCACTAAATCGTCGCCAGATAAACCAGGCGTTATTAAGTACGGGCGATTTGGCGCATGATGAATTTTAAATAATAAATTGTTCGGAGGCTGCAATGCGTGTCAAACATGCAGTAGTTCTACTCATGCTTATTTCGCCATTAAGTTGGGCTGGATCCATGACTTTCCAGTTCCGTAATCCAAACTTTGGTGGTAACCCAAATAATGGCGCTTTTTTGTTAAATAGCGCTCAGGCACAAAACTCTTATAAAGATCCGAGCTATAACGATGACTTTGGTATTGAAACGCCATCAGCGTTAGATAACTTTACTCAGGCCATCCAGTCACAAATTTTGGGTGGGCTACTGTCGAATATTAATACCGGTAAACCGGGCCGCATGGTGACCAACGATTATATTGTTGATATTGCTAACCGCGATGGTCAATTGCAGTTGAACGTGACAGATCGTAAAACCGGACAAACCTCGACCATCCAGGTTTCGGGTTTACAAAATAACTCAACCGATTTTTAAGCCCCAGCTTCATAAGGAAAATAATCATGCAGCGCTTATTTCTTTTGGTTGCCGTCATGTTACTGAGCGGATGCTTAACCGCCCCGCCTAAAGAAGCCGCCAGACCGACATTAATGCCTCGTGCTCAGAGCTACAAAGATTTGACCCATCTGCCAGCGCCGACGGGTAAGATCTTTGTTTCGGTATACAACATTCAGGACGAAACCGGACAATTTAAACCCTACCCGGCAAGTAACTTCTCCACTGCTGTTCCGCAAAGCGCCACGGCAATGCTGGTCACGGCACTGAAAGATTCTCGCTGGTTTATACCGCTGGAGCGCCAGGGCTTACAAAATCTGCTTAACGAGCGCAAGATTATTCGTGCGGCACAAGAAAACGGCACAGTTGCCATTAATAACCGAATCCCGCTGCAATCTTTAACGGCGGCAAATATCATGGTTGAAGGTTCGATTATCGGTTATGAAAGCAACGTTAAATCGGGCGGTGTTGGGGCAAGATATTTTGGGATCGGTGCAGACACGCAATACCAGCTTGATCAGATTGCCGTGAACCTGCGTGTCGTCAATGTGAGTACCGGTGAGATCCTCTCCTCGGTGAACACCAGTAAGACGATACTTTCCTATGAAGTTCAGGCGGGGGTCTTCCGCTTTATTGACTACCAGCGCTTGCTGGAAGGGGAAGTAGGTTACACCTCGAACGAACCCGTTATGCTGTGCCTGATGTCGGCTATCGAAACAGGCGTCATTTTCCTGATTAATGATGGTATCGACCGCGGCCTTTGGGATTTGCAAAATAAAACAGAACGGCAGAATGACATTCTGGTGAAATACCGCCATATGTCGGTTCCACCGGAATCCTGATAGATAAAAACGCCGGAATTAATAATCCGGCATTTTACTGTTTAAGCGAAAGCGTGAGTGCCCCTCACGCTTTATTTTTGATTTGCTGCTCACGGTGAGCGGTCTTCGTACTACGCGCCGCCAGCCACAGGCCGCTGTTTTTCATTGCGTAACCAAATACCAGTCCAAGCGCCAGCGAAGGTAACACCAGTTTCCAGTCCCCCTGCCCGGCAAACGTCGCGCATGCGCCTATAAACGTCCCCGGAACAAATGAAAGCAGCAGCTGTTTGGCCTGAATACACATCAGAAACGCGACAATACCGGTTATTACATAACCGAGAATTTCCAGATGTGGTGCCAGTGCACTACCGTAAATAATGACCATCGCCCACACCACGCCACTAAGCAGGGTTGCAGCGGAGATCGCCAGCCCTTTCAGCCCACCTTGCGGGCAGGCAAAGTAGGCCGTACAGCCCAGGAAGCCCGCCCAGCTTAGTAAGCCCAGGGAAACAGCCACCCATCCCCAGATACCGGAGAGAATGCCTGTTGTGATTGCAATAGAGAGAAGTATGTTCATGCCGCGCATGATAGCAGAAAACGCGGCCATGAATGAGATCGAGCACACATTTTATGCAACAACAAATTATCAGTTGCAGTTATGAGTGATGCAGATCACATTTACTCTTCAGAATCTTCTTCCAGCTCGTCCCACATTGCACTAATAGCATCGCGGGTTAGCGGTGCCATGGTGCGCCAGAAAGGCGTAGTTGCATGGGCCTCCACTTTGCCAAGGAACGCACCACACCAGGGTAACAGATACTCACTGAACAGTGTTTCCAGTGCTTCGCTCTCATCTTCCGTTGACTGATCTTCCAGCCAGGAAGCCGCAAGCAGCAATGTGCCGATGTGATCGGCTGGCGTATCCGCTAGTGGCATCCCTCGTTCGGAAAGAAAAGCGCGCACTTCCGCTTCCGTTGCGCCCTCAACCCATGCGCTACGATATGGCGGCACAGCACATTCATCGCCGATAAACAACGCATTGTAATCGGCAGAGACTTGCGTCATATCACAGCTTTTCTGTAAACGCGTCAGTAACTCATCCTGCTCCAGTGGCCAGTTCGCAGCCAGTTTCCCCTCACGAATCAGGGTAAACAACGGCACCAGTAAAGGATCTTGCGGTTGGCGGTAATAGAGCGAACCCAGCACACGACAGAGGATAGAAAACTCGTTCATTAATATATTTCCATTACTAGTAATTAAAGGTCTGCAAATTCCGCAATCGGTGCCATACCGCGAGATTCAAGGAAGTTCAGTAAGCGGCGCGGAGAAACATTCAAAATGCGTTCTGGCGGAAAATCTACCGCGTCGAGGATTTTAAGACACTCTTCAAATTCCCCCATGGTAAATGCAGTGTGAGAATCCGAGCCTAATGCCACCCAACCTCCAGCGTCACGTACCGCTGCAGCTACCGCACGACAGTTGTCTTCACTGCCCTTACGTGAGTGTAAAAATGAGGAATTATTGATTTCCAGCGCCACCTGATATTTCGCGGCTGCTTCAGCAACGGCTTTAACATCTATCTCATATTTCGGATTTCCGGGATGGCTTATTATATGCACATTGCCGCTGGCGATAGTGGCGATCATCGCTTGTGTATTGGTTGCTTTGTCATGTGGCGCAAAAACCGGCTCATGAAAACCGGCAATAATCAGATCCAGCGAATCAAACATTTTGCCGCTGCAATCAATTTCACCATCAACATTTTTAATGTTAGCTTCGATGCCGCGCAGGATCCCTACCCCATCAACCACTCGCGGCCAGATACGCATGTTAATGAAGTGCCAGTGATGCGGCGCATCTTCCATATCCGGGCCATGATCGGTGATCGCAAAAAGTTTAATGCCCTTTTGTTTGGCCTGGGCAATGTAATCACTCAATGTGCTATATGCATGCGTGCTGGCAACGGTATGCATATGAAGGTCGACGGGATACATAACTCTCTCCTGTATTCAATTCCCGCCAAGGATAGCAGGAAACCTGATGCTTTATTAGTAGCCGCGTGCGCGGTCGACTTGCCCGCAGACCCTCTCCCCTTTTTCGAGCTGGGCAATGGTGCGCGAAATGTAATCCACAGCTTCAGCGGGACGGGTAATCGCGGCGACATGTGGTGTTATCGTCACGCGTGGATGTTGCCAGAGCGGACTTTCCGGCGGTAAGGGTTCACGATTAAAAACATCCAGCATTGCGCCTTTAACTTTGCCGCTATCCAGCGCCGCGAGCAGGTCATCTTCCACGACATGAACACCACGCGCCAGGTTGAGGAGATACGCGCCATCCGGTAATTTTTCGAGTAATTGTTGATTAATAATGCCGACGGTTTCAGGGGTATTCGGTAACAAATTAATCAATACCCGGCATTGGCTCAGAAATGCAGAAAGTTCTTCCCGTCCGGCAAAGCTTTGCACGCCAGGCCACGATTTACGGGTTCGACTCCAGCAACGCAGCGGGAAGCGCCAGGTTTGCAGACTCTGTGCAACTTTACTGCCCAGTACGCCTGCGCCCAAAATGCCGATGGTAAAATCTTCCCGATGATATTCAGGCAGCGGTTGCCAATGCGAACTATTTTGCTGGAGGCGGTAATCGTCAAAACGTCGAAACCAATGCAGCACCTGACTGACAGCATATTCCTGCATTTGCTCGCCCATACCGGTATCTTCCAGGCGAAAAAGTGGAACAGAAGGCTTCAGCATTTCAGGGTGAGCCTGTAGCTTGCTCAAAATAGAATCAACACCTGCCCCAAGTGCAAACACCGCTTTAAGATCGCGCCCTGCCAGCATTTCAACAGGAGGATGCCAGACTAAAGCATAATCGGCTGATTCATTGTCTCCGCTTTTCCATGCTCTGACTCTTGCCTGAGGAATAGCTTTGTGCAGTGCCTCAATCCACCATTGGGTATCGAACGTTGGGTGATAAAAGATGATATCCATACTGACTCCCGAAAAGCGTTGCGCGAAATTTATTCGCACTTATCGTTATGATCTACAAAGGCCACCAGCATAACAAATCCGTGGTCGGTGACAAAAAAAGCAAATTTCGCTTATTAAAACTACATATTGATTGAAGTTTGAATAATCGAGCGATTTTTTAAAAAAGTTTGTTGACCTCAGGTCATGATTTCCCTAAATTAGCGCCCGTTCCAGCAAGACAGGAACGACAATTTGGTGAGGTGTCCGAGTGGCTGAAGGAGCACGCCTGGAAAGTGTGTATACGGCAACGTATCGGGGGTTCGAATCCCCCCCTCACCGCCATATTTAAAGAAGAGCTCGTACGAAAGTACGAGCTTTTTTTTCGTATATTGCATACACCGGGGGGATGAGAAGCCCCAGGCGGAGGTTGACAACTAGCGACAGACTCATTCATCATCCTTGCGGTTGATAAGAATTTCTGCCTCTTTTACTACCACCTTATTACGCCCGGTCTCTTTCGCCTCGTAAAGTGCGTTATCAGCCAGTTGATAGATCTCCTTAGGGTTTAACTCATTTTTCTGCGTTACAACAGCGCCAATACTAATCGTCACTTTTTGTGGTATGGCGTATTCAGGATTATCGCCAGTTAAACGTTCAACATTTTCCCGAATCCTTTCCGCTAAAGCTTTCGCACATTCAGTATCGATCTCCGTCAGCAAGACGCCAAACTCTTCGCCGCCAACGCGCGCTAAAAGGTCATCTGGTCGTATGCTTTTCCCAATGATATTCACCACTGTCTTTATCACTTGATCGCCAACCGGATGTCCCCAGGTGTCGTTGACTTTTTTGAAGTGGTCAATATCCATAATCATGACGCAATAAGGTGTTTTTTTGGCCGATGCTGATTGAACCGTCAGTTCATTAAAAAAATAATTTCTGTTGAATATATTGGTTAAGGGATCGCGATGTGCAATGTCCTTTGTTACTCGTAGCGCACTGAATATATGGCACATAAAAATTACCAAAACGGTTAACTTACTGACTACTTCAATAGTGCGACTAATATACCAAATGGACACGCTATACCTGCTCATAAATAACAGAGAGATATTGTACAGCACGGCACAAAAAGCAATCACCGACACCCCGTTCCAGATATCACAGCGTAAACCATTAAAGTATAGATTAACCGAAAGCAAGGTTAACCACATGAAAATCATTATGGTAACATATGAGGCTTTCCAAACCACCTGACCATTTTCATTGGTTAACTCGGCAATGTGTAAATCGTAGCTCTCATAATGGCTAGAAAATATGTGAGCAACTATCGGCCCCCCAAGAACAAAAAACAAACTTATGCACAAAGTCACTTTTTTGGAAAATAAATTGCGCTGTTTTGTGTTTTCACTAACTTTATTTATCAATGCCAGAAATATTAACATGCACAAACTCATCTGACGAAACAAATAATAAATTGCAATGTCATTTTGAACAACACTGCTTGTCAAACGCCCCTCAATAATTTGCTGAATGATAATGACGGTTTTAACAAAGTAAATCAAACAACTTAGAAAAGCCAAACTAAGTATACAGTTTGAAAATTGCCTACGGTCATAAATGAAATACAACTGCATAAAAATAAATGCAACAGTATCGATAAAAAATAAAGCAATCATAACCATCAGATAGGTTGATCGTGGAACAACTTCCTCAACGGTTGGCTGATTGAACCAACTATTAACCAAAACCAATGCAAGCCCAAACAATAAGCTCACTAATACAGTACTACTAATTCCCAAATAGTCTTTTTCCATAAAGCTACACCAACCTGTAGGTTGTAGATCCCTTTTTATTATTAATAGATATAAGAACTGTACTGTTGTCAATATGAAAATCCACCCACAAACAATACCGATGATGATAGTTGCAGAATGCAATTATTATCACTTTAATGCTTTATACATTTTTTGCTGCAAGGCAGGCGCAAATACTTATAAAAGATTATAATAAAATCCTTATAAAGCATTAATTAATAGATACATTAGGAATAACAATTAAATCCGTGAGTGCAGTAGCGCTGCCTTTCATCAGGACTTTCGAAAAATCCGAAATCATGCATCGGAATTTACTGATTTAATTATTTTAATCCTAATTTATTTTGAAAAAGGTATTGGGATTTATGCCGTATTCCTGAAGATCCTCATCATTGGAATGGATTTTCGGGCGAGAAAAGGATTTTATATGGACACTCTGCTCATCATTTCTTCTTCTCATCATCAACAATTCACGTCTCTCTTCCGCGTTTAATAACGGATTATGAGATGCAAAAATATCTTTCTTTTCAGTTACCTGTAATTAGATACAGAGAGAGATTTTGGCAATACATGGAGTAATACAGGATGTATTCAAGTAGCAGAAAAAGGTGCCCGAAAACCAAATGGGCTTTGAAAATTCTTACTGCTGCATTTTTAGCAGCGAGTCCCGCGGCGAAGAGTGCTGTTAATAACGCCTATGATGCATTGATTATTGAAGCTCGCAAAGGAAATACTCAGCCAGCTTTGTCATGGTTTGCACAAAAATCAACACTCAGTAATAACCAAATTGCTGACTGGTTACAGATTGCCTTATGGGCCGGGCAAGATAAACAGGTTATTACCGTTTACAACCGCTATCGTCATCAGCAATTACCAGCGCGTGGTTATGCAGCTGTCGCCGTCGCTTATCGTAACCTGCAACAATGGCAAAACTCGCTTACACTGTGGCAAAAGGCGCTCTCTCTGGAGCCGCAAAATAAGGATTATCAACGGGGACAAATTTTAACCCTGGCAGATGCGGGTCACTATGATACTGCGCTGTTTAAACTTAAGCAGCTTAAATCTGGAGCACCGGACAAAGCCAATTTACTCGCAGAAGCCTATATCTATAAACTGACGGGGCGTTATCAGGATGAATTACGGGCGATGACAGAGTCATTACCTGAAAATGCATCTAAGCAACAATATCCCACAGAATACGTGCTGGCATTACGTAATAATCAACTAGCTGCCGCGATTGACGATGCCAATTTAACGCCAGATATTCGCGCTGATATTCATGCCGAACTGGTCAGACTGTCGTTTATGCCTACGCGCAGTGAAAATGAACGTTATGCCATTGCCGATCGCGCCCTCGCCCAATACGCTGCATTAGAAATTCTGTGGCACGATAACCCAGACCGCACTGCCCAGTACCAGCGTATTCAGGTTGATCATCTTGGCGCGTTATTAACTCGCGATCGTTATAGAGACGTTATTTCTCACTATCAGCGTTTAAAAAAGACGGGGCAAATTATTCCGCCCTGGGCGCTATATTGGGTTGCGTCGGCTTATCTCAAAGATCAGCAGCCGAAAAAAGCACAGTCAATAATGACCGAGCTCTTTTATAACAAGGAAACCATTGCCACGGATTTATCCGATGAAGAACTTGCGGATCTCTTTTACAGCCACCTGGAGAGTGAAAATTATCCCGGCGCGCTAACTGTCACCAAACATACCATTAATACTTCGCCGCCTTTCCTTCGGCTAATGGGCACGCCTACGAGCATCCCGAATGATACCTGGTTACAGGGGCATTCGTTTCTCTCAACCGTAGCAAAATATAGTAATGATCTTCCTCAAGCTGAAATAACAACCAGAGAACTTGCTTATAACGCACCAGGAAATCAGGGACTGCGCATCGATTACGCGAGTGTGTTACAAGCCCGCGGTTGGCCTCGTGCGGCAGAAAATGAATTAAAAAAAGCAGAAGTGATCGAGCCACGTAATATTAATCTGGAGGTTGAACAAGCCTGGACAGCATTAACGTTACAAGAATGGCAGCAGGCAGCTGTCTTAACCCACGATGTTGTCGAACGTGAACCGCAAGATCCCGGCGTTGTACGATTAAAACGTGCGGTTGATGTACATAATCTTGCAGAGCTTCGTATCGCTGGCTCAACAGGAATTGATGCCGAAGGTCCAGATAGTGGCAAACATGATGTCGACTTAACCACCATCGTTTATTCACCACCGCTGAATGATAACTGGCGCGGTTTTGCTGGATTCGGTTATGCCGATGGACAATTTAGCGAAGGAAAAGGGATTGTTCGCGACTGGCTGGCAGGTGTTGAGTGGCGGTCACGTAATATCTGGCTCGAGGCGGAGTACGCTGAACGCTTTTTCAATCATGAGCATAAACCCGGCGCGCGCCTGTCTGGCTGGTATGATTTTAATGATAACTGGCGTATTGGTTCGCAACTGGAACGCCTCTCTCACCGCGTTCCATTACGGGCAATGAAAAATGGTGTTACAGGCAACAGCGCACAGGCTTATGTTCGCTGGTATCAAAATGAGCGGCGTAAGTACGGTGTCTCCTGGGCTTTCACTGATTTTTCCGACAGTAACCAGCGTCATGAAGTCTCAATTGAGGGTCAAGAACGCATCTGGTCTTCACCATATTTGATTGTCGATTTCCTACCCAATCTGTATTACGAACAAAATACAGAACACGACACCCCATACTACAACCCTATAAAAATGTTCGATATTGTTCCGGCATTTGAGGCAAGTCATTTGTTATGGCGAAGCTATGAAAATAGCTGGGAGCAAATATTCAGCGCAGGTGTTGGTGCCTCCTGGCAAAAACATTATGGCACGGATGTCGTCACCCAACTCGGCTACGGGCAACGTATTAGCTGGAATGACGTGATTGATGCTGGCGCAACGCTACGCTGGGAAAAACGACCTTATGACGGTGACAGAGAACACAACTTATACGTTGAATTCGATATGACATTCAGATTTTAAGGATAAATATGTTACGTAATGGAAATAAATATCTCCTGATGCTGGTGAGTATAATTATGCTCACCGCGTGCATTAGCCAGTCAAGAACATCATTTATACCGCCACAGGATCGCGAATCTTTACTCGCCGAGCAACCGTGGCCACATAATGGTTTTGTGGTGATTTCATGGCATAACGTTGAAGACGAAGCTGCCGACCAGCGTTTTATGTCAGTGCGAACATCAGCACTGCGTGAACAATTTGCCTGGCTGCGCGAGAACGGTTATCAACCGGTCAGTATTGCTCAAATTCGTGAAGCACATCGAGGAGGAAAACCGCTACCGGAAAAAGCAGTAGTGCTGACTTTTGATGACGGCTACCAGAGTTTTTATACCCGTGTCTTCCCAATTCTTCAGGCCTTCCAGTGGCCGGCTGTATGGGCTCCCGTCGGCAGTTGGGTCGATACTCCAGCGGATAAACAAGTGAAATTTGGCGATGAGATGGTCAGTCGAGAATATTTTGCCACGTGGCAACAAGTGCGAGAAGTTGCGCGTTCCCGGCTCGTTGAGGTCGCTTCTCATACATGGGATTCTCACTACGGTATTCAGGCTAATGCCACCGGCAGCTTATTGCCTGCATATGTAAATCGTGCATATTTTACTGACCACGCACGGTATGAAACCGCAGCAGAATACCGGGAAAGAATTCGCCTGGATGCTGTAAAAATGACGGAATACCTGCGTACAAAGGCTGAGGTAAATCCACACGTTTTTGTTTGGCCTTATGGCGAAGCGAATGGCATAGCAATAGCGGAATTAAAAAAACTCGGTTATGACATGTTCTTCACCCTTGAATCAGGTTTGGCAAATGCGTCGCAATTAGATTCCATTCCGCGAGTATTAATCGCCAATAATCCCTCATTAAAAGAGTTTGCCCAGCAAATTATTACCGTACAGGAAAAACCACTACAACGGGTAATGCATATCGATCTTGATTACGTTTATGACGAAAACCGCCAGCAAATGGATCGCAATATTGATGTGCTAATTCAGCGGGTAAAAGATATGCAAATATCTACCGTGTATTTGCAAGCATTTGCTGATCCCGATGGTGATGGGCTGGTTAAAGAGGTCTGGTTTCCAAATCGTTTGCTACCAATGAAAGCAGATATTTTTAGTCGGGTTGCCTGGCAATTGCGTACCCGCTCAGGTGTAAACATCTATGCGTGGATGCCGGTATTAAGCTGGGATTTAGATCCCACATTAACGCGAGTAAAATACTTACCAACTGGGGAGAAAAAAGCACAAATTCATCCTGAACAATACCGCCGTCTCTCTCCTTTCGATGACAGGGTCAGAGCACAAGTTGGTATGTTATATGATGATCTTGCCGGACATGCTGCTTTTGATGGCATATTGTTCCACGATGATGCTTTGCTTTCAGATTATGAAGATGCCAGTGCAGCGGCTATCGCGGCTTATCAGCAAGCTGGCTTTAGCGGGAGTCTGAGCGAAATTCGACAAAACCCGGAGCAATTTAAACAGTGGACCCGCTTTAAAAGTCGTGCGTTAGCTGACTTCACTTTAGAACTTAGTGCGCGCGTAAAAGCCATTCGTGGTCCACATGTTAAAACTGCACGAAATATTTTTGCACTTCCGGTAATACAACCTGAAAGTGAAGCCTGGTTTGCACAGAATTATGCTGATTTCCTAAAAAGCTATGACTGGACCGCTATTATGGCTATGCCTTATATGGAAGGCGTCACAGAAAAATCGGCTGATCAATGGTTAATACAATTGACCAATCAGATGAAAAGCATCCCGCAGGCTAAAGACAAATCAATTTTAGAATTACAGGCACAAAACTGGCAGAAAAATGGTCAGCATCAGGCTATTTCTTCACAACAACTCGCTCACTGGATGAGCCTATTACAACTGAATGGAGTGAAAAATTATGGTTATTATCCCGACAATTTTCTGCATAACCAACCTGAAATAGACGTTATTCGTCCTGAGTTTTCAACAGCCTGGTATCCGAAAAATGATTAATCGCATCGTATCGTTTTTTATATTATGTCTGGTGTTATGCATACCCCTATGCGTAGCGTACTTTCACTCTGGTGAACTGATGATGAGGTTCGTTTTCTTCTGGCCGTTTTTTATGTCCATTATGTGGATTATTGGCGGCGTCTATTTCTGGGTCTATCGTGAACGCCACTGGCCGTGGGGAGAAAACGCACCAGCCCCCCAGTTGAAAGATAATCCATCTATCTCCATTATCATTCCCTGTTTTAATGAGGAGAAAAACGTTGAAGAAACCATACATGCCGCTTTAGCACAGCGTTATGAGAACATTGAAGTTATTGCCGTAAATGATGGTTCAACAGACAAAACCCGTGCCATCCTGGATCGCATGGCTGCACAAATTCCCCGTCTGCGGGTCATTCATCTGGCGCAAAACCAGGGGAAAGCCATTGCGCTTAAAACCGGAGCTGCCGCGGCGAAAAGTGAATATCTGGTGTGCATTGATGGCGACGCGTTATTAGACCGCGATGCAGCGGCATATATTGTGGAACCGATGTTGTACAACCCGCGTGTGGGTGCCGTAACCGGTAATCCTCGTATTCGCACACGTTCTACCCTGGTGGGTAAAATTCAGGTTGGCGAGTATTCCTCAATTATTGGTTTGATCAAGCGGACCCAGCGTATCTATGGAAACGTATTTACCGTTTCCGGTGTTATTGCCGCATTTCGTCGCAGCGCCCTGGCAGAAGTGGGTTACTGGAGTGACGATATGATCACCGAAGATATTGATATTAGCTGGAAGCTGCAGTTGAATCAGTGGACGATTTTTTACGAGCCACGGGCGCTGTGCTGGATATTAATGCCTGAAACGTTAAAAGGGCTGTGGAATCAGCGCCTGCGCTGGGCTCAGGGCGGTGCAGAAGTATTCCTCAAAAATATGACAAGGTTGTGGCGCAAAGAAAACTTTCGAATGTGGCCACTGTTTTTTGAATACTGTCTGACGACAATATGGGCCTTTACCTGCCTGGTCGGTTTCATTATTTACGCAGCCCAACTTGCAGGTGTACCGTTAAATATTGAATTGACACATATCGCAGCGACACATACTGCCGGAATATTATTGTGTACGTTATGTTTACTGCAATTTATTGTCAGTCTGGTGATTGAGAATCGCTATGAGCACAATCTGGCTTCATCGCTTTTCTGGATTATTTGGTTCCCGGTTATTTTCTGGATGCTAAGCCTGGCAACGACGTTGGTATCATTTACACGAGTCATGTTGATGCCTAAAAAACAACGCGCTCGTTGGGTAAGTCCCGATCGTGGGATTCTGAGAGGTTAATATGAACAATCTAATTATTACGACCCGACAATCGCCAGTACGTTTACTGGTTGATTATGTTGCCACAACTATCTTGTGGACATTATTTGCTTTATTCATATTCTTATTCGCCATTGATCTGCTGACGGGTTATTTCTGGCAAAGCGAGGCCAGAAGCCGACTTCAGTTCTATTTTTTGCTGGCAGTGGTGAATGCCGTCGTGTTAATCGTCTGGGCGTTGTACAATAAGCTGCGTTTTCAAAAACAGCAGCATCATGCAGCATACCAATATACGCCGCAAGAATATGCAGAGAGCTTAGCAATACCTGATGAGCTTTATCAGCAACTACAAAAAAGCCACAGGATGAGCGTACATTTCACCAGCCAGGGACAAATAAAAATGGTGGTTTCAGAAAAAACGCTAGTCCGGGTATAAACACCCAAAACAAAGCCCGGTTCGCCCGGGCTCTGCACCGATAATACACTTAACTGTATGCATGTAGCGTACGTTGGCAAAGTGCCGAACGTACGCAATCCTCTTTACCGAATCGGACGATCCCGACCATTTCATCCTCTTCGAAACGTTCCAGCGCGTCACTTAATCCGGAGCGCACGCCGCGAGGCAAATCGCATTGCGTGATATCACCGTTGACGATAACCGTCACGTTCTCCCCGAGGCGGGTTAAAAACATTTTCATTTGCGCGGCAGTCACATTCTGCGCCTCGTCAAGAATGACGACTGCATTTTCAAAGGTACGTCCACGCATATAGGCGAACGGCGCAATTTCCACCTTCCCTATTTCCGGTCGCAGGCAGTACTGCATAAAGGAAGCCCCTAAGCGACGGACCAGCACGTCGTAGACCGGGCGAAAATAGGGAGCAAACTTTTCTGCGATATCACCAGGTAAGAAACCAAGATCTTCATCGGCTTGCAGAACTGGACGGGTGACGATAATCCTGTCAACATCCTTATGTATCAGGGCCTCTGCCGCTTTTGCTGCGCTGATCCAGGTTTTTCCGCACCCGGCTTCACCCGTGGCAAATATCAGCTGCTTACTCTCAATAGCCTTCAGATAGTGCAATTGCGCTTCATTTCGCGCGAGGATGGGCGAGGTATCGCGACTGTCGCGGGCCATACCAATGGCTTCTACGCCGCTCATTTGCACAAGCGAGGTGACCGATTCTTCTTCACGCTGCTTATGGCTGCGCGAATCCCGTCTCAGCACACGTTTTGCCTCGCGACGAGCTTTGATCACTGCTTTTTGTCTTCCCATGGAGAGCACCTTGAGTTGTTTGTATTCATCACACGCGCCGTTGGCAGCGCGATTATGCGCACGAACATCAGAGGGTTGGCTTCCTTGTAAGCCATAGTTTGCTTTTGGATAAAATGCCGAAAAACGGCTACGCGCACCGTTTACGGCGTCGGTAACACATGAAAAGAAAGGATGAGGTTGAAAATACAAAGTGACGAGATGACTACCGGAGGAGAAATCTCCGCGAGTGGTGGCGCGCTGATTCTCTAAAACATGTCCAGTACAGGACGTTACCATCCGCGATCTCCATAGTGACTGACTATCACTGCCGGGAACTTCCGCTGCTACTTAATAAGTACAACAGATTTCGCATTCATTGCAACAATATATTCACTTATATTTAACCATAAAACACCATTTCAGTGACATTAGTTTCTACTGGAAAGATGACAGAGTGATGACAGTGATGAAAAAAGCTGTGTGCTTTCAGCAGGATTCGCGGTACTGGTAAAAGCTTGCCGGATGCGGCGTGAACGCCTTATCCGGCCTACCGACCCGCACCGATTGTAGGCATGATAAGACGCGCAAGCGTCGCATCAGCGCACGAACGCCTGGTGCGGCGTAAACGCCTTATACGCCTAAAAACATTAAACCCGCAATAATGCGCTTCCGAGATAATCGTTCGCGTCCTTCACACCCGGCAGCGCAAAGAAATAGCCGCCACCGATAGGTTTGACATATTCCTCCAGCGCCTCGCCATTCAACCTTTTTTGTACTGTCAGGAAGCCCTTTTCCAGATCGTGTTGGTAGCAGACAAACAGTAGCCCCATATCGAGTTGCCCGGAATTGGTGACGCCCAACGAATAACTGTAGCCACGACGCAGCATCAGGCTGGACTCGCTCTCCGCCGTGCGGGGATTCGCCAGCCGGATATGGCTGTCCAGCGCAATCACCTTCCCTTCCGGATCGCTAGCGTAATCGGGAACATCATGCTCATGCTGCATGCCCAGCGGCGCACCGGTTTGCTTATCACGACCAAATATCGTCTGCTGCTCTTTCAGCGGCGTTCTGTCCCAAAATTCCACTCGAAACTGAATCAAGCGTACTGCCTGATAGCTGCCACCGATTGTCCACGCAGGCTCCTGCTGATCTGCCGTCACCCACACCACTTTTTGCATCAACTTCGCATTCTGGCTATCGGGATTGGCGGTGCCGTCTTTAAAGCCCAGCAAATTTATCGGCGTCTCTTTGCCTTTACTACGCGCTGCGTGGTCGGAAATAAACCCTTCCCGCTTCCAGCGCACGCTGAGCAAATCCGGCGTGTGTTTGATGATATCGCGCAGCGCATGGATCACCGTGTCCTGGGTGTTGGCGCAAATTTGTAGCAACACATCACCATGACATAACGCCGCATCCAGCGAGTCGTTGGGGAAACGCGTCATCTTCTGCAACTTTTTTGGCATCTGTGGCGCAAGGCCAAAGCGCTCATCAAACAATGAGTGACCCACCGATAACGTGATGGTGAGATTATCGGGCGCAATGTAGCCGCCAAGAATGCCGGAATCGAGTGGTGGCAGGCGCGGATTTGGCGTTTCTGGTGCCGCTCCGCCCTGAGTCAGAAAAGCAAAACGCTGAGTCAACAAGCGAAACAACCGTTCAAGATCGGCTTTATCGCTGGCAAGCACATCAAACGCCACCAGCATCATTGCAGCCTGTTGTGGTGTCAGGATCCCTGCCTGATGCTCACCATAAAACGGCTGTTTCTCATTGCGTGCATCCGGTGAAAGCGTACCCGGCGCACTTTGCGTTTTTTGTGCATGAGCAACCGGACAACTTCCCGCCAGCGCCAGCGCACCAATCCCTTTCAGTAAACGTCGGCGTGACGGTTCATTCACGCCGTTTTCATCTTCATACTGCATAACGCTTAGTCCAGCCCCAGCACACCACGAAGTTGCGCCAGATCTTCCGCCAGCGCAGTAATCGGTCCTTTCAGTGCGTTCCGGTCGGCATCGGTCAGTTTGTCGTAATTTTCAAAACCCTCTTTAGTGCGGTATTTCGCCAGAATGGTATCGACCTTTTTGAAGTTGGCATCGACTTTTGCCAACAGTTCCGGATTCGCTTTTTGTAGTTGTGGACGCAGCAGATCGACAATTTTCTGCGAGCCTTCAACGTTAGCCTGGAAATCCCACAGATCGGTGTGGCTGTAGCGATCTTCTTCACCGCTGATTTTGCTGGCCGCCACTTCCTCAATCAGTCCGGCTGCACCGCCGACCACTTTTGAAGGAGGGAAAGCCAGTTCACTGATGCGTTTTTGCAAATCGACCACATCGGTATAAAGCTGGTCAGCATACTTATCCATCCCTTTGGTGGTGTTATCGCCAAACAATGCTTTTTCCAGACGGTGGAAACCGGTGAATTTTGGATCGGCGGCTTTTTGCTCGTAATCATCTTCACGGGCGTCAATGCTGCCATCCAGATCGGAGAACAGTTCAGCAATCGGTTCGATGCGCTCATAGTGCTGCCGCGTCGGCGCATACAGTGCTTTCGCTTTTTCGATATCGCCTGCTTTAATAGCGTCGGTAAAGGCTTTGGTGTCGGTCACCAGTTGCGTGGTTTCCGCCATGACATACGCTTTATATGCAGTAATTGCACCACCAAGACTTAACAGCGCATCACTTTGCGCCGCATCCGCCGTTGCTTCACCTTTGACGATCAACTTCCCTTTCGGGTTAGTCAGCAGACCGCAGGTCATATCGTATTCGCCAGGCTGTAAATTCGCCGTCATTTTCTGGCTAAAACCAGGGGCGATATTTTCCCGCTCTTCCACCACCATCACGCCTTTGAGGATCTCCCACTCCAGCGCCTTCTGGCTGTGGTTCTGAATAATGAACTGTGTTTTCCCGGCGTTAACCGTAATGGTCATCGGCTCGCACTGCTTATCTGTCACAGTGACTTTGACTTGCGGAATATCGGCGGCGTTAGCCATAAAAGCAGAAGAGAACAGCGCAGCCACGCTCAACTGCAATGCGTTACGACGGAAGTTAATGGTCATGACGAGACTATCCCTTTAAAGTATGTTGTAACTAAGCAAGAGTTTGCGTCGTATTTGCTACACGGAGCGGGACGCAGTCGCCCCTGCGCGTGGTGGCAGAACAAATGCCACCAGCGCCGGGATGAGATAAATAAACCAGACGGCGACTTCGCTGACGCTCGGTGCTTCCTGATAGCCAAAAATCCCTTCCATCAGTGTGCCAAACAGCGAGTGAGTTGAGAGCACCGCGCTCATATCGAAGGCGATTTCCTGAAAGTGGTTCCACAATCCGGCTTCATGAAATGCGCGAATGGCACCAGCTGCCAGCCCTGCGGCGACGAAGAGAATAAACAGACTGGTCCATTTAAAAAATGCACCAAGATTGAGGCGAATACCGCCCCAGTAGAGCAGGAAGCCAAGCACCACGGCTGTAGCAAGACCGAGCATTGCACCCAGCGGCGGCCAGACCCCGACATCTTGTTGAAATGCCGCCAGCAGGAAAAAGACCGACTCCAGCCCTTCCCTTGCAACGGCAAAAAAGACCATCATCACCAGCGCCCAGCCATGATGATTTCCACGCTGCAATGCGCTATCGACCGCCTGCTCCAGTTGTACTTTGACGTTGCGCGACACTTTGCGCATCCAGAAAACCATCCAGGTAAGGATCACCACGGCGATCACCGCCACAATGCCTTCAAACAGTTCCTGTTCTTTTTGCGGAAATTCGCCGGTGGTTTCGTTAATGAAGATACCCAAGCCCAGGCACAACGCAGCGGCAAGCAACACGCCAATCCACATTACACCAATCCATCGGCCTCGCTGGGTACGCTTAAGATAGCTGGCAATCAAACTGACAATCAGCGCGGCTTCAAGTCCTTCGCGCAACATAATGAGAAACGGAACAAACATGCCACCCACCCTTAAACGTTTTTCTTAGTCAATCTATGCAAAGAAAAGTAAATCGCAGTGATAGCGATTATCATTACGATGAAGAAAAATACAAGTGAAATGTAGTGATAATGATGAGAAGATGTAAAAATATTTTGAGAAAAAACGCAGAGGGCAATCACTGATTGCCCTCTGCCTGCTTCCTGTTATGACGTGAAATTTTCGGTAAAACGCCTTCCCTTACCCTTCCTGCAACCGTGACGGCGGAGCCGAATGATAGTGCGCATCGGCCTCGGCAAAGCGTTTTTGCATCGCCGCTGACGGCGCTTTACCCAGCAAACTAAACACTACAATCCCGATACTGCCGAAGATAAAGCCCGGAATAATTTCGTACAGACCCAGCCAGCCGAACTGTTTCCAGACGATAACCGTCAGCGCACCGATGATCATCCCCGCCAGCGCACCGTTGCGCGTCATGCGTGACCACATCACCGAGAACAGCACCACCGGACCAAACGCCGCGCCAAAGCCTGCCCACGCGTAGCTCACTAAGCCCAGCACGCGGTTTTCCGGGTTTGCCGCCAGCGCAATCGCCACCAGCGCCACCACCAGCACCATCACACGCCCTACCCACACCAGCTCTTTCTGGCTGGCCTGTTTACGCAGAAATGCTTTGTATAGATCTTCGGTAATTGCACTGGAACATACCAGCAGCTGGCAACTTAACGTTGACATTACCGCCGCCAGAATCGCCGACAGCAAAATCCCGGCAATCCACGGGTTAAACAGAATTTGCGCCAGTTCAATAAACACGCGTTCAGCGTTCTGGTTTACCGCACCTGCTACCGCCGGGTGCCCGTTAAAGTAAGCGATACCAAAGAAACCAACAGCCACCGCCCCTGCCAGGCAGAGGATCATCCAGGTCATACTAATACGACGCGCATGGACAATGCTGTGGTGAGAATCTGCCGCCATAAAACGCGCCAGGATGTGCGGCTGCCCGAAGTAACCCAGCCCCCAACCCATCAGCGAGATAATGGCGACAAAATTCAACCCTTTGAGCATATCCACGTTTTCTATGCTCTTTTGTTTAATCACTTCCAGCGAGTCGCCAAAGCCACCGACGCTAATGATCACGATAACCGGCGTCAGGATCAGGGCAAAAATCATCAGACTGGCCTGTACAGTGTCAGTCCAGCTCACCGCGAGGAAACCGCCAATAAAGGTGTAAAGGATCGTCGCCGCAGCCCCCGCCCACAGAGCCGTTTCGTAGCTCATGCCAAAGGTACTTTCAAACAGACGCGCGCCTGCCACAATGCCCGAAGCGCAATAAATGGTGAAGAACAGCAAAATAACCAGCGCGGAGATAATGCGCAAAATGCGGCTTTTATCTTCAAAGCGCCCGGTGAAATAATCCGGCAATGTTAAGGCGTTATTGTTGTATTCGGTATGCACACGCAACCGCCCGGCCACCAGCTTCCAGTTGATCCACGCGCCTAATGTCAGGCCAATGGCGATCCAGCTTTCGGAAATCCCGGAAAGAAAAACAGCGCCAGGCAACCCCATTAACAGCCAGCCGCTCATATCCGACGCACCCGCCGATAATGCCGTCACGAATGGCCCAAGACTACGACCGCCCAGAATATAGTCATCGAAGTTTTTCGTTGATCGCCAGGCGATAAACCCAATCAATATCATGCCAAAGATATAGACACAAAATGTCACCAACATCGGTGTGCTAATAGCCATCTAAAGTCTCCAAAAAATTATTATCGGCAATGTCGAAACTTGCCGTTATATCTGCCACCGGAACGGGGTAACAGAGTTTATGTTTTACCAGGGCGACCGTATCCTGCCGGAAGCGCTGGTTATTCACAATCGATTTAACACACCATTTACATTAAATTTTAGTGCTCAGCGACACTATTTTTCATCAGGTTGCACTCTCTCACATTTTTTGCGGTTGCACCTTTCAAAAATGTTAACTGCCGCAGAGAAAAAGTCTGAGTTATTTTTTTAATCCCTGTCATATCGATTTCGTTTATTAACATTTCATTCATTTTTAAGCTTGCTACGCAGGTCACATTTAACATGGTTGCACAAAGTTGCAACATCATGGATATTTCACGATAACGTTAAGTTGCACCTTTCAGAACAACAGGAGTAATGGCATGGGAACCACCACCATGGGGGTTAAGCTGGACGACGCGACGCGTGAGCGTATTAAGTCTGCTGCGACACGTATCGATCGCACACCACACTGGTTAATTAAACAGGCGATTTTTTCTTATCTTGAACAACTGGAAAACAGCGATACTCTCCCGGAGCTACCTGCGCTGCTTTCTGGCGCGGCCAATGAGAGCGATGAAGCACCGACTCCGGCAGAGGAACCACACCAGCCTTTCCTCGACTTTGCCGAACAAATATTGCCCCAGTCGGTTTCCCGCGCCGCGATCACCGCGGCCTATCGCCGCCCGGAAACCGAAGCGGTTTCTATGCTGCTGGAACAAGCTCGCCTGCCGCAGCCAGTTGCTGAACAGGCGCACAAACTGGCGTATCAACTGGCCGATAAACTGCGTAATCAAAAAAACGCCAGTGGTCGCGCAGGTATGGTTCAGGGGTTATTGCAGGAGTTTTCGTTGTCATCGCAGGAAGGCGTGGCGCTGATGTGTCTGGCGGAAGCGTTGTTGCGTATTCCCGACAAAGCCACCCGTGACGCGTTAATTCGCGACAAAATCAGTAACGGTAACTGGCAGTCACACATTGGTCGTAGCCCGTCCCTGTTTGTTAATGCCGCTACCTGGGGGCTGCTGTTTACCGGCAAACTGGTTTCCACCCATAACGAAGCCAGCCTCTCCCGCTCGCTGAACCGCATTATCGGTAAGAGCGGTGAACCGCTGATCCGCAAAGGTGTGGATATGGCGATGCGCCTGATGGGCGAGCAGTTCGTCACGGGCGAAACCATCGCGGAAGCGTTAGCCAATGCCCGCAAACTGGAAGAGAAAGGTTTCCGTTACTCTTACGATATGCTGGGCGAAGCCGCACTGACTGCCGCAGACGCACAGGCGTATATGGTTTCCTATCAGCAGGCGATTCACGCCATTGGTAAAGCGTCTAACGGTCGTGGCATCTATGAAGGTCCGGGCATTTCAATCAAGCTGTCGGCGCTACATCCGCGTTATAGCCGCGCCCAGTATGACCGGGTAATGGAAGAGCTTTACCCGCGTCTGAAATCACTCACCCTGCTGGCGCGTCAGTACGATATTGGTATTAACATCGATGCCGAAGAGGCCGATCGCCTGGAGATCTCCCTCGATCTGCTGGAAAAACTCTGTTTCGAGCCTGAACTGGCAGGCTGGAACGGCATCGGTTTTGTTATTCAGGCTTATCAAAAACGCTGCCCGTTGGTGATCGATTACCTGATTGATCTCGCCACCCGCAGCCGTCGCCGTCTGATGATTCGCCTGGTGAAAGGCGCGTACTGGGATAGTGAAATCAAGCGTGCACAGATGGACGGCCTTGAAGGTTATCCGGTTTATACCCGCAAGGTGTATACCGACGTTTCTTATCTTGCCTGTGCGAAAAAACTGCTGGCGGTGCCAAATCTAATCTACCCGCAGTTCGCGACGCACAACGCCCATACGCTGGCGGCAATTTATCAACTGGCGGGTCAAAACTACTACCCGGGTCAGTACGAGTTCCAGTGCCTGCATGGTATGGGCGAGCCACTGTATGAGCAGGTCACCGGGAAAGTTGCCGACGGCAAACTTAACCGTCCGTGTCGTATTTATGCTCCGGTCGGTACACATGAAACGCTGCTGGCATATCTGGTGCGCCGCCTGCTGGAAAACGGTGCTAACACCTCGTTTGTTAACCGTATTGCCGACACCTCTTTGCCACTGGATGAACTGGTCGCCGATCCAGTCACTGCTGTAGAAAAACTGGCGCAACAGGAAGGGCAAACTGGATTACCGCATCCGAAAATTCCCCTGCCGCGCGATCTTTACGGTCACGGGCGCGACAACTCGGCAGGGCTGGATCTCGCTAACGAACACCGTCTGGCCTCGCTCTCTTCAGCCCTGCTCAATAGTGCACTGCAAAAATGGCAGTCCTTGCCAATGCTGGAACAACCGGTAGCGGCAGGTGAGATGTCGCCCGTTATTAACCCTGCGGAACCGAAAGATATTGTGGGCTATGTGCGTGAAGCCACGCCGCGTGAAGTAGAACAGGCGCTGGAAAGTGCGGTTAATAACGCGCCAATCTGGTTTGCCACTCCTCCGGCTGAACGCGCGGCAATTTTGCATCGCGCTGCCGTGCTAATGGAAAGCCAGATGCAGCAACTGATTGGTATTCTGGTGCGTGAAGCCGGAAAAACCTTCAGTAACGCCATTGCCGAAGTGCGCGAAGCGGTCGATTTTCTCCACTACTATGCCGGACAGGTGCGGGATGATTTCGCTAACGAAACCCACCGTCCATTAGGGCCTGTGGTATGTATCAGTCCGTGGAACTTCCCGCTGGCTATTTTCACCGGACAGATCGCTGCCGCACTGGCGGCAGGTAACAGCGTGCTGGCAAAACCGGCAGAACAAACGCCGCTGATTGCCGCGCAAGGGATCGCCATTTTGCTGGAAGCGGGTGTACCGCCAGGCGTGGTGCAATTGCTGCCAGGTCGGGGTGAAACCGTGGGCGCGCAACTGACGGGTGATGATCGCGTGCGCGGGGTGATGTTTACCGGTTCAACCGAAGTCGCTACGTTACTGCAGCGCAATATCGCCAGCCGCCTGGACGCTCAGGGTCGCCCTATTCCGCTCATCGCTGAAACCGGCGGCATGAACGCGATGATTGTCGATTCTTCAGCACTGACCGAACAAGTCGTAATAGATGTGCTGGCCTCGGCGTTCGACAGTGCAGGTCAGCGTTGTTCGGCACTGCGCGTGCTGTGCCTGCAAGATGAGATTGCCGACCACACGCTGAAAATGCTGCGCGGCGCAATGGCCGAATGCCGGATGGGTAATCCGGGTCGCCTGACCACCGATATCGGTCCGGTGATTGATAGCGAAGCGAAAGCCAATATCGAGCGTCATATTCAGACCATGCGTAGTAAAGGCCGTCAGGTGTTCCAGGCGGTGCGGGAAAACAGCGAAGATGCCCGTGAATGGCAAAGCGGCACCTTTGTCGCTCCGACGCTGATCGAACTGGATGACTTTGCCGAATTACAAAAAGAGGTCTTTGGTCCGGTGTTGCATGTGGTGCGTTACAACCGTAACCAGCTCCCAGAGCTGATCGAGCAGATTAACGCTTCCGGTTATGGTCTGACGCTTGGCGTCCATACGCGCATTGATGAAACCATCGCCCAGGTCACTGGCTCGGCGCATGTCGGTAATCTGTACGTTAACCGTAATATGGTGGGCGCAGTGGTTGGGGTGCAACCGTTCGGCGGCGAAGGATTGTCCGGCACCGGGCCGAAAGCAGGCGGTCCGCTCTATCTCTACCGTCTGCTGGCGAATCGCCCGGAAAGTGCGCTGGCGGTGACGCTCGCGCGTCAGGATGCGGAGTATCCGGTCGATGCGCAGTTGAAAGCCGCATTGACTCAGCCGCTAAATGCACTGCGGGAATGGGCGGCAAACCGTCCAGAATTGCAGGCGTTATGTACGCAATATGGCGAGTTGGCGCAGGCAGGAACACAACGATTGTTGCCAGGGCCGACGGGTGAACGCAACACCTGGACGCTGCTGCCGCGTGAGCGCGTGTTGTGTATTGCGGATGATGAACAGGATGCGCTGACTCAGCTCGCCGCCGTGCTGGCGGTGGGTAGCCAGGTGCTGTGGCCGGATAATGCGCTGCATCGTCAGTTAGTGAAGGCATTGCCATCGGCAGTCAGCGAACGTATTCAACTGGCGAAAGCGGAAAATATAACCGCTCAACCATTTGATGCGGTGATCTTCCACGGTGATTCGGATCAGCTTCGCGCATTGTGTGAAGCCGTTGCCGCGCGGGATGGTGCAATTGTTTCGGTGCAGGGTTTTGCCCGTGGCGAAAGCAATATCCTTCTGGAACGGCTGTATATCGAGCGTTCGCTGAGTGTGAATACCGCTGCCGCTGGCGGTAACGCCAGTTTAATGACGATCGGTTAAACAGGTAGCCGGAGGATGTTACACCTTCCTCCGGCACCATTAGCGTGGTCGAATCCCCTCAATAATAATCCGCTGCACGTTTTCAACCGTTTGATTGAAAAATACCTCATCGCGCAACGTCGCGCCTGTCACCGCCTCCACCTGAGGGGCAAAATCGGCGTAATGTTGAGTGGAAGCCCAAATCATAAAAATCAAATGCTGCGGATCAATCGGCGCGAGTTTGCCGCTTTTAACCCAACCGGCAATCAGCGCCGATTTCTCATCAATTAATGCCTTCAAATCGCCCGTCAGTTCATCCATTAACAGCGGTGCACCTGCCAGCATCTCCATACAGAACAGGCGCGAAGCCTGCGGATAATCGCGGGAAACTTCCAGCTTCAGACGGATGTACTCTTTGATCGCCGCCAGCGGGGCGAAATCTTCTCGAAACGCTTTTAACGGTGCCAGCCAGATATCGAGAATCTGCCGCAGTACGGCTATATACAGCGCCTCTTTTGACGGAAAGTAATACAGCAGATTGGTTTTTGAAACACCCGCCAACTCCGCGATCTGCTCCAGCCTTGTGCCGTGAAAACCGAATTGTGAAAAAGTGTCCAGTGCTGCGCTAAGAATCGCTTTTTTCTTCGCGCTCACTGCGCGCGAACGTTTACCCGTTGTTTTCACTGCGCCTTGCGTCATGCGCTCTCCCCTCTTGTAGATTGGCAACAGGATAGCAAAACCCCCGCCCGGCCTCGACCTTCTGCACTCTCATCGCGCACGAATGCATGTTTTATGTGCAACTGTTTTGACCGTTTAGTCCACTTTTTTTCAGGCATTTTAGACAACTTAACATTAACACATTAATAACATTCACTTTTTAAAAACTGGCATCCGCTTTGCAAACAAGCCATTACGCGGCTGAAAAGGATATGCAGGATGCAGCGCCCCGTCTGACTTTCACTTTACGAGACGAAGAGAGGTTGATGATGAAAATTGGCGTATTCGTACCTATTGGCAACAACGGCTGGCTCATTTCGACCCACGCGCCGCAGTACATGCCGACATTTGAACTGAATAAAGCCATTGTGCAAAAAGCGGAGCACTACCATTTCGATTTCGCCCTGTCGATGATCAAACTGCGTGGCTTTGGCGGCAAAACTGAGTTCTGGGATCACAACCTTGAGTCGTTCACCTTGATGGCGGGGCTGGCAGCCGTGACCTCGCGCATTCAGATATACGCGACAGCTGCCACCTTAACGTTACCTCCGGCAATCGTCGCCCGTATGGCCGCAACCATCGACTCCATCTCTGGCGGGCGTTTTGGCGTCAACCTCGTGACTGGCTGGCAGAAGCCCGAGTATGAGCAGATGGGGATCTGGCCTGGCGATGACTATTTCTCCCGTCGTTACGACTATCTCACCGAATATGTTCAGGTGCTGCGCGACCTGTGGGGCTCGGGGAAAAGCGATTTTAAAGGCGATTTTTTCACTATGGATGATTGTCGCGTCAGTCCGCAACCGAGTGTCCCCATGAAAGTGATCTGCGCCGGGCAAAGCGACGCTGGCATGGCGTTCTCCGCCCGGTATGCCGATTTTAACTTCTGTTTCGGCAAAGGCGTAAATACACCCACGGCTTTCGCCCCGACCGCTGCGCGGATGAAACAGGCCGCAGAGCAAACCGGACGCGACGTTGGCTCTTATGTGTTGTTTATGGTGATTGCCGACGAAACCGACGATGCCGCTCGTGCAAAATGGGAACACTACAAAGCGGGCGCGGATGAAGAGGCGTTAAGCTGGCTAACCGAACAAAGTCAGAAAGATACCCGCTCAGGTACTGACACCAACGTCCGTCAGATGGCCGATCCCACTTCGGCGGTAAACATCAATATGGGGACGTTAGTCGGTTCTTACGCCAGTGTCGCGCGCATGTTAGATGAAGTCGCAAACGTGCCTGGTGCCGAAGGCGTGCTGTTGACCTTCGATGATTTTCTGTCGGGAATCGAAACCTTCGGCGAGCGCATTCAACCACTGATGCAGTGCCGCGCCCATCTCCCTGCGCTGACTCAGGAGGTGGCATGATGACGACCTTAACCGCTCGACCGGAAGCCATTACCTTCGATCCGCAGCAAAGTGCGCTGATCGTGGTGGATATGCAAAACGCTTATGCCACGCCAGGCGGCTACTTAGATCTCGCCGGGTTTGATGTCTCAACCACTCGCCCGGTCATTGCCAACATTCAAACCGCCGTGACCGCAGCGCGAGCGGCAGGGATGCTGATCATCTGGTTTCAAAATGGCTGGGATGAACAGTATGTCGAGGCTGGCGGCCCCGGCTCACCGAATTTTCATAAATCGAACGCCCTGAAAACCATGCGTAAGCAGCCGCAGCTGCAGGGGAAATTGCTGGCGAAAGGCTCCTGGGATTATCAACTGGTGGATGAACTGGTGCCGCAGCCTGGCGATATTGTGCTGCCGAAGCCGCGCTACAGCGGTTTCTTCAATACGCCGCTGGACAGCATTTTGCGCAGCCGTGGAATACGCCATCTGGTTTTCACCGGTATCGCTACCAACGTCTGCGTCGAATCGACGCTACGCGACGGCTTTTTTCTGGAGTATTTCGGCGTGGTGCTGGAAGACGCAACACACCAGGCGGGGCCGGAATTTGCACAGAAAGCTGCGTTGTTCAATATCGAAACCTTTTTTGGCTGGGTCAGCGACGTCGAAACGTTCTGCGACGCGCTTTCTTCCACGTCCTTTGCTCGTATCGCTTAAGGAGTTTAACGATGCCAAAATCCGTAATTATTCCTGCTGGCAGCAGCGCACCGCTGGCCCCCTTCGTTCCCGGCACGCTGGCTGATGGCGTGGTGTATGTCTCCGGTACGCTGGCTTTTGATCAACATAACAACGTGCTGTTTGCCGATGACCCAAAGGCGCAAACCCGCCACGTTCTGGAAACCATCCGCAAGGTCATCGAGACGGCGGGTGGCACGATGGCGGATGTGACTTTCAACAGCATCTTTATTACCGACTGGAAAAATTACGCCGCGATTAACGAAATCTACGCCGAGTTTTTCCCGGGTGACAAACCGGCGCGATTCTGCATTCAGTGCGGACTGGTAAAACCTGACGCGCTGGTGGAAATCGCCACAATTGCGCATATCGCCAAGTGAGGCCGCGATGAAACTTTCACTCTCACCTCCCCCTTATGCTGATGCGCCCGTAGTGGTGTTGATTTCGGGTCTTGGCGGTAGCGGCAGTTACTGGTTACCGCAACTGGCGGTGCTGGATCAGGAGTATCAGGTAGTCTGTTACGACCAGCGCGGCACCGGCAATAATCCCGACACGCTGGCAGAAGATTACAGTATCGCCCAGATGGCAGCGGAACTGCATCAGGCGCTGGTAGCCGCAGGGATTGAGCGTTACGCGGTGGTCGGCCATGCGCTCGGTGCGCTGGTGGGAATGCAGCTGGCGCTGGATTATCCCGCGTCGGTAACTGTGCTGGTCAGCGTTAACGGCTGGCTACGAATAAACACCCATACGCGCCGCTGTTTTCAGGTTCGCGAACAGTTACTACATAGCGGCGGCGCGCAGGCATGGGTGGAAGCGCAGCCGTTGTTCCTCTATCCCGCCGACTGGATGGCGGCCCGCGCACCTCGCCTTGAGGCAGAAGATGCGCTGGCACTGGCGCATTTTCAGGGCAAAAATAATTTACTGCGTCGACTTAACGCCCTCAAACGCGCTGACTTTAGTCACCATGCGGATCGTATCCGCTGCCCGGTGCAAATCATCTGCGCCAGTGACGATCTGCTGGTGCCAACAGCATGTTCCAGTGAACTTCATGCCGCCCTGCCCGATAGCCAGAAAATGGTGATGCGCTATGGCGGACACGCCTGCAACGTGACCGATCCCGAAACGTTTAATGCTCTGTTACTCAACGGGCTTGCCAGCCTGTTACATCACCGTGAAGCCGCTCTGTAAGGAATTGCTATGAACGAAGCCGTTAGCCCAGGTGCGCTTAGCACCCTGTTCACCGATGCCCGCACTCACAACGGCTGGCGGGAGCCCCCCGTCAGCGATGAGACGTTACGGGAGATTTATGCCCTGATGAAATGGGGGCCGACATCAGCTAACTGTTCTCCGGCCCGGATCGTGTTTATCCGCACTGCAGAAGGAAAAGAACGTCTGCGCCCGGCGCTTTCCAGCGGCAATCTGCAAAAAACCCTGACCGCGCCCGTCACCGCTATCGTCGCCTGGGACAGTGAATTTTATGAACGGTTACCACAGCTGTTTCCTCACGGCGATGCCCGCAGTTGGTTTACCTCCAGTCCACAACTTGCCGAAGAAACAGCGTTTCGCAACAGTTCCATGCAGGCGGCCTATCTGATCGTCGCCTGCCGTGCGCTGGGGCTGGATACCGGCCCGATGTCGGGCTTTGACCGTCAATACGTTGACGACGCCTTTTTTGCGGGCAGCACGCTGAAGAGCGATCTGCTGATTAATATCGGCTATGGCGATTCCAGCAAACTTTTTGCGCGCCTGCCACGTCTGTCCTTTGAAGAAGCCTGCGGGCTGTTGTAAGGAGCAAACAATGAACATTGTCGATCAACAAACCTTTCGCGATGCGATGTCCTGTATGGGCGCGGCGGTCAATATCATCACTACGGACGGTCCAGCCGGGCGCGCCGGGTTCACCGCCAGCGCCGTCTGCAGCGTGACCGACACGCCGCCCACATTACTGGTGTGCCTGAATCGTGGGGCGTCCGTCTGGCCGGTATTCAATGAAAATCGAACGCTGTGTGTAAATACACTTAGCGCCGGGCAGGAGCCGCTTTCAAACCTTTTTGGCGGCAAAACGCCCATGGAACACCGCTTTGCCGCCGCCCGCTGGCAGACTGGTGTGACCGGATGCCCGCAACTGGAAAAGGCACTGGTTTCGTTTGACTGCCGTATCAGCCAGGTGGTGAGCGTCGGCACCCACGACATTTTGTTTTGCGCCATCGAAGCGATTCATCGTCACGCCACACCCTACGGGCTGGTGTGGTTCGATCGCAGTTATCACGCGCTGATGCGCCCTGCTTGTTAACCTCCTTAAGGAGACAGCTGATGGCAATGTTCGGTTTTCCTCACTGGCAGTTAAAATCGACCTCTACAGAGAGCGGCGTGGTCGCGCCGGACGAACGATTGCCGTTTGCTCAAACGGCAGTAATGGGCGTTCAACACGCGGTGGCGATGTTTGGCGCGACGGTGTTAATGCCGATTCTGATGGGGCTGGATCCCAATCTTTCCATTTTAATGTCGGGGATCGGCACGTTACTGTTTTTCTTTATTACCGGCGGGCGCGTGCCCAGTTATCTCGGTTCCAGCGCGGCTTTTGTCGGCGTGGTGATTGCCGCGACGGGCTTTAATGGTCAGGGAATTAATCCGAACATCAGCATCGCGCTGGGCGGGATTATCGCCTGTGGGCTGGTTTATACCGTCATTGGCCTGGTGGTGATGAAAATCGGTACGCGCTGGATTGAACGACTAATGCCGCCGGTTGTGACGGGTGCGGTAGTGATGGCGATTGGCCTGAACTTAGCGCCTATCGCAGTGAAAAATGTATCGGCTTCGGCCTTTGATAGCTGGATGGCGGTAATGACGGTGCTGTGTATTGGGCTGGTGGCCGTATTTACCCGTGGCATGATCCAGCGATTATTGATTCTCGTAGGATTAATTGTCGCCTGTCTGCTGTATGGCGTGATGACCAACGTTTTAGGGCTGGGAAAAGCCGTCGATTTTACTCTCGTCAGCCATGCTGCCTGGTTCGGTCTGCCACATTTTTCCACTCCTGCTTTTAATGGTCAGGCAATGATGCTGATTGCGCCCGTGGCGGTGATTCTGGTGGCGGAAAACTTAGGTCATCTCAAGGCGGTCGCCGGGATGACCGGACGCAATATGGACCCGTATATGGGGCGGGCATTCGTAGGCGATGGGCTGGCGACGATGCTTTCTGGCTCTGTCGGCGGTAGCGGCATAACCACCTACGCCGAGAATATCGGTGTGATGGCCGTGACAAAAGTCTACTCGACGCTGGTGTTTGTTGCCGCTGCCGTCATCGCCATGCTGTTGGGCTTTTCGCCGAAATTTGGCGCGCTGATCCATACTATTCCGGCTGCGGTGATTGGTGGTGCATCAATTGTTGTGTTCGGGCTGATTGCCGTCGCAGGCGCACGGATCTGGGTACAAAACAGTGTGGATTTAAGCCAGAACGGTAATTTGATTATGGTCGCAGTAACCTTAGTGCTGGGTGCGGGTGATTTTGCTCTCACACTGGGCGGTTTTACGTTGGGAGGGATCGGTACAGCCACCTTTGGCGCGATTTTACTCAATGCGTTGTTAAGCAGAAGGTTGGTTGACGTTCCACCGCCAGAAGTTGTTCATCAGAAGCCATAAACAGAAAACCGCCGGGGCTACCGGCGGTGATGGCGTTTTGACGAGCTACAGACAAAAATGCATGCGTCATTGATTAGCCCGGCTAGTTGTCGCTTTTACCGTGACTGCTCTTGCCACCTTTTTTACCTGCTTCAGATGCGCGCTGCGGGTCATTTTTGAAATTACCTCCGCTGTGCTGTCCACCTTTTTTACCTGCTTCTGATGCTCTTTCGCGGTCTTCTGCAAAATTGCCGGAACCGCCTCGATGGTTTGCCATTACTGACCTCCGTCTGGGTATAGACATCATATTGCATAGAATTAACGCGGCGTATGGCGGCTGCCATATTTTCGCTACGTGGAACTAAGCTTAGTGAACTGACGCGGGCAGATCCGCGTTTGGTAATATCCTGCAACAGCTTCTTAGCGAGAATAGATATCATCTCCAATAATTATCCATAAGCCGCTCTTATGATTAAAAAAACGCGATGAGATAAAAATGTGTCATTTTGCGACAAAATTACGTGCTTGTGAAAGTTGTTATAAATCAAATAAGTGGTTGTGAAATTTGCACTCTGAAAAGGACGTCTTATCTTTAAATAAGTGGTAGCGAATCGCTACGGAATAGAGATAACACGAGGAGTGGTTAGAAATGGCTAAAGTTCTGGTGCTTTATTATTCCATGTACGGACATATTGAAACGATGGCTCGCGCAGTTGCTGAGGGTGCAAGCAAAGTGGATGGCGCAGAAGTTGTCGTTAAGCGTGTACCGGAAACCATGCCGCCGCAATTATTTGAAAAAGCAGGCGGTAAAACGCAAACTGCACCGGTTGCAACCCCGCAAGAACTGGCCGATTACGACGCCATTATTTTTGGTACACCTACCCGCTTTGGTAACATGTCCGGTCAAATGCGTACCTTCCTCGACCAGACGGGCGGCCTGTGGGCTTCCGGCGCACTATACGGAAAACTGGCGAGCGTCTTTAGTTCCACCGGTACTGGCGGCGGTCAGGAACAAACCATCACATCCACCTGGACGACCCTTGCGCATCACGGCATGGTGATTGTCCCCATTGGCTACGCAGCGCAGGAATTATTTGACGTTTCACAGGTTCGCGGCGGTACGCCGTACGGCGCAACCACCATCGCAGGCGGTGACGGTTCACGCCAGCCCAGCCAGGAAGAACTGTCTATTGCTCGTTATCAAGGGGAATATGTCGCAGGTCTGGCAGTTAAACTTAACGGCTAATCTTCAACAGGAGGATACGCATGCCAACTCAAGAAGCGAAAGCTCATCACGTCGGTGAATGGGCATCTCTGCGCAATACGTCGCCGGAAATAGCCGAGGCCATTTTCGAAGTCGCCGGGTACGACGAAAAAATGGCGGAAAAGATTTGGGAAGAAGGTAGCGATGAAGTGTTAGTCAAAGCCTTTGCTAAGACCGATAAAGATTCGCTTTTTTGGGGCGAACAGACCATCGAACGTAAAAACGTTTAACCAGCGACTCCCCCGCTTCACGCGGGGGAGTTTTCTGTTATTTCACCGCTTCATTCAATACGCGATCAAACTTATCCATTGGGCAAAAACCGTTGGCATCTATCGGGCAACCGCTTAATTCCAGCGTCACGCGCTGCGCAGGTGCCTGCAGGGTTAACGCATCGGCATTACGTAACTGTTCCGCACTCTGGTACACATATTCAATTTTCATCAAATCGCGATTGGCTTTGCTGTCATGCCAACGCTGGAAAACGATTTTGCCGCCAATCGGCGTGCGTTCGTTCTGGTCATGCAACTGATACGGTTTGAAATCCAGCGCCGTTAACAGAGAGGCAATGTTGGAGTCGTGCCCAACTAATACCGTGATTTTCGGTGCACTGGTGCGTTCAGTGACCAGGGCTTTGTCGATATAACTGACCAGCGGTTTCGCAACATTGCGCGCCACTTCCGGTGAGGTAAACAGGCTGTCCTGGTAACCGTTTTTCAGCTTCGACAACACCTTCCACTGCTGGTCAGATTTGATTTCTCCCCAGGCCACCTGATCCATCGGAAAACCTTCGTAGTATTGCAAAGTAAACGCATCTACCAGCGAGTTGCCGACTTTCAGCGGCCCGGAAACGCCCGGTTCTTGTTGATACTTCGCGCTAAAGGTATTTTTGCCATCTACAAGCGAACATTGTTGCTTCTCTTTACACGCAGGAGAATCTTTATAGTTAACGATTTGTTCCAGTAGCTTGTAGCTGTCGGTAAGCTGGAGTTTGCTGAGCTCTTTCTCCATTGCCGCCACCGCCTGTTCACTGAATGCGGCGGAATCATCGGTGATCACTGGGTTAAAGGTGGGGTCCATAGTGCCCATTTTTTCCTGGTGATGAACAGGAATATCACACCCCGGGAATGCGCCGGTAATGAAGAACTGTGCGGTCGCAACGGTGCGTTGCAGACTATTGGCATAGGCATAAACGGTGTCCGGTGGCGGGCATTCCCCTGATTTCACCATCCCCTGTTCTGCCAGCCATTCACGCATATAATGGCCCATATACACTTCGAGCACGCCCCCTTTAGTGGTGAGCTGCCCACCGGGGACGTCCCATTCAGGCCATTTATTCGGCGTCGACTGCTCCAGCACACTGCCATTGTTCGCCAGCGGCGCACGTAAGTTATGACGGCTCATCATAAGGACTTGCTGTAGCTGATAGCCTTCCGGTACGGTTTGTGCCTGAGCATTTGAAGCGAGTAAAACTATCCCTGCCACAGTTGCGGCGATTAGCGTTTTGTTCATTCCTCACACCTCTTTTGTTATCAATAATTAAAGAGTGTGACAGAAATATGTCATTTTTCCGGGAACAGGTTCGCAAAATGGCTCGTTGAACGCCTGTTTTTCTATATTCCCCTTTAAAAACAGGCAAGTTTTGACGCAAACTATGCCTGATTAGCCCCGGCCTCGTTTACGCCGCTAATGATTACATCAGTAGCTATAAAGAAAATCAGCGGCGTTACCATTACCAATAAAAAAAGAATGTGAGACTAATAGCAATGGTTTTTAGCACATGTCTTTATCATTAAATTGCATAACGATTTAAATAGTCGAGTTGTGCATTCCTTTCCTTATTGTTTAACTTGTAAGCATGAGCCAAAAGTTCAGGAGTGAGGTAAATAAAATATGTTCCTCCCACCTTGAGGCAACCTCCCCTCCGCGATGATTTCAATAACATATTCTGTGTTGGCATATGAAATTTTGAGGATTACCCTACACTTATAGGAGTTACCTTACAGGGGTTCCTTCAATTTGTGTTGATTTACGCGAGATAACGCTATGGAATTAAAGGATTATTACGCCATCATGGGCGTGAAACCGACGGACGATCTCAAGACAATCAAGACCGCCTATCGTCGACTGGCCCGCAAATACCATCCTGATGTCAGCAAAGAACCGGATGCCGAAGCCCGCTTCAAAGAGGTCGCCGAAGCCTGGGAAGTGTTAAGTGATGAACAACGTCGCGCTGAGTATGATCAGATGTGGCAACATCGCAACGATCCGCAATTTAACCGTCAGTTCCATCATGGCGACGGTCAGAGTTTTAACGCCGAAGATTTTGACGATATCTTCTCGTCAATTTTCGGTCAGCATGCCCGCCAGAGCCGTCAACGCCCCGCCACACGCGGCCACGATATTGAAATCGAAGTGGCGGTTTTCCTCGAAGAAACGCTTACTGAGCATAAGCGTACCATCAGCTATAACCTGCCGGTTTATAACGCCTTTGGCATGATCGAACAGGAAATCCCGAAAACGCTGAATGTGAAGATCCCGGCGGGCGTCGGCAATGGTCAACGCATCCGCCTGAAAGGCCAGGGGACGCCGGGCGAAAACGGCGGTCCAAATGGCGACCTGTGGCTGGTGATTCACATTGCGCCACATCCGCTGTTTGATATTGTCGGCCAGGATCTGGAAATAGTGGTGCCGGTTAGCCCGTGGGAAGCGGCGCTGGGTACTAAAGTCACCGTTCCAACACTGAAAGAAAGCATTTTGCTGACTATCCCGCCTGGCAGCCAGGCCGGGCAACGATTGCGCGTTAAAGGCAAAGGTCTGGTGAGCAAAAAACAGACCGGCGATCTGTATGCGGTACTGAAAATCGTGATGCCGCCGAAACCGGATGAAAACACTGCCGCGCTGTGGCAGCAACTGGCAGACGCCCAGTCGTCTTTTGATCCACGTAAAGATTGGGGGAAAGCATAATGGCTAATGTTACGGTGACTTTTACTATTACCGAATTTTGCCTGCATACCGGCATCTCTGAAGAGGAGTTGAATGAAATTGTCGGTTTGGGGGTGGTTGAACCGAGTGAGATCCAGGAGACAACCTGGGTATTTGACGACCATGCCGCCATTGTGGTGCAACGCGCGGTACGCCTGCGTCATGAACTGGCTCTGGACTGGCCGGGGATCGCGGTGGCGCTGACGTTAATGGATGATATTGCGCACCTGAAGCAGGAAAACCGCCTGCTGCGCCAGCGGCTTTCCCGGTTTGTGGCTCACCCGTGAGTTTGTTGCCTGATGCGACGCTTAACGCGTCTTATCAGGCCTACAAAGAGCACTGTTCCCGTAGGCCGGATAAGGCGTTCATGCCGCATCCGGCAACTGCGCCATAATGCCTGATGCGACGCTTAACGCATCTTATCAGGCCCACAAAAAGCACTGTTCCCGTAGGCCGGATAAGGCGTTCTCGCCGCATCCGGCAACTGCGCACTAATGCCTGATGCGACGCCTGCCGCGTCTTATCAGGCCTACAAACGGCATTATCTTTTTTGGTAGTCACACTCCACTAACACCAGCAATAACTGGCTTAGTGCCGCGTAAAAACCAAAGCTGTCATACTGTCGACAACGCGCAGCAAACTCTGGTAACCATTCCCGCAGAGCCGTCAGTGTTTTTTGCCGCAAACCGTCGATTCTTCGCGCAGGAACGGTCCCCTCTCCCAGCGAAAAATGCAGATGACTCAACAAATCGAGATAGATCGCCAGATGATCTGCCGGTTCGTTGAAATTGCCGCTGGTTTCCATCCCCGCCTCAACTAACAAGCGTTTAATCTCTTGCTCGTCCTGTTTGTAGGCCGATGCATACGGCAGCGCCGCTTGTTTGTCGGTCATCAGAAACAGGCCGCAAAAGTCAGCGGCCAGTTCCAGACGGGCATCGTCACGTACTGTCAGAGTGGCAATACTGTTTTCCAGCCCATTCACCGCCGCAGTGAGCGGCGGTTCGCTTTTCAGCAACGAAAACCATTCAGCCATCTGCGCACTGGCGATTTGCGTCAGTTGTTCATCGTCCAGTTCACGGGAGAACAACTGCGCCAGCCAGGCGTAAACACAGGCAATCTGTTGTGCTGTCAGCGTGGTCATGATTTCACCTGCGACGCGGGAACATACTCGCACTGCGCCACCATCTCCACGGGGCCGTTAAACGCCGTCACCTGCTCCACTGTTCCGTTGTACTTCTCAATTTCCACCAGCGTAGTGTGCGCACTGGTCGCCTGCGCCAGCTGCGAAGTACCGATGTCGATGGTCAAGACGTTGGGGTTACCGTATTTGCACAGCGCCCCTGGCTCGCCGCCTTTGTCCGGATCGTACCATTCCCCTTCGTGAATTCGCGCCACGCCGGGTGCATAACGGTCAGAAACCACTGCTCCAGCCAACACCTGACCACGAACGTTAAAGACGCGTACCACATCACCGTGACGAATACCGCGCGCGCTGGCATCCTGCGGGCTAATAAATACTGGCTCTTTACCCGCTACGGTATATTGCTGACGCAGAGTTTCCGACTCACATAACTGCGAGTGAAGTCGGAAATCCGGATGCACAGATTGCAGATGCAACGGATACTTCTGCGAGCCAGGCCCACCGTGGGAGCGTTCGATTTTCTCAAACCACATCGGATGCCCCTGACAATCGTCGTAGTTCATATCAGCGATGGTTTTCGAGTAGATCTCAATCAGGCCACTCGGCGTGCCCAGCGGTTCGAGATCCGGATCTTCGCGGAATGCCTGGTGGCGAACAAACATCTGCGGATGGTCAAACTCGACATACTCTTTGTTATTCCAGAAGTCATCAAACGCTGGCAGATGAACGCCGCGTCCTTTGCCCTGTTGTACACCTTCCTGCCAGATGCGTTTCAGCCAGCCCATTTCGTCCAGCCCTTCGGTAAAGGCTTCTTCGCGATTAAAGCGACGGCACAGCTCGCGGAAAATATCGAAGTCGTTGCGCGCCTCGAACTGCGGCGGCACGACCTGTTTCATGGCGATGATGCCACGATTGGAGTGGTTGCCGTACTGGTCGAGATCGTTACGCTCAAACTGCGTGGTCGCAGGCAGCACGATATCGGCAAAGCGGCAGGTTGAGGTCCACTGGTTATCTATGGCGATAACCGTTTCCAGCTTGCGCCAGCCTTCAATAATGCGGTTGATCTGCTGATGGCGATGGAACGGGTTAGTTCCGGCAAAAATACACATTTTCAGCGGCGGCAGTTTTACCGATTTACCGTTCCAGTTGATCACTTTCCCCGGTTCGAGGATCGCATCGATAAAACGGGCAATCGGAATGGTGCTGCTGTAGCCTTTGTAGTCACTGTTGTCGTGAACAGGCGGAATCGACGTAGAGCCGGAGAAACCACTCAAAATAACGCCTTTACGCCCCGGCGTGCCTGCGCCGTTATAGTGCCAGCCAAAACCAAAACCACCACCTGGCAGGCCAATTTGCCCCAGCATCGCCGCCAGAACGACAATCATCCACGCCCACTGTTCACCGTGCTGCATACGCTGTACGCACCAGCCAGCAATAATCTGCGTTCTGTTCGCCGCCATCTGCCGTGCCAGCCCACGAATGGTTTCGGCATCAATGCCGGTCAGTTTTTCAGCCCATGCGGCATCTTTCGGCTGACCGTCTTTCTCACCCAGCAGATACGGCAGGAACTGCTCAAAACCTACACAGTAGTTAGCGAGGAAGTTTTTGTCGTACAGGTTTTCACTGTACAGCGTATGCGCCAGCGCCAGTTGCAGCGGCACGTCAGTTTGCGGGTTAACCGCAATGTGCTTCACATGCTCGCGCCCCAGATACTCATGGGTGGATGTGACAACCGGATCGATGCTGATGACCTCAATTTCACCGGCGGCGACTTTCGCTTTTAGCTGCTCGTAATATTCATAAACATCGTGATCCGGGCACCACCAGTTCGCTTGCTGGTTTTTCAGCAAATCGGAGCCCCACAGCACAATGGTTTTGCTGTTCTGCAATACCAGCGGCCAGGAGGTTTGCTGTTCATACACTTCCATTGAGCCAACCACGCGCGGCAGGATCACCTGCGCAGCACCGGTAGAGTAATCTCCGCCCGTACTAACGCTATTACCATGCAAGGCAATAGCTTTCGCCAGCATCCCCGAAGCGTTATGGAACATCCCCGTCGATTGCCAACCACTGGCGGTCAGCAAGGCACTCGGCCCGTGAGTTTTCTGTACGCGTTCCAGTTCTTCATAGAACATGTCGAGGGCTTCATCCCAGCTCACGCGCACAAAACGGTTATCACCGCGCTGGGAGGTGTCGCTCAGATGGCGCTTACGCAGCCAGTCCACGCGTACCATCGGGTAACGAATACGCGCCGCGTTGTGTACATGATCCGGCAATCCGGCGATCATTTTCGACGGATATTTATCCAGTTCGAACGGTTTTGCTGCCACAAAGCGACCATCCTTCACCGTCGCGCGGATAGCCCCCCAGTGCGACCCGGTAAGAATGCCCTCTTTCGAGATGACAGCCTCAGTCGCCGCTTGCGCCGCAGTCGCACGGCGCGGCGTTAACAATGACGGCCCTAGCATCCCGGCGACGGTTAAGCCGCCGAGTTGTGCCAGAAAACGCCGACGTGATGCCTGAAAGAGATCGTTATTGTTCATTATTTTTCTTCCTTCTTATCGCCGTGAGCTTTACCTGCGGTGTCAGACGCATTCATTTGCAGATATTTCAACAAAGTGCGTTCTTCACGTTTATCGAGGCTGGTAAAGCCAATCATGCCGTTGAGCGTGCCGATCCAACCGTTAGCGTCAAAGTGGGATATTTCCGGTGCGCCGTGGCACTGGTTACAGGTGCCGTTGTACAGCGAATCCGCATAAGCCCAGATCGGTTTGATATCGTTCACCATGTCGCCTTTCTTCATCCACGCAGTGGCCTGCAACTTGCTCCACTCGGTATTGGTGTCGGCAACGGTGGTTTTCTCCAGTGTTTTCACCTGCTGCTGCACATCACCACGAATCGAGGCAACAAAGATGCGTTTACCTGGGAATTGGGTGAGTACACGCTGACGTCCTGCACTTTCCGTCCAGCCAGTGATTTCAATTTGCAGCCAGTCGCCGTCACGTTTAAGGACTTTCACTTCCGAAGCAGGCAGCAGAGAACCAGACGCTTCTTTATCGCCTTTCGCCGCATAAATCGGCTTAATATCAATGGAGTACAGCGTGTCACCACTATCATTAGCACTGGCGCGCAGCTCATCGAACTGCTTACGGAAGCCACTACTCATATCCGGTAACTGGTGGGCAATACCTTTATGACAGTCGATGCAGGATTGATTATCTTTCGCTGCCACCTTCATCTGACGCGCCGCTTCAGGATGCTGCTTCGCATGATCCATCGCATCGTAGTTATGGCAGGAGCGGCAGGTTGCCGAGTTGTTTTCTTTCATTCGCGCCCATTCACGCTCGGCAAGTTCCGCGCGTTTGGCTTCAAATTTCTCAGGTGTATCAATGGAGTGGGCAATAAAGGTCTGGTAAATGTCGTTGCTCGCTTCCAGTTTGCGCTTCACCATGCCTGGAATATCCGGCGGGATATGACAGTCATGGCATTCAGCTCGCACGCCGGAGGCGTTCTGGAAATGCACCGACTGTTTATATTCTTCATACACCGGTTGCATACTGTGGCAACTGACACAAAATTCGGTTGTGCTGGTGACTTTGATCCCAACGTGTGGCAATACAATCAGCGCAATGCCAATCACAATCCCAGTAGCGACCAGCGCCAGTACCGACCAACGAGCACTGGGTCGGCGTAGCGCGTTCCAGAGTTTCCGCATAATAGCCCCTGTAAAATTATGGTTTAGTGAAGCGATCTTAATGAGCAAATATGAACAGCGGCACTGGTCAGGATGAACGGCTTACGGCAGAATATGAACAGATATGAACAGAATGAGTAAAACCCTCTGATGCCACATCACATTGTTATTGTTGAAGATGAGCCGGTTACCCAGGCGCGATTACAATCTTACTTCACTCAGGAGGGGTATACCGTTTCCGTTACGGCGAGCGGTGCCGGGCTGCGGGAAATTATGCAGAATCAGCCGGTGGATTTGATTCTGCTGGATATCAATTTGCCCGATGAAAATGGCCTGATGTTAACCCGCGCCCTGCGAGAACGCTCAACGGTAGGGATTATTCTGGTTACCGGACGCAGCGATCGGATTGACCGTATTGTTGGGCTGGAAATGGGCGCAGACGATTACGTCACCAAACCGCTGGAGCTGCGCGAACTGGTGGTACGAGTGAAAAATTTGCTCTGGCGAATCGACCTCGCGCGACAGGCGCAACCGCACACTCAGGACAACTGCTATCGCTTTGCCGGTTATTGCCTGAATGTGTCGCGCCATACGCTGGAGCGGGATGGCGAGCCGATTAAACTGACCCGCGCAGAGTATGAAATGCTGGTGGCATTTGTGACTAATCCGGGCGAAATTCTCAGCCGTGAACGTCTGCTGCGTATGCTCTCTGCGCGTCGGGTGGAAAACCCTGACCTGCGCACCGTCGATGTGTTAATTCGTCGTTTACGCCATAAACTCAGTGCGGATTTACTGGTGACACAACATGGCGAAGGTTATTTCTTAGCCGCTGATGTGTGCTGATAAAAATAAACCGGACGAAATCCCCCTGGTGACAGCGAGCGGCGGATATGTTCGCGGTCGGCATTTTTCGGCGTCATGACTAAAATCGGTGGGCTGACATTATCAGACACCGATTGCCCCTGTAATTGCCTGATGGCCTGCTCAACCGCCAGTTCCCCTTGCCAGACCATTTGATCGCTGGCAGCCATAATCACTCTTCCCCGCTTCAACCCGCGATACACCTGATGTGAAAGATAAAACGACACCACGGTAAGCGGCGTTTTCAGGTTACGCCCTTCCCCCATTGCCGCCTCTGCCGCAATGGCCGTTCCGGCAACGACGTCGATTTCTGGATGGCGTTCCAGCATCTCCTGCAACAGGTTACGCTGGATTTCAATATCGTTATCACCGAGCGCAATATCAACAATACGCACCGGGCTTCCGGCAATGGCTGCGCGAAAACCCTCTACCATCTCCTTACTGCCCCCGGCGTTATCGGGGCCGGGCATCAACAGCACGTTCAGTGGTTTACCGTGCGCCCATTGCACCAGATATCGCCCTGGTTGATAGCCCATCTGAAACCAGGGCACACCAACGCGGCTTTTCACGTGGGGAGCATCAATAGCATTTACCAGTTCGATCACCGGCAGATTTGCTACCTGCTTTTGCAGATCGGGAAATGACGTCGTGCTACTACCGAGCAAAATGGCCTCTGCGCCCCACTGTTTACACTGGTCGATTTGTGCTTGCTGGGTAGCCAACTGGCTGTAGCCGCCTGCCTCCAGCACTTTTAAATCCACACCGTAGCGGCGAGCAGCCTCCTGCATACCATAGTTCAACGATAACCAGTATGAATCTTTCAGGCTGGGATAAAGCGCGCACAGTTTCCATGCGCGTTTGGCTTTAAGCGGCGTAGAGGCTTGCACCGTGAAATGCTGCGCATCATGCCAGCGCAACAGGTTATCAGCCGAAAATGCCGATAACATGAAAAGGGAAAGAAGTAAAAATAGCAGTACGCGCATGATAGCCTCATCAATAATAAGGCTTTATGCTAGATGCATTCCGCTTTGCGACTCAACCTTTTTCACCTTAAGTGCACCGACCGTGAATTTAACCCTGACCCGAAGACTCTGGATGGGCTTTGCCCTGATGGCGCTGTTAACCCTGACCAGTACCCTGGTGGGATGGTACAACCTGCGCTTTATCAGCCAGGTGGAAAAAGACAACACTCAGGCATTGATTCCTACCATGAATATGGCGCGCCAGTTGAGCGAAGCCAGCGCCTGGGAACTTTTCGCCGCGCAGAACCTGACCAGTGCCGATAACGAAAAGATGTGGCAGGCGCAGGGGCGAATGCTCACCGCACAAAGTCTGAAGATTAATGCGTTGCTGCAAGCGTTACGGGAACAAGGTTTTGACACCACCGCTATTGAACAACAGGAGCAGGAGATCTCCCGTTCGTTACGTCAGCAAGGGGAACTGGTGGGGCAGCGTTTGCAACTTCGCCAGCAACAACAGCAACTCAGTCAGCAGATAGTCGCCGCCGCCGATGAAATCGCACGCCTGGCGCAAGGTCAGGCGAATAATGCGGCAACCTCCGCCGGAGCGACCCAGGCCGGGATTTACGATTTGATCGAACAACATCAGCGTCAAGCCGCAGAAAGTGCACTCGATCGGCTGATTGATATCGATCTTGAGTATGTTAACCAGATGAATGAACTGCGCCTTAGCGCCCTGCGGGTGCAGCAAATGGTGATGAATCTGGGGCTGGAACAGATCCAGAAAAATGCGCCAACGCTGGAAAAGCAGCTCAATAATGCGGTGAAAATTCTGCAACGTCGGCAAATACGCATTGAAGATCCGGGTGTTCGTACTCAGGTAGCAACAACGTTAACTACCGTTAGCCAATATAGCGATTTGCTGGCGCTGTATCAGCAGGACAGTGAAATCAGCAATCACCTGCAAACTCTCGCCCAAAATAACATCGCCCAATTCGCGCAGTTTAGTAGCGAAGTCAGTCAGCTGGTCGACACCATTGAGCTGCGTAATCAGCACGGGCTGGCTCATCTGGAAAAAGCCAGTGCACGCGGGCAATACAGCCTGTTATTGCTGGGATTAGTTTCTCTTTGCGCACTGATTCTGATCCTCTGGCGCGTGGTTTATCGCTCAGTCACGCGCCCTCTTGCAGAACAAACGCAGGCGCTGCAACGCTTGCTGGATGGTGATATCGACTCCCCTTTCCCGGAAACCGCTGGCGTACGGGAACTGGATACCATCGGGCGGCTGATGGATGCGTTTCGCAGCAGTGTTCATGCACTGAATCGCCACCGCGAACAGCTGGCGGCGCAGGTCAAAGCGCGTACAGCTGAATTGCAGGAACTGGTGATAGAACACCGACAGGCACGGGCGGAAGCAGAAAAAGCCAGCCAGGCAAAATCGGCGTTTCTGGCGGCGATGAGCCATGAGATCCGCACACCGCTGTACGGTATTCTCGGCACCGCACAGCTGCTGGCAGATAACCCCGCACTTAACGCCCAGCGCGATGATTTGCGGGCGATTACCGACTCTGGTGAATCGTTGCTGACCATCCTCAACGATATTCTCGATTATTCGGCTATCGAAGCAGGCGGCAAGAATGTTTCGGTCAGCGATGAACCCTTTGAACCGCGCCCGCTGCTGGAAAGTACCCTGCAATTAATGAGCGGAAGGGTGAAAGGTCGCCCGATTCGCCTGGCAACAGAAATTGCCGACGATGTACCGACTGCGTTAATGGGCGATCCGCGGCGTATTCGTCAGGTCATTACCAACCTGTTGAGCAACGCCCTGCGTTTCACCGACGAAGGGCACATTATTCTGCGTAGTCGCATTGATGGCGAACAATGGCTGGTCGAAGTGGAAGACAGCGGCTGCGGTATTGATCCCGCGAAACTGGCTGAAATCTTCCAGCCATTTGTTCAGGTTAGCGGCAAACGCGGCGGCACCGGGCTGGGGCTGACTATCAGTAGCCGTCTGGCCCAGGCGATGGGCGGCGAATTGAGCGCCACCAGCACGCCGGAGGTTGGAAGCTGTTTTTGTTTACGCGTGCCGTTACGTGTTGCCACTGCACCCGTGCCAAAAACAGTCAATCAGGCGGTGCGTCTGGACGGTTTACGTTTGCTGTTAATTGAAGATAACCCGCTAACCCAGCGGATTACCGTTGAGATGTTGAACAGCAGTGGGGCGCAGGTCGTTGCCGTAGGAAATGCCGCGCAGGCTTTAGAGACACTGCAAAATAGTGAACCGTTTGCTGCCGCACTGGTGGATTTTGATCTACCGGATATCGACGGCATTACGCTTGCCCGACAACTGGCACAGCAATATCCGTCGCTGGTTTTGATTGGCTTTAGCGCCCATGTCATTGACGAAACACTGCGACAGCGTACCAGTTCGCTATTTCGCGGGATTATCCCTAAACCGGTGCCGCGTGAAGTGCTCGGTCAATTACTGGCGCACTATCTCCAACTGCAAGTCAATAACGATCAACCACTGGATGTATCGCAACTCAATGAAGATGCTCATTTAATGGGGGCGGAGAAGATCCACGAATGGCTGATATTATTTAAACAACATGCCCTGCCGCTTCTCGATGAAATCGACATTGCCCGCGCCAGTCAGGATAACGAGAAAATAAAGCGTGCCGCACATCAGCTAAAAAGCAGTTGCTCGAGTCTGGGAATGCGTAGCGCCAGCCAGCAATGCGCACAACTGGAGCAGCAGCCATTATCTGCCCCCCTTCCACACGAAGAAATTACACGCAGTGTTGCCGCTCTGGAAGCATGGTTAATAAGAAAGACCTGAACGCGATTTGAATCAATATCAGCCAGTTAAGAACAACTAGAATAGTGGCATTTGGTATGCAACTTAACGGACTGGCAAAATCATGGCAGAGAAAAAAAGAACCCGCTGGCAACGGCGGCCAGGCACGACGGGCGGCAAATTACCGTGGAATGACTGGCGCAATGCCACGACCTGGCGTAAAGCGACGCAATTATTACTGTTGGCAATTAATATTTATATTGCCATCACGTTCTGGTATTGGGTGCGCTATTACGAAACGGCAGGTAGTACGACATTTGTCACCAGACCGGGTGGTATCGAAGGCTGGCTACCGATTGCCGGTCTGATGAATCTGAAATATAGCCTTGCAACAGGTCAGTTACCGTCCGTCCACGCCGCCGCGATGCTGTTATTGGTCGCTTTTATCGTCATCAGTCTATTACTCAAAAAGGCCTTTTGTTCATGGTTATGCCCGGTTGGTACGCTTTCGGAATTAATCGGCGATCTCGGTAACAAACTGTTTGGTCGGCAATTTGTCCTTCCCCGCTGGCTGGATATTCCTCTGCGCGGCGTGAAGTATTTGCTGTTGAGTTTTTTTCTCTATATCGCGTTATTGATGCCCGCTCAGGCGATTCACTATTTTATGTTGTCGCCCTACAGCGTGGTGATGGACGTTAAAATGCTCGATTTCTTTCGTCATATGGGGACCGCGACATTAATCAGCATGATCGTTTTGCTGATTGCCAGCCTGTTTATTCGCCATGCCTGGTGTCGTTATCTTTGCCCATATGGCGCGCTGATGGGCGTGGTTTCGCTATTATCGCCGTTTAAGATTCGTCGCAATGCCGAAAGTTGTATCGATTGTGGCAAATGCGCAAAAAGTTGCCCATCACGGATCCCGGTCGATAAATTAATTCAGGTACGAACAGTGGAATGTACCGGCTGTATGACTTGCGTAGAGTCATGTCCGGTAGCCTCAACATTGGCCTTTTCACTGCAAAAACCTGCGGCAAATAAAAAAGCCTTTGCGTTGTCTGGCTGGTTAATGACGCTACTGGTTATGGGGATTATGTTTGCGGCGATTGGTTACGCAATGTATGCGGGAGTATGGCAAAGCCCGGTGCCGGAGGAATTGTACCAACGCTTAATTCCGCAATCGCCAATGATTGGTCACTAAATTAGCAACAAGCGGAACATCACCTCGCACGGGGTGATGTTCACAAAATCACATTATTTTGATTTTGACATCATAACTTTCAAGCCCGGTCATTTTTTCTCGTGCGGTGAAGCGAATTTCAGAGACTTCTTTCCCTGTATTCTTGTTCAGCTCGGCGATTTTTTGCGCGATAAAGTCGGCGATTTCCGTTTCGGCTTGTTTTTTTAACTCTTCAATATTCACTGTTAACCTCTTCTGGTCTTAAAAGACAGCAACACGCCAGTAAGGTGTTGGTTCCCGGTACCCTGGTCAGGTAAGAAATGTTATAAGCCATCTCCCCGAAAGATTCAATAATCAACAGGTTATCGCTTACTATACATACAGCGTTGAAGAAAAATAAGGCAGATATAAAAAAGGCTCCACGAGGGAGCCTGATATTATTTTGTGAAATCCAGCGGCGCATGGTCAGTGCGTATTTGCAGCGCAACGTTATCAAAGGTGATCATCGTCGATTTACAAAAAATGCACTTTGCACCCAAAGGGTTTCGCTCCGTCACATCGAATGCCGATGTGCGGTACTGTGAACCATGGCAACATGGACAGCGGAAATGGAGATGTTGAGTAATAACGGCAACCTTAGAGCGTAACAACGTTCGCTGCCGCGGGACCACGTTGCCCCTGCTCAATAGAAAATTCAACTTTCTGATTTTCGTTCAGCGTGCGGAATTCATTGCTCTGGATGGCAGTGAAATGGACGAAAACGTCTTTGCTGCCATCATCAGGAGTGATAAAGCCAAAACCTTTATCTGCGTTAAACCATTTTACTAAACCAGTCATTTTATTAGACATATTTTACTTCCTTCATTTTGGGCCTTTCGGCAAACAGGGCTTTAATACAGAAACTACTTAGTGTTCAGGAGAGAGACTCAAAAGAAGGGGATAATGCCTGATAATGAGAACTGCTTTAGTAAACTACTTTGTATGCTGTCTGTCTTTCAAACCGACGCAGCTATTAACGCATGATAATTGAGATTAAGCAAATTTTATTTTAGCCGTCCGGCGGTCTTAAATATCGCTGGCTTTATTTTATTAACCCCGTATAGTGCAGCGCAGTATTTTCAGTAAGGAATTTGTTTGTCCCGTAAAATGACAGGAATTGTCAAAACCTTTGATCGCAAAAGCGGCAAAGGATTCATTATCCCCTCCGACGGTCGTAAAGAAGTCCAGGTCCATATTTCCGCATTCACTCCCCGCGACGCAGAAGTGCTTATACCAGGATTACGCGTGGAATTTTGCCGCGTAAATGGCCTGCGTGGACCAACAGCGGCAAATGTTTATTTGTCTTGATGGAGAGCGCACGCTGGTATGCGTACTTCATTCACGATTTGCGTAAAACCGGCCAACGAACACATGCCCTGCGCATTTCGCTCTTCACATCCTGCCAGGGTCAGTTTCACCTCTCCGGGCGGCGTATTTAATGACAGCGGCGTTTTATCACGCATCTGCTGTAAAGTCTGGAAGACCAGCGAAACCTGAATCCACTGGCTGTTATCGCTGAGCCGACGCCAGCGTTCAAACACCAGTTCACCCCCTGGCGGCGTGTTATCCGGCTGACCTGGAAGCGTCCAGTTGAGCTCCAGTGCGCCGCCGAGATTTGCCAGATTAGTATCGTGTCCGGCGATAAACAGCACTGAAGTGGGTAATGTCACACCATACACCTGTTTTTGCGGTGGATGGGGCGCCAACGCTGTCATGATCAAATCCAATAACGGGGTGGCGCGACTGCGGGCAACCTCTGGTGTGCGTTGCAGCAAATAAAACTGCGCGTTATGTAGACTTAGCAAGGTGTTCCACTGGTGTGAATCGGTGATCCTTCCCCACCCCGGCTCCGGCATTCCCTGTGCTTGTTGCAGGAGAAATATCTCCGTCAGCATTGATGCGAGGCTTACCGCACCGGTTAATGAGACATTGTCGGCGCTCACCTTGAGTTCCGATGGTAATGCCTGCGTTAATGAACAGCTTTCGTCCTGTTTCTCACGGTTAAGGCACAAGTTTGATTGCGGGAAATTAAGCACCCGTTCCAGTTCGCGAAACGCCGTTTGCCGATGCCCGGTAAAGTCAGCAATTGACCCTCCTGCCCTACTGAGGATCGCGTCAGTCACGTTCGCGTTATCCAGTTGGCAAACGCCAGTTTTTAGAGGATTAAATAACGGATCGGGACTGGACGTATCTGCCTGGGTATGTACGGTTATTGCACAGTCAGGTGCCAGCCCGGCGGCGAAGGCTTCGCCTGTTTTACGGGTACGTTCGTCGACATCAGCAATAATCGCGACCTGACCTGGCTGCGGGCAGCCCTCTTTTGCCAGCAATCCGTCGGCCACCAGACGCTGGCGTTGGTAATGTCCGAGATAAGCGATTAGCTCACCACCGCGCGGTGTCAGCCAACCCAGTTTTACCGGCCAGGTTGGCCATGCGTCAGGGGTGACATCCTGCATCAGTTGCGTGGCCTTGGTTGGTGCACGCACACCGTGACGACTGACAATCACCACACTTTCCAGCTTCAGCTCCGGCTCACTCTGAGCGAATGCAGATTTCGGTGTTAACGGAATCAGAAGAGATAAGAATGGGATCAAGATCGCTTTCATCGATATGTTTCCGCTTTTCATATCCGACATTATTGATTGCCTGATGCGACGCTAATGCGCCTCATCAGGCTTACCTTCGTTAACTTTTCAGACGCGGGTCCAGCCATACCAACACAAGGGTGGAGAGCGAACACATCAACAAAATGCCGACGAACCAAAGTAAATACCACATTGTTCCTGCTCCTTAGTACAGCTCGTTTTCGTTACGGCGGAGAGTTTCTGTCGTCATGCGCCCCCACATTTTGTAGTAGCTCCAGAGAGTGTAGAGCAACACAATGGGCAAAAATATCAGCACGATTACCAACATAATGCTCAGCGTCAGCTGACTGGAAGTGCTGTCCCACAACGTCAGGCTGGAGATCGGACTCACGCTTGACGGCATGACAAAGGGGAACAGCGTGATGCCTGCCGTGAAAATCACGCCAAATTGCATCAATGACGCCATCAAAAATCCCCAACCCGGGCGACCACGATAAATCGCCATCACCGTCAGCAATGGGCAGAAGAACCCCAGCAGCGGGAAGATCCACAAAACGGGCGATTCGACGAAATTATTCATCCAGGCACCAGGTAGCACTGCCACCAGTTTCATTAATGGATTGGAAGGACCGTTAGCATCCTGGGCGAGCAGCACAAAGCCATCAATACCAACCCACAGCCAGTAACCCGCCAGCAAAAAGCACAGCATCACCAGTAGTGCGGCGCGTTTGGTCGCCAGCTGTGAACGCAGATGAATCACACCAACAGTTTTCAGTTGTAACCAGACGCCACCTTGCAAAATCACCATCCCAAGACTGAGCAATCCACACAATAAAGGGAATGGCGTCAGCAGTTGCCAGAAGCTGCCGAGATATTCCACGCGTAATTGCGGTGTGAAAGCAAACGGCACGCCGAGCAGCAAGTTGCCGAATGCAATACCGAAGACTACCGGCGGCACCAGACTGCCGATGACCAGTCCGGCATCCCACATTTTACGCCAGCGTGCATCGGCGATTTTTCCGCGATAATCAAAGGCCAGCGGGCGGAAGAACAGCGAGCACAGCACCAGAATCATCGCCACATAAAAGCCGGAAAACGCCGCTGCATACACTCTGGGCCAGGCGGCAAATAATGCCCCACCTGCGAGGATCAACCAGACCTGATTGCCTTCCCAGTGCGCGCCAACGCTGTTTATCACTATCCGACGTTCATCATCATTACGCGCCACCAGCGGCAGCAGACAGCCGATCCCCATGTCAAATCCGTCGGAGATCATAAAGACCACCAGGATCACGCCAATCAGCAGCCACCAGATGAAACGCAATGTTTCATAATCAAACATGATTTTCTCCTTTACCCCTGTTGCTGCGTCGGTTGTTCACTCTGCATCGCGCTCGGCCCCAGACGGGCATATTTCTGCATCAGGTAGACTTCGGCGATTAAGAACAGGGTGTAAAGCCCTACGATCATGATCAGTGAGAAAGCCAGTTGTCCTGTGGTTAAGGCGGAGTGCGCGGAGTATGTCGGTAAGATGTCCTGTATCGCCCACGGCTGACGACCAAACTCGGTCATAAACCATCCGGCTTCAATCGCAATCCACGGCAGCGGCAAACTCCAGAGCGCCATTTTCAGCACCCAGCGATGCTGGTCGATTTTGCCACGCAGCGTCTGGACAAGCGCAATCAGCATCACCAGTAGCAGCAGGGAACCACAGCCCACCATGATGCGGAAACTCCAGAATACCGGCGCAACCTGAGGTATCGCGCCACGCATCGCCGCCTGGTACTGTGCGGCTGTGACATGATTCATATCCGGCGCATAGCGGGAGAGCAACATGCCGTAACCCAGGTCGCCTTCCAGCTCCCGGAATGCCTGCAACACATGCGGCTCACGATTGCCTTGCGATATTTCCTGCATTAACAGCCAGGCCATACGTCCACGTTGCAAGCGAGGGTAGGTTTCAGCCATCAAATTCTTCAGACCCGGCACGGGTTTATCTAATGAGTGAGTGGCGAGGATCCCTAGCAGCGCGGGAATTTTGATGGCAAAGGCGTTACGCTCTTGATCCTGTTCCGGCCAGGCAACCACATGGAACGGTGCAGGTGCAGGTTCTGTTTGCCACTCCCCTTCCATCGCCGCCAGTTTTACCGGTTGTACTTGCGCGACTTCATACGCAGAACTGTCTCCGAGTTGCAGCGTACCGATAATCGCCAGAGTACCGAAGACGGAACCGATGGCAAACGAGCGTAATGCGACATCGCGCTCCCGTCCGCGCAGTAAATACCAGGCGCTGATCGCCATAATAAACATAGCCCCGGTCACGTATCCCGCCATTACGGTGTGCACAAATTTCACCTGGCTGACCGGGTTAAAGACCAGCTCGCTGAAACTGGTCATCTCCATACGCAGGGTGTCGATATCAAAATGCGCACCAGTCGGGTATTGCATCCAACCGTTGGCATTCAATATCCACAACGCAGAGAGATTTGAACCGAACGCCACCAGCCACGTCACCAGCAGGTGCTGGTATTTATTCAGCCGTTGCCAGCCGAAGAAGAACAGCCCGACAAAGGTGGATTCGAGGAAGAAGGCCATTAATGCTTCCATCGCCAGTGGTGCGCCAAAAATATCGCCCACATAGTTGGAATAGAATGACCAGTTAGTACCAAACTGAAACTCCATCGTCAGGCCGGTAGCCACGCCAAGAGCAAAGTTGATACCGAAGAGCTTACCCCAGAAGCGCGTCATATCGCGGTAGATTGTTTTGCCGGTGACCACGTAAATGGTTTCCATGATAGCCAGCAAAAAAATCAGCCCCAGGGTAAGGGGTACAAATAAAAAGTGATACAGCGCGGTCAGAGCAAACTGCCAGCGCGATAAATCAATGACATCCCACATGCGCACTCCTGTAGGCGAAGAGAGAAAAATAACCCGTTAATGGTAGATCTCCCTCTTTATCCTGAAACTCTACGACCAGAGGTATTCGCCGATTGCGATATTCATAAGCCTGAAAGCGATACTTACCGTCTTTTTACGTCGGTGCACCTTCCGCCAGCCACTGGCATACCTCGCTAAGCCGCTGCGCAGAGTCGACCAAATCTTCTGGCGCTGCCAGCACCACTTCCGGTATTGGGCAGATTTCATAACTTTCCAGTAACGGGCCTTTTAAGGTGTCCGTACAGCGTAAATGCCAGACATGGCGTAACCCCGTGGCGTTGATATAGCTCTCGCCATAGCCAATGGTACGAATCTGAATATTTCCCGGCCCACAGAGACGTGAGAGAAAAAGCCGGTCAGCTTCGCTGATGGGTAATTGCGTCAGATTAATGCTGTGCGGCTGTGCGTCGGGGTTACGTACATGTGCCAGTAATTCATGGGCCAACGGTAGGCCATTCATCAGGCCATCAATGGGCGGCGGTAACAGCGAATCTGTCGGCAAGACGTTTTGCGTTGCCGCCTGCCACAACGCCAGCGGTGCGCAGCCAGCCTCCAGTTTGTCTTCCAGCAACTGTTCGCCGTGACGTCTGCGTACCCGCCATAATCCGCAGAAGATCGCCTCCTGAATTTCACTTTCACTACCATCAGCCTGCTGAATGCGCACTGACACTTCCCCTTCCCCGAGAAGCGTATTGATAAAGTGACGATCGTCGGCGTTGAGATTTAACAGATCGACTGCCAGTACCTCGCCCAACGGCGGCTGGCGTTCGCTTAGTTGATGTTGTAACTCGTTTAACAGCGCAATCACCTGCGGGCTGTGAGCACATTGCTCCAGGGCCGCCATACTCGGTTCATCATTCACCTGACAGGTGATCGGCAGTGGATTCATGCTGAAACTGTCATCGTTCAGTTGCGTTCCTGGCCCCAGCAGATGGAAAAAAGTTTCGCTCATGAGGCACGCTCCTGCTGCGGTTCGACAAGTCCGCGCATCAGGTTTATCAGTTCCGCCCACGGGTGAATACCATTCAGCACGCCGCGATAGTTTCCGCAGGTAAATACTAATGTGGCGGGAAAGCGAAAGACGCCAAAGCGATCGCCGATGGCTTCGCTCTGCTCAAGGTCAGCAATCGCTACCTGCCATGTATAATCGGGAAACTCGCGCAATAATTCGCCAATCATTACCGGATTATCGCTGACCTCTGGCGTGCGTTTCGGATCGCTGCTTAATAACACCACGCCGTCTGGCGCTTGCGTAAGCCAGTCGTCAAGACGGGATTCACTGATCGGCGTCCAGCCGCGCGCCAGCATTCGTTGCCACAACGCATCAAATGGCGTGTCGTTGCTCATCCCTGCTCCTCCAGTGTCATCCGGTACTGGCGCAAACGAATGCCTTCGTAATTTTCCATCGACAGACAGTCATAATTGAGACAGCGCGATTCATTAGCCGGTTGCGGCACAATTCCCCACGCAGCCAGCTGCGCCAGCGCCGCCTGTTCCGCGGCGGGCAGTTGCTCCCGCGCCAGTTCGCTCAGGCTGCCGCCGTAGTCGTCGAGCATTGCGGGTTGCAGACCGACGAGGGCAATATGTGCTGGCAGATGTCCGCGGATATCTGCCAGCGCCAGCACTTCGGAGAAACTGTTCTGGTGCAGGCTCATTTTCTTCGCGCTGAGATAAGCCGGAATGCGTTCTCCGGCATACGTTCGTAGCGTTCCGGGTTCCAGCCCGTAATCAATGGCATCGAGAATCAACAGATGACTGGCGCTTTCGACATACCCCAGCAAGTTCAGTCCTTGGGTGCCGCCATCGACAATCTCCACATCCTCGGGCCAGTGGTAATGGGCATACAGCCGTTCCGCCACCCGCACGCCGAAGCCTTCATCGGCCCACAGCAGGTTGCCCAGCCCCATTACCACCACGCGTTGCTCGCTCATGAACGCTCCTTGTTACTTATTTTGCCAAATTTGTGGCTACGGTAGCCGTTGACCATAGTGGAGATCACCGTGTCGTCGGACATGATGTCTTCACGCAGCGCCATGTAGACATGGCCGATCACAAATGCGCCAATCAGCCACATCCCCAGCCGATGCCAGCTGTGAATGTCCATTGAGTTGCCGCCCGTCCAGTAGAAAAATTCCACCACATAACGGAACGGCGCAAAAATAGCGTACTGGCTGTGTTCGCTGTACAGCGCAAAGCCGGTGATGATCATAAAAACTGACATCAGGAAATAGCCGAACATCGCCGCCTGGGCGATGGGGTTATGGCCTATATCGGCACTCGGACGTTTTGCCAGAAACAGATACCAGCGGATTTCATACCACACGCCCTGCCACCAGCTTTTACGCCATACCGGCACGATAAACAGCTCGCGGGAGTAACGATTGCCAACAAAAGCCCAGTAGATCCGCATCAGCAAAACCACGGTAAAAATCATCCCGGCGCTGAAGTGAATTAACCTGATGTAGCCCATATAGAACAGATATGTCGCCTCGCCGCTGACGGAAGGTAGCGGCTTGCCGATAAAGTAACCGGTGACCATCAACACCGCCATGCATAACACTGTCAGCCAGTGCCATATCCGCACGGGTGCTTCAAAGACATAGTGACTGACAACGTTGTCGCTTTTCTGTTGCATGATGATTCTCCTTCGCTGTTAACGCACCTGCACGGAGATAAGCTCGCTACCGTCGTCGCCCAGCACGTGTGTTGAACAGGCGAGGCACGGGTCAAAGCTGTGCAGAGTACGCAGGATCTCCAGCGGTTGCTCGGGGATCGCCATTTTGGTGTTCATCAGCGCCGCTTCATAAGCGCCAATCTGCCCTTTGGGATCGCGCGGGCTGGCGTTCCAGGTGGTCGGCACCACGCACTGATAGAGATCAATCTTGCCATCGCGAATGGCAGCCCAGTGGCCTAACGCCCCGCGCGGCGCTTCGGTAAAACCGACACCACGGCACTCTGTCGGCCAGGTTGCTGGTTCCCATTTTTCCGTGGAAGCGGTGGCAAGATTGCCGTTTTTCAGGTTGGTCATCAGTTTATCGAAGAAATACTGCAACTTACCTGCGGCCCACTGCGCTTCGTGCGCGCGACACAAAATGCGGCCCAACGTTGACTGGATGCCGGAAAGCGGCAGTTTCAACGCCGACATCATACGATCGACCGACTCAACGGTCGCAGCATCGCCTTTGTGATAAGCGATTAACGTGCGTGCCAGCGGCCCCACTTCCATCGCGTTACCGCGCCAGCGTGGCGCTTTGATCCACGAGTAGCGTTCCTGTTCATTCAGCTGCTGAATGTTGGTATCGCTGCCTTTGACATCGCCGGGGTTGTACCACGGGTCGGTAATGCCATCGAACGGATGACGCCCAACCTGATCGTTGGGATAACGATACCAGGCATGGTCAACAAACTCCTGCACCTGCTGCGGATCAACTAAATCCACTGGCAGTACATTGTTGAAGTCGCCGTTAATCACCGCGCCGCCAGGCATCAGCAGACTTTTCTCGCCAAAGTCGTTGGCGATATCAGGGAACGCGCCGTAACTGAGGACGCATTTATCAGAAAGCCCCGTGCCGATTTCGCTCCACGGTTTGTTGAACTGACCGATGGCTAAGGCGTCGGGGATCATCACGTTGTTAATGAAATCCGCCGTGCGGGTGATAATCAACTGCACCAGGTTCAGGCGTTCCATATTGACTGCCCCGACCGCGCCGCTTTCGTCAATGTTAATGGCGCAAGGCATCCCACCGACAATCCAGTTTGGATGCGGGTTTTTACCGCCAAAGACCGCGTGGATTTTGACAATTTCACGCTGGAAATCGAGAGCTTCGAGATAGTGGGCAAAGCCCATCAGGTTGGCTTCTGGCGGCAGTTTGTACTGCGGGTGCCCCCAGTAGCCATTGCGGAAGATCCCCAACTGGCCGCCTTCAACGAATTTCTTCAGGCGGTTTTGTACGTCGAAGAAATAGCCAGGGGATGATTTCGGCCATGAGGAGAGGCTTTGCGCCAGTTCGGAGGTTTTCCGCGGGTCGGCTTTCAGCGCATCTAACACATCGATCCAATCCATCCCGGCAAGCTGATAGAAGTGCACCAGATGATCGTGGCACCAGAGCGTTGCCAGCATAATGTTGCGGATGATATTGGCGTTGTCCGGCACTTTAATACCGATGGCATCTTCGATGGCGTAAACCGAAGCCAGGGCGTGTACGCCAGTACAGACGCCGCAGATACGTTCAACGAACGCCCACGCATCGCGCGGGTCACGCCCTTGCAGAATGATCTCCAGCCCGCGAAACATGGTGCCGCAGGAGACGGCATTGGTGATCACATTCTGATCGTTAATATTCACTTCGCAGCGCATGTGGCCTTCAATGCGCGTAATCGGGTCGACCACCAGGCGGCGTCCGGCATTGTTGATGGTGTATCCCTGAGTTTCGTACTGAGTGCTCATGCCTGTTTATCCTCATTGCCTGGCTGATGTTCGGTTTCTGTAGGTTGCTGGTTATGACGTCTGCGCTGGTCAACGGCGCTGGCGACTGCGTGCACACCAACAGCCGCTGCCACCACGCCAAGCGCGGTTAAACCGACGGTGTCGGCGGTGGAATGGGTACCCATTTGTGGAATATCGACCACGCGGCTGTAGAACGAACCGCGATCCCAGAAACCATTTTCCGCACAACCCAGGCAGCCGTGACCTGACTGGATCGGGAAGGAAACGCCATCGTTCCAGCGTGTGGAGGAACAGGCGTTATAGGTGGTAGGCCCTTTGCAGCCCATTTTGTACAGGCAGTAACCTTTGCGGGCAGCGTCATCATCCCAACTCTGGACGAACTCTCCGGCGTCGAAGTGAGCGCGGCGATAGCATTTATCGTGGATACGCTGACCATAAAACATCAGTGGACGGCCCATTCTGTCGACATCCGGCAGACGATCAAACGTCACCATGTAAGTAATGATGGCGCTCATCACATCCGGGATCGGCGGGCAGCCAGGTACTTTGATAATGGGTTTGTCGGTGATGACTTTGTCGATAGGCGTTGCCTGCGTCGGATTAGGTCGCGCGGCCTGAACGCAGCCCCAGGACGCGCAGGTTCCCCAGGCGATAATCGCACTGGCTCCAGCGGCGGCACGCTTGAGTTTCTCAATAAACGGTCGTCCGCTGCTGATACAGAACATCCCCTGCTCGCCCAGCGGCGGATTACCTTCTACTGCGAGGATATATTTGCCATTGTATTGCGCGATGATGTCTTCAAAGACTTCTTCCGCCTGGGTTCCGGCGGCAGCCATCAAAGTATCGTCGTAATCGAGGGAAATCAGGGAAAGGATGACGTCCTTCGCCAGTGGGTGAGCGGAGCGGATAAAAGATTCGGTACAGCAGGTGCATTCCAGGCCGTGGATCCATACCACCGGAATGCGCGGTTTATTCTCCAGCGCCCAGGCAATCTTTGGTGCCATTCCCGCGCCTAATCCCAGCGACGTGGCAGCCAGACTACAATATTTGAGAAAGCTGCGCCGGGTAACGCCCTGACGCCGCATGGCCTGGTAAAATGTTTCCTCGTTATTCATATCGCACGTCTCTTCTCCTTGCGACACCGGCAGAACACCGGGCGCACATGGTCGGCAAGCGACGTCCCTGTAGCAAGGCAAACCATCGCTTCACGTGAGATGCTGAAAACGAAAGCTCATCCTTCTGCACTGGCGCACGTCGCCAGAAAGTATTGTTAATAAAGCGTAGTGAAACTTTTGCACAAAACAATACAAACTGTGTGGATTTATCTTTTAGCGATAAAAATGGACCTATTTTTCTTTTTGCCGGGTGGTGGGGATGTTTAGCCGGTTGCTAAACGAGTAAATAGAGAAGGAATTCATGGTGATGAAATGATCAATCTGCTGTTGTTTCACGCTATCAATGCACTTTTGGCTATTTTTCAGGCAAACAAACAAATTAGGGGTTTACACGCCGCATCGGGATGTTTATAGTGCGCGTCATTCCGGAAGTGTGGCCGAGCGGTTGAAGGCACCGGTCTTGAAAACCGGCGACCCGAAAGGGTTCCAGAGTTCGAATCTCTGCGCTTCCGCCAAATAAGATAAGGGGTTAGCTAAATGCTAACCCCTTTTTCTTTTGCCTGTCGAAATTCTCAGGGCGTTATATCACTGCCTAATGACCTGATAATCCGCTGTTAAACCTGTTCCAGATCAAATGCGTAAAGATGGGTAAAACTTCTGGGTGCCCTTACGCATTATCATTATGCTGCTTAATTAATTACATCTGTCATAGAGAGTGACTCAATGGATCGTATAGTTAGTTCTTCACATGACCGTACATCGCTGCTTAGCACCCATAAGGTGCTGCGTAATACCTATTTTCTGCTGAGCCTGACGCTGGCCTTTTCGGCGATTACCGCAACTGCCAGTACGGTGCTGATGCTGCCATCTCCGGGTCTGATTCTGACGCTGGTGGGTATGTATGGTTTGATGTTCCTGACCTACAAAACGGCGAATAAGCCGACCGGGATTATCTCCGCATTCGCCTTTACCGGTTTTCTGGGTTATATCCTCGGACCAATTCTGAACACCTATCTGTCTGCCGGAATGGGTGACGTAATCGCTATGGCACTGGGCGGAACGGCGTTAGTGTTCTTCTGCTGCTCTGCGTATGTGCTGACCACCCGCAAAGATATGTCTTTCCTCGGCGGTATGCTGATGGCGGGTATTGTGGTGGTGCTGATTGGTATGGTTGCTAATATCTTCCTGCAACTGCCTGCTCTGCATCTGGCGATCAGCGCGGTCTTCATTCTGATCTCCTCTGGCGCTATCTTGTTTGAAACCAGCAACATCATTCATGGCGGTGAAACGAACTATATTCGTGCCACGGTTAGCCTGTATGTTTCGCTGTACAACATCTTCGTCAGCCTGCTGAGCATTCTGGGCTTCGCCAGCCGCGATTAATCTCGCCCAGGGTTACTTACCGAGCCTCGCTTTATGCGGGGCTTTGTTTTTTGTTACACTGCCGCCAGTCTGATTAAGGTAGTAAAGAATTATGCTGATCTTCGAAGGTAAAGAGATAGAAACGGATACCGAAGGCTATCTCAAAGAAAGCAGCCAGTGGAGTGAGCCGCTGGCGGTGGTGATTGCAGAAAACGAAGGGATTACTCTGTCGCCAGAACACTGGGAAGTGGTGCGTTTTGTGCGTGATTTCTATCTGGAATTCAATACTTCTCCGGCGATTCGTATGCTGGTAAAAGCGATGGCGAATAAATTTGGCGAAGAGAAAGGCAATAGCCGCTATCTGTACCGACTGTTCCCGAAAGGTCCGGCAAAGCAAGCCACCAAAATTGCTGGCCTGCCTAAACCGGTAAAATGCATTTAACGGATACGAAAATCCGTTAACTCCCCGGAGGGATGATGCGGCTCGCTGAGCACCCGTTCCACACGCGCAGAACGCGGGCCGCCACTTTTTAACCACTGCATTAATTTTTCCACCTGCCCTTCTTCACCGCAGGCAACCACTTCCACGCTGCCATCGTCAAGATTTTTGGCGTACCCGGTTAGTCCCAGTTTTTTCGCTTCGTACTGCGTGGTGTAGCGGAATCCTACGCCCTGAACTCGCCCGTAAACCCAGGCAATTATGCAGACTTTCGACATTGCTGCTCTCCTTATCCTTAATGGACGCGTTGCAAATCCATGGAAAACTCCGGACAATGACGCCCATTTCTTTGCATCGACAGAAAAGTAAATTATGAGTGTACGTTTAGTGTTAGCCAAAGGGCGCGAAAAATCATTACTTCGTCGCCATCCGTGGGTCTTTTCCGGGGCCGTTGCCCGCATGGAAGGTAAAGCCAGCCTCGGTGAAACCATCGATATTGTTGATCATCAGGGAAAATGGTTAGCACGCGGCGCTTATTCGCCAGCTTCGCAAATCCGGGCGCGCGTCTGGACGTTTGACCCGTCTGAGTCTATCGACATTGCTTTTTTTACCCGCCGTTTGCAGCAAGCACAAAAATGGCGTGACTGGCTGGCGCAAAAAGATGGCCTCGACAGCTATCGTTTAATCGCCGGTGAATCTGATGGCCTGCCGGGTATTACTATCGATCGTTTCGGTAATTTTCTGGTGCTGCAATTGCTGAGTGCTGGCGCAGAGTATCAGCGCGCGGCATTAATTAGCGCCCTGCAAACGTTGTACCCGGAATGTGCCATTTACGATCGCAGCGACGTCGCGGTACGTAAAAAAGAAGGGATGGAGCTGACTCAGGGCCCCATCACCGGCGAGTTGCCGCCTGCCCTGCTGCCGATTGAAGAACACGGCATGAAACTGCTGGTGGATATTCAGCACGGGCACAAAACGGGCTACTACCTGGACCAGCGTGACAGCCGCCTGGCTACCCGCCGCTACGTCGAAAATAAACGCGTACTTAACTGTTTCTCCTATACCGGTGGTTTCGCCGTATCGGCATTGATGGGCGGTTGCAGCCAGGTTGTCAGCGTTGATACCTCCCAGGAAGCGCTGGATATTGCACGGCAGAACGTTGAGCTGAACAAACTGGATCTGAGCAAGGCAGAGTTTGTCCGTGATGATGTCTTTAAATTGCTGCGTACTTATCGCGATCGCGGTGAAAAATTTGATGTTATCGTGATGGACCCGCCGAAGTTTGTTGAGAATAAAAGCCAGTTGATGGGCGCGTGCCGTGGCTATAAAGACATCAACATGCTGGCGATTCAGTTGCTGAATGAAGGCGGTGTTCTCCTGACTTTCTCCTGTTCCGGTCTGATGACCAGCGATTTATTTCAGAAAATCATCGCGGATGCCGCAATTGATGCCGGTCGTGATGTACAATTTATAGAGCAGTTCCGTCAGGCCGCCGATCATCCGGTGATCGCTACCTACCCGGAAGGGCTATATCTGAAAGGGTTTGCCTGTCGCGTCATGTAACTTGAAATGTGGAATTTTACCCTTATATCAAAGGTAAAGATTTCCCGGGAGGTGACTATGATTGCCAGCAAATTCGGTATCGGCCAGCAGGTCCGCCATTCCCTGTTAGGTTATCTCGGAGTGGTCGTGGATATCGACCCGGTTTACTCGCTCTCTGAACCGTCGCCTGATGAGCTGGCGGTGAATGACGAGCTTCGCGCCGCTCCGTGGTATCACGTGGTGATGGAGGATGATAACGGCCTACCGGTTCATACCTACCTGGCTGAAGCCCAGCTAAGTAGCGAATTGCAGGATGAACATCCTGAACAGCCATCCATGGATGAGCTGGCGCAGACCATCCGCAAACAACTCCAGGCGCCGCGTCTGCGTAACTAATTCTCATAAACATACCCGGAAGGTTTTCGCCTTCCGGGTATTTTTTATTTTGCCAGGCCCAGGCGAGGGATCTCAATAGCCGGGCAGCGATCCATCACCACATTTAACCCGGCATCCCGTGCCAGTACTGCCGCTTGCTCATTAATCACCCCCAGTTGCATCCAGAGGGTTTTCGCGCCAATGGCGATAGCTTCCTGCGCCACGCCCCACGCCGCTTCTGAATTACGGAAAACATCGACCATATCGACTTTTTCCGGAACGTCTGCCAGCGTGCCATACCCCTGCTGGCCCAGCAGTGTTTTGCCGGCAACTTTTGGCGAAACAGGAATGACGTGATACCCCTGGTCGAGTAGATATTTCATCACGCGATAGCTGGGACGATCGGGTTTGTCGCTTGCCCCCACCAGCGCAATGGTGTGAGTGGACGTTAAAATGCCTGCAATATCGGTTTCTTTCATTATTTCCTCCAGACTGTTTAACAAAGTGTACGACAAAGCCGACATGCCAACCATGCAGCTAATACGAATGAATGAGAGCAAAAGCGGGAAATATGTCTATATGTTAGTAAGTATGATTAAAGAAAAATTTTGACACATTATTATTCGGGCGGTCTTTTAACAGGAGCTATCTATGAAAACCGGCATCGTGACCACCTTGATTGCATTATGTTTGCCGGTATCCGTTTTTGCCACCACGCTGCGGCTTTCTACTGATGTCGATCTTCTGGTACTCGACGGTAAGAAGGTTTCCAGCTCTCTGCTGCGCGGTGCGGACAGCATTGAACTGGACAATGGACCGCATCAGTTAGTGTTTCGCGTTGAGAAGACGATTCATCTTTCCAATAGTGAAGAACGGCTCTATATCTCCCCTCCACTGGTGGTTAGTTTTAATACCCAGCTCATCAACCAGGTCAATTTTCGCCTGCCTCGCCTGGAGAATGAGCGGGAAGCTAACCATTTTGATGCCGCGCCGCGCCTTGAATTGTTGGATGGCGATGCGACGCCGATTCCGGTAAAGCTGGATATTCTCGCCATTACCTCAACGGCAAAAACGATTGATTATGAGGTCGAGGTTGAACGCTATAACAAATCCGCGAAACGCGCTTCACTACCGCAATTTGCCACGATGATGGCAGATGACAGTACGCTGCTTTCGGGTGTTTCCGAGCTGGATGCTATTCCACCGCAGTCTCAGGTGCTCACAGAACAACGGCTGAAGTATTGGTTTAAACTGGCTGACCCACAAACGCGAAATACTTTCCTGCAATGGGCGGAAAAACAACCATCCTCCTGAGATTTTTGTGCCTGTGCGCAGGCTTTTTCAGTCTTTATCTTGCAGCGATAAGTACTTACAGTAATCTGTAGGAAAGTTAACTACGGATGTACATTATGGAACTGACGACTCGCACTTTACCTTCGCGGAAACATATTGCGCTGGTGGCACACGATCACTGCAAACAAATGCTGATGAGCTGGGTGGAACGGCATCAACCGTTACTGGAACAACACGTACTGTATGCAACAGGCACTACCGGTAACTTAATTTCCCGCGCGACCGGCATGAACGTCAACGCGATGTTGAGTGGCCCAATGGGGGGTGACCAGCAGGTTGGCGCATTGATCTCAGAAGGGAAAATTGATGTATTGATTTTCTTCTGGGACCCACTAAATGCCGTGCCGCACGATCCTGACGTGAAAGCCTTGCTGCGTCTGGCAACGGTATGGAACATTCCGGTCGCCACCAACGTGGCAACGGCAGACTTCATTATCCAGTCACCGCATTTTAACGACGCGGTCGATATTCTGATCCCCGATTATCAGCGTTATCTCGCGGACCGTCTGAAGTAATATTGCACAGGTGGCAAACGCCACCTGTTTCTTACGGTTTTCTCGCCACCGGCACATCCAGATTTTTCAGTATTTCGACAAAAGGAGAGGGATTCTCTTTGTTAAACAGTGCCCATACCCGATGGCGTGCCCGGGTCAGCGCCACGTACATTAACCGCCGTTCTTCAGCGTCCGGGAAATCCTCAACCGGTGGCAGTAGCGCCTCTTCCATAATCGACTCCCGCGCCGCAGCCGGAAAACCATCACTCCCCTCCTGCAAGCCAACGATGATGACGTAATCCGCCTGTTGCCCTTTGCTGGCATGAATGGTCATAAAGTCGATTTGCAACTTCGGCCAGCGTGTTGCCGCTTTTTCCAGGCTGGCAGGCCTCATGTGATGGTAACGCGCCAGGATCAGAATGCGCTCTTCCGGTTTGGCATAACCAGAGAGCTTATCCAGCAAAGCGTCAAGTTGCCCCTCATCCAATAATGTGACGGCTTTTTTGTCTCCATTGGTTAAGCTGTTTAGCGGCTTTTTAAGCTGGCCTGGGTTCTGCTGAATAAACCTGTTTGCCACCTCACCGATACGACTGTTAAAACGGTAGGTCGTGTCTAAATCACAGCGATCACCTTCACCAAAGTTTTCATGGAAAGCCGTGGTGAGCGACATTTGCGCCCCGCTGAATCGGTAAATCGCCTGCCAGTCATCACCAACAGCGAACAACGTCGTTTGACTATTTTGCTTGCGTAATGCCGCTAACAACGCTGCACGCTGCGGCGAGATATCCTGAAATTCATCAACCAGAATATGCTTCCACGGGCTGATAAAGCGACCTTTCTCCAGAATCACAATCGCCTGGTGAATAAGGCCCGAAAAATCGACAGCGTTTTCTGCCTTCAGCGCACCTTTCCAGGCTTTTAATAACGGGGCCATCAACTTGATACGTTTACTGAACAGATCGCGAATCTCTTCGGGTGCACTGGCAATCATTTCTGCCTGTGCACCACCGTGCATCCGCATCAGACTTACCCAGCGATCGAGGCGAGAGGCAAGACGACGCTGTAATTTTTCATCATCCCAGAAATTACCTTCTGGCACTGACCACTGCATTTCTTCCGTCAGCCATTGCCGCCAGCCCTTCGCCTGCGCTTTCTTTTCGCTGCATTGCTTGCGCCACTCAGCAATAAAAAGTTCATGACGGGCAGCGGTATCATTTTCCAGTTTGCTGACTATCGGAACTTTTTTGCTGCCCTGCTGAATAATATGCAGCGCCAGCGCATGAAATGTGCGTGCGGTAATGTCTTCGGTATGTAGTCGTTCTCGAATACGCTCGTCCATCTCTTCAGCGGCTTTGCGACCAAACGCCAGCAATAAAATTTGCTCAGGGGACGCTTCACCACGCGCCAGCAACCAGCCTGCACGGGCCACCAGCACCGACGTTTTTCCGCTTCCTGCACCAGCCAGCACTAACAAAGAATGCTCGCCATTAACGACTGCCCGGGCCTGCGCCGGATTCAGCGGTGAAGACTCGACCTGGCGGAAAAAATCCGCATACTCGGTAAGCATGGCTTCGGTATACGCCTGATTATGCTGCAACCGAGCGCCTTCAATGTCTTTCAACCAGGCCTGACATTTACGCCACGCCTCACGGCAGTTATCGAATTCTTCCAGTCGGTTAACCGGCAATGGTAACGCCGACAAAGCCTGGCGGATTTGTTGCTGCATACCAGAGGTTTGCTCACGCGTCAGCCATTTATTTTCTCCGGTGCGCGTGGCAATCAAATCCAGTTGCTGACGTAAAACGCCAGACGCAATTTCGCTCATCTCGCCACTCCACCGCCGCCAGTGAGCATCAAGATGATGGTAAAAACGCTGCGTCTCGCCCCATTCGGTGCCGTGCAGACGCACCACTTTTTCGTCCGGCAGTACAAACTCCAGTTCGCCCCATACCAGACCGCGCTTACAGTGAATCGCCAGTAATTGATTGAAAGGAATAAGGTATTCGTGGCGATCGCCGGAGACTTTAATCCCGGCATTGAGGATCACCGCCCGATCGTAAGGGTGCTGTGCCAGACGTTTTCCAAGCGTTGTCGCTTTCAGTTCCATGACTCTGTAGATCCACACGAAATTATTTCTTATCAGTGTAACCGTCAGAGAAAACGTGCTCCAGCCCAAAAAAACGTTACAATTGCCGCCCATTACTGAAAACCACAGTAAAGCGAGGTTTTATGCGTACCGTTTTGAACATTCTGAACTTTGTGCTTGGCGGATTTGCCACCACTCTGGGCTGGCTGTTGGCGACTCTGGTCAGTATTGTGCTGATTTTTACCTTACCACTGACACGATCCTGCTGGGAGATCACTAAACTGTCTCTGGTGCCTTATGGCAATGAAGCTATTCATGTCGATGAACTGAACCCGGCTGGCAAAAATGTGCTGCTGAATACTGGCGGTACGGTATTGAATATTTTCTGGCTGATTTTCTTTGGCTGGTGGTTATGCCTGATGCACATTGCAACGGGCATCGCACAATGTATTTCCATCATTGGCATTCCTGTCGGTATTGCGAACTTTAAAATTGCCGCTATTGCACTATGGCCGGTCGGTCGTCGCGTGGTATCGGTAGAAACAGCGCAAGCTGCGCGCGAAGCCAATGCACGTCGTCGTTTTGAATAATCCACTAATATGGCCTTTATGCTAAGTCCTTTGCTCAAACGCTATACCTGGAACAGCGCCTGGCTGTATTACGCGCGTATTTTTATTGCGCTTTGTGGAACCACAGCGTTTCCGTGGTGGCTGGGTGATGTAAAACTGACGATTCCGCTGACGCTTGGGATGGTGGCAGCGGCGCTGACCGATCTCGATGACCGACTGGCGGGACGTTTGCGTAACCTCATCATTACGCTGTTCTGCTTTTTTATCGCCTCGGCCTCAGTAGAATTGCTGTTTCCCTGGCCCTGGCTATTTGCGATTGGCTTAACGCTCTCTACCAGCGGCTTCATTTTGCTCGGCGGTCTGGGTCAACGCTATGCAACAATTGCCTTCGGTGCATTGCTGATCGCCATTTACACTATGTTGGGAACATCACTGTATGAGCACTGGTATCAGCAGCCGATGTATCTTCTGGCCGGTGCCGTCTGGTACAACGTCCTGACACTTATTGGTCATCTGCTGTTCCCGGTCCGCCCGCTGCAGGACAACCTGGCGCGTTGCTATGAACAACTGGCGCGTTATCTTGAGCTCAAGTCGCGCATGTTTGATCCTGATATTGAAGATGAAAGCCAGGCACCGCTGTACGATTTGGCTCTCGCCAACGGTCAGCTGATGGCGACATTGAATCAGACGAAACTCTCGCTGCTGACCCGCTTACGTGGCGATCGTGGTCAACGGGGAACGCGTCGCACACTGCATTATTACTTTGTCGCGCAGGATATTCACGAGCGTGCCAGCTCTTCTCATATTCAATATCAAACATTGCGTGAACATTTTCGCCACAGCGACGTGCTGTTCCGTTTTCAGCGGCTGATGTCGATGCAGGGCCAGGCGTGCCAGCAACTGTCACGCTGTATTTTGCTGCGTCAGCCTTATCAACATGATCCGCATTTTGAGCGCGCTTTTACGCATATTGATGCTGCGCTGGAGCGGATGCGCGATAACGGCGCGCCTGCTGATTTACTCAAAACACTGGGATTTTTACTGAACAATTTACGTGCCATTGATGCCCAACTGGCAACAATTGAATCAGAACAGGCCCAGGCACTGCCCCATAATAATGACGAAAATGAGCTCGCTGATGACAGCCCGCACGGATTGAGTGATATCTGGCTGCGTCTTAGCCGTCACTTCACGCCGGAATCCGCCCTCTTCCGTCATGCGGTAAGAATGTCGCTGGTGTTGTGCTTCGGCTACGCCATCATTCAGATAACCGGAATGCATCACGGGTATTGGATCTTGCTGACAAGTTTGTTTGTCTGCCAGCCAAACTATAACGCCACGCGCCACCGCCTGAAGTTAAGGATTATTGGTACGCTGGTAGGTATCGCAATTGGTATTCCTGTGCTGTGGTTTGTGCCATCATTGGAAGGGCAGCTGGTGCTGCTGGTTATTACCGGCGTGCTCTTTTTTGCCTTCCGTAACGTGCAATACGCCCATGCAACGATGTTCATCACACTTTTGGTGCTACTGTGTTTCAACTTGCTGGGTGAAGGTTTTGAAGTGGCGTTACCTCGCGTAATCGATACGCTGATTGGTTGTGCCATTGCGTGGGCGGCAGTGAGCTACATCTGGCCTGACTGGAAGTTTCGCAATCTGCCGCGAATGCTCGAACGCGCCACAGAGGCCAACTGCCGGTATCTCGATGCCATACTGGAACAATACCATCAGGGGCGTGATAACCGTCTGGCGTATCGTATTGCCCGCCGCGATGCACACAACCGTGATGCTGAACTGGCGTCGGTGGTATCAAATATGTCCAGCGAACCGAACGTTACCCCGCAAATTCGCGAAGCCGCGTTTCGGTTGCTGTGCCTTAACCATACGTTTACCAGCTATATCTCAGCCCTCGGTGCTCACCGGGAGCAGTTAACTAATCCTGAAATTCTGGCGTTTCTTGATGACGCCGTTTGCTATGTTGATGACGCGCTACATCATCAACCTGCTGATGAAGAACGCGTCAATCAGGCATTAGCTGGCCTGAAACAGCGGATGCAGCAACTTGAACCACGGGCAGACAGCAAAGAACCTCTGGTCGTACAACAAGTTGGGTTATTGATTGCATTACTGCCAGAGATTGGTCGTCTGCAACGCCAGATTACTCAAGTTCCGCAGGAAACTCCTGTTTCGGCGTAAGAGAGTCAGCCCATTCTGCAAGCTCCTGGCGGCGTGCCACTGGGAGCGCAGCTTCATGAATGCCGATAATGGCCCCTTCAAGCATAAACAGAATCTTTTCTGTCACCAGACAGTTTTGCTGCCGCAGTCGCAACCAACACATTTTTGCCCCAAGTATACGTAACGCCCGTACATCCTTAATCCCCACCTCCCCGAGAATCGCTTCCAGATGAAAAGACATATTGGGCAAATCTTTCAGTCTTTCCCGGGTATTGCGCGTGCTTTTCTCTTTCAGCGCTGCATCGAGAGAATATTTCGACAGACGCACCAGCTTCAGTTGATTTCGCCATAGACTTTCATCAACTCGATAGTAATTGAGGGTAACGGATCGGCCACACTTTTTATATGTCAGCCAGACAGGCGGATGTTTTACACAGTACTGTGCACTTTGCTCACAAGCCCGAAGATACAACTCACCATCAGAAACCATCGCAAACACCGTGTCGTCAACGGTCAGGCTGTAACTACCAAACAATGATCGGTATTCAATTGTGCCCAACGTTGCCAGGTATTCTTGTGATTTATAGATCCGCTTATAGGAGAGGCTTTTCATAAAATTCCTTTTAAAATCATAACATAAAAGAATGATTCACATTAACGGATCCGTTAACTACGAAAATAGGCAACTTATTCTTAAGGGGCAAGATTAATTTATGTTTTCCCGCCACCAACGACAAAATTTGCGAGGCTCTTTCCGAAAATAGGGTTGATCTTTGTCGTCACTGGATGTACTGTACATTCATACAGTAACTCACAGGGGCTGGATTGATTATGTACACTTCAGGCTATGCACATCGTTCTTCGTCGTTCTCATCCGCAGCAAGTAAAATTGCGCGTGTCTCTACGGAAAACACTACAGCCGGGCTTATCAGTGAAGTTGTCTATCGCGAAGATCAGCCCATGATGACGCAACTTCTACTGTTGCCATTGTTACAGCAACTCGGTCAGCAATCACGCTGGCAACTCTGGTTAACACCGCAACAAAAACTGAGTCGCGAATGGGTTCAGGCATCTGGGCTACCCTTAACGAAAGTAATGCAGATTAGCCAGCTCTCCCCTTGCCACACCGTGGAGTCAATGGTTCGCGCTTTACGCACGGGCAATTACAGCGTGGTGATCGGTTGGTTGGCAGATGATTTGACTGCAGAAGAGCATGCTGAACTTGTTGATGCGGCAAATGAAGGTAACGCTATGGGGTTTATTATGCGTCCGGTAAGCGCATCCTCTCACGCAACGAGACAACTTTCCGGGCTAAAAATTCACTCTAATTTGTATCATTAAGTAAATTTAGGATTAATCCTGGAACTTTTTTTATCGCCCAGCCAATGCTTTCAGTCGTGACTAATTTTCCTTGCGGAGGCTTGTCTGAAGCGGTTTCCGCGATTTTCTTCTGTAAATTGTCGCTGACAAAAAAGATTAAACGTACCTTATACAAGACTTTTTTTTCATATGCCTGACGGAGTTCACACTTGTAAGTTTTCAACTACGTTGTAGACTTTACATCGCCAGGGGTGCTCGGCATAAGCCGAAGATATCGGTAGAGTTAATATTGAGCAGATCCCCGGTGAAGGATTTAACCGTGTTATCTCGTTGGAGATATTCATGGCGTATTTTGGATGATAACGAGGCGCAAAAAATGAAAAAGACAGCTATCGCGATTGCAGTGGCACTGGCTGGTTTCGCTACCGTAGCGCAGGCCGCTCCGAAAGATAACACCTGGTACACTGGTGCTAAACTGGGCTGGTCCCAGTACCATGACACTGGTTTTATTCCTAACAATGGTCCGACCCACGAAAACCAACTGGGTGCAGGTGCTTTTGGTGGTTACCAGGTTAACCCGTATGTTGGCTTTGAAATGGGTTACGACTGGTTAGGTCGTATGCCGTACAAAGGCGACAACATCAACGGCGCATACAAAGCTCAGGGCGTTCAGCTGACCGCTAAACTGGGTTACCCAATCACTGACGATCTGGACATCTACACTCGTCTGGGTGGTATGGTATGGCGTGCAGACACCAAGGCTAACGTACCTGGTGGCGCATCCTTTAAAGACCACGACACCGGCGTTTCTCCGGTCTTCGCTGGCGGTGTTGAGTATGCGATCACTCCCGAAATCGCTACCCGTCTGGAATACCAGTGGACCAACAACATCGGTGATGCACACACCATCGGCACTCGTCCGGACAACGGCATGCTGAGCCTGGGTGTTTCCTACCGTTTCGGTCAGGGCGAAGCAGCTCCAGTAGTTGCTCCGGCTCCAGCTCCGGCACCGGAAGTACAGACCAAGCACTTCACTCTGAAGTCTGACGTTCTGTTCACCTTCAACAAAGCAACCCTGAAACCGGAAGGTCAGGCTGCTCTGGATCAGCTGTACAGCCAGCTGAGCAACCTGGATCCGAAAGACGGTTCCGTAGTTGTTCTGGGTTACACTGACCGCATCGGTTCTGACGCTTATAACCAGGCTCTGTCCGAGCGTCGTGCTCAGTCCGTTGTTGATTACCTGATCTCTAAAGGTATCCCGGCAGACAAAATCTCCGCACGTGGTATGGGCGAATCCAACCCGGTTACTGGCAACACCTGTGACAACGTGAAACAGCGTGCTGCACTGATCGATTGCCTGGCTCCGGATCGTCGCGTAGAGATCGAAGTTAAAGGCATCAAAGACGTTGTAACTCAGCCGCAGGCTTAAGTTCTCGTCTGGTAAAAAACCCCGCTGCTGCGGGGTTTTTTTTCGCCTTGCGTAAATTGAACTGACTTTTGACAGTTATTCCTTACCCAGCAATGCCTGCAGATCCTGCTTCAAAGAAGACATTTTATTCGCGTATTTCTCTTTGTTTTCCGCATCTTCAATCAGCTGAACAATCGTTTCAGAAAGCGTTTTACCGCGACGCTGCGCAAGGCCAGCCAGACGTTGCCAGACGATAAATTCCAGATCGATCGATTTTTTGCGCGTATGCTGGTGTTCCGCATTAAAATGGCGCTTCCGTCTGGCCCGAATGGTCTGCTTCATGCGATTGACCAGTTCCGGATTCATATGCTTGTCAATCCAACCATTTACCAGCACGGGTTCATTTTCCAGCGAGAGCAACTCATCGACGGCTTCCTGGGCGGCACTGGCTTCTATGTAACGGGTGATTAACTCCCCTTCGCGGTGCTTCTTCACCAGATACTTCCATTTCCAACCGCTTTCAAGATTTTCAAGTTGTTGATATTTCATAGCGATCTCAATGTTACCGTGTAACTCTTTACAGAATATCAGCTTTTTAGGCCAGTGAAGAAAAGAATCTCCATCCTGTGAGCTTTAACGCCCATGCCAGGCGTATTGTCGTTGCTTTCTACGTGTGCTGCAGTGCCGGTTACGGTATAATCGCGGCTTTGACAACAGACTAAAAAACATCAACTTTGACCATTACGAAACTTGCATGGCGTGACCTGGTTCCTGATACCGATAGCTATCAGGAAATATTTGCTCAGCCACATTTGATTGACGAAAACGATCCTTTATTCAGTGATACTCAACCGCGACTGCAATTTGCGCTGGAGCAGTTGCTGCATACGCGAGCATCCTCCTCTTTTATGCTGGCGAAGGCCCCGGAAGAGTCTGAGTATCTGAATCTTATTGCTGATGCCGCGCGTACGCTACAAAGCGATGCAGGCCAACTGGTGGGCGGTCACTATGAGGTTTCCGGCCACACCATCCGCTTACGTCACGCAGTGAGTGCAGATGATAATTTTGCGACTTTAACGCAAGTTGTCGCTGCCGACTGGGTAGAAGCAGAGCAACTCTTTGGCTGCCTGCGTCAGTTTAATGGCGATATTACCCTGCAGCCTGGTCTGGTGCATCAGGCAAATGGCGGTATTCTCATCATCTCTTTGCGTACACTGCTGGCGCAACCTCTGCTGTGGATGCGGCTGAAAAATATCGTTAACCGCGAGCGTTTTGACTGGGTTGCGTTTGATGAGTCGCGCCCTCTCCCCGTCTCTGTGCCTTCGATGCCATTGAAGCTGAAAGTCATTCTGGTAGGCGAACGCGAATCATTGGCTGATTTCCAGGAGATGGAGCCAGAGCTTTCAGAGCAGGCTATTTATAGCGAATTTGAAGATACTCTGCAGATTGTCGATGCGGAGTCAGTAAGCCAGTGGTGTCGCTGGGTGACATTTACCGCCAGACATAATCACTTACCAGCACCGGGAGCGGATGCCTGGCCGGTACTTATCCGCGAAGCAGCACGCTACACTGGTGAACAAGAAACACTTCCGCTTAGCCCGCAGTGGATCCTCCGCCAGTGTCAAGAGGTCGCCTCCCTGTGTGATGGCGACACCTTCTCCGGCGAGCAGCTAAACTTAATGCTACAGCAGCGTGAATGGCGCGAAGGTTTCCTCGCTGAACGCATGCAGGATGAGATCCTTCAGGAGCAAATCCTGATTGAAACCGAAGGCGAACGCATCGGGCAAATTAACGCCCTTTCGGTCATTGAATTTCCGGGTCATCCACGCGCTTTTGGCGAACCTTCTCGCATTAGCTGCGTTGTGCATATTGGCGATGGTGAATTCACCGACATCGAACGCAAAGCGGAGCTTGGCGGCAATATCCATGCGAAAGGGATGATGATCATGCAAGCGTTCCTGATGTCGGAACTACAGCTTGAGCAACAGATCCCCTTCTCAGCATCGCTGACATTTGAGCAGTCATACAGTGAAGTGGATGGCGATAGTGCCTCGATGGCTGAACTCTGCGCTCTGATCAGCGCCCTCGCCGATGTGCCGGTGAATCAGAGTATCGCTATCACAGGTTCAGTCGATCAGTTCGGTCGCGCCCAGCCAGTCGGTGGTTTAAATGAGAAAATCGAAGGCTTCTTTGCTATTTGCCAGCAACGTGAGTTAACGGGGAAACAAGGTGTCATTATCCCCACTGCTAACGTTCGCCATTTAAGTCTTCACAGTGAACTGGTGAAAGCGGTAGAAGAAGGCAAATTCACCATCTGGGCAGTAGACGATGTGACTGACGCACTGCCGTTATTATTAAATCTGGTGTGGGATGGCGAAGGCCAGACGACGCTGATGCAAACCATCCAGGAACGTATCGCACAAGCATCGCAACAGGAAGGACGTCACCGTTTTCCATGGCCATTACGTTGGCTGAACTGGTTTATTCCGAACTGATCGGACTTGTTCAGCGTACACGTGTTAGCTATCCTGCGTGCTTCAATAAAATAAGGCTTACAGAGAACATGGTAGATAAACGCGAATCCTATACAAAAGAAGACCTTCTTGCCTCTGGTCGCGGTGAACTGTTTGGCGCTAAAGGCCCGCAATTGCCAGCACCAAACATGCTGATGATGGACCGTGTGGTCAAAATGACCGAAACGGGTGGTAACTTCGACAAAGGGTATGTTGAAGCAGAGCTGGATATCAATCCGGATCTGTGGTTCTTCGGATGCCACTTCATTGGTGATCCGGTTATGCCGGGATGCCTGGGCCTGGACGCAATGTGGCAGCTGGTAGGGTTCTACCTCGGCTGGCTGGGCGGCGAAGGTAAAGGTCGCGCGTTGGGCGTAGGTGAAGTGAAATTCACAGGTCAGGTGCTGCCGACGGCGAAAAAAGTGACCTATCGTATTCACTTTAAACGCATAGTTAACCGTCGTCTGATTATGGGCCTGGCTGATGGCGAAGTGCTGGTTGATGGTCGTTTGATCTATACCGCCAACGACCTGAAAGTCGGTCTGTTCCAGGATACGTCTGCCTTCTGATAATAATCAGACAGAGTATAAAAAGGCGAAACCTCCGCAATGCGGAGGTTTCTTTTTAAAGAGACAGAATCAGGCCATTACTACCCTGTCCGCCATGGCTTCTCGCCAGCCTCCCAGCCATTGTGACCTTTGATTCAGCGTCTGATAGGGACACATTTCTTTTGAGCGTCCGGCGATGCCGGCCTGATAACCACGTTGATGTGCCCGTTCCAGGCGATCTCGTTTTTGTCTCTTCATGCCTCGTTTCCCTCATACTGGTTTCTGGTGGAAAAGAAAACAGTGATTACTAAATATGCAACCACAGTTAAGCAATACCGCGAATCATAACTGCCGTCAATGCGCAAAATTCACGCCACTGTCATATTTGTGAGCTACACGGGCATGTCGGTTGTACAAAAAATGTGAAGAGGAACAACTTTTTCCGCACGTTAGAAACAAAAAAACCGCCTCAGGCAACATACCGGAGACGGTTATATTTACAAATCTTTATGATTAAGGTAGACGCTTTATCTCTTGCGCAATAGAAGCGGCTTCCTGACTCCAGACACGGGCCAGCACTTTAACCATCTCATCGTAACCATCCTGAGTTTGCACTCCTTCCAGACGGAACGGACGTTTGATCAGTTGTCCCTGGTGGTTCAACAGCCACTCACCACTGACAATGACCTTGCCATCATAGCGACCGTTAAACTCCGTGACGGTAACATTGAGCGTGTCCTGGGCGCTTCCCAGAGGCTGGGAGGCAACCACCCAGCCGGGCAGTTGCGTACTCAGGTTGGCAACCAGGGTGTTGCGCAACTGTTGATCCAACGGGCTGGCCCACAAGTTGTTGTTGGCAATCACATACTTCACATCACTGGTTTGATAAACCACACCATTCCCCGCCAGATAGTCAGGAACAGCGACCTGCTCAACCCATAACAGGCGATTACCCTGGCTGGCGGTGCTTTGTGTACCGCTCTGCACCACAGGTAACTGGTAATAGTTTTTATTAATTTCACCGGAGCTGCATCCGGCCAGCCACAGTGCCGCAATCGTCACTAGCCACTTTTTCATTGTTTCGCCCTCTTCGGCTCTGGATCTTTTTTGTCCTTCGCTTCAAATACCAGCGCGTTACTCTTCTCGTTGAGCGTTTTCAGCACCGGTTGCAGTTCTCGCAACACCTGATCAAGGCGCTGCATATCCGCCACCATCTTGTTGTAGGCTGCGGAACCAGGCTGGAAGCCCTGCATACTGCGATTCAATTCACGCAACGTTGACTGCATATCCGTCGGTAACTGCTGCATCGACTGGCTGGCGAGGATCTTGTTCATGCTATCCAGCGTCGTTTGCAGGTTTTTCATTGTGCGCTGACTTTCAGAAAGCGTACTGGTTGCCTGTTCAATCATCGGATTCAGTGGCAGTTTGTTGATCTTATCCAACGCTTCCATCAGTCGTTGCTGGATTTGCGCCAGGCCGCCGCTGACGGTCGGGATAATCTGATAACCATTAAATTCACGAATACCGGTTATTGCAGGCGTATTTGGATAGAAATCGAGATCAACATACAGTGCGCCAGTGACCAGGTTTCCGGTTTTCAGCGATCCGCGTAAACCACGTTTCAACAATTCGCCAAGGTGCTCAACAACATCCGCATTTTCGCCAAGCTGCATTTTCAGCCGCTCTGGCTCGATACGAATCAGTACCGGAATACGGTAATCATCGTTAAATGTCTGACGCATATTCGGCGCAAAGAATGGCACTTTGCTTACGGTACCCAGGCGAATACCCCGGAATTCTACCGGAGCTCCCGGTTGCAGACCGCGTACCGAATCTTTAAAGAACATCAGATAATCAATGTGATCGGTGTACAACGAATCCTGAATGCTCTTCTGATCATCATACAAAACGAAAGCTGTTTTCGGTGCCACTGGCTGCCCTAAATCCAGACCTTCCGGCACATCAAAGCTGACACCGCCACTAAGCAGCGTTGTCAATGAGCCCATCTCCACACGCATTCCCGCTGACGTCAGATCAACCGCAATGCCACTATCTTTCCAGAAACGAACATTGCTGGTCACCAGTCGGTCATAAGGTGCATTGATGAACAGTTGATAGCTGATATTGCGTTTTTGCGTATCGAAAGTGCTGGTTTCAACCGAACCTACCCGATAGCCACGGAACAGCACCGGATCCCCTGGCGAGAGCTGCCCGGCTTTTTTGCTATCGAGAAGCACACGGATACCTTTCGCATCAGGCGGGGCCAACGGTGGCGAGTCCAGCAAATCGTATTTATCCATTTTGCTGCCTTTCGCGCCTGGCTGCAGTTCGATATAAACCCCAGACAGCAGCGTTCCCAGGCCGCTAATCCCTTCTCGACCAATCTGCGGTTTCACCACCCAAAAGACGGTATCTTTATGCAGCAATTTTTCCATACCGGAATTCAGCCGCGCTTTGATTTCAACGTGCGTCAAATCATCAGCCAGTGTGGCGCTTTCAACCACGCCGACGTCAACGCTACGGCTTTTAATGGTGGTTTTGCCACCTTCAATTCCTTCCGCATTCGCGGTGATCAGGGTCACTTCCGGTCCCTGATGGCTGTAATGATAAAAAAGAACCCAGGCCCCAATGAGCGCCGTGACGATAGGAAATATCCACACGGGAGACCAGTTCTTCACTTTCTGGATTTTGGCTTCCCCATTATTAGATTCCATACTGTCAGGACTCCTCATGCTCTGATTCAGGTTGACGATCCCACGACAAACGCGGGTCAAACGTCATAGCAGAAAACATTGTCATTATGACGACTAAAGCAAACATTAATGCACCCATTGCCGGATAAATACTCATTAAACCTCCCATACGCACCAGCGCCGAGAGCACCGCGATAACGAAAACGTCAATCATCGACCAGCGGCCTACAAACTCAACAACTTCATAAATCAAATGCATTCTTTCACTGTCGCGCTTGCCGTGTCCTTTGGCATCCCAACACAGCCACGCAATGGCGATCATCTTTAACGTTGGCACCATAATACTGGCCAGAAAAATCACCGCAGCGACGGGATAAGAGCCTTCGCTCCATAACAGAATGACCCCAGCGAGAATCGTCGACGGCATCTTCGAGCCTAATAAATCCGTCACCATGATGGGCAAAATATTAGCCGGAAGATACAGCATGATAGACGTTACAAGCAGCGCGAGTGTCCATTGCAGGCTGTTTCTACGCCGAACGTACCCTTTGGTACTACAACGCGGGCACACGGGTTCATCAGCAGGAAGGATTGCCGTACAACAGGAACACGAACGCAGCCCCTGGCGTATCCCCGTGACGCCTGGTTTTAGCGGCTGGCGCAGTTCTGGCATCGGGGCGATGTCGTCCCATAACCAGCGACGATCAACGCACTGAAAAGCGCGCAGTTGCAGGACACAAAATAAACACCAGGGGAGAAAGCTGCTGCCTACCCCAATGCTGCCGTAAGCCATCAGTTTAACGAAACTGACCAGCACACCCGCGAGGAAAATCTCCGCCATTCCCCAGGTTTTGAGTTGAAAAAGCACCCGTGCCAGTTGCTCTTTTAAACGGACCGGTAATTCCGCGCGATTCACCAGTAACAGAATGGTTATCAGACAAAACGCGGGAACCAGTTGCACAAACAACAGGAAAAAGGTGCCGAGGCTGGCGTAGTCCTCAGAAAAAAGCACGCCGGGAATTTCCAGTAATGTAATTTCACTGGTAACTCCTGCAACGTTCATATTCACAAAAGGAAACAAGTTGGACAGCAACAGCATGAACAGTGCAGCCAACGCATAGGCGGTGGGACGCTGCCGAGGGGCATCCCACGCCACGGTTAACGTTGTGCCACACCGGGGACATGCCGCTTTCTGACCATGCTCAAGGCGCGGTAACGCCACCAGCATGTCACACTGCGAGCACAGGATGTGCTTCGCGGCATGATGATGTTCGCACATTGGTACTCCTTAATGATGCGCTATTTTGCAGATGACTAACAAAGTGTTGGTTTTCATGCCTGATAAACCCAGTACATCAGGCAATTTTACCGTTGTCAGCAGTCTCTGTTTAAATCGACTATTTTGCGATCAGCCACCATTTTTTAACGCTTCAAGATACTCCCAGCGTTCAAAGGCTTGCTCCAGCTCCTGCTCTGCAGCAGCCATATCAGCGAGTACTTTTTGCGTCTGCTCATGCGGCTGACTGAAGAAGGAAGCATCCGCCACTTGCGTCTGTAAAGCTTCCAGCTTCGCCTCCAGATCTTCAAGCAATTGCGGTAGCAGCTCCAGTTCACGCTGCAATTTATAGCTTAGTTTGCTACTGCTGCGTTTTACAGTTTCTGCTTTTGGCGCGGCGGCTTCTTCGCTTTTTTTCACCGCAGGCTGTTTGAGCGCCACATACTGTTCTTGCTGACCACGGGCATCATGATAACCGCCGACATAACGACCAATTTTACCGCCGCCTTCGAAGATCCAGCATTCTGTAACGGTGTTATCGACAAACTGACGATCGTGGCTAACCAGCAATACCGTGCCCTGATAGCTGTCGATCAGTTCTTCCAGCAGTTCCAGCGTTTCGACATCAAGATCGTTGGTCGGTTCGTCAAGAATCAATAAGTTGCTTGGTTTGAGGAACAAACGCGCCAACAACAAGCGGTTACGCTCACCGCCAGAAAGCGCACGTACCGGCGTCATCGCCCGTTTTGGATGGAACAGGAAGTCCTGCAAATAGCCCAATACGTGGCGTGGCTTGCCGTTAACCATCACCTCTTGCTTACCTTCGGCAAGGTTATCCATCACCGTTTTATCGGGATCCAGTTCCGCGCGGTGCTGATCGAAATAAGCCACTTCCAGTTTGGTGCCAACGTGAATACGCCCGCTGTCTGCTTGAAGCTGACCGAGCATTAGTTTCAGCAGCGTGGTTTTGCCGCACCCATTCGGACCAATCAGGGCAATTTTGTCGCCGCGTAGAACCTGGGCAGAAAAATCTTTCACCAGTTGCTTACCGTCAACCTGGTAGCAAACGTCCTCCATTTCGAAAACGATCTTACCGGAGCGGCTGGCTTCTTCCACCTGCATCTTTGCGGTACCCATCACTTCGCGACGTTCACCACGCTCACGACGCATTGCTTTCAGGGCGCGTACGCGGCCTTCATTACGGGTACGACGTGCTTTGATCCCCTGGCGGATCCACACCTCTTCCTGCGCCAGTTTGCGATCGAACTCGGCATTTTGTAATTCTTCCACGCGCAGGGCTTCTTCTTTTTCCAGCAGGTACTGGTCGTAATTCCCTGGATAGGTCACCAGCTTGCCGCGATCGAGATCAACAATGCGCGTCGCCATATTGCGGATAAACGAACGGTCGTGGGAAATGAAAATAATTGTCCCATTGAAGGTTTTGAGGAACCCTTCCAGCCAGTCGATGGTTTCAATATCCAGGTGGTTAGTCGGTTCGTCGAGCAGCAATACGCGCGGATTGCTCACCAGCGCGCGTCCTAATGCCGCTTTACGCAACCAGCCACCGGAAAGCGACGACAGCGCAACATTAGGATCTAATCCCAGTTGCGCCAGCACTTCGTTGATGCGGTTTTCCAGCTGCCACAGGTTGTGGTGATCCAGCTGTTCCTGAACCTTCGCCAGTTCGTTGAGATTTTTCTCGCTCGGGTCGTTCATCACCAGGCGCGAAATATCGTGATAGCGTTTCAGGTATTCCGCTTGTTCTTCAATGCCTTCGGCAACGAAATCATAAACGCTACCCTCAACGTTACGCGGCGGATCCTGTTGCAGACGAGCTACAATCAAATCTTGCTCGTAAATAATGCGACCGTCATCCAGCCCCTGTTCACGGTTGAGGATCTTCATTAACGTCGATTTGCCTGCGCCGTTACGACCCACCAGACAAACACGTTCGTTATCTTCGATATGCAGTTCTGCGTTATCGAGAAGCGGCGCGTCGCTGAACGACAGCCATGCGCCATGCATACTGATTAATGACATTACTATTCCTTTCAGGCTGCGGTAATCAGCCAGCAGTTGTGGATCTGGCGGTTACGGGCGAAATCCTGGGAGAGCGTTTTTTGCGTAATTTCTTGTGCTTTCAGTCCCAGTTTCGCCAGGCCGTCGAGATCCATACGGAAGCCGCGTTTGTTGTTCGAGAACATGATCGTCCCACCTGCACGCAGCAGACGTTTCAAATCTTTCATCAGCGCCAGATGATCGCGCTGAACATCAAACGCATCTTCCATTCGTTTTGAGTTAGAGAAGGTTGGCGGATCGATAAAGATCAGATCGAACTGTTCATTTGCCTCACGCAGCCACGCCAGGCAATCGGCCTGAATCAGGCGATGCGCACGCCCGGTTAGGCCATTCAGACGCAGGTTGCGTTCTGCCCACTCCAGATAAGTACGCGACATATCCACGGTGGTGGTGCTGCGCGCGCCGCCTAATCCCGCATGCACGGTGGCGCTACCGGTATAGGAGAACAGGTTGAGGAAATCTTTGCCTTTGCTCATCTGACCGAGCATACGACGGGCGATACGGTGATCGAGGAACAGACCGGTATCGAGGTAATCCGTCAAGTTCACCCACAAGTGAGCGTTATATTCGGTAACTTCAAGAAACTCGCCCTTCTCGCCCAGTTTCTGGTACTGATTTTTGCCCTTCTGGCGTTCACGGGTTTTCAGCACCAGTTTGTTTGGCGCAATCCCCAGTACCGAAATGGTTGCAGCGATAATATCGAACAGACGCTGACGCGCTTTGTGCGCATCAATAGTTTTTGGCGGCGCATACTCCTGCACCACCACCCAGTCGGCATAACGGTCAACGGCAACGTTATATTCCGGCAGATCGGCATCATACAGGCGATAACATTCAATCCCTTCCTGACGTGCCCACTTCTCGAATTTTTTGAGGTTCTTACGCAGGCGGTTGGCGTAGTCTTCCGCTACCATTGCCGGTTTGCTGTCTGGTGTGCTTTCGGCAACGTGGTAGTTTTTCTGTACGCAGTCCAGCGGGCCGTTTTTCGCCTTGTACTGTTTGTCTGCACGCAGCTGCAGGCAGCTTAGCAGATCCGGCGAGGCACTAAACAAAGAGAGATTCCAGCCACCGAACTGGTTTTTCATGATTCGGCCCAGCAGACTATGCAGCGCAATCAGCGCCGGTTCGCTGTCCAGACGTTCACCGTATGGCGGGTTGCTCAACACTGTACCGTACGGCCCTTTCGGCAGCGGATTGGTCAGTTGCGCGACATCTTTCACCTCAAAGGTGATCAGTTCACCAATCCCCGCAAGACGGGCGTTAGTGCGCGCACGTTGAATCACCCGGGCGTCGCTGTCCGAACCGTAAAAATGAGAGCTATACTCTGCCAGGCCTTTACGGGCGCGAGTTTGCGCTTCCGCTTTCACTTCCTGCCAGATAGCTTCATCATGCTGCGCCCAGCCGCTAAAGCCCCAACGGCCACGGTGCAAGCCCGGTGCGCGGTCGGTCGCCAGCATCGCTGCTTCAATCAGCAACGTACCAGAACCACACATTGGATCGAGCAGTGGTGTTCCTGGCTGCCAGCCGGATCGCATCACAATCGCGGCTGCCAGGGTTTCTTTGATCGGTGCAATACCAGCACGATCACGATAGCCACGCAGATGCAAGCCATCACCACTGAGATCAAGGGCGATATTGGCGGTTTCTTTATGCAGCCAGACGTTAACGCGAATATCCGGCGCATCGCGATCAACATTGGGACGTGGCAGATTTTTCCGCGTGAAAGCATCGACGATCGCGTCTTTCACTTTCATCGCGCCGTACTGGCTGTTGCGAATGGTGTCATTTAAACCACTGAAATGGACAGCGAAGGTCGCGCCAGGATTAAACATCTCTGTCCAGTTGATCGCCTGAACGCCGAGATAGAGGTCTAAATCACTGTAAACCTTACACTCGCCCAGCGGCAACATAATACGCGAGGCCAGGCGGCTCCACATCAGGCTCTGGTAAACAAGCCGTGTGTCGCCCTTGAAATGGACCCCACCCTGAACCACCTGGCATTCAACGGCCCCCAGGTTTTCCAGTTCAGTTTTTAACAGCTCTTCCAGCCCACGGGCCGTACTGGCAAACAGAGAATTCATATCGTCACTTTTACTCTAAGAAAATTGTTGCGCATTATAGCTAATAAGCGCGTCATGTCATAAAGTTGAGGGCTTATTTTCATTTGAGGACCGCACCGTGGCGACATTAACCCGGCTTTTTATTCATCCTGTTAAATCGATGCGCGGCATTGGTCTTACACATACCCTGGCAGATGTCAGTGGTCTGGCCTTCGATCGCATCTTTATGATCACGGAACCTGACGGTACGTTTATTACCGCTCGCCAGTTTCCGCTAATGGTACGGTTTACTCCTTCACCCGTGCATGATGGCTTGCATCTCACCGCACCAGATGGCAGTAGCGCATATGTTCGTTTTGCTGATTTCGCCACACAAGACGCACCAACCGAAGTTTGGGGCACACATTTTACCGCGCGAATTGCGCCAGATGCGATCAACAAATGGCTAAGTGGATTTTTCTCCCGCGAAGTGCAATTACGCTGGGTGGGGCCACAAATGACCCGGCGCGTGAAACGCCACAACACTGTACCCCTGTCATTTGCTGATGGCTATCCTTACCTTCTTGCTAACGAGGCCTCGTTACGTGCTCTCCAACAACGTTGTCCGGCCAGTGTAAAAATGGAGCAATTCCGCCCCAATCTGGTGGTTTCCGGTGCATCGGCCTGGGAAGAAGATAGCTGGAAAGTGATTCGCATTGGTGATGTCGTGTTTGATGTGGTTAAGCCTTGTAGCCGCTGTATTTTCACCACCGTCAGCCCAGAAAAAGGGCAAAAACATCCGGCAGACGAACCATTAAAAACGCTGCAATCTTTCCGTACTGCCCAGGATAACGGCGATGTCGATTTTGGTCAGAATTTAATTGCCCGTAATAGCGGCGTGATTCGCGTTGGCGATGAGGTGGAAATTCTGGCAACGGCTCCAGCTAAAATTTACGGCGCAGGTGCCGCTGATGATACTGCCAACATCACGCAACAACCGGACGCAAACGTAGATATTGACTGGCAGGGACAGGCATTTCGTGGAAATAACCAACAGGTGCTGCTGGAGCAATTAGAAAATCAGGGAATTCGTATCCCTTATTCTTGCCGCGCAGGCATTTGTGGAAGTTGCCGTGTTCAGCTTTTAGAAGGCGAAGTCACGCCGCTAAAAAAATCAGCAACAGGCGATGATGGCACTATTCTTTGCTGTAGTTGTGTACCGAAGACTGCGCTTAAGCTGGCGCGTTAGACTGCCTGTTCGAGGCTGAAGCTGTCAACATTAACCTGCGGTTTCAGCCTGTCGTTCATGATTTTAATGGCGTCGCCCAACTGCATCGCGCGACCCGCAATAACAACGCAGGGTTGTGCCAGTAGACATAGCGCGGCATTCTCGCCAGATTCAACGACCAGTAAATTCACTTGCTCGTGAGTGTCGCTCAACCAAACGTAGGCCGCATCGCCCGGCATGGGCATCCACATTTCACCATGAGATACAAAATGCCAGCTTTTCGGCATTTGCGGTTTGAGATAACGAATTGCTACCAGTGCATTCAGCACCAGTTCGGCTTTTTGTTCTTTAGATAAATTAAAATCGCGGCACTTTTCTTCAAAAGAGAAATAGAGCGCGGCGTCATCAACGCAAAAACCTGCGGGAGAAAAGGCATCTGGAGTCAACATTTTGCGCGCAAAACGTGAGCGAAATAGCATACCATTGGCTAAATCGAGCATCATTCGATCGTGCTCTTCATCGTAATACCAACGCCAGTTATCGTCTGGTTTAATTCGCATCTGCCACTCCCCAACCTTATAAAACCGCAGCGACACAATCCATTGTCGCTTCGCTTAATAACCTCAACAATAAAAGTACAAAATGTCTAAATAAGCAACAGCGATGAATATAAAACAACCAGGGCTGAAAATAAAGCCCTGATTATCTTATAAAGAGGAATTTGAAGAAATAATTAGATATGGGTAACGATTTCTTTAATCAGCGGCGGACCTTTAAAAATAAAACCAGAATAAATTTGCACCAGTGAGGCACCCGCAGCAATCTTTTCACGCGCAGCGATAACCGAGTCAATGCCGCCAACACCAATAATCGGCAAGCGTCCGTTTAATTCCTGTGACAAGCGGCGAATAATTTCGGTGCTTTTTAACTGAAGCGGACGACCACTTAAGCCACCGGTTTGATCACAATTTTTCATTCCCTGAACCAGAGAACGATCGAGTGTGGTATTGGTTGCAATAACGCCATCAATATTATGGCGAACTAAACTATCGGCAACCTGGATCAATTCTTCTTCAGAAAGATCCGGCGCGATCTTCACTGCGATCGGCACATATTTATGGTGCATCACTTGCAAATCATTTTGTTTATTTTTAATCGCAGTTAAGAGATCATCCAGCGCTTCACCATATTGCAGTGTGCGTAATCCTGGGGTATTTGGCGATGAAATATTGATGGCGATATATCCCGCATAGGCATAGATTTTTTCCATACAAATCAGATAGTCATCTTTACCCTGCTCCACCGGCGTATCTTTATTTTTGCCGATGTTAATACCCAGAACGCCGTCATAATGGGCTTTTTTTACGTTCTCTACGAGGTTATCAACGCCAAGATTATTAAAGCCCATACGGTTGATCAAACCTTCGGCATCTACCAGACGAAAGAGACGCGGCTTGTCATTACCTGGCTGGGGACGTGGCGTGACGGTACCGATCTCGATGGATCCAAATCCCATCGCGCCTAACGCGTCAATGCACTCCCCGTCTTTATCAAGACCGGCTGCCAGACCAAGCGGATTTTTAAACGTCAGGCCCATGCAGTTAACAGGTTTCGCAGGCACTTTCTGCCGCACCAGTGCTTCAAACGGCGTTCCTGTAATACGGCGTAATTGCTGAAAAGTAAACTCATGAGCGCGCTCTGGATCGAGCTGGAAAAGGGCTTTACGAACGAAGGGGTAGTACATGAACTCTCCTGGATTCCCGGTGTGCAAACCGGGGGCGTATTATGTGCGAGTTCGGACCAAAAGGGAATTGACCTGCGGCAATAAATAGCAAACGTTTTCTTATTGCGCTTTTTTTATGCTTTTTTTGGCTTTTCTTCCTCAGATAAATCATTTCGACTCGCGGACGCCCTCTGTCAGACTGACCGAATTGTTATCAATGTTAACAAAACAAGAACAATTGGTTATAAGGAGAGAGTATGCGTGTCATCACCCTGGCGGGTAGTCCTCGATTTCCTTCTCGCTCCAGCTCCTTGCTGGAATATGCGCGGGAAAAACTAAATGGCCTGGATGTAGAGGTTTATCACTGGAATTTGCAAAACTTCGTCCCGGAAGATCTGCTTTATGCTCGTTTCGATAGTCCGGCACTCAAGACCTTCACCGAACAGCTGCAACAGGCCGATGGGCTGATTGTCGCCACGCCTGTGTATAAAGCCGCCTATTCCGGTGCACTGAAAACCCTGCTCGACCTGCTGCCAGAACGTGCGTTGCAAGGCAAAGTGGTGCTGCCGCTGGCGACAGGCGGCACCGTGGCCCATCTGCTGGCGGTCGATTATGCCCTTAAGCCAGTTTTAAGTACGCTGAAAGCCCAGGAGATCCTGCACGGCGTGTTTGCCGATGACTCGCAAGTAATTGATTACCAACACAAACCCCAGTTCACGCCAAATCTGCAAACTCGTCTTGATACCGCGCTAGAAACTTTCTGGCAGGCGTTGCACCGCCGCGATGTTCAGGTTCCTGACCTACTGTCTTTGCGAGGTAATGCCCATGCGTAAGATCATTAAACTGGTGCTGGCGGGTTTACTTAGCGTCTCTACGATTGCGGTTGCTGCAGAATCCTCGCCTGAAGCGTTACGTATAGGCTATCAAAAAGGCAGTATTGGTATGGTGCTGGCAAAAAGCCACCAGTTACTGGAAAAACGCTATCCGCAAACAAAAATCTCCTGGGTCGAGTTCCCCGCTGGCCCACAGATGCTGGAGGCGTTAAACGTTGGCAGTATCGATCTCGGCAGTACCGGGGATATTCCGCCAATCTTTGCCCAGGCTGCCGGGGCTGATTTGGTATACGTGGGCGTCGAGCCACCGAAGCCCAAAGCCGAAGTGATTCTGGTGGCAGAAAACAGCCCGATCAAAACCGTAGCCGATCTTAAAGGTCACAAAGTTGCCTTTCAGAAAGGTTCCAGTTCGCACAATCTTTTACTGCGAGCCCTTCGCCAGGCCGGGCTTAAATTCACGGATATTCAGCCCACTTACCTGACGCCTGCCGATGCCCGCGCCGCGTTCCAGCAAGGTAACGTTGACGCCTGGGCTATCTGGGATCCCTACTACTCCGCTGCATTATTACAGGGCGGCGTGCGGGTGCTGAAAGACGGCACCGATCTCAATCAAACTGGATCGTTTTATCTGGCAGCTCGTCCGTATGCAGAAAAAAACGGCGCTTTTATTCAGGGTGTGCTGACAACCTTTAGTGAGGCCGATGCGTTAACCCGCAGCCAGCGCGAACAAAGCATCGCTTTACTGGCAAAAACGATGGGCTTACCGGCACCGGTTATTGCCTCGTATCTGGATCATCGTCCTCCCACCACCATCAAACCGTTGAGCGCTGAAGTTGCCGCCTTACAGCAGCAAACGGCAGATCTGTTTTATGAAAACCGTCTGGTGCCGAAAAAAGTCGATATTCGCCAGCGCATCTGGCAGCCCACTCAACTGGAAGGAAAACAATTATGAGTCTGAATATGTTCTGGTTTTTACCGACCCACGGTGACGGGCATTATCTGGGAACGGAAGAAGGTTCACGTCCGGTTGATCACGGTTATCTGCAACAAATTGCGCAAGCGGCGGATCGTCTGGGCTATACCGGTGTGCTGATCCCGACGGGGCGATCGTGTGAAGATGCGTGGCTGGTGGCGGCGTCGATGATCCCGGTGACACAACGGCTGAAGTTTCTTGTCGCCCTGCGCCCCAGCGTAACCTCACCTACCGTTGCCGCCCGCCAGGCCGCCACGCTTGACCGTCTCTCTAACGGACGTGCGTTGTTTAACCTGGTCACAGGCAGCGATCCCCAAGAACTGGCAGGCGACGGCGTGTTCCTTGATCATAGCGAGCGTTACGAAGCCTCGGCAGAATTTACCCAGGTCTGGCGGCGGTTGTTGCTTGGCGAGACTGTGGATTTCAACGGCAAACATATTCATGTACGCGGGGCCAAACTGCTCTTCCCGCCGATTCAACAGCCTTATCCTCCGCTTTACTTTGGCGGATCGTCAGATGTCGCCCAGGAGCTGGCGGCAGAACAAGTTGATCTCTACCTTACCTGGGGCGAACCACCGAAACTGGTAAAAGAGAAAATCGAACACGTGCGGGCGAAAGCTGCCGCGCATGGACGCAAAATTCGTTTCGGTATTCGTCTGCATGTGATTGTTCGTGAAACCAACGACGAAGCGTGGCAGGCCGCCGAGCGGTTAATCTCGCATCTTGATGATGAAACTATCGCCAAAGCACAGGCCTCATTCGCCCGAACGGATTCCGTAGGACAACAGCGAATGGCGGCGCTACATAACGGCAAGCGCGACAATCTGGAGATCAGCCCCAATTTATGGGCGGGTGTTGGCTTAGTGCGCGGCGGTGCCGGGACAGCGCTGGTGGGCGATGGTCCTACGGTCGCCGCGCGAATCAACGAATACGCTGCACTTGGCATCGACAGTTTTGTGCTTTCGGGCTACCCGCATCTGGAAGAAGCGTATCGGGTCGGCGAGTTACTGTTCCCACATCTGGATGTCGCCATCCCGGAAATTCCCCAGCCACAACCGCTGAATCCACAAGGCGAAGCGGTGGCGAATGATTTTATCCCCCGTAACGTCGCGCAAAGCTAAGGAACACGATGATGGCAACGCCAGTGAAGAAGTGGTTATTGCGCGTTGCCCCCTGGTTTTTACCGGTGGGCATCGTGGCGGTGTGGCAACTGGCCTCCTCGGTTGGCTGGCTATCGACGCGTATTTTGCCCTCACCGGAAGGAGTGGTGATGGCGTTCTGGACGCTCTCTGCCAGCGGCGAACTGTGGCAGCATCTGGCGATCAGCTCCTGGCGTGCACTGATTGGTTTTTCAATTGGCGGATCGCTGGGATTAATTCTGGGGCTGATTAGCGGGCTGTCACGCTGGGGTGAGCGACTGCTGGATACCTCAATTCAGATGTTGCGCAACGTGCCGCATCTGGCGCTGATCCCGCTGGTGATTTTGTGGTTTGGCATTGATGAATCCGCAAAAATCTTTCTGGTGGCGCTCGGTACGCTATTCCCCATTTATATCAACACCTGGCATGGCATCCGTAATATCGACCGTGAGCTGGTGGAGATGGCACGTAGCTATGGATTATCCGGCATGCCGCTGTTTATCCATGTGATCCTGCCTGGTGCCCTGCCCTCAATTATGGTCGGTGTGCGTTTTGCTTTGGGCCTGATGTGGCTGACGCTGATCGTTGCCGAAACTATTTCTGCCAATTCCGGCATTGGTTATCTGGCGATGAATGCGCGGGAGTTTCTGCAAACGGACGTGGTGGTAGTCGCCATTATTCTTTACGCCCTGCTCGGCAAACTTGCTGACGTCAGCGCGCAGCTGTTAGAGCGTCTCTGGTTGCGCTGGAACCCGGCTTATCATTTGAAGGAGGCCACGGTATGAATACTGCTCGTCTGAACCAGGGCACACCATTGTTGCTCAATGCAGTAAGCAAACATTACGCGGAAAATATCGTCCTGAACCAACTGGATTTACATATTCCAGCAGGTCAGTTTGTGGCGGTGGTGGGCCGCAGCGGTGGTGGCAAAAGTACCCTGCTGCGCCTGCTGGCAGGTCTGGAAACGCCAACCGCAGGCGACGTGTTAGCGGGCACCACACCGCTGGCTGAGATTCAGGATGATACGCGAATGATGTTTCAGGACGCGCGTCTGCTGCCGTGGAAATCGGTGATTGATAACGTTGGGTTAGGCCTTAAAGGCCAGTGGCGCGATGCCGCGCGTCGGGCTCTGGCTGCGGTAGGACTGGAGAATCGCGCGGGGGAATGGCCTGCCGCACTTTCTGGCGGGCAGAAACAACGTGTGGCGCTGGCAAGGGCGCTGATTCATCGACCAGGTTTATTGTTGCTTGATGAACCACTCGGTGCGCTGGACGCTTTAACGCGACTCGAGATGCAGGATTTGATTGTATCACTCTGGCAGGAGCACGGCTTTACCGTCTTGCTGGTGACGCATGATGTGAGCGAAGCGGTGGCGATGGCTGACCGGGTGTTGTTAATTGAAGAGGGAAAAATTGGTCTGGATTTGACGGTGGATATCCCCCGTCCGCGCCGGTTAGGGTCGGTACGATTAGCAGAGCTGGAAGCGGAAGTATTGCAGCGGGTGATGCAGCGTGGTGAATTTGAAACTCGCCTGAGAAAACAGGGGTAAATTCTCCGAATGGCGGCGCTATTGCCGCCATTCGGTTATTTATCAAGCCAGTGCTTTGGTGATCTTCTCGTACAGATCGCCAGAGAGATTTTCCAGCCCTTTCAACTGTTCCAGCGCCGCGCGCATTTTCTCCTGACGTTTGGCATCGTAACGTTTCAGGCGAATCAACGGTTCAATCAGGCGCGAAGCCACTTGTGGATTTCGGCTGTTCAGGTCGGTAAGCATTTCCACCAGGAACTGATAACCGCTGCCATCTTCGGCATGGAACGCTGCCGGGTTGCTGCCCGCAAATGCGCCAATCAATGAACGAATGCGGTTCGGGTTGCTCATGGTAAATGAGCGATGCTGCAACAGACCACGTACCGTCTCCAGCACATTCGCCGCCGGGCTGGTGGCTTGCAGGATAAACCATTTATCCATCACCAGACCATCCTGATGCCACTTGTCGTCGTACTCCTGCATCAGCGCGTCACGGCATGGCAGTTGTGCAGCAACCGCCGCAGAAAGCGCCGCCAGCGCATCGGTCATATTGTTCGCTTCGTGGAACTGTTTGCTCACCAGCACATCAGCCAGATGCGTTTCACCAAAAGCGAGGAAGCGCAGGCAGGCATTACGCAGAGTGCGTTTTGCAATATCTTCATGCTCAACACGGTACTCGCTCTGGTAATTCGCGTTGTAAATAGCCAGCAGCTCATCTGCCAGTTCAGTCGCCAGAGTACGAGTGAGTGCTTCGCGTACTTCGGCAATAGCAATCGGATCGATGATATCGAACAGTTCTGCCATTTCATTGACGGAAGGCAGCGTCAGGATTTCTGCCGCCAGCGCCGGATCAATCTTCTCATCGAGCAGCACCGCGCGGAAAGCGTCAGCCACATGCACCGGCAGAGACAACGGCTGCCCTTGCTGATGACGGGCGACGTTCAGCTTGATGTAGGTTGCCAGCAAACTTTGCGCCGCGTCCCAGCGAGAGAAATCATTACGCGCATGACGCATCAGGAAGGTCAGTTGCTGATCGCTCCACTTATATTCCAGTTTCACTGGCGCAGAGAATTCGCACAGCAGCGCAGGCACCGGCTGGAAGTAGACATTATCAAAAACAAAGGTCTGTTCCGCCTGGGTGACGTTCAGCACGGAATTCACCGGATGACCGCCTTTCTGCAACGGGATCACTTTGCCTTCGTTGTCATACAGTTCGATGGCAAACGGAATATGCAGCGGTTGTTTTTCTGCCTGATCCGGCGTAGCTGGCGTGCGCTGGCTGATGGTCAGGGTGTACTGCTCAGTTTCCGGATTGTAGTCGTCTTTGACGGTCACAACCGGCGTGCCGGACTGGCTGTACCAACGGCGGAAATGGGAGAGATCGACATTCGACGCATCTTCCATCGCCTGCACAAAATCGTCACAGGTCGCTGCGCTACCATCATGACGCTCGAAATAGAGCTGCATCCCTTTCTGGAAATTTTCTTCGCCAAGCAGAGTGTGGATCATACGAATCACTTCCGCGCCCTTCTCGTAAACGGTCAGGGTGTAGAAGTTGTTCATTTCAATGACCATATCCGGGCGAATTGGGTGCGCCATCGGGCTGGCGTCTTCTGCAAACTGCAATCCGCGCATGGTGCGCACATTATTGATACGGTTTACCGCGCGGGAACCAAGGTCAGAGCTGAATTCCTGATCGCGGAAGACGGTTAAACCTTCTTTCAGACTGAGCTGGAACCAGTCGCGGCAGGTGACACGGTTGCCGGTCCAGTTATGGAAATATTCATGGCCGATAACGCGTTCAATATCGAGGTAATCTTTGTCGGTGGCGGTGTCGGTGCGGGCCAGCACATATTTGGAGTTAAAGATATTCAGCCCCTTATTCTCCATTGCGCCCATATTGAAGAAATCCACCGCGACGATCATATAGATGTCGAGGTCATACTCCAGGCCGAAGCGTTCTTCATCCCATTTCATGGAGTTTTTCAGCGAGGTCATTGCCCACGGCGCACGATCAAGGTTGCCACGATCGACATACAACTCCAGCGCCACTTCACGACCAGAGCGGGTAGTGAAGGTATCGCGCAGTACATCAAAATCACCAGCCACCAGCGCAAACAGGTAACACGGTTTCGGGAATGGATCCTGCCACTGTACCCAATGACGTCCATTTTCCAGTTCACCTTGCGCAACGCGGTTACCGTTGGAAAGCAGGAAGGGATATTTGGTTTTATCGGCAATAATTTTGGTGGTAAAACGCGCCAGCACGTCCGGGCGGTCGAGATAATACGTAATATGGCGGAAACCTTCGGCTTCACACTGGGTGCAAAGCGCATCGCCTGACTGATAAAGCCCTTCCAGCGCAGTATTCGCCGCCGGGCTAATTTCATTAACGATCTTAAGCGTAAAACGCTCCGGCAAATTACTGATGACCAGTGCGCCCTCTTCTTCTTTCCAGGCGGTCCACGGCTCATCATTAATATGAACAGAAACCAGTTTGAGGTCTTCGCCGTTGAGACGAAGCGGAACATCTGATGCACCATGACGGACAGCCTGGCTGACCGCGGTAACGACCGTCTTTTGCGCGTCCAGGTCAAAGGTCAAGTCAATATCAGTAATCTGGTAATCCGGCGCACGATAATCGTGACGGTATTTGGCTTGTGGCTGTTGAGTCATAAATAACCTTTAGCATCTTTTATAGAGTCTGGTGTTCAGTCTATTCCTGTTGCGTAAATCGCGCTATGCAGAATCTTCATCTTTTCAGGTACAAACGCCTTTATTGCTACATTTTTATAACATACACCGCGTTATGCCATCGACCAGAAAGGTGGCATATGGTGTGATCGGGGTTCAATAAATTGCGAAACAAGGTATACTCCAGCAGTTCCTGAAGATGTTTATTGTACTAAACGCTCCTGTACGAGGACGCTACTGCGCACCTATGACACAATTCGCTTCTCCTGTTCTGCACTCGTTGCTGGATACAGATGCTTATAAGTTGCATATGCAGCAAGCCGTGTTTCATCACTATTACGATGTGCATGTCGCGGCGGAGTTTCGTTGCCGAGGTGACGATCTGCTGGGTATTTATGCCGATGCTATTCGTGAACAGGTTCAGGCGATGCAGCACCTGCGCCTGCAGGATGATGAATATCAGTGGCTCTCTGCCCTGCCTTTCTTTAAGGCCGACTATCTTAACTGGCTACGCGAGTTCCGCTTTAACCCGGAACAAGTCACCGTGTCCAACGATAATGGCAAGCTGGATATTCGTTTAAGCGGCCCGTGGCGTGAAGTCATCCTCTGGGAAGTTCCTTTGCTGGCGGTTATCAGTGAAATGGTACATCGCTATCGCTCACCGCAGGCCGACGTTGCGCAAGCCCTCGACACGCTGGAAAACAAATTAGTCGACTTCTCGGCATTAACCGCCGGTCTTGATATGTCGCGCTTCCATCTGATGGATTTTGGCACCCGCCGCCGTTTTTCTCGCGAAGTACAAGAAACCATCGTGAAACGTCTGCAACAGGAATCCTGGTTCGTGGGCACCAGCAACTACGATCTGGCGCGTCGGCTTTCCCTCACGCCAATGGGAACACAGGCACACGAATGGTTCCAGGCGCATCAGCAAATCAGCCCGGATCTAGCCAACAGCCAGCGAGCTGCACTTGCTGCCTGGCTGGAAGAGTATCCCGACCAACTTGGCATTGCGTTAACCGACTGCATCACCATGGATGCTTTCCTGCGAGATTTCGGCGTGGAATTTGCCAGTCGTTACCAGGGCCTGCGCCATGACTCTGGCGACCCGCTTGAATGGGGTGAAAAAGCCATTGCACATTATGAAAAGCTGGGAATTGATCCACAGAGTAAAACGCTGGTTTTCTCTGACAATCTGGATTTACGCAAAGCGGTTGAGCTATACCGCCACTTCTCTTCCCGCGTGCAATTAAGTTTTGGTATTGGGACTCGCCTGACCTGCGATATCCCCCAGGTAAAACCTCTGAATATTGTCATTAAGTTGGTAGAGTGTAACGGTAAACCGGTGGCGAAACTTTCTGACAGCCCTGGCAAAACGATCTGCCACGATAAAGCGTTTGTTCGGGCGCTGCGCAAAGCGTTCGACCTTCCGCATATTAAAAAAGCCAGTTAATATCATCAGGGAGCTAATCGGCTCCCTTTTTTTACCTTTAATTCCGAAATCTTTCGCTGCATTTGCGAATTCTGCTTGTCTGATTGCAGATGCCAGGTAACATAGGTATCCCCCCATTTACGGGTGGACAAGTGTTTATTTTTTCCGACTATTAACAGAGAGAATATTATGAGCGTTGTGCCTGTAGCCGACGTACTCCAGGGCCGCGTAGCCGTTGACAGCGAAGTCACCGTGCGCGGATGGGTACGTACCCGCCGAGATTCAAAAGCTGGCATCTCCTTCCTCGCCGTTTATGACGGTTCCTGCTTTGATCCTGTACAGGCTGTCATCAATAATTCTCTGCCCAATTACAATGAAGACGTCCTGCGTCTGACCACCGGCTGCTCGGTCATTGTAACGGGTAAAGTCGTGGCGTCGCCGGGCCAGGGGCAACAATTTGAAATTCAGGCCAGCAAGGTTGAAGTTGCTGGTTGGGTTGAAGATCCAAACACTTACCCGATGGCGGCAAAACGCCACAGCATTGAGTATCTGCGTGAAGTCGCTCACCTGCGTCCGCGCACAAACCTGATTGGTGCCGTCGCGCGCGTTCGCCATACGCTGGCGCAGGCGCTGCATCGCTTCTTTAACGAGCAGGGATTCTTCTGGGTTTCAACGCCACTGATTACCGCATCTGATACCGAAGGTGCAGGCGAAATGTTCCGTGTTTCTACGCTGGATCTGGAAAACCTGCCGCGTAACGATCAGGGCAAAGTGGATTTCGACAAAGACTTCTTTGGTAAAGAGTCTTTCCTGACCGTATCTGGCCAGTTGAACGGCGAAACCTACGCTTGCGCATTGTCCAAAATTTATACCTTCGGCCCGACTTTCCGTGCTGAAAACTCCAACACCAGCCGTCACCTGGCGGAATTCTGGATGCTGGAGCCGGAAGTGGCGTTTGCTAACCTGAACGATATCGCAGGTCTGGCTGAAGCCATGCTGAAATATGTCTTCAAAGCGGTTCTCGAAGAACGCGCTGACGACATGAAATTCTTCGCTGAACGCGTAGATAAAGATGCCGTTTCACGTCTGGAACGCTTCATTGAGGCCGATTTCGCGCAGGTGGATTACACCGACGCAGTGACCATTCTCGAAAACTGCGGCAGGAAGTTTGAAAACCCGGTTTACTGGGGCGTCGATCTCTCTTCTGAGCATGAGCGTTATCTGGCGGAAGAACACTTTAAAGCACCAGTAGTGGTTAAAAACTATCCGAAAGATATTAAAGCGTTCTATATGCGCCTTAACGAAGACGGTAAAACCGTTGCGGCTATGGACGTTCTGGCTCCGGGCATCGGTGAGATCATTGGTGGCTCCCAGCGTGAAGAACGTCTGGACGTGCTGGACGAGCGTATGCTTGAAATGGGCCTGAACAAAGAAGATTACTGGTGGTATCGCGATCTGCGTCGCTACGGTACTGTTCCGCATTCAGGTTTCGGTCTTGGTTTTGAACGCCTGATTGCTTACGTAACTGGCGTGCAAAACGTACGTGATGTTATTCCGTTCCCACGTACTCCGCGTAACGCCAGCTTCTAATTTAGTGTCTTCAAGAGCCAGCGCCCGCTGGCTCTTTTTTTATCCTTTCTGTCAAGTTATCTGTTTGTTAAGTCAAGCAATCTATTTGCAACCCTGCCATAACGATCATCCTGTTACGGAATATTACACTGCAACATTTACGCACAAAAAATAATCTGCATTCTTATTGCGGATTAGTTTTTTCTTAGCTGATAGCACAATTTTTATACGATTTTTTGGCATTCTGGATGTCTGAAAGAAGATTTTGTGCCCGGTCGATAAAGTTTCCATCAGAAACAAAATTTCCGTTTAGTTAATTTAAATATAAGGAAATCATATAAATAGATAAAAATTGCTGTAAATATCATCACGCCTCTATGGAAATATGACGGTGTTCACAAAGTTCCTTAATTTTTACTTTTTGTCACACATTTTTTCTTTTTGAAACCAAATCTTTATCTTTGTAGCACTTTCACGGTAGCGAAACGTTAGTTTGAATGGAAAGATGCCTGCAGACACATAAAGACACCAAACTCTCATCAATAGTTCCGTAAATTTTTATTGACAGAACTTATTGACGGCAGTGGCAGGTGTCATAAAAAAAACCATGAGGGTAATAAATAATGATGAAGCGCAATATTCTGGCAGTGATCGTCCCTGCTCTGTTAGTAGCAGGTACTGCAAACGCTGCAGAAATCTATAACAAAGATGGCAACAAAGTAGATCTGTACGGTAAAGCTGTCGGTCTGCATTATTTCTCCAAGGGTAACGGTGAAGACAGTTACGGTGGCAATGGCGACATGACCTATGCCCGTCTTGGTTTTAAAGGGGAAACTCAAATCAATTCCGATCTGACCGGTTATGGTCAGTGGGAATATAACTTCCAGGGTAACAACTCTGAAGGCGCTGACGCTCAAACTGGTAACAAAACGCGTCTGGCATTCGCGGGTCTTAAATACGCTGACGTTGGTTCTTTCGATTACGGCCGTAACTACGGTGTGGTTTATGATGCACTGGGTTACACCGATATGCTGCCAGAATTTGGTGGTGATACTGCATACAGCGATGACTTCTTCGTTGGTCGTGTTGGCGGCGTTGCTACCTATCGTAACTCCAACTTCTTTGGTCTGGTTGATGGTCTGAACTTTGCTGTTCAGTACCTGGGTAAAAACGAGCGTGACACTGCACGCCGCTCTAACGGCGACGGTGTTGGCGGTTCTATCAGCTACGAATACGAAGGCTTTGGTATCGTTGGTGCTTATGGTGCCGCTGACCGTACCAACCTGCAGGAAGAGTCTCCCCTTGGCAAAGGCAAAAAAGCTGAACAGTGGGCTACTGGTCTGAAGTATGACGCGAACAACATCTACCTGGCAGCGAACTACGGTGAAACCCGTAACGCTACGCCGATCACTAACAAATTTACAAACACCAGCGGCTTCGCCAACAAAACGCAAGACGTTCTGTTAGTTGCGCAATACCAGTTCGATTTCGGTCTGCGTCCGTCCATCGCTTACACTAAATCTAAAGCGAAAGACGTAGACGGTATCGGTGATGTTGATCTGGTGAACTACTTTGAAGTGGGCGCAACCTACTACTTCAACAAAAACATGTCCACCTATGTTGACTACATCATCAACCAGATCGATTCTGACAACAAGTTGGGCGTAGGTTCCGACGATACCGTTGCTGTGGGTATCGTTTACCAGTTCTAATAGCACACCTCTTTGTTAAATGCCGAAAAAACAGGACTTTGGTCCTGTTTTTTTTATGCCTTCCAGAGCAATCTCACGTCTTGCAAAAACAGCCTGCGTTTTCATCAGTAATAGTTGGAATTTTGTAAATCTCCCGTTACCCTGATAGCGGACTTCCCTTCTGTAACCATAATGGAACCTCGTCATGTTTGAGAACATTACCGCCGCTCCTGCCGACCCGATTCTGGGCCTGGCCGATCTGTTTCGTGCCGATGAACGTCCCGGCAAAATTAACCTCGGGATTGGTGTCTATAAAGATGAGACGGGTAAAACCCCGGTACTGACCAGCGTGAAAAAGGCTGAACAGTATCTGCTCGAAAATGAAACCACCAAAAATTACCTCGGCATTGACGGCATCCCTGAATTTGGTCGCTGCACTCAGGAACTGCTGTTTGGTAAAGGTAGCGCCCTGATCAATGACAAACGTGCTCGCACGGCACAGACTCCGGGTGGCACTGGCGCACTACGCGTGGCTGCCGATTTCCTGGCAAAAAATACCAGCGTTAAGCGTGTGTGGGTGAGCAACCCAAGCTGGCCGAACCATAAGAGCGTCTTTAACTCTGCAGGTCTGGAAGTTCGTGAATACGCTTATTATGATGCGGAAAATCACACTCTTGACTTCGATGCACTGATTAACAGCCTGAACGAAGCCCAGGCTGGCGACGTAGTGCTGTTCCATGGCTGCTGCCATAACCCAACCGGCATCGACCCTACGCTGGAACAATGGCAGACACTGGCACAACTCTCCGTTGAGAAAGGCTGGTTACCGCTGTTTGACTTCGCTTACCAGGGTTTTGCTCGGGGTCTGGAAGAAGATGCTGAAGGACTGCGCGCTTTCGCGGCTCTGCATAAGGAGCTGATTGTTGCCAGTTCCTACTCTAAAAACTTTGGCCTGTACAACGAGCGTGTTGGCGCTTGTACTCTGGTTGCTGCTGACAGTGAAACTGTTGAACGTGCATTCAGCCAAATGAAAGCGGCGATTCGTGCTAACTACTCTAACCCACCAGCACACGGCGCTTCTGTTGTTGCCACCATCCTGAGCAACGATGCGTTACGTGCGATTTGGGAACAAGAACTGACTGATATGCGCCAGCGTATTCAGCGTATGCGTCAGTTGTTCGTCAATACGCTGCAGGAAAAAGGCGCAAATCGCGACTTCAGCTTTATCATCAAACAGAACGGCATGTTCTCCTTCAGTGGCCTGACAAAAGAACAAGTGCTGCGTCTGCGCGAAGAGTTTGGCGTATATGCTGTTGCTTCTGGTCGCGTAAACGTGGCCGGGATGACACCAGATAACATGGCACCGCTGTGCGAAGCGATTGTGGCAGTGCTGTAAGCGTTAAAACCGATGAAGCCCGCTTGAAAGCGGGCTTTTTTATGCGCCTTTACCAGACAGGCATTTCGTCTTGCAAGAAGGGATTATGCAGGCGCTCATAACCGAGAGTGGATAATGGTCCGTGACCCGGAATAAATGTCACGTCATCCCCCAGTGGCAGCAATTTATCTTTGATTGAAGAAATCAGTTGATTGTGATCGCCACGCGGGAAATCACTGCGCCCTACTCCGCCTTTGAAAATAACATCGCCAGAAATGAGCAGCCTTGCCTGCTCATTAAAAAACACCACATGACCCGGCGTATGCCCGGGGCAATGTAACACCTGTAAAGTCACATTCCCTATGCTGATGGTATCGCCTTCGTTCAGCCAACGATCTGGCGTCAGCGGCTGGCACTCTTCCAGACCAAACATACGACTTTGCGCAGGCAAGCCTTGCAGCCAGAACTCATCTTCTTTTTCCGGGCCAAAAACCGGCACGCCGTAATGTTGCGCCAGTTCCGCCGCTGCGCCAACGTGGTCCAGATGACCATGAGTCAGCAGGATCTGCATCAGTGTCAGGCCGCTGGCATCAACTTCCTGTTTGATTTTTTCCGCATCGCCGCCAGGATCGACCAGTGCGGCCAGACGGGTTTGTTCACACCAGATCAATGAACAGTTCTGGGAGAATGCGGTGACCGGAATAATACGATAGTTCATACTGCCCCTGTTTCGTTAAGCGATTACTACCAGTGCCGTGCTGGCCCGGTATCAATATGCACAAAGTTACTACGTGGGTAATATCCTACACCACCTGCGCGCATAGATAACGCGGCTTTGCGAATATTGCTTAACGCGATACCTTCAATGTGGAAATCCATCGCCTGGCCTTTGGTGTGATAGCTTTTCTTCGCTACTCCACGGCTGCGGGCGCGTAGTTCATTGTTGGTATCAATGGAACGATAACCGGAAATGAGTTGCACCGGTTTGCGGGTGCCTAACAACCCTTGCAGGCGATACAACTGGTCGAATAATCCTGGGTCGATGGACTTTATTTTGTTCGCGCGGTAATCGCGGAAAAAATGGTTAAGTTTTGCCAATTCTTCCTGAATATAGCCTCTGCCATCGAAAAACTCCGCTTTGATTGACTCTCCGGTATGAAGATTATTGAGTGTCAAAATGCGCGGGCGTGGGGTAGAGAGTGTTGCAAACGCCGGGGTCGGCAGGATGGCGGCACCGAGTGCAACGCCACCAAGCGCCAGCAGTTTGCGGCGATTAGCGTCGAATTTGTCCATGATAATCAAGTCTACAGGTCAATGTTATCGTTTATATGCACTTCTGGCGCACAAGAGGCACCTTAACCGCCCGTAAAGAAGACGTCAAGATGACTCAACCCCAGCAGTGACGGGGGCTGCAGAGAATCGCCCCCGATCATGCTAATTATTACGACAACTGATTTCCCCGAACTGCTTCATTTACCTGATTAATTGTTCCGCTTTCGATACAATTTGCGAGCTGGATCGCGCAGGCAGATCATAATTGTAAATATCTGTACGATACTGGGTACGACCATCAGCACCAACAAAGGCCGTCAGATAGTAGAGATTCACCGGAATCGACTGCCGAATATTGACGTAACGCGTATCGCCCTGCTTCAGCGCATCAGAAATACGTTTGTCATTCCATCCTGCATCCTGCAACAGCATATTCGCCAGATCGGAAGCTTTATTCACTCGTACACAGCCTGAGCTCAATGCGCGTGTATCACGTTTGAACAGATTGTGGTTCGGCGTGTCATGCAAATAAATGGCCTCTGAACTCGGCATATTGAATTTATAGCGCCCCAGCGAGTTCCGTGGGCCTGGAGCCTGCTGGAAACGGAACGGTAAATTCGAGGCCGTGATTGTAGACCAGTCAACCTGCCATGGGTCAATCGCTTCTCTGCTGTTCCAGCCGCGCATCACCGTATAGCCATGGCTTTCGAGATATCCCGGATCGTTGCGCACTTTCGGCAGAATATCTTTGCGTGCCAGAGTTGGTGGTACGTTCCACGGCGGGTTTACCACTACGTTGTTAAGTGCACTGCTCATCATCGGCGTTTTGCGATCGGGGCGACCGACAATGACTCGCGAATCCAGCACCTGATTGCCGTTCTGATAGTAGACCAGCGAATAGGCTGGAATGTTAACCATGATCCCGGTAGAAAGCTCTGTTGGCAGCAAGCGCAATCGCTGGATGTTGAGTGCCAACACGCCAGCACGCTGGGCGGGCGTTACGTTTAACCAGTCACGCGTTGCCGGGCCAATAGCACCATCTGCTCCCAATCCTTGCCATGCCTGAAAACGTTTAACGGCTTCCACCAGTTCATTATCGTAGGCGGCGCGAACGGCAGGCGCAGGTTTACTACGAGACGTAGTTTGTTTGTCCATCAGCTTAGTTTCTGCTGTTTCAACAGTAACAGCCGATGGGCTGACTACCGCGTCAGTTGGCGTGTCATCGCCAGGTAGCGTAATTTTCGGTCCCCCGTCCAACATGCCTGTACGTTGCAATATTTCGCGCAACGCCGGTACGTCGTTACTCCACTGTCCTGGGCGCAACGTTGCTTTACCGGTCAGTTGAGGCCACGGTTTGGTGTCACTGAGTAAGGCCAGTAACGATTCATGCATCGCCGCATATTGCGGATGCTGCGGTGCCAGTCCTGCAACAAACGTCGGCAATTGACCTTTATCCAGCGCCAGCTGCCATTGGTTAATCACCGAAAGCGGCGGCGTTGCAAGCGCATAAGGTTTACTGCTATATAGCCAGCGAGTGCCTTTGACCGGAATATTTGCAATGAAATGGAGATAGCCCATCATCGCATCAGAGAGCACCACGTCGCGTGCCATCCCGTTAACACCAGGATCGGTCAGTAACTCTACCCATTTATTAAACTGCGGCTGGAAACCGGCAATCGCCACCTCTGCCAGCTGTTGCTGGAAGGCTTTAACAGCATCACGGTTTTCCCACATGGGTTGCATATCGCGTGCGGCATACAACAATTGAAGCTGGTTAAGATAAACCGGCTTATAACCTGCGGGTAATTGAGATTCGATTTGCGTGCGGGCTTTTTCAGCCGCACCTTCAGGCAATGGCTGGATCCCCGCCATTATTGCCGTGGCTTGCGCCTGCGGCAGTGCCTCGCCCTGTTCACTGACAGCCACCGGGCTGTCGCCAGGGATTACTTCAGGCTCATCGGCCTGCGCATTGAACAGTGGAGCGAATGTTACGGCCAGGCACAAACTGATTGCCGACAGCCGACGACCACACATCATATTAAGCAACATCCCTTGCCCCCTGTTTTTATCATACTCTGAATAGCCAGGCTGTTATTTTACGACTTGCCTGTACAACGCCAATACTCACGAAAGTATGACGAGCAAGCCTGTTACTCATCAGGCTTATCTTCAGTATATAAACGCCGATACGTTTTTACATAACCTAATGTAAAGAAGTTTAAAGAAAAGCGCGCCGTAATGTGCCACTTTTTTAGTGCAGAAACGGAGTTTTCGGAAAAAGAAAAGGCGGCATTGCTGCCGCCTTAATTTTAACTCGCCTGAGAAGGCGCTTCGTCACTTCCTGGAAGCGTTTCAGGGAGTTGAGGCGCAAATCCTCGCAGGCCGACGACGTGAACGTGTTCGGTATTCTGGAAGACTTTACGTACCAGTTTATAGGTGGTGCCTTTCTCCGGGCTGATATTTTCCGGCGCTGCGATAATGAGCTGCATTTGCAAACGTTCACACAATTCAAACAGCGTGGCGATGGAACGGGCGTCCAGTCGCGCTGCTTCATCGAGGAACAGCAGGCGGCAAGGAGAGATATCTTTACCGCGCAGGCGGCGAGATTCATCTTCCCAGCTTTGTACCACCATCACCAGAATCGACATACCGGTACCAATCGCCTCACCGGTCGACAATGCACCAGACTCTGCACGCAACCAGCCATCGGAACCACGGTTAACCTCAACTTCCATTTCCAGATAGTTGCGGTAATCCAGCAGTTCTTCACCGATGGTCTGCGGCGTGCGCTGCCCCATATCAATCTGCGGGTTAAGACGTTGATACAGTTTCGCCAGCGCTTCTGAGAAGGTCAGGCGGTTGCTGTTAAACAGATCCTGATGCTGCTCGTGCTGTTCAGAGAGCACATCCAGCAGCATGGCGTGCGTTTCACGTACGTTCACGTTCAGACGTACGCTGTTCACCTGGCCAAACGATACGTTCTGCAACCCCTGGTTGAGCATACGGATACGGTTCTGCTCGCGCTGAATGGTTTTGCGAATGATGTTCGCCACGCTGCGGGAACTGATCGCCAGTTTCTGTTCACGAGAGGTTAATTCTTCGGTCAGACGGCTAAGCTCGATCTCCATCTGTTCGATAGCTTCCACCGGATCATCGGTACGAATAATATCCTGACGAATACGTTCACGCAGATGCTGATAAACCGCCACGAAGAACTGAATTTTACGTTCCGGACGTTTTGGATCTTCCGACATCCGCAGCACGTCGCGCAGATGTTCGTTATCCGCCACCGCCAGACGCAGCGCACCTAACGCCTTATCCGACATGGAGCGCAAATCATCAGCGGAGAGATAAGCCAGCTCACGACGGTGTAAGCGACGCTCAACGCCATTATCTTTCACCATGCGCATCACCGCACACCAGCCCGCTTTGGCGGTCACTACCTGCTCGCGCATCTCAAAGTAATCCCGCTCCAGCTTGCGCAGTTTACGGGTCAGGTTGTCCATCTCCGCTTCGCAGAAGGTAAGCGCTTTTTCCAGTTGATTGCGTCGTGAACGGTTATTGCTCAGTTGCGCGTGCAACTCGTCACGGCGAATACGTGCCCGCTCTTCTGCCCCGCTATCAGCACGCACGCCGATATCCTGCAATTCACGTTGCAGATCGTTAAGTAGCTCTTTTTTGGTGTCATACGAACTTTTCAGCGAAGCCAGCACCTGGTTGTACTGATTCAACTGCGCTGCGTGTCCGCGCAACGCTTCACGAGCGCGGGTACGCTCCGCTTCCGCCTGTTCCAGACGTTCACGCAGTTTTTCGTTGAGATCGCTGTTACCGCTAAGCATTTCTGCCGAGTCAGAGTAGCTAAAGTGCGCACGACGCTGCACCACTTCCGTCAGGGCAAACGCCTGCTGACGGGCATCGCGCTGCATCTGCTGAGAGTACGCGTAATCTTCTTTTAATTGTTCGAACTGTTCCGGGTCGCTCTGCAATACCGAAACGATCGGCTCCAGTTTCGCCAGTTGATTGCCAAACTGCTGAACAAAACGCGCGGCTTCCTGGGCTTCATCCAGACGTTCGCGGATTTCATCGACGCGATCCGCCAGGCTGTCATCAGCCAACAGGTTGAGACGCGGCAGAATGCGGTTCAGCGCCGTAACGCCCTCTTTCGCCTGCTCAAACTGAATACGCTGCTGCTGGTTATCATTTTCATGATTACTCAACGCCCGTTCCAGTTCGACGCGACGGCTGTTCAGTTGACGGATTTCTGCTTCCGGGTCAGACTCAAACGCCACCGCCAGATGACTGCCGATAAAGCGGCTGAACGCCTGATGCAGACGCTGGGTTTTCTGTACATCAAAGGAAAGCGTGGCGAAGCGTTCGGAAAGCACTTCCCGCTCGGCATGGAGGCTTTCAATACGGCTTTCACGCGCAGCACGACCAAACAGCGGCACTTCCGGGAAACGTGAATAACGCCACTGACGATCGGCGATTTTCACCACCACCGCTTTTTCCAGCTCATCAACGCTGAACACGCTGTCATCGAATGACTGCGGATCCCCTTCGATCAAATAGAGATCTTCCGGGCAATCGGTCAAGCCTTCCAGGTGTTCGGTTACCTGTGACAGATCTGGCACCACGATGGCGTGGCGTGACGGGCCATACAGTGCTGAGAAGTACGGCGCATCTTCCAGGCTAACGTCGTCATAAATTTCTGACAGCAGCACACCACCAAAACGCTCCGCCAGCGCGTTCAGACGCTGATCTTCAGAACCACCTGGCTGGCTTAAACGTTCGATCTCTTCATCGACGGCGTTTTTGCGCGCGCCTACTTCATCGCGTTCAACAATTGCCTCGCGCTCACGCTCCAGCAACTGTTGCAGAAATTCGGTGACATCCTGGCTGGAGGTGAACTCTTCGCCGCACTGTTCGCTCAACTGGTTGAGACTGTTTTGCGCTGCCAGCCAAACCGGCGCACGCTGCATCAAACTCTGAATGCGAGACTGCAGCTGTTCCTGCTCCTGGCGCAGTGCCATCCGCTCTTCTCGGGCGTTAGAGACGCTATCGGAAAGAGAGGCAATGCGTGCTTCCAGCTCCTGATGCAGAGCTTCCAGTTCATCAATATCAAAATTCTTGCCCTGACGTTTGCAGAAATCTGCCAGCAGACGCTCAGCTTCTTGCTGCTCACGCAGACGCTGTTCCAGTTCGCTTAAGCGCATCCGCAACGGCTGAACCTGCTCTGCCAGGTGACGCTGATCGACCCCTTCGCGCAATAGTTCGCGAGCGACATCCCACGCCTCGTTACGCGCCAGCGGGCCGTTGATTGCCACCACCAGCTGATAAGCCTGCTCAAACTGGCTGTGCGCGGTTTGCGCCATGCTCATTTTCTGCTCAAGAGAGAGCATTTTTTCGGTCGCTTCCAGCTCTTTCGCCTGGAAGGTTTCCAGCCATTCGGCAGCGCTGTCGGCGGTTAAGTCCGGCAGATGGCACAGTTCTTTGGCACGATTAAGCGCAGCAATCGCCTGGTTATACTGGATCGCGCGCGTTTGCTGGACGTCCAGCGCCTGCTGGTAGTCAGCAAGCTGGCTTTTCAGCTCGTCCACTTCCAGTTCGGCAGCTTCCGCACGAGCCTCGTTCTCTTCCTGGCGTTCGATGGCTTCTGCCACCACTTCGTTTTGCTCTTCCAGACGGATCTGCAGCTCATCGAGATCCGCTTCGTAGCGTTCGATCTTCTCCTGCTGACGCAGTGCGGTTTGCACCAGGTTCAGGTGATCGCTGGCCGCCTGATAATCCGCTTCCAGATCGCCTTCGGCACCGTTGTGCTCAGCCAGCTCTCGCGCCATGTCGACGTGTTTGTACTGCTCAGCCGCCAGTTGCTGACGCGAAGTATGTAGCTCGCGACGAAACTCCAGGGCCTTATCGAGATGAACACGGCGCTCGTTGGCGTGACGCATGTAGTCCGCCGCCACGTAGTTGGTGGCTTCGCTGATCAGATGCTTAAACAGGTCACGGTCCGACTGGGTGACACGAATCGCTTCCAGCGTCATGCGGTTTTCACGCAGCGCCGCTTCCATGTCCTGGAACGCTTTCCACACCCCACTGTTTTCCGGCAACAGGTAGTCGCGCAGAGAACGAGTAATGGCGCTGGAGATCCCGCCATACAGCGAGGCTTCGATCAGACGATAGAATTTACTACGGTCAGACGCTGAGCGCAGACGACGCGCGATGATGCCCAGATCGAACATCAGCGAGTGGTAATCGGTAATGGAGTTGAACTGTTTAAACTGCACGCCTTCCATCGCCTCGAGCTTGTCTTTCAGCTCGTTAAGCGGCAGCACGCGCGCCTGGCGTTCGTTCAGAGTTTCGGTCACCAGTTGTGTCGGCTGCACCGACATCGGCAGTCCCTGAATGGCAAACGGCTTGATATCCACTTTACGATCGCGTCCGGCAACCTGTTGCAGACGCACACCGACCACCACGCGCTGGTGACGCGAGTTAATGGTGTCGAGCATCGAATAACAGACACCCGCTTTCAGCTTACCGTGCAGACCTTTATCGCGCGAACCGCTGGTGGCCCCGGCTTCCGTAGTGTTACGGAAATGCAGCAGGGTCAGATCGGGGATAAGCGCCGTAACGAACGCCGCCATGGTGGTGGATTTACCCGCCCCGTTACCGCCAGAAAGCGTCGTGACCAGCTCGTCAAGGTCAAAAGTTCGGGCAAAAAAGCCGTTCCAGTTAATCAGCGTCAGTGAGCGAAATTTACCGCGTTCAATCATTATTCTTCCTCTCCGCTATCTGGCTGACTCTCTTCGGTTTCATCGTTGAGTTGCAGATGATTTTCAATCGGCATTGCTTCACCATCACGAATCAGGCGACGCTGTGCTTCACGGGGATCGTCGCCAGCACGCACATCGGCGCCGAAGCGGAACACCGATTCGGTAATGCGGAACTTGCTGCTGTCGTGGCCCATAAACCACACCATGCCTAAACGACGCAGACGGTTGAGCGAAGAACGTACTTTTTCCTGCAACTTCTGACGGTCAACGTCTGAACCGGTTGAACGGTTGTTCACCAGTTTCAGCAGTTTCGCTTCATCGGCCAGGGTGAGCAGTTCGTCGTACAGTTCCTGTTGAGTAAAAATCCCCTCATTCGCCAGCCGTTCCGGGCTGAGATAGAGATAACAGAGGATTTTCCCGACCATCATATCCAGTTCCGACAAGACGGAACGAGGGATCAGCGTGGTGGAACGTGGGCGTAGATAGAAGAACCCTTCCGGTGCACGAATAAGCTCAACGTTATAACGCGCGTAAAACTCTTCCAGATATTCCTGAAAATCCATCAGGAATGCATGATTATCCAGTTCGTCGAGGCCAATATGGCGGCCTGAACGTAAGGCGCTATCCAGCGCCGGAAATAACGGATTCGCCAGCGCCTGCGCCAGCTTAACCGGCATCACTTGTTCAATATTTGTCGATGACATGCGCCTGTACCTTGGCTCCGTAATCATTAATCGGCTGCCATTTCGCTGGCAGTCCGGTGAAATCTGCTTGCGCTACGCCAAGACGTACCGCCTGATCAATAACAATGCGCGCAACGTCAAAGTGACGTGCACGCGGATACTGTGACAGATATTCGCGTACCACCAGACCAAGATCCAACGGCACTTGTCTGGTTTTGTACACGGCAAGTTGTTCTTCGATGATCGCCGCCAGCTGTTCGCGGATCTCGTTAAACTCTTCGTACTCCAGATCCTCAGGAAGTTCCCCAGTCACTTCTTCATCGCGCAGTACCATCTCTTCGTCACGCATATCCAGCAGACGATCGGCATTGGCATAAGTTAGCGCCCACGGCTCATCAAAATAGGTTTGTACCGACTGACGTAACCGCTGAGCAAAGACGCGGTTTTTATCCATATCGATCGCAGTACGAATAAATTTGTGTACGTGGCGGTCGTAGCCAATCCACAAGTCGATGGATTGCTGGCCCCAACTGATAATACGGTCGAGTTTGCTCTGAAGATCGAACACCAGACGATCGACAAAATGCAGGTCGTCATGGGTCATCGTCGCATCCTGAATGCGTAACAGGTTGGCCTGCAATTTATCGCCTGCCGCTTCCAGCGTATCCTGCAATTCACGCAGCGTTCCGGAAGTTTCTGAAAGCAACAATTCACAGCTGGAAATCGCCGCCCGCCAGTCTTTGTTCAACAACTGGGCGATATCATCCTTCACCTGCTGCTGCTGTTCATCCATCAGACGTTGCGTCAGGTCGATACTGTCGAAAATTTCTGCTACCGAATATTTCAGTGGCGCATAAACATTGCGGTGCCAGTGAAATTCATCACCGCCCTCTTCGGCGGCATCTGCTGCGCGTTTGAGCTCACCCGCCACAATCGACAATTGCATAGAAAGGCGCAGCGTAGAAAACTCGCGCTGACGAATGTAATAGTCAGTGATGCCGATGCCGAGCGGCGTCAGACGGTAAATTGCGTTCCCTTCCGCCTGCTCGCTGGTAAAGCGGTTCAGCAGACGTTGACGCACCATGTCGTTGATCGCGTTGTTGGCGCGCACGCCGATGGTTTCGCTGGTTTGCTCAAACGCATCACTCACATGGCGGAATGCATCCACCAGCTCGCCTTCACTCATCTCACCATCCAGACGCTCGCCGTTCAGCGTGGCAACCGCCAGCAGAAAAGAGAGTCGGTCTACCGGCAGCGAGATGGAGAAGTCATTTTTTCTGGCCCAGGCAACCAGTTCGGGGACTGTCTGGGAAAATTCACTCATACTTTATCCTTGCTCTGCGGTTTGCGCGCGGTGACATGAATATAACGCCCCAGGGTAATATACGGTTCCTGACGGCAATAACGCGTTTCTAATTCAAGTAATGCTTCATAGCAGTCGCGCTGCTGGTGCTTCTCACGCAGATAATCATGAAACACGCGAACGCCTGTCTTACCCAGAATTTGCCAACCAGCTTCTTCCAGCCACAGATAAACCTGCGCCGGGTCGCGTGGATAATCTGGCGAAAGCGTCCGTTTTTTCTTTTTCGGCATTCCCGCCTGCACGTAATCAAAATTCCCGGCGACCATGTTATGCATCAACAAACCATGCGCATTGTAGAACATTAACGACAACACGCCGCCTGGACGCAACACTGACCACAGGGTCTGTAATACGCTGCGGGGATCGGCCACCCACTCGAGCACCGCATGGAACAATATCAGATCAACGGGCGTTTCCAAATGCGAAGCAACATCCTGAGCGGCGCAATGTATAAATTGCATGTTGTCGCTCACACCTTTTGCTTCTGCCGCCTGTTTTGCGCGGTCGATCATCTGCGCAGAAAGATCGCATAAAATGACCTGATGCCCGCGCTCGGCCATTTTGATTGCGGTCTGCCCTTCTCCACCGCCAGCATCCAGCACACGCAGTTTTTGCGGGCCTATTTCTGCCAGCACGCGATCGAGATCCTGCCACAGAATAGCCTGTCGAAGCTGCCCTTTGGTGGTGCCGTAAATGTTACGGGAAAACTTTTCCGCAATATCATCAAAATTGCGATCCTGCATTGCTTTCTCCACCGGTTGGCTAAGACGTTTTCTGATAAAGACGCTATTTTGTCACAGCCACGGCGAGAATGAACCCGTCTGGTGTAATATCGCTGGCGATCCCTTGCTATATGGTTAAAAAAGGAACCAGAAAGGATGCTTTTTACACTGAAAAAAGTGATTGGCAATATGTTGCTGCCACTTCCGCTAATGTTGTTGATTATTGGCGCTGGCCTGGCGCTGCTGTGGTTTAGCCGTTTTCAAAAAACCGGGAAGATTTTTATTAGCATTGGGTGGCTGGCGCTCTTGTTATTGAGTTTGCAACCGGTAGCCGACCGCCTGCTGCGTCCCATCGAAAGCACCTATCCGACATGGAATAATTCGCAAAAAGTGGACTATATCGTGGTGCTCGGAGGTGGTTATACCTGGAACCCGCAGTGGGCGCCGAGCTCTAATTTAATCAATAACAGTCTGCCACGCCTGAATGAAGGTATTCGCTTATGGCGCGAAAATCCGGGATCAAAACTGATCTTCACGGGAGGCGTAGCTAAAACCAATACGGTGAGCACAGCCGAAGTCGGTGCCAGAGTTGCGCAATCGCTGGGCGTGCCGCGCGAGCAAATTATCACCCTGGATTTGCCAAAAGATACCGAAGAAGAAGCTGCAGCAGTGAAACAGGCGATTGGTGACGCACCTTTCCTGCTGGTGACCTCCGCATCACATCTGCCGCGGGCGATGATCTTTTTTCAGCAGGAAGGGTTAAATCCGCTACCAGCCCCGGCGAATCAGTTGGCCATCGACTCGCCGCTTAATCCGTGGGAACGGGCAATCCCTTCTCCGGTTTGGTTGATGCATAGCGACCGCGTTGGCTATGAAACGCTTGGCCGGATCTGGCAGTGGCTGAAAGGTTCGTCAGGCGAGCCACGGCAAGAGTGATTTTGATGCCAGATCGAAGTTACGCCGATTAAATCGTCCGGTGTTGACCAGTTGCGCAACTTCATCCCATAACACATACAACCAACGCCGCCAGATGAACGACTCCGCCACTGGCGCGCGTTGCAGATAACTCCAGAGCAAATCTTCCGCCAGAGAATTATCCATTAGTCGGAACAGTTCGTATTCTCGCGGTGCCCAAAGCATTAGTCCCGGTCCGACCATCGCCAGTAACTGATCGCTGCGCGAATCTTTCAGCATGCTGCGTAAACAGAAGTTACCGTGAATCAGTACACAATTGTCGTTAAAGCCTTCAAATAATGCCGGGAGACATTCGCGAGTGCGAAACAGGATCCGCTTATCCTGCATCGATAGACCGGTGTTATTGAACTGATTGAGCGTGGTCCATAGCACTTCAACATGTTGCCGGTACCATGAGGGCCAGAAATTTTCCTGAGTATTGTCGACCGCGCCGACGCAACCACGACTGTCCTGACGGTGCCAGGCCAGTAAGGCTTCAACGATTTGGTCTTTGAGTTGTTCCCAGCGTTCTGGTGTTCGGGCTGGTGCCTCCACCGAAACACCACGCATTCGCTCCAGTAGCAGGACATCGGGGCCGGGGTGTTCTTCATGCGTCATCACACCATAAATAGTCGGCATACGGACAGTCCCACTTCTTGCCAGCATGGTGGTTTTCCATGCCAGTTGTCGGGCTTTTCCGGGCGTACTAAAGCTTCTTGCCATTAACGGCATTGGGTTTCCCTGGCTGTCATACAAAGCCCACAACGCCGTATCCGCTTTTTCATTGACGCACTCAATACGACTGAGTTTTTCGCCCAGTAAATGGCTTAATTCGGCACGCAGCTGTTCCATTCAGATTACCCTCATAAAAGCTACTGCTTTCATAATGAGCGCCAATATAAAAGATGTCACCTGAATGAGATCAATTGTTGAAAAGAAAAATTGAGGAAAATCGTAACGGTACGACACTCCTCCCAAAATTGGCTGGAGTGTCGTGAAGTGAAATTAGCGCATTTCAGCGCGAACGCGCTCGAGATCTTCAGGGGTATCCACACCTGTGCCAGGAACTTCCTGGGCGACAGCAACGTGGATTTTTTCGCCATACCACAGAACACGAAGCTGCTCTAACATTTCGATATGTTCTAACGGACTTGGCTGCCAGGTAACATAACGACGGATAAAGCCTGCTCGGTAGCCATAAATACCAAGATGACGCAGGAAGTTATCGCCAACGGTTTCAAGGTCTTTTGCAAAACGATCACGATCCCACGGAATGGTGGCGCGAGAGAAGTACAGTGCGTACCCTTCGGCATCGAGAACCACTTTCACCGCATTCGGGTTAAACGCTTCTTCCGCATTGTGGATTGGCACCGCCAGAGTCGCCATACCCACCTGACGCTGAGCGAGGTTATCAGCAACCTGACGAATGATTGTCGCAGGGATCATCGGTTCATCACCCTGCACATTAACGATCACCGTGTCGTCGCTGAATGCGCATTTTTCGACAACTTCCGCCAAACGTTCTGTACCTGACTGATGATCGGCGCGCGTCATACATACTTCGCCGCCAGCGGCTTCAACAGCGCGGGCAACATCCTCATGATCGGTTGCCACGATGATGCGCTCGGCACCTGATTCGCGCGCGCGTTCAAGAACATGAACAATCATGGGTTTGCCGTTAATATCAACCAATGGTTTACCGGGCAGACGCGTGGACGCGTAACGCGCGGGAATAATGACCACAAAACTCATGATTTACCCTCATCAGCAGTCAGCACGCGGGCTTCCGTTTCCAGCAACACTGGAATGCCATCGCGCAGCGGGAAAGCCAGGTTGTCCAGTTTGCAAATAAGCTCTTGTTTTTCCTGGTTATACCAAAGTTTTCCGTTGCAAACCGGGCAGGCAATGATTTCAAGCAGACGATGATCCATAGTTCCTCCAGATGGATCGGGTTATGAATGCATAAATCTTATCATAATCATTTATGCGACGGGGTCTATTTCCCAGCCGGCGCGGCAATCAGTAAAGAGGCCTTGCGAGCAGCGTCCTAATGTCACCCGCGTTGCCTGCTGCCAGTTAGCGAAATCAGTAATCGCCTGACGTAACCCTTTTTGCAGCGTTGTCGTTGGTTTAATGCCTTCCTGTAACCACAGAGAGATAACTTCAAGGATGCCTTTCTGGCGATGCATTTTGGAATCCATTCGCCCAACTAATTGCCCACGATGTAATAACGGCAGAACAAAATAGCCATACTGGCGTTTCGGCGCTGGGGTATAGCACTCCAGCCGGTAGCTAAAATCAAAAAGCTGCTCCGCGCGTTTGCGATCCCAGACAACAGGATCAAAAGGCGAAAGTACCGCGCTGTGCGTTGCAGTGAGCTTTCCGGCGAGCGCACGCTCGAGTAGCGGCAGCAAATCAGCATGCAGCCAAAGATTGCCCAATTTTTCAACATGCACAGCAATGATTTGCTGCTGTTCAGCCCTCGCTTCACGCCACGCCGCCAGTGCCGGACGTTTTAGCCGGTAGTAATCTGCCAGCCACTGTTCGCGAAATATTCCCAGGCTACGCGCACTGTTATCCAGCATGATGATTTCTGCTTCTGCTTGCGAAACGAGATCGCGCTCATCATCCCAGTCAGGCATGACACGGTGGGTTAAATCATAAACGCGCTGGAAGTTGCGCCGTTCAATCACCATCACCTTTCCGGCAGTAAATAAACCTTCCAGATGTCGTTTATGCGGCTTCCACTCCCACCAGCCGCTTGCACCTTTACGAGGATGCTCAAAATCGGCTGAACGTACCGGCCCCCTATCATGAATATGCTGAATTAACAGTGCAATTTCCGCCGCATGTTCCTGCATCCAGGCGTCTTTATATTTCCAGCCCATTTTTTCAGGTGCCAGCATGCGGTGGCGAATAAGACGAAAATCGCTACGCGGCATAAAGCAGGCTTCATGCGCCCAGTATTCCATTAATTCGCCACGCGCCAGAGACTCATCCAGCCACTGGGCAGGATAATTTCCCAGACGACTGAAAAGCACCAGATATGGGCTACGGGCAACAATATTGATGGTATCGATTTGCAGCAAGGACATGCGGGAGATCGTTGCCGGAATATCCTCCAACGACGCTCGACGGTGGGGTTTGTTTAACAGGCCTTGTGCAGCGAGATGAAGATTACGCGCATCAGCAAGGGAGAGGTGCGGCAGAGACATTCATGACTCCATCAATCGAACGCTGCCGCGGCGTAACTAGTTGCCAGAAGCCAGCGAAGTTAGTTGCGCAAGCAGTTTCGCTGGTTCATCACCTGAAAGCTGTGCGTCTACAGGCAAATACCACCAATTTTCTTCTGCAAAGGCCCGGCATTTCACCGCATCTTTTTCAGTCATTACCAGCGTTTGTCCGGCGCTTACCAACGCGCTGACATCCGCATGATTCAAAAACTGATGATCGGCCAGCGGTACACATTTTTCGGGTTGTACGCCACACATCTTCAGCGTGGCAAAAAAGCGCGGCGGATGCCCAATCCCCGCAATCGCCACCACATGTTCAAGCTGAGCAACGTCACAACGTGTACCGGTACGTAAATTCACCGCCTGACCCGGCAGCAGATGCATGGGGATTTCACCGCTGCGGGGGACACCGCCGTTGACGATTACCGCATCAACCAACTTTAAGCGCCCTGCTCGCTCACGCATTGGCCCCGCCGGCAACCACCAGCCATTGCCAAAGCGACGCACACCATCAATAACGACAATTTCCACATCACGCGCCAGACGATAATGCTGTAAACCATCGTCAGTTACGATGATCTGCACATCAGGGTGTTGCGCCAGAATGGCTTTTACCGCGTCAGAACGCACGGGAGAAACCGCAACAGGCGCGCCAGTGCGTTGATAAATCAACACAGGCTCATCACCCGCCTGTGCTGTGGTGGTATCTGCCGACAATAACAGCGGATAAGATTCAGCCTTACCACCATATCCCCGCGATACGACCCCCACGCGAATACCGCGCTGTTGCAGCTGTTCCACCAGCCAGACAACGACCGGGGTTTTTCCGTTGCCGCCTGCAGTGAGATTTCCAACCACGACAACCGGTACGGGGGCACGCCAGGCGCGCTTCAGTTTTAGTTTATAGCAAAGACGGATCGCGCCACTCACCAGGCCATACAACCAGGAGAGTGGCAGCAATAGCCGCCATAAAGGGGACTCACCAGACCAGATTTTTTCGATCATTGGCCAAACTGCATTTTGTGAAGTTGCGCGTAAACGCCACGGTGCTCAAGCAAATCGTTATGCGTACCGCGTTCCACAATGACACCATCCTCGACAACCACGATTTCGTCTGCCTTTTCAATGGTAGACAAGCGGTGGGCAATCACCAGAGAGGTACGGTTTTTCTGCAACTCATCCAGTGCTGCCTGAATCGCACGTTCGGATTCGGTATCCAACGCCGAGGTAGCTTCGTCCAGAATCAGTATCGGGCTATCACGCAACAAGGCTCGAGCGATAGCAATACGCTGACGCTGACCGCCAGAGAGCAACACGCCGTTTTCACCAATGACTGTATCGAGACCGTTATCCATCTTATTGATGAAGTCCATGGCGTAGGCCATACGCGCAGCTTCTTCAATTTGCTCACGGCTGTACTGTTCAGTCCTTGCGTAAGCAATGTTGTTGGCAACCGTATCGTTAAACAGATGGACATTCTGCGACACCAGAGCAACCTGGTTACGTAACGACGCCAGGGTATACTCGCGCAGATCGTGACCATCCATCAGGATTTCGCCTTCATCAATATCGTAAAAACGTGTGATTAGGCTGGCGATGGTTGATTTACCTGAACCAGAGCGGCCAACCAGAGCAACCGTCTTCCCTGCCGGAATTTTCAGGTTGATGTTACGCAATGCAGGCACATCACGTCCCGGATAAGTAAAGGTGACATTGCGAAACTCCACGTCGCCAGTCGCACGCTCGATCACGCGCTTACCTTCGTCTTTCTCCTGCTCACTGTCCAGAATGGTAAACAGCGTCTGACAAGCCGCCATACCGCGCTGGAACTGGGCGTTAACGTTGGTCAGCGATTTCAGCGGACGCATAAGTGCAATCATTGAAGAGAAAACAACGGTAATCGTACCGGCAGTCAGGCTATCCATGACACTTGGGAAGCTTGCCGCATACAGAACAAACGCCAGCGCCAAAGAGGCGATCAGCTGAATGATCGGATCAGAGATGGAAGAGGCTGAAACCATTTTCATCCCCTGAAGACGCATTCGGTTGCTGACTTTATCGAAGCGTTTCGTTTCCACTTCCTGACCACCGAAAATCAATACTTCTTTATGGCCTTTCAGCATTTGTTCGGCGCTGGTGGTCACCTGCCCCATGGTGTTCTGCATGTTTTTACTGATGTTGCGAAAACGCTTCGATACAACGCGAATCGCAATCGAAACAATCGGTGCCAGCACAATCAAAATGATCGACAGTTGCCAACTGTAATAGAACATCATGATGAACAGGCCGATGATCGACGCACCTTCACGCACAACAGTAATCAGTGCGCCGGAAGAAGAAGAAGCGACCTGTTCGGAATCGTAGGTGATACGTGACAACAGCGTACCCGTTGACTGTTTGTCAAAGAATGAAACCGGCATTCCCATCATGTGACCAAACAGGCGGCGACGCATAGTCATTACCACCTTTCCTGATACCCAGGAGATACAGTAGCTGGAGATATAGCTGGTGATACCACGTAAAATCATCAGCCCGATCACCACCAGCGGCATCCACATCAGCACGGAGCGATCTGTTTTACCAAAGCCATCATCAAGAAGTGGCTTAAGGAGCGATAACATGAAGGTATCGCTGGCTGCGTTGAGGATTAACGCTACGCCCGCCACGATCAGACCCGCTTTAAAAGGCGCAATGGTTGGCCACAGTCGGCGGAACGTCTGCCACGTAGAGAGATCTTTGTCGTTATGCATTCAAAAAACCAGCATTTGTTGAAATAGCCGCATATTCTACCCGTTATCCACTGGCACGCCAAACCACTGATGATACCAACGAGGTAAAATTTGCTCTCTGAGGCTGCTAATCCACCAGCCTTGCGCTGAAAAATTGACCGTTATTTGCCCCTGATGTGGAGTATCAAGCCACTTATAACCCTGTTGATGATAGCGATATTTAACTTTGCTTGAGGGCAGTCGCCATGCGTTATAGCGCGATGCCGATGCGAGTGCCACTTTTCCATTCACTCGCTGAATTAATGGCAACGATGATGAGGTATTACTGCCATGGTGAGGTACCTGAAGTAATGTTGCCTGCATTTGCTGCCAGTAACGGCTTAGCATCTTTTGTTCAGCGGGGGCTTCAATATCACCGGTTAGAAGAATGCTATTCGTCCCGTCATCAATCTTAACCACACAGGAATGGTTATTTCCTTTATCGTTGCTACCTTGTAAAGGCCAGTGCGCGCTGAAACGCAATCCTTGCCATTGCCACGCTTCGCCACGCACACAGGGCTGATGATGTTCCCAGTTTAACGGACTTCGGATCCATAACATCGGCCATGTGTGCAATATTGAGTCCAGCCCTCCCCGGTGATCCAGATGTTCATGACTCAAAATAACGCCTTCCGGTTCAAGATTATGCCAGTGGAGCCAGGGGATAATCAGTTGTTGCCCACTATCCCCTTCGGGCCAGGCCAGTCCCGTGTCATAGAGAATCGCTTTGCCGTTTCGCGCAATGACCATTGCCAGCCCCTGCCCGACATCAAGCATGTACACTTGCCACTCGTCAGGTCGAGGTTTTTGCCACAGCGGCAAGCACATCAGCAAGCCTACAGCCACACACATTGCTGGCAACGTTCGCCAGGCGTTTAATCGCCATACCACCAGTAAGAACCATGGGGAAAATGTTAGCCATTGCCAACGTTCAGCAATGTTGATCCACCCTTCCGGCAAACTCTTTAACCCCCAGAAAAGTAAAGCCAAAGACCGGTCGGCAAGAAACCATAACCCTTGTTCCAGAATAAACGGCCCGCTTAAATGCACAACCATCGCGGCGAGAATCAACGGAACCGTGATAAATGTCACCAGGGGAATTGCAAAAAGATTTGCAATAAACGAGGTCAGACTAATGCCATGAAATATGACAATTTGCACGGGCATAAGCAGGAGGGTGATTCCCAGTTGCAGATGGATGAGGGAAACAACCGCGCGCAATACCGGCGGCAGCTGCCACTCCGGACAGGGAAACCACTGATACCAAAAAATCAGTGCCGCGACCGCAGCGGCAGAAAGCCATAAACTTTGCGAGAGAATGGCAACAGGATCCATCAGCAAAATTGCCGCCAGACAACATATCCATACATCCCAGCCACTCCATTGTCGTCCACTTAACTTAAGCATTCCCCAAATGGCAAGCGCCACCACGGTACGCAATGCAGGAGGTTGCATTCCCGTAAGCCAGGCATAAAAAGCAGCACAGCAGATTCCACCAATTAATGGCATTTGCCAGTGGAGCCAGCACCCAGGCAGAAAAACTTGCCCACCGCGAATGAGTCCTGCAGCCAGCAACGCCGCAAAAGCGATGTGCAATCCTGATATCGCCATTAAATGCGCCGTTCCAGTATCACGCATGATATTTTTGATTTCTTTGGGGACGGATAACCGTTCCCCCATACCTAATCCAAGAATAACCGCGTTCCACATATAGGGTTGCAGCGTTGTTTGTAGTGACGCCAGATACTGTGCACGCAGGCTACAATTCGGTTCAATGACACTTGCCTGCAGAAAACGGCCGGTGAGCGGTTGATGCTGGGCAATGGCATAACGCTGGCTATCAAAGCCGCCATCATTAAGTTGACCATGAACTGCACGAACTTTGAGTTTCATTGACCATACTTGTCCGGCACAAACCGCTTGCGGAAGATATTCGCCATACAGTACGAGGCCTGGCGCAGGGAATATACGTCGACCTTGTAGATGAGTAATTTGACCGTAATGAGTGGTCATGCCGTCAGTAGCAATGATCTCAACAATTGCATCCTGCGTCGCGCCAGTTAAGGTTTCTCCTGCCCACAAAATTTGCTTTGCTGCTAATATGCCCCAAACGAAAAACAGCAACGTCAGCGCGATATAACGGACGGTTTTAACAGGGATAAATGCCAGTACACAGGCGAAGAGAGTCAGAAACGCAAGGGTTACTGTCCCTGGCAATTGGGGCAAAATCAGCAACGGAAAAATTCCGCAAATTATGCATACGCCGACTGTCGTTATTTTCATGCACCCTCCCTGTTTATAGAAAGTGTGCAACTTTGTTGAACGGTTGTCTGGTGGGAGTTTTGCGTTCCCCGAGGCACGTTCAGAAGAATTTAACGATAGGGTGAAAACTGCTCAAAACTCTGCGAGGCAGCTTCCAGTTCCAGATTAGAGAAATGAAAAAAGCACCCGACAGGTGCTTTTCTCGCGTTCAAGTTTGAGTAAAAACTTAACCGTAAATATTGGCGCGATCGCGCAGTTCTTTACCTGGTTTAAAGTGAGGAACGTATTTTCCTTCCAGTTCTACTTTATCGCCAGTCTTCGGATTACGTCCGGTACGTGGTGCGCGGTAGTGCAAAGAGAAACTGCCGAAACCGCGGATTTCAATACGCTCGCCCTGCGCAAGAGTCGAGGCCATATGCTCCAGCATCTCTTTTACTGCATCTTCAACCGTCTTGGCGGGAATGTGCGATTGCTGGGTGGCAAGTCTTTCTATCAATTCTGACTTGGTCATGATTCCTCCGGTTCCTTAAAGGCAAATTAAGCGGCTGCTGTTGCTACATTGATTAAGGGCGGCCGTAGCCGCCCTTAGTGCTTGATTACAGGACGAAACCTGCAATCTGTCAAGTAAACTCAACAAACTTCGGAATAAAAATCCCGAAGAGTCAGAGAATTACTCGCCTTTAGCTGCTTTGAAAGCTTCAGCCATTGCGTTGTTGGAGAAGTTTGCATCTTCCTGTTTGTTAACAGTTGCGATTGCATCTTTCTCGTCAGCTTCGTCTTTCGCACGAACAGACAGGCTGATTGCGCGGTTTTTACGATCAACGCCGGTGAATTTAGCTTCAACTTCGTCGCCAACGCTCAGAACCAGGGTAGCGTCTTCAACGCGGTCACGGGATGCTTCAGAAGCACGCAGGTAACCTTCAACGCCGTCAGCCAGTTCTACGGTTGCGCCTTTAGCGTCAACTGCAGTTACTTTACCGGTTACGATAGCGCCTTTCTTGTTCAGAGCAACCCAGTTGTTGAACGGATCTTCTGCGAGCTGTTTAACGCCCAGGGAGATACGTTCACGTTCTGCGTCAACCTGCAGAACAACTGCAGCGATTTCGTCGCCTTTTTTGTATTCACGAACTGCTTCTTCGCCTGCAACGTTCCAGGAGATGTCAGACAGGTGAACCAGGCCGTCGATGCCGCCGTCCAGGCCGATGAAGATACCGAAGTCAGTGATAGACTTGATTTTACCTTCAACACGGTCGCCCTTGTTGTGGGTTTCCGCGAACTGCTGCCACGGGTTAGCTTTGCACTGTTTCAGACCCAGGGAGATACGACGACGTTCTTCGTCGATATCCAGAACCATAACTTCCACTACATCGCCAACGTTAACAACTTTGGACGGGTGGATGTTTTTGTTGGTCCAATCCATTTCGGAAACGTGTACCAGGCCTTCAACGCCTTCTTCGATTTCAACGAAGCAGCCGTAGTCGGTCAGGTTGGTCACGCGACCAGTCAGTTTGGTACCTTCCGGATAACGTTTAGCGATAGCTACCCACGGATCTTCGCCCAGCTGTTTCAGGCCCAGGGATACACGGGTACGTTCGCGGTCGAACTTCAGCACTTTAACAGTGATTTCGTCGCCCACGTTGACGATTTCGCTCGGATGCTTAACGCGTTTCCAGGCCATGTCAGTGATGTGCAGCAGGCCGTCAACGCCGCCCAGATCAACGAATGCACCGTAGTCAGTGAGGTTCTTAACGATACCTTTAACTTCCATGCCTTCCTGCAGGTTTTCCAGCAGCTGATCGCGCTCTGCGCTGTTTTCGGATTCGATAACGGCACGACGAGAAACAACAACGTTGTTGCGCTTCTGATCCAGCTTGATTACTTTGAATTCAAGCTCTTTGCCTTCCAGGTGCAGAGTGTCACGCACCGGACGAACATCTACCAGAGAACCTGGCAGGAACGCACGAATACCGTTCAGCTCAACAGTGAAGCCGCCCTTAACTTTGCCGTTGATAACACCGGTAACAGTTTCAGCATCTTCGTAAGCTTTTTCCAGCGTGATCCAGGCTTCGTGACGTTTAGCTTTCTCACGGGACAGCAGAGTTTCACCGAAGCCGTCTTCTACTGCGTCCAGAGCAACGTCAACTTCGTCACCTACCTGGATTTCCAGCTCGCCCTGGGCGTTTTTGAACTGCTCAGCCGGGATGGCGGACTCAGATTTCAGACCAGCGTCAACCAGTACTACGTCTTTGTCGATAGCAACAACAACGCCACGAACGATAGAACCCGGGCGGGTTTCGATTTCTTTTAAGGACTCTTCAAAGAGTTGAGCAAAAGATTCAGTCATGTTTAATCTTCAGGTTTATATTTAACGTCCACCTGGCTCCATGCCGGATGGGGTTGTTTAACATACCCGCTGTCATTCCATTGCAACGGGGGTACTGCAAATTCGGTCGCTTATGCGAGAGCCAATTTCTGGCGCGCGTATTGTAGCGCTTTTTCAATCACTTGCTCAATGCTTAAGGTGGTGGAATCCAACACTAAAGCATCGGCTGCCGGAACCAGTGGCGCTACCGCTCGATTACGATCGCGGTCGTCACGTTCTTTGATCTCGGCCAAAAGGCGCTCAAAGTTAACACTAAAGCCCTTCTCCTGCAACTGTAGCATGCGGCGATGCGCACGTTCTTCCGAGGAGGCGTCAAGGAAAATTTTCACTGGCGCATCAGGGAATACCACCGTTCCCATGTCGCGCCCATCGGCAATCAGGCCTGGTAATTCGCGAAACGCGCGTTGGCGACGCAATAATGCTTCACGAACGCGTGGGAATGCCGCGACTTGTGAAGCAGCATTCGCCACCTCCTGAGTACGAATTTCGCCGCTGACATCTTCCCCTTCGAGGATCACTTCCAGATTGCCGTTGGTTGACACAAAACGTACATCCAGATGGGATGCCAGCGGCACCAGCGCATCTTCCGATGCAACATCAACATGGTGATGTAATGCCGCTAGTGCCAGTACGCGATAAATTGCACCCGAATCCAGCAGATGCCATTGCAACGCTTCCGCCATAGCCTTACACAAGGTGCCTTTCCCTGCACCGCTTGGGCCATCAATGGTAATAACCGGGGCAATTGCCGTCATCTTTATCTCCTTAAAACAGGCGTACCGTTAACATAACCGCGCGCATTATACGCGCCGACGCCACAAATCGTTAACGTTGTGTGCAAAAACCAGTTTTGTCTGTATTCAGATGGGGATTTATTGCGCAATTATAGCGGGCTGGCAGAAGACCAGCCCGAAAGATGACAATGATTTACTTACCAGAGGCGATACGATCACGGATGTGTTGCGCACGCTCTGTTGATGGTGGGTGAGAATCAAACATGGACTGGGTGTGACCGCCATCCAGGCTAGCGAGTTTTTCAAAGCTACCAACCAGCCCCTGGGTACTGATGCCACGTTTCTTCAACAGATCAAAGGAGAAATCATCTGCTTCTGACTCTTTATCACGGGAGTATTTAGCATTGATAGCGCCTTCTGCGATATCACCCAATTGTGAGCGGGAAAGCTGGGAAGCCACACCGCTGGTAGCTGAAATGGCATCGCGTGCGGCCACGATCGCATAAGAAGCTTTCATTTCAGCCAGCGAGTGACCCAACGCGACGTGGCCCAGTTCATGGCCCAGAACGCCTTCAATTTCGTTGTCGTTCATCATGTCCATCAGGCCACTGTAGACACGAACACAACCGTTCGCCATCGCCCATGCGTTGACGTCGCTGGTCATATAAACCTTATAGTTGACTGGCGTGCCATTAATATTGTTACCCAATGCTTTGGCGATTTTTGCCAGACGTTTCCCGTACTTGCTGGATTTGCTTGCCACTTTATTGCCGCTGTCCATTTCGACACAGCCCTGATTGGCGATTGCTTTAGCATCAGCATCGCTTAATGTTGCGGCTTTATAAGCATTCAGACCTGAGCTGATAGCCAAATCGGTATTAATACCGTGCGTATTCTGACATCCTGTCAGTAAGGCTGCAGAGGTCGCAATCGCCAGCAATAATTTAGTATTCTTCTGATTAGACTTGAGATAAATGACAGGGAATAAGTGAGATATTTATGGGAAGAACTGGGTCAAAATGGGAAGAGACTAGGAGGAATATGCAATAACCTTACAGTATGTGAAAATCAGACCGGCCCGAAAAAAAAACAGAACTCGCGCCAGCCTGATTGCAGATATTACTCTTTTTTCTCCGTATCTGCATCGGGTTCATCAGCAAATAGCTTGCCCTGCATCCGATCCAGTTCTTCTTTTCTTACCCGCTTAACCACGCTGTAGACCCACTGAAGCGAAACACCAAATTTGCGGGCCAGTTCGTGGTGGTTGCGTCCGTTAAACTCCCTGAAGATTTCCCGGTCGCGCTGACTGACCTTCCATACCATGCCCATCGGGAAATAAACGTTTTGCCCGCCCCAGACCTGCATCATTCGGTTCGCGACGGCCTGACCAATCTGGTCGGCAACTTCGGGCTCAATATCAATAATCTCGCGAACGGTCTCAGAGGTATGCTGTGCCAGTTCCACCAGGAGTTCCGGCCCCTTACTTCGAAACTGATTCAGGTCGCTCATGTTTGACTCCCGCAGCTCTGCGCTGCCACTTCTTCAGTTTCTCAATAACACTGCTTGCCTGTTCAGTACTGAGCCAGCGCAGGGCGCTGATGCCCGTTTCCCGCTTGATCCACCTCGCTAATGCATTTTCTGAACGGTCACGAACAATGCCGGCAGCAGCCATTTCAAGCCATAGCGCACGAATTTTCCTGGACTGCGGATGGTTATCAAGCGGTAAACCGGAGCTGGCTTTTCTGGCTGGTTTAACGCGAAAGCCTTTCTTTTTCATGGATTCCAGCACGCAGTTTAGTTGTGTGGTATCCATTCCTTTGGTTGAGGCTTTACCGGTCAGCCCCTGTAACATCTGGCGGTAGGTGTCTTCATCCATACCCAGTTCATTACGGGCAATATGGATAAGCTGTATCAGGCGTTTTTTCTGCATATCATCTCCTTTTTTTCAGTCTGTCGGCAACAATGTCGGTTGCAGCTGGCAGGGTGACTGGCCAGAACAACATGACGGCGGTCATGTACAGGATGTAATGCGCGGTGTCGTAGTGCCTGCCATAGCCCAGGGAACGATGAAGTCTTGCGCTGCATGATCCTGCGTACATATACCAGAAAAGAAAACAGACAATGGTTTCAGTAGTCATTCTGAATACCTCCCCATTCGATATGAATATTACGGGCAGCAATGACAGGGTCGTTATTCCACCATGCACCTGACATGTATTTTTCAACCTGTTCGCGTCCGGCAATAACACCAATTGTGATCCCCGGCCTGACGTTCTTAAAAAAGGCGCGGGCAAAAAGGTATCTGGCAGATATTCGGCAGGCTTTTAATTTCCGGCTTTTACCTGATAGCGTAATCATCTGGCCTCCAGTTTCTGTTGTTCCTGCCCACTGACCGGGCGGTGCAGTCTGACGTTCTGCCCTTCACGAAACCCCGCATAGCGCGAGGCGTCGCCATTGCGGCTTCTTCCCGGTTTACGCGCCCTGGTGGTTTGCGTCTGCGGGTATTTATGTTCCAGCCACTGCTGCATCAGTTCACGCTCATCATCGGTCAGGGCAAAGGACTGTATTTCACTGATAACGGCCAGCACCCAGCCTTCGGCAAACTGGTCTCCACGGCTGGTGCGGGTGGCGGTTTTTATTCTTTTGTTCTGTGCACTGATATACTGCTGACGCGCCTTTTTCAGCTGACGGGCCAGCACTTCCCAGGTGTATGCAGCCAGTGCCGCACGTTCCCGGTTGCCGTAGAACCCCACAGACGGATGCGTGCCGGGGTGAATGATGGAGTTAACACCAAATACCTCGCGGATGATGTTCATCAGGCCCAGCATGTAGCGCGGTGGACGGAGACTGCCTGTCGGCCAGTAGTGACTGATGGTTTCATCAATATCACTCATAGCAATGTCGGAATGTGTGATGCCGTGAACATCCATCAGTTTACGGGCTCGGCGCAGTGCCAGAGCGGCCTCGTGCGGGTTGCCGGATGCGGCCAGCGCCAGCAACTTTTTCAGTTTCTCAATGTGTTTATTCTGGTCTGTCATTGTTCTGTATCTCCGGTATTTTTCTGCCGTTTCCATGCCCGGACAGCGTCGGACAGCTCTTTCAGGCTGTATGCTGCTTTAAGCTTTTCCCATAACCACTGTGTTGTTATGTGCATCAGCAGGGCAGCCAGGGCTGCCCCCGCACTGAGGCATGTCGCCAGGCCAGTAAGAATCAGTGTCCATGCGGTGATTTCCCTGAGTATGTCAGCCATTGAATGCCTCCCGGTTACTCGTTCGTGTAAATCACGCCCAGTCGTGCAGCCAGACGTTCCAGTTTTTTCTGTTTGTGGAAGTCAATCAGCCGGTCCATCCCCTGAAGGCGCAGTTGCTCTGTCATGATTTCCACGTCTGCCAGCTCTGCCGCGAGGTCACTTTCGCTGCCCTGTCCGTTCAGGTTGCGGGCGGCACTGGCCGCCAGTTCAGCGGCCTCTTCTGCCAGTTTCAGGGCCTGTGCGTCCGGCCCGAAACGCTGCAGGGCCAGACGGTAGAGGGCGGTGCGGGTGAGTTCGGTGTTTCGTGTCATGCCGCGCCCTCAGTGCTTCCGGCTGACGGTGATGTGCAGGCCGCCTTCTGCAGTGGTTTCCATCCGGTACGGCACCTCATGCTCTGCCGTGTGGGTGAGTGTGTTCATCAGTACCTGCAGGGCAGCCTCCTTTCCGTTGGTCGCCACAATGGCCTGTGTGGCCATGCTGATTAGCGCCGTCAGGACGTGCTTCACATCGGTGAGGTCGCGGCATTCACACTCGTTGACATAGTGTTCAACAAGGGTTCGGGTGCGCTGTCGTGCTTCCTGTGGGGTAATCATTGCGAGTCCTCCCTGTCAGGGCGGGAGAATTCCATGACGGGCACGTCTGCCGAAAAATGCTGGCTGCAGTACGGGCAGACCAGGGTGACGCGTACCGCAGGGATGTGGTATTTACCGGACATCACGGCGATGGCGCTGTGAAAACGCAGGGCTGTTATATCCCTCTCGCACTGAATACATTTAAATATCATGATTTAATTCTCCTCTGTTTCCGGCGTGCAGAAGCCCGCGGCGCTGACGTCGGAATAAAAAAGAAAATGTTTTTATTAAATAATTAACGTGGTGTGTTTACTGCACATCCTGCTCAAAAGGAATTATTGAAAAATCCTCAATGTCGCTTTTAATGGAAATACCGGGAATATTTTTCACGGCCTCTTTTTCATTCAGGATAGCGTCTTTATTTATTTCCTCTTTTACACGAATAAAGCGCTCAAGCCCCAGACGTCTCAGTAATTCAATAACATTATCCGCCCCACGGATACTGACTGATGGCGGACGGTTTCGCCACTGCACCTCGCCGGTGGTGAGGTTAGCGAACTTCACCTTCCCGTTGCCGGTCAGTTCATCACGGTGTGCCTCACACCATGTCTGAATACCGGACTGCAGTTCGGCCATGCGTTTTTTCAGGCTCTCGGTGAGCGGGGCATAACGTGCGGTGATATCGCCAATGGCGTCATTCATTTCTGTTTCAGCCCTGACCAGTTCACGTTGTGCGTCACCGAGTAGTCTGATTCCCTCAATGACCTCTTCACGTGTCCCCGGCACCCAGAGTGCTGCTGCGGCCTTGATACGTTTTGCACCTTTTGTACTTTTTGCCATTTTTTATGATTTCTCCAGTTGTGCTGATTACCACAAAGATTCCGGCCACACGACGCGACAGCCGTGCAGTTCGAAAACGCCCTGACGGAAATATCCCCTGTGGTCATGTCCGGTATACAGATAACAGGCCTTTCCCTGCTCAAGCATGCGCATGCAATGCGCACTCCGGGAAACGCGGATGACAGGTTTGTTACCCCTGATGGTGATGCTTTGTACATCCGTGTTCGTCGCCTTAAGCGCCATAATGGCTGACTGCACTTTGCTGATTTGCTGGTTGATACCTGTGGTGGATTTCATTATTAAACCCCTTTGACAACGTCAGCGTTGACCTGTGGAACCCCGATTTCAGCGGCCAGATTCATGGCGGCTATTACCAGGTTACTGACGGCCAGCGGATACAGCAGGCTGACCATATTTTTACGGTGACTTCCCGGATTGCTCAGGCGGGCACGTATGGCATCCACTGCACCGGCGTCCATAATGTCCGTCAGCTGTTTACCGGCCCGTTGCAGTTTGAACGTCAGAAATTCTTCAAGGTTATTGTCCAGAGGCAGAAGTTCGACCACCTCACAGCGCTGAACGACTTCACGGACTTCCATATTGCGTTCAGACAGTTTTGTCGCCAGTTCCGGCTGGCCAATCAGCACGATGGACAGCAGTTTTTTGAAACCGGACTCCAGCTCAAAAAAGCGTTTGAGGTGTTTCAGTGTCGGAATGGGCAGACTGTGGGCCTCCTCAATCACCAGAACGTGGCTGAACCCCGCCTGGCTGCTGTCTTTCAGGACGCGATGCAACTGGCGAAAACGGGCGTCCTGACTGCGTCTGATGCTTTCCAGTGGTGCGATGGTACTGATAATGGCTTCGGCAATAGCTGCTGCCTTCAGGGTTTTCCCTTTCACATCGTTGTCTTCCATAGCGATGATGTATGGCTCGATAACAATTACCGGCGCATTCTCGCGGTTGATACGTTCAGTCAGGTCGCGGCGCAGCGTGGATTTACCCGCACCGGACTCACCGATGACGGCCATAAACCCACCATGACGGGCTGTCTGGTACAGCGCCTCACGCACGTAGCGAATGTCCGGGGTGGTGAACACATCATCAGAACCCTGCATGGCTTCGTCGGCGAACGGGTCACGGAAAAGACCAAACGCTTTTTTGGTTGCTGGAAATAACACCTGTTTTTTGAGTAACATATTCTCTTCCTCACTGAGGCTCGTTTTATCTGTGGTACCCGCTGTACGGGGCGTGGCCGCGCCCTGTACAGCATCAAAACTCTTCGTTGTATCAATCCCCTGACTTTCCAGCCAGGACGCAAGACGCCGGCGCACTTCTCCGGGGCTGGTGCGGGGCCACGCGTTATGATTCACAATCTGGGCCAGCGTGGCCTCAGAAACATCGACAGCTCTCGCCACCACCGCCTGTGGAATACGGGCCTCTTTCAGTTGCTGCTTCAGTACCAGCATGTTTCCCTCCTCAGTTGCCGTTAACAATGCTGATAACACTGCTGCGGGCCGGTGTGGTCAGCGTGGCCATGACTTCATCCAGTGCGGCTTCCGGTACGCCGTCCGGGTACTGTGCCGTTAACTGGCGGTAATGTTCCGGCGTCCAGGTAAGGCCGTCGGCGCTGAACTTATCGCGCAGGGCTTTCGCGGCCTCCACATGAGTCATGGGACGTTGTTCAGTGCGCGGCCCGCGTACGTCAGAGGCCTGACCACGCTTCGGCATATAGGCCGGAAGTGTGGTGTCGTCGATATGTTTATACGGGTCAAGCCGCCCGCCGAACGGCAGCGCCTTCGCCTTGCGTGCGGCGGCTGCATCTGCGGCGTTGTCTGTACCGGTAACCAGCGCTTCGGTTTCTTTTGCCGCCATCTGTGCCGGGGTTTCCGGCAGGGCTTTGTAACTTTCGCCAAATACCGCCGCGCCTTCAGCAAAGCCAAACTCGTTCTTTCTGACCTCTTCGACCAGGAAGAACGTCTCGTGGCCGTCCTCACCGGTCAGAACCACCTGTGCCACATCGCTGCGCCATGGGTTACGGGTAATCATCAGTTTTTCACCAACCAGTACGCCCGGTACCGTTGATACGTCAAATTCAGTGCCCCGGAACGAGACACGAAGTTTTGGCGTGACTTTGCGGAGTTCTGGTGCCGCCACAGCCAGTTCACGACATACCTCAACGGAAGGCGCTTTTTTCAGCTGCTCAGCAGTAATCTTCAGCCAGATATCCGTGCGGGTTTTACCGTGGCGGCTGTGAACAGCCGTGGCGTTAAAGTGGCTGCGCCATTTCGCGGCCAGCGCGTTGAGTTCTTCCAGACTGTGAACCGGCCGGAACTTCAGACCCGGCTCCAGCTTGCGTTCGATAATGTCACGCGCCTTTTCCACCTGTCCGGTGGCGCGGGCGTTATGCGGCTTGTGCGCTATCAGGTCGATGCCCAGTGAGCGGCACATGTTTTTCGTCATACCCGCGGTGTTTGCCGAGCCGGGGTCGAGATAGAGTATTTTCGGCACGCCGTGCAGCACGTCTGCGCCGCCACGCTCCTGCATGGCGTTGATAAGCACAGAACACAGGTTCTCACCTGATTCCGCGCCCGTCACATACTCAACGTAAATCCAGCCGCTGGCATGGTCGGTAATCTCGTAACTCCACACGCGGTCACTGGCGATACGGGCAAGGTTAGCGGGCTTGTTCTTGTAGAACTTCGCGCTGTCCATCACCTGCAGCCCTTTATGTCCATTGCTCAGGTAGTAAAGCGTGCAGAGTGAGGCGTCAATCTGCCAGACATGATTGGGATGCAGACTGGCCACTTCGGTATGTGGTGCAGGGGCATCCAGTTGTTCCGGGTGCAGGCCATAGTTACGCAGAGCACGGCTGATGGCATCTTCAGACAACGGGAAAAACTCACTGGTGGTTTCATCTGTTCTGCCTGCGGTGATAAAGCCGTTAGCCCGCAGGGTTTCCACTGCATCTGCGATGGAATAGAGACGCTTACCGTTCTTGCGGGTGGCCTCACGCAGTGTGGCAGATATCAGCGCGGCTTCGTCGCGGGTCAGGGCGCTGCGCCCGGCATCGGCGCGTTTTTTGCGTTTATCAGTCACAGATACCTCCTTCAGCCTGCGCAGCAGAGTGGCGCGGGACATGCCAAGTTCAGCACAGGCAGCGTCGTATATTGCACCGCGTTTACCATGCCCCGCGTCACGTGCCGCGCGGGCTGTTTCAACCAGTTTTTCAGTCAGTGCCGGGGTCATAGCTTGTCTTCCCTGTTATCCGATTCTGGCGGCAATTTTTCTGGCGAGGTCGCACAGTGTTTCGCCATCGCAGGTTTTCACCACGGTATTTACCGGTTGCGGTGCAACTACCGGGCGTAATGCTGACTGATTCTGCAGACGTCTTATCTGCTGCATCAGCATCACCTCCATCGTCAGTACAAACGGGTGCGTCTCCTGTGCGGGTACGCAGATTTCACCGGAAGGGGTCACCACGCGGAAACCCTGCACCATCTCCGGCAGCAGATTACACAGTGCGTGCCCCAGTGCCTCCGGGCTGTCCATCAGGGTATTTTGTGTGTTATTCGTATTCATTACTGCATATCCTCCGGTCGGTTGATTTCAGGTTCCGGTTCGGTCAGCCAGGCGGGGGCATCGTTACCCGATGGAGCGGCCTCAAGGTCAAACGTCTCACGTAATGCATGAACACTGCGTTCAATCTGGCAGACCAGACCGGCCATGAAATCTCTGGGGGTATCGATCATGTTTTTGGTGCAGTATTCACACAGGGTCTCAAAAACACTGGACAGCCGGACGGCGATAGCCGATTCGGCCTCAACCGCTAATGCCGTCACTTCCGCCCGCAATTTTTTCAGTTCTTCGTCTGGCGGCGGAGGTTGCAGGCGCGATTTCTTCTCCAGTTTTGTGGCCAGTTCGTTGATTTTTTCGTCCTTTCCGGCAAGCACCTGTTGCTGAGCTGCGTTGGTTTCGCGCGCTTCACGCAGGGCGGCCTTCAGTTCGCGGCTGGTCATGCGATCAATATCATCAAGCGTTGCACCGGCGACGGTTCCACCATCAGCTAATGCGTCGAGTTCTTCGTCATCCAGAACCATCAGTTCATATAACTTGGTTTTTCCCAAAACGCTCAGCGCTGAGCGTTTTGGCTGTTCATCTCCATTGCCGAGAAATTTCACGCTGGCCTGCATCATGCGACGAGCTACCTGTGGTGCTAATCCGAGGTCGTTTTCCAGAATATTTGTGAAATCACCATGCGGTTCATTTTCTTTTAAGATGATCAGCCGCTTACCCGCTTCCAACATAGATTCAGCACTCTGCGCCATATAAAAACGTGCTTCGTGAACGATGCGTTCACGTTCATAAGGCAGTCCATCACCAAACTGCTGCATGATCTCCATGCGATGCTGTGTCATGGCATTCAGGCTGACGTTGAGATCATCCGACAGCGGTACATCGGCGTTCAGTTCAGTGTTAATCGGTGATTTGGTACGTCCCATTGATTACTCCTTACAAACGACTACCTGAAATGACACGTTGGTTAATTTCGTTAATACGATCCTGTGCACGTGCCATCTCGTTACTGTGGGCCATGGCGATCTGCAGTAACTGGATGCCCGGTGCAAAACGTCCGTTCTCCAGTTTCAGAGCCAGCCCTTCTTCAATGAGGGTGTTGAGTGCCCGGTTGATGTTTGCCGGTGACTCGTGCAGTGCTGTCGCCAGTTCACCGTTAGAAATACCGTTCAGGGCATGACCGCGCAGCGCTTTGAGTACCCGGAGGATGCGACTGCCGGAGCTTGAAACATTCGTCTTACTCATCTGCATACCTCTTTTGCGATATGTGATAACCTTTTACAAAGACTCAAAATATTTAGGCCGCCTGAGCTGTTGATTTCAGTCCCAACTTCACGGCGATTTCATGGGATTTACCGTAACGGGCTTTGGTCTGCCCGTTGAGAACGCGGTATACCTCATTGCGGTTGTAGCCGTTTTCTTCTGCCCAGCGGGTGAAAGTGATCCCGCGCTGGCGGAAGAGAGCTTTGACTTGTTCTGCAGTCATCGTTGTCTCCTTTGTTGATGCAATGATGTTTGCCTTATATGTGTTAGATTATTGCTCATAATTATGAGCATATCAAGATAGAGATTCACTTTTATGAGCAAAGATATAGGAGAGCGCGTTATTTCTGTGAGGAAGAAAGCAGGGTTGAACCAGAGAGAATTTGCAGCTCGTTTAGGTATTTCTAATGGTGGTATCAGTCAGATTGAAAATGGAAAGGCGATGCCTGGAGGGGAGTTTCTGTTAAAGATGCATCAAGAGTTTAATGTTGATGTAAATTGGTTGCTCACTGGAATGAGCACAGATGGTATGACTAGAAACCAGAATCAAATTTCCCCAGAAAAACAAAAACTAATAGATACTTTTGACGACATGACACCAGACCAACAACGCTCATTTCTTGAGATTGGGCGATTCTATACTCAGCCAAAACCAGGAAAAATCGCAGGCTGATACTGACCCGGACACAAAGGACAGGTGGTTGATCTGGATGCTTTCAGAAAACATCGCCAGTGACATAGTGGAAGTTGTTTGGTTTACCGGAAAGCATTGTGCTTTCCGGTTTTGTTTCAGAAGTTGCAGATTAGCAGTTCACGGCGCGGCGTGGGTTTACCCGCCAGACTGTAGTTGATATTCACTGTCTGTATGTTCAGTCCAGTGAACACCTCGCGCATCTGCGGGATGTCGTTCACCGAAATTATCATTTTTCCTCTGATGCACCGGGCCAGCTCTGCCAGCCGCGAGTAGTTCCCTTCAGGAAAATCCACACCATAGCCTTCCGTACCCAGGTACGGTGGGTCGCAGTAGAACAGCGTGTGCGGACGATCATAACGCTCAATGCACTGTTGCCAGTCCATGTGTTCTATGACTGTTCTGGAAAGCCGCAGGTGTGCCGCTGACAGTTCTTCTTCAATACGTAGCAGGTTGAAGCGTGGCGGGGATGTGGTGGAGGTACCGAAGCTGTGCTCTGCCACCTTGCCGCCAAACGCCTGCTTCTGAAGGTAGTAGAACCGTGCCGCACGCTGGATATCCGTCAGTGTTTCTTCCGGGGTGATCTGCAGCCATTTGTAGATCTGACGGCTGACCAGCGCCCATTTGAACTGGCGGACAAATTCTTCCAGGTGATGCTTTACCACCCGGTACAGATTCACCAGTTCACCGTTGATATCATTGATGACTTCGATCTTGCCGGGTGTCTTAAGAAAATAGAGCGCTGCTGCCCCACAAAACGGCTCCACATAACATTCATGCGCCGGAAACAGCGGCAGAATGTGTTTTGCAAGGCGGCGTTTGCCACCAATCCACGGCACGATGGGTAATGTCTGCATTTTCATAATCTGCAAGCCTTTTACAATTATTAAAAAATATGGCAGTCTGGTCAGGTCTCGCGAGACTGACTGAACCTTGGTCGGCTCACAGCGCATTCCTGTGGGGCGATGACCAGCCCGGCTTTCGGGTGCCGGGCTGGTCGTTCTTTCATGATGCGGCAGGGATGGCGGGATTTCTGTTAATGTGGTTTAGGGATTATCCGGGGCGATTTTCTGACCTTATCCGGTCCAGGGCATAAGTAATACCTTCTGCAAAAACAGAAGTATCAAACTGCTTTTGTATTCCCTGAAAATGAAAAGCGGCACGACAGACACTCAGTTCTCCGCGGTATAACCGGATAATATCTTCCAGAACATTGTTCACTGCTTCAGCACGGCGCTGATGTTCTGTTAACGTTAATCGGGGATTCATGATGCACTCCTTAAATGATGATTTTTATGTACTCACCGGCAAAATATTCTGCCGATTACTGAACACGCATCCGGCACCTCAGGTTTTGATTTATTCTGGTTTTTTCGATATCCCGGACCAGGTTGATCACGACCAGAAAAAGTGCCGGTGTTTTATTGATACGCTGATATGGCTTCGGGATAACAGCTATATTCGTTACTCTCAGTTGCTGGCTGTGGGAGCGGCTGATGTCGTCCTCACGGAAAAAACGCTCTGTCTGCTCAATGCCATGCCGACCTTTCTGCAGCCCCGGCCCGTACCATTTAAAGAGTCACTTCTGGATGCAGTAAAAACCGGTGAAAATGCAGTCATCGCTGAATGCGTATCCCGGATTATGCGTTACGTGTTTAATGAACGTAAGTGAGGTTTATCCGCTGTCTGCATAATCCCGATAGCCAGTGCGAGGGGAAGTAATTCCGGGGAAACTCTTTCAAACAGCGATGCCCATTCTCCTCTCGCCATCACTCTGTCCAGCCCGCCCTCCAGTTGCATTTCAGCAATCTTCCTGATTTCCCGGAACAACGCCGCTTTGATCTCTTCATGCTCAGCTTTATTTTCCGGTGTCAGAAGGTATTCGTCGAAGAACCGGGGAGGCTGGTTAATCGGGATGTGTTCCTGTTTGCCGTACTTCGGGGACGAACAACATTCTGTTGACTGACCAGTGAGTTTACGTAACTCCTTCATGAGCAGCTCCTGATCGTAAACTGTCATCAGTGCCGCAATGGTGGCATGCAGTGCATCGGGCAGTATCCAGGGTTGCCGGCCCGTGGGGCATATAACATCCAGCAGCTCATTCGTCCGACAGATACGCTCCTCGCCGTATGACAACAGGCCCTGTCCCGTGTATTCCTCCAGCCTGATCACTGTGCCAGCCCGTGGTTTCTGCCATGTGCTCAGATCATCCCCACTCATACGGCGCTCACCGTCCACGTCTGCGGCGTCGACAATGACGCTGTTTCCGAATTCCTGTTTCACCACTTCCTCTATTCGCGCCAGTACGTAACTTTTACCGCTGCCCACAGGACCGGACACGGTGACAGTGATGACCGGATTCAGTGTCTGCGTCATATCGTATTCTCCTCTGTGAATAATTCATCGTTTATCCTGCACATCCCGTATCCCCGGCTCTCTTAACGCGCTTTAAAATCCTTCGCGCCCTGTATTTGTGATGCTGTCTCCACCAGATAAGGAGACACACATGAAAAACCTGAAAAAATTCATTCCCCCTGTTAAAAAACCTCGCCTCAGCGGCTGGCTGCTGACCTCAGTGCTGTTGCTGGGCACCATCGCTCTGGTCTCACCACAGCAGCTGCCTGTTGTGATCTACAAGCTGGCACTCATCACGCTGGCAGCAGTGCTGGGTTACTGGCTTGACCGTTCGCTCTTCCCCAAAGCCCGTCCCGGTCAGTACCTGAAACATGACGACAGGCTGATGGCTGAAGGGCGTTTCCCGGTACAGACCGGCCTTCACCTGGTGTTTTCTGCTGCGTTAATCCGCCGTGCACTGATTGTTGCAGCGGTCTGCCTGGCTGTTGCGATGGGGCTTTAATCATGAACTGGCCGCAGATCACCTGGATTGTATGCATGTCCCTGAAACTGGCTTTCGAAGCCTTTCGGGTCTTCATCAGAACCGAACGCCTGTCAGTCCGCGCCGGGACCTTTCTGGTTCATATGGCATGGGTATTCTTTGTCGCAATGTTGCTCTGGTGTGGCGGCTTTTTCAGCCAGGCATGCGCAGCACAACCTCCGCAGGCTGCGCTGCAGTATCGCGATGATGTGATCCGTAATGCCCGGCTTGAATGGGGACTGTCTGCGCCGGTGGCCGATTTCGCCGCGCAACTGCATCAGGAAAGCGGCTGGCGACCTGATGCGATCTCGCCGGCTGGCGCTCAGGGACTGGCGCAGTTCATGCCTGCCACTGCCGACTGGATAAGCCAGTTGATACCGATGCTGAGCAGTCGTGAGCCGTTTAATCCGGCATGGGCTATCCGGGCGCTGGTCAGCTATGACCGCTGGCTGTGGCAGCGTGTCAGCGCCGCCAGTGACTGCGAGCGTATGGCCATGACACTGTCGGGCTATAACGGTGGTCTGGGCTGGGTACAACGGGACAGGCGGCTTGCATCACAGAAAGGTCTGGACAGCACCCGCTGGTTCGGACATGTCGCCACGGTGAATGCCGGACGCAATGCGGCCAGCTGGCGGGAGAACCGCCATTATCCGCAGCGCATCCTGCGCGAACTGGCACCGCGATATCTCACATGGGGAGGCAGCAGTTGTGTGGCATCTGGTTAAAAAGCTGCCGTGGCGCGGCATTCTGCTGGCCATTCTTATCAATGCCTTTCTGGTCGGCCTGTATGCCATGGGATACAGAAGTGGTCATGACTCTGCAAAGCGTGACGGTGATACCGCGCTAAGTCAGTTGCAGTCAGCATTTGACGCGTACAAAACGGAGCAGGCAACGCTTGAGAATGCTGCGCTGCGGGCCTGGGCCAGACGGTATCAGGAGCAGGTGGCCGCCGGGCAGCGGGCTGAAGCCGGTTATCTTGAGCAGATTGCTCAACTGGAGAGCCGGAACAAACAACTACAGGGGCAAATTAACGATGTCACACAGCGCTGGATTGATGAAAAAGGTAAGAGTCATCCCATTGAGTGCGTGTTTACTCGCGGTTTCGTGCGCCAGTACAACGCCGCACTCGGATATGACAACGCATCCGTCGACACCGGTCATTCAGACTCAGTTGCCGCCACTGGCACCCGCTCTGGCACAGCGACCGGGCAACCTGAAACCACTGACACCCGGTTACGCGATTCGGGTGTCTCCCAGCGTGACGTTCTCGCCAACATCATCGACAACGCATGGCAATGTCGTCGCTGGCGGAACCAGATAAACGCGCTGCTGGATGAACGGGAAGGATTACAGAAATGACACTGCAGGTTGAATTCTGGACGGTGGTGAGTTTTCTGCTCACCTTCATGAGGTTTGTGGGAGGGCTCGCCAAATGGTTGTTCAGTAAAACAGAAGAACGCCAGGCGGCACGATTCGCCTCCCTTGAACAGGCCCTGCAACAATCCGCCTCCAACTGGGGCGAGCTGGAAAAAGAATTTATGCGATTTAAAGCGGATTTACCGCTGAATTATGTCCGTCGAGAGGATTATATCCGTGGCCAGACAGTCATTGAGGCCAAACTGGACGCGCTTTATAACAAACTGGAAGTGGTACAGCAGTACCGCAATACCGGAGGTCAATAATGGTCGATATTACCCGGGTACGCCGCGAATCCCTGCGCTGGAGTCTGCTGGTTGCCCTGAACAAGACCCGCCCTTACACCGCCAGCGAGACGCTGCTGCTGGATGTGTCCCGTGCCATCTACCCGGACACCACACCGCTGGAACTGCGCCGCGAACTGGATTATCTGGCTGACCGTAAAATGGTTGAGCTGGAGAAAAAACCTTCTGGCGACTGGTTTGCTGACCTGACCCGCCTCGGCGTAGACCTGGTGGAATACACCGTGGAATGTGGTCCGGGTATTGCCCGCCCGGAAAAGTACTGGAGTGAATAATGGCCAGACGCAGCACAATAGAAAAGCTGCCGGAAGACGTGCGCCGCTGGCTTGAACGGGCGCTGACTGAATCCGGCTTCAGCGGGTATAACGAGCTGGAGTCACTGTTGCGTGAGCGGGGGTACGTCATCAGCAAATCCGCTATCCATCGCTATGGACAGAAGATTGAGCGCCGCTATGGTGCTATCCGTGCGGCAACAGAAGCGGCCCGCATGCTGACCGAAGGCGCAGCAGACGATCAGGATGCGCGTTCGGAGGCTGTGATAGCCCTTATTCAGACCGAGCTGTTCGAGAGTATTGTCCAGTTGCAGGAGGCGGAAGAAGGCGAAGTCGATCCTAAAGAACGCGTGGCCCTGCTGTCGAAGGTGGCGAAGAATGTGGCTACGCTGTCCCGCGCGTCCGTCAACCTCAAAAAGTTCCAGTCTGAAGTACGGGCCAGAGCGCAGCAGGCAGCCAGCAACGCCGAGAAAATTGCCCGTAAGGGGGGACTGTCAAGCGACGCAGTACAGGCGCTTCGTCGCGAGATTCTGGGGATTGCCACATGACAAAATCATCCGGAGTGATTTTAAACGCCGCTGGCGGCGGCCCCGAAGGGATGAGTCCCATGGACGGGAGGAATAACCTTGCTCCCGTTTTGCCTGATACCTCGGCGCTGGATGCCCCTCCCGTTCTGTTGCCTTACCAGCAGCGCTGGGTGGCAGACACCTCTCCGCTTAAGGTGATAGAAAAGAGCCGTCGTACCGGTATTACATGGGCTGAGGCATCCGATAACGTACTGACCGCCGCCTCTTCTGCGCCAGCAGGCGGGATGAATGTGTATTACATCGCTTATAACCAGGACATGACCGTCGAATACATTCAGGCGTGTGCGATGTGGGCACGGGCATTCAACTATGCGGCCAGTGAAATTGAAGAAGGATTCTGGGAAGAGGACGACGACGACAAACACATCAAGACTTACACCATCAAATTTCCTGACTCCGGCTTTCGTATTGTTGCGCTCTCCAGCCGCCCGTCTAACCTGCGTGGCCGTCAGGGTATTATTGTTATCGACGAAGCGGCGTTCCATGAGCAACTGGACGAACTGCTGAAAGCGGCGCTGGCGATGCTTATCTGGGGGGGAAAGGTACGCGTTATCTCCACCCATGACGGTGACGACAATCCGTTCAATACGCTTATCGGGGATATCCGTGCCGGACGTCAGGGAGGCAGCATACATCGCATCACTTTCCGGGAAGCCGTATCTGAGGGGCTGTTCCGGCGCGTCTGTCTGCGCACCGGGAAGGAATGGTCGGAGGCATCCGAGCAGGCCTGGATGGCATCGGTGTACAAATTCTACGGTGCCGGCGCATCCGAAGAGCTTGACTGTATTCCGGCCAACGGTGGCGGTGCCTGGCTGTCCCGTGCCCTGATAGAGTCCCGCATGTCCGCTGATACGCCGGTATTGCGTCTGACCTGCAAGGAAGGTTATGAACTGCTGTCTGATGAGGTTCGCTTCCGCGAGACGCAGGACTGGCTTGATGAGTATCTGAAACCATTGCTGGAGGCACTCCCCACTGATGCCCGCTCTTTCCTGGGGCGCGACTTTGGCCGTAGCGGTGATTTGTCGGTGGACTATCCCCTGCTGCAGGAGAAGAACCTGGTACGACGCGTGCCATTCGTACTGGAGCTGCGTAACGTGCCGTTCAGACAGCAGGAGCAAATCACCTGGTATCTGATGGATGGCCTGCCCGGTCTGCTGGGTGCAGCGTTTGATGCCCGTGGTAATGGTGCCTATCTGGCTGAATACGCCATGCAGCGCTACGGCTCCGGCCGGGTTCAGCAGGTGATGCCAACCGAAGGCTGGTACCGGGAGCATATGCCTCCGGTCAAAGCTGCACTGGAAGACGGCAACCTGGTGGACTTACCAAAGGATGAAGACACACTGGATGACCTGCGGGCCGTTCAGGTGGTGAACGGTGTCCCCCGCGTACCGGAGCAACGCTCAAAAGCAAAGGCTGACGGTGGTAAACGCCACGGGGATTCAGCCATCGCACTGGCGCTGGCGTATTTCGCCAGCCGTGAAATTAACAAAGGGCCGGTGAAGGCAAGCTCACGCCGTCGTCGTCAGGCGGCCCGTATGCTGGAGGGATTCTGATGGCGAGGGGTATCTGGGTTTCACCCGATGAATTTGTTGCTTTTTCTGAGCCTCAGAAATCACTGACCGCGCAGATTGCCTCCCGCAGCCGCGCGATCGACTTTTACGGACTGGGCATGTATCTGCCCAATCCTGATCCCATTCTCAAGGCTCAGGGACGGGATATCCGTATCTACCGCGAACTGCGCACCGACCCGCTGGTCGGGGGCTGTATCCGCAGACGTAAAGCAGCGCTCAAATCGCTGGAGCGTGGACTGGAGCGTGGTCACGCCTCTGCCCGGGTCTTCCGTTTCATCCGCGACATGCTCGACGATCTGGATCTGTCCCGCATCATCGGTGAAATGAGCGATGCCGTGCTCTACGGGTATCAGCCCTGTGAAATCATGTGGGGCCGTTCGGTCAGGTCGTGGGCGGTGACGGATATTGTCGGCAAACCGCCTGAGTGGTTTCAGTTTGATACGGACAACTGCCTGCGCTTTCGGGCGCGTGATGCGGGTGTGGAGGGTGAGCTGCTGTCACCGTCAAAATTCGTGGTGCCGGCACAGGATGCCTCGTATGACAATCCTTACGGTTTCCCGGACCTGTCCATGTGCTTCTGGCCGGTCGCCTTCAAGAAAGGCGGGATGAAATTCTGGCTCCGCTTTGCCGAAAAGTTTGGCTCCCCGTGGGTGATCGGTAAGCACCCGAGGGGCGCAAATGATGCAGAGATTGAAAAACTGCTGGACTCCATGGAGCAGATGGTGGAGGACGCGGTGGCCGCCATCCCCGATGACAGCAGTATTGAGCTCAGGGCAGCGGATGGCAAGGCAGACAGCAGCGAGGTATTTCGCGAGCTGATCACACTGTCACGCAGTGAGATCTCCATTGCATTACTCGGTCAGAATCAGACCACGGAAGCGAACAGTAACAAGGCCTCTGCACAGGCCGGGCTGGAGGTAACGGCTGATATCCGCGATGCGGATGCGGACATCATTCAGGCGGCAGTGAATCAGGTCATCAGAACGGTGGTCACCCTGAACTTCGGCGATGTGCCGTGTCCGGTCTGGGCCATGTGGGAACAGGAGGCCATTGATGACACCCGTGCCACCCGCGACGAAAAACTCACCCGGGCGGGTCTGCGTCTGACCCCGCAGTACTTCAAGCGTGAGTACCAACTGCAGGACGGCGATATTGACGAGACACCACCGTCGGAACGCCAGAATAACATGCTGCCGCTGTCATTTGCCGAGGCGATTGATGCTGATATTCAGGCTCAGCAGCAGCTTGACGACGCGCTGGACATTCTGATGAACGGAGGCGCGTTAAATGGCACGCTGGAACCCGTCCTGGCACCTCTGTTCAGGCGGGTCGAAAACGGGGTTAACCCGTCTGAGCTGCTGGGCGAACTGGCGGAGCTCTACCCTCAGATGAACACGGACGATCTGCAGGAGCGGCTGGCCCGCATTCTCTTTGTGGCAAATATCCGGGGACGTCTGCATGAGCGTGACAACGGCTGAACTGGCGTACTGCATGACGCTTCCCCCGAAGCGGGCAATCAACTACCTGAAGTCCAAAGGATATCAGATTACCTGGGACTGGGAAGAAATGTGGCAGGAGGCCCATGCCCGCGCCTTTACCGTTGCTAAAGTGACCCGCCTGGATATCCTGGAAGATATTCGCGGGGCACTGCAGCAGGCTGTCGATGAAGGAAAAACCGATCGCTGGTTCCGGCAGGAGCTGGAGCCGGTGCTGAAGCGTAAGGGATGGTGGGGACCACGTGACACGACTGACCCGGTAACGGGTGAGCCGGTCACCATTCAGCAGGGCAGTCCGTGGCGGCTCGATACCATCTTTCGCACCAATATGTCCGTACTCTACAGCGCCGGTCGTTGGGCGGAACAGATGGAAAACGTCGACGACAGGCCGTACTGGATGTATACCGGCATCAACGACAGCCATACCCGCAGGAGCCATCTGGCGCTGCATGGTCTGGTGCTGCGCTGGGATGACCCGTTCTGGCAGGCATTTTACCCGCCGAACGGCTGGCGCTGCCGCTGTAGTGTTATTGCCCTGAGTGCGGCGGATGTACGTGCCCGTGGCCTGAAGGTTATCAGCTCCGGCTCTGCCATGGGCCAGGAACTGAAACTGGTCTCAGAGAAAACCGGCGAAATGCGGAACGTGGCCACCTTTAATACCGGCACCACGAAGGTGACCACCGACGTCGGCTGGTCTTATGCTCCGGGGGCAGCATACCGTCCCGACCTGGCCCGCTATCAGGGTACGCTTCAGCCACTGGCACAACAGGAACTGAGAGGATAACAATGGCTTCCGATAACCTGGTCAGTATCACCATTAACGATAAGTCCCTGCGCCGGAGCCTCCGTGCGCTGGATCTTGCTGCCACAGACCTGGAGCCCGCGATGCGCAAAATCGCCGGAACCCTGCTGGCGGAAACACAGTTTAACTTTCTTGATGAGGGGCGTCCGGGGTGGATGCCCTCGCTGGCAGCGGAAGAACGTGACGGGCAGACACTGCAGGATACCGGGCGTCTGATGGGGTCAGTATCAACCGACCATGACGACCGGCAGGCTGTTGTGGGGACCAACGTTGTTTACGGTGCCATTCACCAGTTCGGGGGTAAAACGGGGCGTAATGAGTCTGTTGAACTTCCGGCCCGCCCGTTCCTGCCGGTGACGGGGGATGGAGAACTACAGCCTGAAGTGGTAATCCCCATCCTCGATACCATTGTCCGCCATCTTGAATCAGCGGCCCGTCGCTGAGTTTTCTCTCTTCAGGCGGGTGATTTATCATTGCCAGCGAATGAGGGGCTGTATTACCTTTATAAAGGCTTTACAGCCTCTGTTTTATAACCGCCTCCGGTTCACCGCATTGCTTTCCCTGTCCTTCTCCCCTGATGTTTTCTAAAGCAGATTAAAATCGCCGGGCCTGCATTTCTCACAAACTGTCTCCGACAACATAACGCGGGACAGCAAAATGTCAGCCATTCACATTTTTAAAGCCGGTACTCATACCGATATGCACGGCAAAAAACTGCCGTTCACGCCAGACGATCTTGCCGCCTGCGTGAAAGCCTATGACCCGTCCGTCCATGAAGCACCACTCGTGATTGGTCATCCCAGAACGGAAGACCCGGCGTGGGGCTGGGTGAAAGCCCTGTCGCTCAGCGGCGTCGATCTGATGGCAGAGCCTGCCCAGCTGGACCCGCAGTTTGCTGAGATGGTCACCGACGGACGATTCAAAAAAGTGTCCGCCTCTTTCTACCTCCCGGATTCACCGTCCAATCCGAAGCCCGGCGTGCTCTACCTTCGCCATGTGGGCTTTCTCGGGGCACAGCCACCTTCCGTCAAGGGGCTGAAACAGGTGTCCTTCAGTGAGCAGGAAGAAGGTGTGGTGGAGTTCGCCGACTGGCAGGCCATCACGAATGCCTCCCTGTGGGGAAAGCTGCGCGATTTTCTGATCGCCCGCTTCAGTCTGGACGAGGCAGAAAAAGTCCTGCCGGAATGGCAGCTCAACAGTCTGCGCGAAGAGGCGTACCGCGACACACTGTCGCAGGATGCAGCAGGTGCACAATTCAGTGAGACAGGCCCGGGGCCGTCTTCCGCAAGTAACGAGGAATCATCGATGACAAAAGAAGAGATTGAAGCCCTTCAGGAGGAGAACCGCCGCCTGAAGCAGCAGGCTGCTGATCGCGATGCGCGTGATGCACAGGTCAGACAGGAGCAACTGCATAAGGACAATGTGGCCTTTGCAGAAAAACTGGTCGCAGAGGGCCGTCTGGCTCCCCGCGCCTCCTCCGTGGTGGTTGCCCTGCTGGATGCCGTCGCCGGTGGCGACAAGCCGGTGGAGTTTGCTGAGGGGGAAAGCCGCACACCGCTGGCCACCGCCTTTCGTTCATTGCTCTCCGACGGGGAGCCGGTGATGAATTTCGCCGAACAGGCCACAAAAGAGCGTGTCGGCGACACGGTGAAGGTGGATGTGGCAGAGTTTGCGGAAGCCGATCCTGAGCGTCTGGCCCTGCATCAGAAAGCAGTGGCCCTGTCCAAAAAAGAAGGCATCAGCTATGAGGCTGCTGTCGCACGCTGCCTGTAATTTAAGGAGAGAGCATGTCTGATTACTTAAAAGGTAAACGTGTCGTTGATCCGGTACTGACCAGTATCGCCCGTGGCTATAAAAATGCCGCATTCATCGGCGAACGTATTTTCCCCGTCGTGCTGACGGACAAGGAAGGCGTGCGTGTACCGACCTTCGGGAAAACCGCCTTTGTGGAATATGACACCGAGCGTGCCGTCGGGGCGGACAGCAATGTTCTGGTCCGTGAAAAAACAGGCACGCTGGACCTGGTGCTGGGTGAACACGATCTGGCTGCGCCGGTGGACTATCGCGAGCAGGCGGAGTCCATGTTTAACGAAGAGAGCAAGGCCATCCGTCGCGCCACGAATGGCGTGAACCTGCGCCGTGAACTTATCGCTGCCCGTCTGGCTCAGGATGAAAAGGTCTACCGTACCGGGCACGTCAAAAAACTGACAGCCAGTGATCGCTGGGCCGGTGGTAAGGGGGACCCCATCGGGGTGATTGAAGCCGGTATGGAAGCGGTCCGTACGGCCACGGGGCTGCGTCCTAACCTGATGACCATGGGGGCCGGCGTGATGGCGCTGCTGAAGTTCCACCCGGCGATTCAGGCCGCCATCGGAGCCAACGAACGCAAGCGCATCACCACAGAAATCCTGCAGGACCTCTTTCAGATCGAAGAGATCGTCATCGGTGCCCCAGTCTCCCTGCCGTCCATGAAAGCGGCAATGGATAAGAACAGCGTGCCGGCGGATATCTGGGGAGACAATCTGATGCTGCACTATGTCGGCAAACCGCAGCCGGGGGCGGACAGCGCGGACGAGAACGAGCCGTCCTTCGGCTACACCCTGCGTCGTAAGGGGATGCCTGTTGCCGACAAATACGACGGAGCCGGTGGCAAGGTGAAGTACTGCCGTTATACCGATATCTACAAAGTCGCCGTGGTTGGTGGCGATGCCGGGTATCTCATTACCGGTATCAGTAAATAAGGAGGCGTTATGGGAACCACTCAGCAGGTCATTCTGATCACAACCGTAACGGCAGGGGCAGCACTGGCACAGCAGCGTTTTGTCGGGGCAGATAATACCCCCTGTAAAGCCGGTGCCGCAGCGCTCGGGGTTGCCGAAGTGGATGCTGTTACCGGCGACAGCACGCCGGTGAGCGTTCTGGGCATTATTGCTGTCGAGGCCGGGGCCGCTGTCAGCCGTGGTGTGGCTGTTCAGTCAGATGCTCAGGCCAGAGCCGTGCCGCAGTCCGGCGACGGTAAATCCTGTGGTATTGCACTTGATGAAGCCGGGGGTGAAGGCGACGTCATTCGTATCCTGCGCGGGGTGTGACATGTACTGCACCCTGGAGGATTTGCTTGCGCAGGTGCCGGAGCGGACGCTTATCGAGCTCACCAGTGAAGAGATGGACTTCGACTCACCTGCAACAGTGAATACCCGTGTGGTGGACAGCTGTATCCGCTATGCCGACGAGCTGATTGATGCCCATCTGCGCGGACGCTATATCCTGCCACTGGCAGAGATACCGACTGTTCTGCGGGACATTGCCATCACGCTGGTCCGTTACCGGCTCTACGCCCGCCGCCCGGAAGGTGACCTCCCGGATACGGTGAAGGATGACCACAAAGAAGCGCTGCGGCAACTCAGGGAGTTACGTGATAACAGGCTCACGCTGGGGCTGCCGTCCACTCAGAAAGATGTGCCTGAGCCTGGCGAGTTTCGTGTACGCAGTCGCCCGGCCACTTTCGGCGGTCGTGACGGTTTACTGGAGAAATACTGATGAACGTTCTGCCCGTCCTTGATGCGGTACTGGCCCGGTTACGCGAGAAGCTGCCGCAACTGCAGGTGGAGTACTTCCCGGAGAAACCGGCTGAATATCGCCTGAACCATCCGGTTGGCGCGTTGCTGTTGAGCTATGCCGGTTCGCGCTTTGACAGGCCGGATGATACCGGTGCGGTGATCCAGTCTCAGACTATCCAGCTCTGCGTCACGGTGGTCTTCCGCCAGCTCAACGGTAAAAAAGGGGCGATTAATGTCCTGGATGCTGTCCGCCGCATTCTCGGTGGCCACACCCCGCCCGGCTGCCGCCGCCGTATCTGGCTGACCCGCGAGGTGTTTATCGGTGAAGTCAGGGGGCTGTGGCAGTACGCCCTCGACTTCGCGACTGAAAGCGTCTTTATCGAAGACAGCGATTTACCGTCCGGCCCGCTGTTAACCGAAGTGAACTATGAGGAAAGCGAGTGATGAAAGAATACCGCTATTCCGGCCCGGCCAGCGGCGTCACGCTGTCGGACGGAACCGAAATCCTGCTCTGGCCGGGGAAGACGGTTTCCCTGCCGGAGGAGCATGACTACGTGAAGGTACTGGTGGCGCTGAAACATCTGACGCCGGTACCTGAAGAGACTAAACCCGCCGGCACACCGGCTGTGCAGTCACCAAAGCGCAGAAGCAGCAGTGACAGCGAAGTGAAAACGGAGGACACCCATGGCAGCTAACTATCTGCATGGTCCCGAAACCATTGAGGTGGAAAACGGTGCCCGCCCGGTTAAAACGGTGAAATCTGCCGTTATTGGCCTGATTGGTACCGCCCCGATGGGGGATGTCAATACGCTGGTACAGTGCCTGTCTGAGAAAGACGCAGCGGCATTTGGCAGCCAGTTCACCGGCTTTACCATTCCGCAGGCGCTGGATGCGATTTATGACCATGGTGCAGGCACCGTTCTGGTCATTAACGTCCTCGACCCGGCGAAACATAAAACGGCGATCGAGGATGAGGTGGTTACCTTTGACAAATCGACAGGGCAGGCCAGACTGGCGCATCCGGTTGTCGCTAATGTGGTGGTGAAAAACAGTGAAGGCAGCACCACCCACACGGCGAACACGGACTACCGTGTTGATGCGCAGGCGGGTGTGCTCACGAACCTGGGCAAGGCTATTGAGGCCGGTGGCAGCGTGAAGGTGAGCTATGAGTACGCGGACCCGTCGAAGGTGACTGCGGCGGACATCATCGGCGGGGTGAACAGCGCCGGAAACCGAACCGGCATGAAGCTGCTTAACGACAGCTTCAACCTGTACGGCTATTTCGCCAAAATTCTGATTGCGCCGGTGTTCTGCACCCAGAAGAGTGTCGCAGTTGAGCTTATCGCCATGGCAGAGAAGCTGGGCGCGGTAACCTACATTGATGCGCCTGTCGGTACCACCTTTGCACAGGCTCTGGCAGGTCGTGGCCCGGAAGGCACCATCAACTTCAATACCAGCTCCGACCGCGTCCGTCTGTGCTATCCGCATGTGAAGGTATATGACCCGGTGACAAACACAGAGCGTCTGGAGCCGCTCAGCCAGCGTGCAGCAGGTCTGCGTGCCAGAGTCGATCTGGACAAGGGCTACTGGTGGTCATCCTCCAATCAGGAGATTCTGGGGATCACCGGCGTGGAGCGCCAGCTGTCCGCGATGATTGATGACCCGCAGAGTGAGGTGAACCTGCTTAACGAACAGGGGATCACCACGGTATTCAGCAGTTACGGCAGCGGCCTTCGTCTGTGGGGTAACCGGACGGCAGCATGGCCAACGGTCACCCATATGCGTAACTTTGAGAACGTTCGCCGCACCGGTGATGTGATCAACGAGTCCATTCGTTATTTCAGCCAGCAGTACATCGACATGCCGATTACTCAGGCGCTGATTGATGCACTGACGGAGTCGGTCAACGCCTACGGTCGCAAAATGACTGGTGATGGTGCGGTACTGGGCTTCCGTTGCTGGTTTGATCCGGCCCGCAATCCGGAGACGGAGCTGGCCGCCGGGCACCTGTTGCTGAGCTACAAATATACGCCACCACCGCCGCTGGAGCGACTGACGTTTGAGACTGAGATCACCTCGGAATACCTGTTAACCCTGAAAGGGGGCAACTGATGTCAAAGATTGAGATAAACCGCATCACGAATGCCAACATCTATCTGGATGGTACTAACCTGCTGGGACGGGCTGAGGAAGTTAAACTCCCCGATGTCTCCATGATTATGCAGGAACACAAGGCGCTGGGGATGGTGGGTAAGGTGGAACTCCCGGCTGGTTTTGACAAACTGGAAGGCGAAATCAAATGGAACAGCTTTTACCGCGATGCGATGCTGTCTGCCGCGAACCCGTACAGGTCGCTGGCACTGCAGTGTCGTTCCAGCGTCCAGCGCTACAGCTCGCAGGGGCTGATTGACGAAATCCCGCTGGTCACCTTCCTGACGATTATGTTCAAGAAGAACCCGCTGGGGACGTTCAAACAGCACGAGAACGCCGAGTTCTCCAGTAGCTTCACCTGCACGTATATCAGACAGGTACTGGATGGTGAAGAGCTGCTGCAACTGGACTATCTGGCCAACATCTTCCGGGTCGGCGGTGTTGATCAACTGACTGACTACCGTATCAATATCGGGGGCTGACGGTGAGTGTTGAACTGACGGATAAAGGAGGACGATGTGCGGCACTGGGCATGTCAAATGGTACGTGGTTTACCCTCCTTGATATTCCGGGGGTGGAAACCCTTTTTAATACCCGTAAAACCAATGACCCGATTGACTGCACACGTTCAAAGGCCCGCAAACTGGCGGATTTGATTGAAGCATGGGAGCCTCCCGACCACTGGTTCTCCGGCATCGGCAAATCTGAGGGAAAGACGCTTCTCATCGCTTTCCTGCGTAACTGCAAGGGGTTTCGCACTTGCTGACATCACAGGGGCTCCGGCCCCTTCTTCTTAATCTCCTTTAATATCCGTCACGCGCTTCTCCCGACATACTGCCCTGAACTTACACAGGAGCACAATCATGTCACAGACCCCATCCGATACTTTTAAATTGTCTTATCCCTTCACCACTGCTGCAGGCACCAGAATTGAGCTGGTTGAACTGAAACGCCTGACGGTAAAAGACCTGAAGCAGGTGCGCAAAATCAGCAAAAACCCGGCAGACTGGGACGAACCGCTGATTGCCCGCAGTACTGGTCTTCTCCCGGAGGATCTCGACAATATGGATCTGGCTGATTACCTGCAGTTACAGAAACGATTTCAGCTCATCACGGGGATGGGTGAGAGCAACCAGGGCGCTGACGCAGGCGCAGGGGCTGCTGGCGAGATGGTTCCGGTTTCAGCCGGGGGAGATTGATGCCCTCGATACTGACGATCTGGAGATGTGGCTGGAGCAGGCTGAAGAGCAAATCAAAAGCGAGTACGGCGACAAATCATAGTACAGACAGCCGCCAGTAGCGGCTGTTCTGCGTTATCCCCTCACGTCTTTTCACCTTCCCCGGAGGTTAACCACTATGTCGGGACAGTTTTCAGTCGGCGTTGTTATCGGCGGGATGATTGGCAGCACATTCCGTTCTGCAATGAGCGGTACCCGCCGTGCGCTTGATTCCCTGAGCGATACCTCACGCCGCCTGCAGGAACGTCAGAACGCTTTAACCCGTGCAACAGAACGTTATGGTCAACTGGGTTCTTCCCGGATGCAGCATCTCAACAGCGAGCTGCTGCGGGTAAGCCGCACCATGGAGCAAATTGAGCGCCAGCAGCGCCGTCTGTCAGCGGCATCCGCTACCAGTGATGCGCTGAAAGCTAACCGCATGGCGCTGTATGGTCAGGGGATTGAAGCGTATGGCATGGCACAGACTGTTTATCATACGGTTTCCCCTGCCGTTCAGCAGTCCATGTCTTTTCAGGACAAAATGATTGATATGTCGATCACCGCAAAATATGACAATAAAACGCGGGATGCACTTGCCGGACAGATAAAAGGCTGGGCGCTTAAATACAATCAGTATCAGGATGAGCTGCAGGAGGCGATGGGTTCACTCATCAGCGACAATATTGATAATGTGTCAGATATCGGTTTTCTGATGCCGGATATTGCCCGCGCGGCAACGGCAACACGCACGTCTGCTCAGGACTGGGCAAAAGTGGCCGCAGTCTGGCAAAACTCCCTGAAAGGCGCGGCCAGAGATTTTGGTGCCGTTCAGAATATTATGGCTTATGCCGGTGACCAGGGGTCATTTGAAATCCCGGATCAGGTCAAGTGGATGCAGTCCCTGGCCCCAATGATGGCGGGTATTGCCAGTGGAAAAGAGGCTGTTGCTGAAATCGGGGCCAGTCTCCAGATAGCAAAAATCGGTGCAGGTTCCACCGACGAAGCAGCCAATAATTTTAAAAACTTTCTTACCAAAATTTTTGCCCGCGATACTCAGAAACAGTTTGCTGATCTGGGTATTGATTTGCAGGGATCTATTGCGAGTTATAAAGCTGCGGGGATCTCTCCGATTGAAGGGATGTTGAGTGTTATAGAACGTTACCTCAATGCCAAAAGCCCCGAAGCGCTGGCCGGCTTCAAATCAGCCATGAAAATAAAGAATGATACGGCAAGAGATGAGGCACTTCAGGCTCTGGCGAAAAACTTTGGTCTGGGCGATATGTTCGCGGATATGCAGGTCATGGCATTTATCCGCCCGATGCTGGCCAACATGGACAGATATCGAGAGATCCGTGCCGGTGCTCTCAGGGCTGCGGATAACGATTTGCTTGCCAGTGCTTATGATCAGCGGCTGAAATCTCCCCTTGAAGCCACTAAAACACTTATGGTCAGCAGTCGCGATCTGGCAATTACGCTGGGCGATCAATTAGCTCCATCTTTTATTTCTCTGACTCAGGACTTGCTCCCACTCATTCAGGGGACAAAACACTGGGTGGCGACTCACCCGCAATTTGTCAGTGGGGCTTTTAAGCTCATCAGTGCGCTCCTTGCGATTAAGATAGCGACTGTTGGTCTCAAACTGGGGCTGAATCTCCTTATTTCCCCCTTTGTGAACGTCTGGAAAACTGCTGTTTTACTCCGGACCAACTGGCATCGACTGACTACCGCACTCGGAGAAGGTGGCAAATTACGCTGGCTTGTCACTGGATTCAGCCGACTGACCAGCGGAGGACTGAAACTCAGCAAAGTTCTGGCGGGCAGCCTCGTTCGCGGTTTTATGAGCGCTGCACGTGCCGTTCTCTGGATTGGGCGAGCGCTGATGATGAATCCCATCGGTCTCGTTATCACCGCTGTCGCGGCAGCAGCTTACCTTATCTACCGCAACTGGGGGGCAGTCAGTGGCTGGTTTAAACAGCGCTGGGCTGACATTCAGGAAGCCTTTAACGGCGGTATCGCGGGAACTGGTAAGCTGCTGATTAACTGGTCGCCGGCAGGTCTGCTCTATAAAGCCTTTGCAGCTGCGCTGAAATATCTTGGTGTTGATCTGCCGGCAAAGTTTACCGACTTCGGTGGCCATCTTGTCGATGGTCTGATTAACGGTATCAAAAACAAATGGGAGTCGCTCAAATCCAGTGTAACCGGAATGGGCGACAGCATCAGTGGCTGGTTCAGCGAAAAGCTGGGCATTCATTCGCCGAGCCGCGTGTTTATGGGCTTTGGTGACAATATCGCGCAGGGGGCCGCCATTGGCCTGCAGCGGACCACTCCGCTTGCAGCTCTGGCCGGGCAGCGAATGGCCAGTGAACTGCTCCCCAGAATGCCCGTGAGCATTCAGGGGCCAGAAATACGGGATAACACTTCAGGTGTTCGCTTCAGTATGCCGTTGCCCGATATCAATGGGTTTATGTCGTCTGCTAAAAATGCGATCGGAGCCGTAATCAATAGTTTGTCTTCCATGCCCGCTATTCCGCTCTCCACCCGGGCATCGATTTTACCAGGGCAACGTCTGGCAAATGAGATGACACCGGATGTTCCCCGTATCCCCTCGCCTGAAATCCTGGCTGCCGGATATTCAGGCCGTGGTGCAGCTGCAACCGGCGGTGGAACGTCTGGTGGTATCCAGGTCAGCTTTAATCCTCAGTTTTTCCTCAATGGCAGGGAAACCACAGCGCCTGCAGGACTGACTGGTGCCCTGAATATGAGTCTGCATGAGCTGGAAAAAATGCTGGAGCGTCTGCTGGCTCAGAAACAACGTAAGGAGTACCGCTGATGTTTGCCGTACTGGGTGATATTGAGTTTGAGCTGATTACCTACTGGGACGGCTTCGAGGCCACGTTCGGCGTCGATTATGCGGAGCATGCCCGCATCGGGGGTAAGCCTGGTCTGCAGTTCGTCGGCGACAGGCTGGACGAAATCCAGATAACTCTGGTTTTCCATCAGCATTATTGTGTACCCGATGTGGAGCTGGCGAGACTGCGAACAGCCATGAAAGCCCATCAGGCACTGGCGCTGGTCTTCGGCAACGGTGACTATCGCGGCTGGTTCGTGATCACCGATGTGACTGCAACCAGCGAGCAGACTGACAGTACCGGCAACGTGCTGGCTGTCAGTGCCACCGTGTCTCTCCGGGAATACACCGGTGACCCGAAAAATCCTCTGCAACCACCGGCAATACGCACGAAGCTCCCGGGTGTCGGGGCGGTCTCCGGTGCCATACCTTCACCTTCAGGGGTGGCGCAGTTCATCCGCAACGGCGTCAACTATGCGAAACAGGCGCAGTCTGTACTCCAGACCACTATCAGCGCCGTTCGGGTGACACAGAAAATGAAGGATAACCCCGTTGTCGCACTGACCCGTGTGCCGGGGCTGATGAGCGGACTGGGTAATATCTCCGGGGCTCTGGGGAAAAGTGTTCCGGCGTTTAACGCACTCTCTGAATCCATGCCCGATGCCATCAGTCTGGCCAGAACAGCCAGCGAAGCAGCCACGTATGTACAGCAGGCACAGTCTGCGCTGAGTGGTGTGGACAAAAGAAATATTGCAGGTGCTCTGGATACCGTTTCCGGGCAGCTTAACGCCGTCGGCACAGCATTCAACCGCATGTCTCCGGGATTAAGTGCAATGGCCGCCAGAATACTGACGAGGAGTGTGTGATGTTTCTTGAACATGTTACCCGTGACGGAGAGCGCTGGGATTCGCTGGCATGGCAGTACTACGGTGACCCGCTGGGCTATCCCCGGATTATTGCCGCCAATCCGCACGTGGCCATCACGCCGGTGCTGCCCTCCGGGCTGTTGTTACTGATCCCGGTGATTGAGGCTGAAGAAGCCCGTACAGAAGAGGATATTGCCCCATGGCTGAGATAAACAGCACTGCGCAAGTCACATCAGCGTTAACCGGCGTCAGCGATGTGCTGACACCGGTGTTCACTCTGTGGTATCTGCAGAAAAACATCACCTCTGATATCGCGCCTTATGTCACCCGTGTGACCTGGAGCGATAACATCAAAAATGAGTCCGATACCATTGAGGTGGAGCTGGACGACACCGATGGCCGCTGGCTGGATAAATGGTATCCGGGCAAGGGTGACACGCTGACGCTGAAAATGGGCTATCAGGGCGAGAAGCTGCTGTCCTGCGGTACGTTCTCTATAGACGAGATCGAAGTGAGTTCGCCCGCTTCCGTTGTTTCTATCCGTGGGGTGGCCACCTCGGTTAACAGTGCCCTGCGGACTAAAACCAGTCGTGGTTTTGAGAACACCACGCTGGCAGCTGTTGCGGGGCGGATTGCCAGAAAGCACCGGCTGAAACTGGTGGGCAGCATTGAGTCCATCAGAATCGACCGGGTGACCCAGTATGCTGAAACCGACGTGGGTTTTCTGCGCCGGCTGGCCAGCGAGTATGGTTATGCAGTGAAAGTGGTCAGTGACCAGCTGATTTTTTCTCATCTGGCCACACTGCGCAGTCAGGAGCCGGTCAGGCAGTTAAAACCGCAGGATGTGGCCCGCTTTTCCCTGCGTGACACCATCAACCGGGTCTATAAATCTGCAAAGGTAAAACACCAGAAAAGCAGCAGTAAAAAACTGATCGTCTACGAAGCTGATGGTGGTACCCGTGAAAGCGACAAAAAGCTCAAAGGTGGTAAGGTTACCAGCGCTGACTCACTTAAAGTTAACAGCCGCGTCAGCGACCCGGACAGTGCCCGGATTAAAGCGGATTCAGCACTGGCCAGACATAACGAATACCAGCAGAACGGCTCCCTGACGCTGACGGGAACACCTCAACTGACAGCAGGCAACAAAATTGAACTGGTGAGTTTTGGGCAGTTATCCGGGCCATGGCTCATAACCACTGCCCGCCATGCGTTTGACCGTAACAGCGGCTACACCACAGAGCTGGAAGTGGCACGGGGGCCAGTCACAAGAGGGAAAAAACAAAAAACTCAGAAACTCACGGTTTATCACCCGGATGGCAGTACATCGACGGTGATTAAGGAGAAGAAAAAATGACTGGTGTCACTCGTCAGGTCGGTACGGTCAGTGCCGTTGATGCCGACAGGGTTCAGGCCCGCGTTCGTCTGCCTGAATGCGATAACCTGCGCACAAACTGGCTTAACGTGCTGCAGCGCAATACCCAGGATAACAAAGATTACTGGCTCCCTGACGTGGGGGAGCAGGTTGAGGTGCTGCTCGATGCCAACGGCGAGGATGGTGTTATTCTGGGCGCGGTGTATTCAGACGTCGATAAACCACCGTTCAGTGACAAAAATATCCGGGGAACCCGGTTTGCTGATGGTGCAGAGTACAGCTACAACCGGAAGACGCACACTCTGATCATCCGGGGCGGCATTGAGCATATTGTCATTGAGTGTGGTGCTGATGTGGTATTGAAAACACAGAAAGCCACGATTGACGCACCGGAAACCGAACTTACCGGAGATCTGCGTGTCAGGGGTAAGCTGATTTACGAAGGAGGCATGGCGGGTTCTGGTGGTGAAGGTGTTACCGCGACCATCCATGGCAATATCGAGATTAAAGGGAATGTCCATGCCACGGGCAGTATGTTGTCTGATGGCGAAAACTCCAGCCACCACTCCCACTGAGCTTTTTAAACGCCTTTAATATCAGCGTTCCCGCACGGGGGCAATACTGCCCCCATGAAAACAACCTCAGTATTCTGGCAACCAGCCCTGCAGGCTCCCGGCGAAATTGTCCGGGGGCTGGATGATATCCGGCAGGCGATTCAAATTATCCTGCGGACTCCCCGCGGCAGCGACCCGCATCGCCCGGAGTTCGGCAGCAATCTGCATCTTTATATCGACTGGCCTGTAGACCGGGCCATTCCGCATGTGGTGCGCGAATCCGTCGATGCCATCCGGCGCTGGGAGCCCCGCTGCCAGCTTATGTCAGTTAAACCCGCCGTCGACGGCGAACATCTTACGCTCCGGGTGAGCTGGAAAGGCTCAGACGGACAGACCCGGACTCAGGAGCTGCTATGGCGCTGACAGAACCCGATTTTATTGAACGCGATGCCGACAAAATCACGGCAGAAATGATTGCGAAGTATGAAGCGGATACCGGCAAAACGCTGTACCCGGCACAGGCAGAACGTCTGCTGATTGATCTGTGGGCCTATCGCGAAATGCTGGTCAGGGTTGCGGTACAGGAGGCAGCAAAGCAGAATCTGGTCGCCTTTGCCCGTGAGCCGATGATTGATTACCTCGGTGAACTGGTCGGTGTATACCGTCTTGCCGCGCAGCCTGCCACCACCACGCTCCAGTTCTCCGTAGATGAGGCACTGGCCATTGATGTGCTGATCCCGGCAGGCACCCGCGTCAGCGCTTCCGACAGCGTTATTTTTGCCACCGATACAGATGTGGTACTGAAGGCCGGATTGCTGCTGGTCAATGTCACGGCCACCTGTACCGAACCCGGTACCGCTGGTAACGGCTGGCAACCTGCGCAGGTCAGTCAGTTACTCGATGAGATTGATAACGTTAACCTGCTGGTGAGCAATCTGATGGCCAGTTCCGGCGGTTCAGAACAGGAAGACGATGACAGGCTCCGGGAGCGTATCAGGCTGGCCCCGGAGTCATTCACCAATGCCGGAAGCCGTGGCGCATACCGCTTTCATGCCATGCAGGCCCATCCCAACATTGTCGATGTTGCTGTGCTTTCCCCGGTTCCCGGGACCGTAGATCTGTATCCGCTGCTCAGTACCGGTCTGCCGGACGGCGGTGTTCTCACGCTGGTAGAGAGTTTCTGCTCTGATGAGAAAGTCAGGCCACTCACTGATACAGTGCGGGCTAAAACACCAGTGAAGGTGGATTACACCATTGAAGCCAGGATTACGATCTATCGTGATCAGGATGCCAGGTCTGTAAAAGATGCCGCTAACAGCGCCATACAGAACTGGGTGGCATCACGTGCCGCCACGCTGGGGCGCGATATTGTCCCCAGCCAGATTATCAGTGCATTGTCCGTTTCCGGGGTGTACCAGGTTGAACTGGTGACACCGGCACTGCGGGTGGTGGCAGAAAACGAATGGGCAAACTGTACGGCAATCACTCTTAACATGACTGGAGTGTCTGATGACTGAGCCATTACAACTCCCGCCACCGCTTGAGGGTGATATCAGTCTCAGGACGCTGGGAAGACTGGCAGGACGGCTGGATAACATCGACCTGAGCGTACTGATGGTCTTTCTCGTCGATATCGTCGACAGTTCCGCGCTGCCATGGCTGGGCGAGCAGTTCTCACTGTCTGGCGATGGCTGGGAGCTGGCGGAATCGGACGATGTTCGCCGCATGCTTATAAAAGCAGCCATCGAACTGCACCGGTATAAAGGGACGCCGTGGTCAATCCGGGAAGTTATCCGCCGTTTTGGCTTTGGTGAAGTGGATCTGATTGAAGGCACAGGTCGTCTCAGTTACGACGGCAATCGCAGCTATAACGGACTGTTTGTTCATGGAGATGCAGCCGCCTGGGCAGTTTATCGCGTTATTCTGAAACAGCCCATTACTAACGATCAGGCCGCGATGCTGCGTCAGACGCTGGCTGCATTTGCACCGGCCCGCTGCCATCTGGCCAGCCTGGAGTATCAGTCTGTGGCCATTCGCTATAACAATACCGCCATCCATGATGGCAGTTATAACCACGGGAGCAGTTGATTATGGGAAACCTGAATGAAACAGAAAAGTGGGAAGAAAATATCTATCAACTGGAGACATCAGATCCGGTTCTGGGTGGTGCAGACGGGATATCAAATCGAGCCCCCCGGCAACTGGCAAACAGGACGAAATGGCTGAAGAAGAAAACGGAGGAAGCCGCACAGTCACTGGCTGAACACGTACGTTCCCGTAACCACCCGGACGCGACACTGACAGCTAAGGGGTTCACCCAACTGAGCAGTGCCACCAACAGCACCTCTGAAACGCTGGCCGCCACACCAAAAGCGGTCAAGGCTGCATACGACCTGGCAGCCGGCAAGGCGCCTGCCAGCCACACTCACCCGTGGAGTCAGATAACGGGAGTGCCTGCGGCTTCACTGACGGCAAAAGGCACCGTACAACTGAGCAGCGCCACGGACAGTCAATCAGAAACTGAGGCTGCCACGCCGAAGGCGGTCAAGGCTGCATACGACCTTGCAGCCGGCAAGGCGCCCGTCAGCCACACTCACCCGTGGAGTCAGATAACGGGAGTGCCTGCTGCCTCGCTGACGGCAAAAGGCACCGTACAATTGAGCAGTGCCATCAACAGCACGTCTGAAATACTGGCCGCCACACCGAAAGCGGTCAAGGCTGCATACGATCTGGCAAACGGAAAACAACCGGCAGATGCCACGCTCACTGCTCTGGCAGGACTTGCCACTGCAGCAGATCGGTTGCCTTATTTTACCGGAGCAGACCGCGCAGAGCTGGCAACCCTTACAGCTATTGGTCGCGCTATTATCGCTAAGGGCAGTATAAAAGATGTCCTCAATTACCTTGGTTTAGGAGAAGGCTCGGCGCTACCCGTTGGTGTGCCTGTTCCGTGGCCCACCGCCACACCGCCAGCAGGCTGGTTAAAGTGCGACGGGCGCGCCTTTACAAAAGAACAATATCCTGTTCTGGCCAGAGTCTACCCGACCCTCCGTCTTCCCGATTTACGCGGTGAGTTTATCCGTGGATGGGACGACGGGCGCAAAGTTGATACAGGACGTAAGTTGCTGTCCGCACAAGGGGCAACGCTGTTAAGAACAGCAATGCTGGATTATTATAACCAGGACACTACGGGAACCTCGGGGATAGTCGGCATGGGATTCAACAATGAAGATTCCATTACAGACCTTCGTGAGGGCAGCTTTAAAATGCCGGACGGGACAACATTCAGCGATCCTGTCGTGGCAATGTCAGACAATGGTATGCAGGCTACTATTCTGACCTCTATCAGAAGCGGGTATGCGAAGGGTATCACTGTCAGACCCCGTAGCATTGCACTTAATTACATTGTGAGGGCAGTTTAATGAGTAACACTGCAGTTCTGGATGAAAACGGTATCGCCACTGTAGCGGGCGATATCACTGTATATCACTATGACGAGGAAACCCGGGAATACACCTCATCCTCTGTGGAGTATCTCGCCCTTGGGGTGGGTACTCCGGCACATTCGTGCGCCGATGCACCGCCGGAAGCAATTTCGGGTTACGTGGTTTGCCGGACTGCCACGCTGAACGGGTGGGAGCATGTGCCTGATCACCGCGGCGAGACGGTATACAGCACGGAGAACGGTAACCCCGTTCTGATTACCCAACCGGGTGATTACCCGGCGGACACCACCACAAAACAGCCAGCCACGCCATGGGATACCTGGAACGGTGAGGCGTGGGTAACCGATACTGAACGGCAGCGAGCCGCAGAACTGGAGGTTGCCAGACAGCAACGCCAGCAACGGGTGAAACAGGCGATGGCGTCCGTCGATCTTATCAACCTCAAACTGCGTGCTGGTCGCAGTCTGAAACCAGAAGAAACGGCAAAACTGAACGCCGTGCTGGATTATATCGACGAGCTGAACGCACTGGATATCAGCAAGGCACCTGAAATCAGCTGGCCGGAAGCGCCACTGGCGCTTGCCGGCTGAACGGTATCACGCCGCCCTCACGATATAGTTAAATGCGATATTGCGGGGGCGAGCTGATACATAAGCCCACCAGTCATATCTTTGTGCACCTTTAGAGGATGCATCAAATATCCACTTTTTGCCATTTAAGACCCCCAGTTGATTAGAGGTTAAAGCGTCACCAAATCCGTATTGTGTAGAGCCGAGCGAACTGATATCTCCGGTATCATTATCATCAAAACCGGATACGATAGTCCCTTCCTGAAATGAAAGTAGCGCACGCCCGGTATCAACCTTGCGACCACCGTCCCATCCACGGATAAACTCACCGCGCAAATCGGGAAGACGGAGGGTCGGGTAGACTCTGACCAGAACAGGATATTGTTCTTTGGTGAACGTAGCTCCGTTGCACTGTAACCAGCCTGCTGGCGGTGTGGCGGTGGGCCATGGAACCGGTACACCAACAGGCAATGCAGAGCCTTCCCCCAAACCAACGTTTCTATGCCGCCCTTACGATGTAATTAAACGCAATGTTACGGGGACGAATGGTCACATAATTAACCCCATCGCCTCGCGAAGGACCTGCAAATGAAAAACGGGAGAATCCAGGTTGGTTGTCAACGATTTGGTCATAGTTATTGATTGAATGACCAGACCCAATGTCAAAATTACCTGCGTAATGAGAAAAACTTGTACCATCCTGCCGTGAAAGCAGATCGCGCCCTGTATCCACTTTTCGCCCGTCGTCCCATCCACGGATAAACTCACCGCGTAAATCGGGAAGACGGAGGGTCGGGTAGACTCTGGCCAGAACAGGATATTGTTCTTTTGTAAAGGCGCGCCCGTCGCACTTTAACCAGCCTGCTGGCGGTGTGGCAGTGGGCCACGGAACAGGTACACCAACGGGCAGCGCCGAGCCTTCCCCCAAACCAACGTTTATCTCTCAAATCCTCCCCACATTATCTCAGTACTTTAACCACTCAAAAGGGAGTATTTTTAATGCTGATTGGCTACATACGTGTGTCAACAAATGACCAAAACACAGATTTGCAACGCAATGCATTAATGTGCGCAGGATGTGAACAGATTTTTGAGGACAAAATGAGCGGAACCAAGTCGGAACGACCAGGCCTGAAACGCGCTTTAAAGTGCCTTAAAAGAGGGGATACATTGGTGGTCTGGAAGCTGGATCGGTTGGGTAGAAGAATGAAACACCTCATTGCTCTCACAGAAGAGCTACGCGCAAAAGGTGTCAATTTTCGCAGTCTGACGGATTCAATCGATACCAGCACTCCGATGGGAAGGTTCTTTTTTCATATGATGGGTGCACTGGCAGAAATGGAGCGTGAACTGATAGTTGAGCGCACGCTGGCTGGACTGGCTGCTGCGCGAGCACAAGGAAGAGTTGGAGGACGTCGCCCGAAACTGACGAAGGAGCAGCATGAGCAGATCGCAAGATTGCTCCAGAAAGGGTATGACAGAAAGCGGCTGGCAATTATCTATGATATTGGACTGTCAACGATCTACCGCTATCACCCTGTTGGGACTGTCATAACGCAACCTGAAATGTAATTCTTTTTCAAATAATGAAACGCCGCGTGGATGCCATTTATCGCACAAGATAGAGTGCATTTATCGCGCGGCGCATCATTCTTCATGTGAATCATCCGTTGATTAATTATATATAAACATTATGTATCAACAAGTTACATTGATAATTAACGCTACCATTAATAAAAATACCCCACAAGGTCCGAAAAAAAACGCCGGCAATGTGCCGACGTCTTTGAAAAGAAAGGATTGTCTATGTTATCGCCCGTTATTCATTCAGCCGGGTTGACTTATCCGCGCCAATTGCTCGAAATAGTCTGGAAAAGTTTTAGCGGTACATTTTGGATCAAGAATCGTCACAGGCGTATCTGATAATGCGACCAGCGAGAAACACATCGCCATCCGGTGATCATTATAAGTGGCGATCTCAGCAAATTTCAGTTTTTCCGGTGGCGTAATGCGAATGAAATCATGCCCCTCTTCGACTTCCGCACCGACTTTACGCAGTTCTGTTGCCATCGCAAACAGGCGATCGGTCTCTTTAACACGCCAGTTATAGATATTGCGCAGCGTGGTGGTGCCTTTTGCAAATAACGCCGCGGTGGCAATGGTCATCGCCGCATCGGGAATATGGTTCATATCCATATCAATGGCGTTCAGTTCACCACGCGTGCAGGAAATATAATCATCGCCCCAGCAAATGGTCGCGCCCATTTTTTCCAGAACATCAGCAAAGCGAATATCACCCTGCATACTGTTGCGTCCAATGCCGGTCACTTTTACAGTGCCGCCTCTGATTGCTGCTGCTGCCAGGAAATAAGAAGCCGAAGATGCATCGCCTTCAACCAAATAAGTGCCCGGAGACTGGTAAGACTGCCCCCCTTTTACGACAAATTGTTGATAGTGCTGATTTTCAATTTCAACACCAAACGTCTTCATCAGATTGAGGGTGATATCGATATAAGGTTTAGAAACCAGATCGCCTTTAATACGAATCACCGTATCTTCCGGCGCAAGAGGCGCAGTCATTAACAGTGCGGTGAGGAACTGGCTGGAAACGGAGCCATCAACATCAACGTTGCCGCCAGTAAAGCCGCCCTGTAAACGCAATGGCGGATAATTTTCTTGTTCCAGGTAAGTGATCTTCGCCCCGCCCTGGCGCAGCGCATCCACCAGATGACCAATCGGGCGTTCTTTCATTCGCGGTTCACCGCTCAGTACAATATCATTGCTACCCAGGCAAAGTGCTGCCGCCAGCGGACGCATTGCCGTTCCGGCGTTACCGAGGAACAACTCCCGGGCACTTTCTGCGTGTAATGGACCACCGTTACCGATAATTTCGCAACGCGTACGATCGGCTGAAAGCGTATAGCTTACCCCTAACGCTGTTAATGCATTCAGCATATGGCGCACGTCATCGCTATCCAGCAGATTGGTTAATACTGTTTTGCCGTGTGCTAATGCCGCCAGCAATAAAGCGCGGTTAGAAACGCTCTTGGAACCGGGCAGATTAATAGTGCCATCGACACGAGCGATGGGTTGTAACGTTAGGGATTCCATGAACTCAACTCTCTACAACAGAAATAAAAACCCCACAGGCTGGCTGTGGGGATTATGCAAAATTTCGACATTAGCCGTGACGACGTTCGAACTCAACCATGAAGTCTGTCAGTGCTTTAACACCTTCCAGCGGCATGGCGTTATAAATAGACGCACGCATTCCGCCGACCACTCGGTGACCTTTCAGCGCATGTAAGCCCGCAGCGAAAGACTCTTCGAGGAACAATTTATCAAGCGCGCTATCCGCCAACTGGAACGGCACGTTCATCCGCGAACGGTTAGCTTTCGCCACATCATTGCGGTAGAAATCGCTGTTATCAATCACCCCATACAGCAGTTCTGCTTTTTGCTGATTGATCTTATCCATTGCAGCCACACCGCCGTTCGCTTTCAGCCATTTGAAGACCAGGCCAGATAAGTACCAGGCAAATGTCGGCGGCGTGTTGAACATGGAATCGTTATCGTTGAGGATGGAGTAATCCAGAATCGATGGGCAGGCGATATTCGCTTTGCCCAGCAAATCTTCACGAACGATGACGATTGTCAGGCCAGCCGGGCCGATATTTTTCTGCGCGCCAGCGTAAATTACACCATAACGGCTGACATCAATCGGACGGGAAAGAATGGTTGAAGAGAAGTCAGCGGCGACCACCACGTCTTTACCGAAGTCTGGTGTTTCATCGATAGCGATACCATCGATGGTTTCGTTCGGGCAGTAATGCATATAAGCAGCATTATCAGAGAGTTGCCATTCACTCATTGGCTTAACTGCGCGAAGACCATCAACGGTCACTTTCGCATCAAACACATTTGGTGTGCAGTATTTTTTCGCTTCTTTGATAGCACTTGCTGCCCAGTAACCCGCATCAACATAATCTGCAGTGGTTTTATCACCAAGAATATTCAACGGTACTGCAGCAAATTGACCGCGACCACCGCCATGGCAGAACAATACTTTGTAGTTGGAGGGGACGTTAAGAAGATCGCGAAAATCCTTCTCGGCTTCCTCTGCAACCTGAATGAACTCTTTGCCACGGTGACTCACTTCCATCACCGACGTACCAAGACCGTTCCAGTCGCGCAGTTCCTGTTGAGCCTGTTTAAGCACCTCTGCCGGTAGCATTGCCGGACCAGAACTAAAATTGAAGATTTGAGCCATTTCCCCTCACCACGTTGCGTTGCTATTAACCCGCGGTCAATCGATTGCGACCACAGGTAATACATTATTCCAGTGGCTATCGGTTTTATCATTCAGTGACACACATCGCAATGAGTAAAACCGTTGAGGGCAAAAATGTGGCTTGCATCACACAAAAGAATCTCTCGGATTATTAGCAAAAAGCCGATGTTTTTGCTGTCAGGTCACCCGTTTAGCTCGACTTGCCTTCGTCCATTCTGGATTTGCACAGCGCGGACATAATTGTTTTTCCCCCGCGTTCATATGAATGATTTCACTGCAACGGATGCAGGCATAGTCCGCCGACTCCGGCACCACTTTGTAACGCTGAGTACAGTCACTGGGTAAAATAAGTAACCCCGGTTTCACCTTGTCATCTTCAAAGAAATAAACACTGATTTGCCCGTTGGTTTCGAGAATCGCCAGACGTACCTGCCCCAACTGCTCTACACCGCGCAATCGTAGCTCCATAAAGAACTCAAATTCCGTCATGTTGGAGTTATTGAGTTTCGACCAGGCCAGCTCGCCGTCTTCAATAATGACAACCGGCTTGCCTTCCAGAAGATCTTCCAGTTTTTCACTGTGCGCCATCAACCACATTACCAGGCGGTATAACAACGCCAGAGTAATAAAGACGATAAGTACCGGGACCATCGGCACATCATCATAAAACGCCACATCTCCCGCCGCTGAACCCAGTGTCAGAATGATTAACACTTCAAACAGCGACATCTGCCGCACACCGCGTCTTCCGGTCATTTTGAGGAACAAAAAAACCAGTACAAAGGTATAAAGACTACGTAGTGCAACTTCGCCAAGGAAATCAAAAGGCACTTTATCAAATGCCATACGGTGGAGATCGAACGCCTTCATTTTTATGCTCTTATCGTGGTTTATCCGCTAAAAGCATAGCCAACAGTTCATCGGCATGGCGGCGGTGATAGCGCCTTTGAGATAAAACCCGTATTATTGCGCGCTTTCCGTACGACTAAAGTGATTTTCATGACGCAAACATTTATCCCCGGCAAAGATGCCGCTCTGGAAGATTCCATCGCTCGCTTCCAGCAAAAACTTTCAGACCTCGGTTTTCAGATTGAAGAGGCCTCCTGGCTGAATCCCGTGCCTAATGTCTGGTCTGTACATATTCGCGACAAAGAGTGCGCACTGTGTTTTACCAACGGTAAAGGCGCAACCAAAAAAGCGGCGCTGGCTTCTGCCCTCGGTGAATATTTCGAGCGTCTCTCAACCAACTACTTTTTTGCGGACTTCTGGCTGGGCGAAACCATCGCCAACGGCCCATTCGTGCATTATCCCAACGAAAAATGGTTCCCACTGACCGAAAATGACGATGTACCAGAAGGGCTGCTCGATGACCGTCTGCGCGCATTTTACGATCCGGAGAATGAACTGACCGGTAGTATGCTGATTGACCTGCAATCCGGTAACGAAGATCGTGGTATTTGCGGTCTACCGTTTACGCGCCAGTCCGACAATCAGACCATTTATATTCCGATGAATATCATTGGTAACTTGTACGTTTCTAACGGTATGTCTGCTGGCAATACCCGTAACGAAGCACGCGTTCAGGGGTTATCCGAAGTTTTCGAACGTTACGTGAAAAACCGCATTATTGCTGAAAGCATCAGCTTGCCGGAAATCCCGGCAGACGTGCTGGCACGTTATCCAGCAGTAGTTGAAGCGATCGAAACGCTGGAAGCGGAAGGTTTCCCGATCTTCGCTTATGACGGTTCGCTTGGCGGCCAGTATCCGGTGATTTGCGTGGTACTGTTCAATCCTGCTAACGGTACCTGCTTTGCCTCATTCGGTGCGCATCCTGATTTTGGCGTTGCACTGGAACGTACCGTGACCGAGTTGCTGCAAGGTCGTGGCCTGAAAGATCTGGATGTGTTTACTCCACCAACCTTCGATGATGAAGAAGTCGCTGAACATACCAACCTCGAAACGCACTTTATCGATTCCAGCGGTTTAATCTCCTGGGACCTGTTCAAGCAGGATGCCGATTATCCGTTTGTTGACTGGAGCTTCTCCGGCACCACGGAAGAAGAGTTCGCCACGCTGATGGCTATCTTCAAAAAGGAAGATAAAGAAGTTTATATTGCCGATTACGAGCATCTGGGTGTCTACTCTTGCCGTATTATCGTACCTGGCATGTCCGATATTTATCCGGCTGAAGATCTGTGGTTGGCGAATAACAGTATGGGCAGCCATTTACGTGAAACGATTCTGTCACTGCCCGGTAGCGAGTGGGAAAAGGAAGATTACCTGAACCTCATCGAGCAACTGGATGAAGAAGGTTTTGATGACTTTACCCGCGTGCGTGAACTGTTGGGCCTGGCGACCGGGTCGGATAACGGCTGGTACACTCTGCGTATCGGTGAATTAAAAGCCATGCTGGCGCTGGCTGGTGGCGATCTGGAACAGGCTCTGGTCTGGACCGAATGGACGATGGAGTTTAACTCATCAGTATTCAGCCCGGAACGCGCCAATTATTATCGCTGCCTGCAAACATTGTTATTACTGGCGCAGGAAGAAGATCGCCAGCCGCTGCAATATCTGAATGCGTTTGTTCGCATGTACGGCGCAGATGCCGTGGAAGCCGCCAGTGCAGCAATGAGCGGCGAAGCGGCGTTTTATGGCTTGCAACCAGTAGATAGCGATCTGCACGCGTTTGCTGCACATCAGTCGTTGTTGAAGGCCTACGAAAAGCTGCAACGCGCCAAAGCAGCATTCTGGGCAAAATAAAATCAAATAGCCTACGCAATGTAGGCTTAATGATTCGTCTGAGTTATATTACGGGGCGTTTTTTTAATGCCCCGCTTTACATATATTTGCATTAATAAAATAATTGTAATTATAAGGTTAAATATCGGTAATTCGTATTTAATAAATACGATCGATATTGTTACTTTATTCGCCAGGTGCTCCCTTTTAATTAACTGTTTTAGCGGAGGATGCGGAAAAAATTCAACTCATTTGTTAATTTTTAAAATTTATTTTTATTTGGATAATCAAATATTTACTCCGTATTTGCATAAAAACCATGCGAGTTACGGGCCTATAAGCCAGGCGAGATATGATCTATATCAATTTCTCATCTATAATGCTTTGTTAGTATCTCGTCGCCGACTTAATAAAGAGAGAGTTAGTGTGAAAGCTGACAACCCTTTTGATCTTTTACTTCCTGCTGCAATGGCCAAAGTGGCCGAAGAGGCAGGTGTCTATAAAGCAACGAAACATCCGCTTAAGACTTTCTATCTGGCGATTACCGCCGGTGTTTTCATCTCAATCGCATTCGTCTTCTATATCACAGCAACCACTGGCACAGGTACAATGCCCTTCGGCATGGCAAAACTGATTGGCGGCATTTGCTTCTCTCTGGGGTTGATTCTTTGTGTTGTCTGCGGAGCCGATCTCTTTACTTCCACAGTGTTGATTGTTGTTGCCAAGGCGAGTGGGCGCATCACCTGGGGTCAGTTGGCGAAAAACTGGCTAAATGTTTATTTTGGCAACCTGGTCGGCGCACTGCTGTTTGTACTTTTAATGTGGCTTTCCGGCGAGTATATGACCGCAAATGGTCAATGGGGACTAAACGTCCTACAAACCGCCGACCACAAAGTGCACCATACTTTTATTGAGGCCGTCTGTCTTGGTATCCTGGCAAACCTGATGGTATGTCTGGCAGTATGGATGAGTTATTCTGGCCGCAGCCTGATGGACAAAGCGTTCATTATGGTGCTGCCGGTCGCGATGTTTGTTGCCAGCGGTTTTGAGCACAGTATCGCAAACATGTTTATGATCCCGATGGGTATTGTAATCCGCGACTTCGCATCTCCGGAATTCTGGACCGCTGTCGGTTCTGCACCGGAAAATTTTTCTCACCTGACCGTGATGAACTTCATCACTGATAACCTGATTCCGGTTACGATCGGTAATATTATCGGCGGTGGTTTGTTGGTTGGGTTGACATACTGGGTCATTTACCTGCGTGAAAACGATCACCATTAATGGTTGTCGAAGTACGCAGTAAATAAAAAATCCACTTAAGAAGGTAGGTGTTACATGTCCGAGCTTAATGAAAAGTTAGCCACAGCCTGGGAAGGTTTTACCAAAGGTGACTGGCAGAATGAAGTAAACGTCCGTGACTTCATTCAGAAAAACTACACTCCGTACGAGGGTGACGAGTCCTTCCTGGCTGGCGCTACTGAAGCGACCACCACCCTGTGGGACAAAGTAATGGAAGGCGTTAAACTGGAAAACCGCACTCACGCGCCAGTTGACTTTGACACCGCTGTTGCTTCCACCATCACCTCTCACGACGCTGGTTACATCAACAAGCAGCTTGAGAAAATCGTTGGTCTGCAGACTGAAGCTCCGCTGAAACGTGCTCTTATCCCGTTCGGTGGTATCAAAATGATCGAAGGTTCCTGCAAAGCGTACAACCGCGAACTGGACCCGATGATCAAAAAAATCTTCACTGAATACCGTAAAACTCACAACCAGGGCGTGTTCGACGTTTACACTCCGGACATCCTGCGTTGCCGTAAATCCGGTGTTCTGACCGGTCTGCCAGATGCTTATGGCCGTGGTCGTATCATCGGTGACTACCGTCGCGTTGCACTGTACGGTATCGACTACCTGATGAAAGACAAACTTGCACAGTTCACCTCTCTGCAGGCTGATCTGGAAAACGGCGTAAACCTGGAACAGACTATCCGTCTGCGCGAAGAAATCGCTGAACAGCACCGCGCTCTGGGTCAGATGAAAGAAATGGCTGCGAAATACGGCTACGACATCTCTGGTCCGGCTACTAACGCTCAGGAAGCTATCCAGTGGACTTACTTCGGCTACCTGGCTGCTGTTAAGTCTCAGAACGGTGCTGCAATGTCCTTCGGTCGTACCTCCACCTTCCTGGATGTGTACATCGAACGTGACCTGAAAGCTGGCAAGATCACCGAACAAGAAGCGCAGGAAATGGTTGACCACCTGGTCATGAAACTGCGTATGGTTCGCTTCCTGCGTACTCCGGAATACGATGAACTGTTCTCTGGCGACCCGATCTGGGCAACCGAATCTATCGGTGGTATGGGCCTCGACGGTCGTACCCTGGTTACCAAAAACAGCTTCCGTTTCCTGAACACCCTGTACACCATGGGTCCGTCTCCGGAACCGAACATGACCATTCTGTGGTCTGAAAAACTGCCGCTGAACTTCAAGAAATTCGCCGCTAAAGTGTCCATCGACACCTCTTCTCTGCAGTATGAGAACGATGACCTGATGCGTCCGGACTTCAACAACGATGACTACGCTATTGCTTGCTGCGTAAGCCCGATGATCGTTGGTAAACAAATGCAGTTCTTCGGTGCGCGTGCAAACCTGGCGAAAACCATGCTGTACGCAATCAACGGTGGCGTTGACGAAAAACTGAAAATGCAGGTTGGTCCGAAATCTGAGCCGATCAAAGGCGATGTCCTGAACTATGATGAAGTGATGGAGCGCATGGATCACTTCATGGACTGGCTGGCTAAACAGTACATCACTGCACTGAACATCATCCACTACATGCACGACAAGTACAGCTACGAAGCCTCTCTGATGGCGCTGCACGACCGTGACGTTATCCGCACCATGGCGTGTGGTATCGCTGGTCTGTCCGTTGCTGCTGACTCCCTGTCTGCAATCAAATATGCGAAAGTTAAACCGATTCGTGATGAAGACGGTCTGGCTATCGACTTCGAAATCGAAGGCGAATACCCGCAGTTTGGTAACAACGATCCGCGTGTAGATGACCTGGCTGTTGACCTGGTAGAACGTTTCATGAAGAAAATTCAGAAACTGCACACCTACCGTGACGCTATCCCGACTCAGTCTGTTCTGACCATCACTTCTAACGTTGTGTATGGTAAGAAAACTGGTAACACCCCAGACGGTCGTCGTGCTGGCGCGCCGTTCGGACCGGGTGCTAACCCGATGCACGGTCGTGACCAGAAAGGTGCTGTAGCGTCTCTGACTTCCGTTGCTAAACTGCCGTTTGCTTACGCTAAAGATGGTATCTCCTACACCTTCTCTATCGTTCCGAACGCACTGGGTAAAGACGACGAAGTTCGTAAGACCAACCTGGCTGGTCTGATGGATGGTTACTTCCACCACGAAGCATCCATCGAAGGTGGTCAGCACCTGAACGTTAACGTGATGAACCGTGAAATGCTGCTCGACGCGATGGAAAACCCGGAAAAATATCCGCAGCTGACCATCCGTGTATCTGGCTACGCAGTACGTTTCAACTCGCTGACTAAAGAACAGCAGCAGGACGTTATTACTCGTACCTTCACTCAATCTATGTAATTAGATTTGACTGAAATCGTACAGTAAAAAGCGTACAATAAAGGCTCCACGAAAGTGGGGCCTTTTTTAGCACGAGAGCCTTTTTTGTCAGCTATCTATACTTTAAGGTGACTGCCAAAACAGACTCGACGTAGCCTTCGAGCTGCGCACCAACACGGCCTCAGATGGGCCACATCTGGAGAAACACCGCAATGTCAGTTATTGGTGACATTTTTTGATATCTAATCACATGAAATAAAAGGATTTATTTCTGGTCACGTCCACACATTGACCACATCGACAAAAAAGCCCCTCGACTGAGGGGCTTCCTGTTTGTAATTACATCCACATAATTTGCTGCCCTGACGGCAACGGGTGCGGCCTTACGGCGTG